>Ga0114986_1000088_pt1 | contig 24897 bp, 24 predicted proteins | sample Shrwel1BS1Day17_FD_96988 | JGI IMG/M metagenome (GOLD analysis project Ga0114986, IMG submission 96988) | Subsurface microbial communities from deep shales in Ohio, USA - Utica-3 well 1 S-1-Day17 | ecosystem: Environmental > Aquatic > Deep subsurface > Shale gas/oil reservoir > Produced... | reverse complement strand
GCGGCCATGGCCGCGTCCACGGCGGCGGTGGCTTCGGTGGCCAGCAGCGAGGCAAAGGAGGTGGTGTCCCGACCGGGCACGGTGCCTTCGGTACAGACCAGTTCGACGTCATCGCCCAGCGTGGCCAGCATGGCGCGTGCATAGCGGTTGGCGTCGCTGGCGAACACCAGGCCCGGTGTCAGGGTCTTGACGACGTGCTTGAGTTTGTCGAAATCCTGGCTGATGAGGGAATAGGCCGGGGAGGTGGGGCACCAGGGAATGCCGGCGACCATGCAGCCCAGTGCCAGCAGGGCGTGCTCCAGATCGTTCTCGCTGAGCACCAGCACCGGTCGCTCGGCCGACAAGCCCCGGTCCAGCAGCGCCTGGCCGATGCGGCGGGCGGCGTCCAGCGCCTGGGCAAAGCGGATCTTCTGCCAGTCCCCGCTGCTGCCGTCGGCCATGCGCTGGCGTCGGGCGAACAGGGTCTGCTGTGGCCGCTCCCTGGCCCAGTGCACCAGCCGGTCGGTCAGACGCTCAGGGTAGGGGGTCAGGGCCTGGTCGGCCACCAGGTAGTGCACGCCGGCTTCTCCGTCGCGCAGGGTAGCCTGGGTCACGCCGAAGGTCAGGGGGCGGTACTGGGCGGTTGTCATGTGGTTGTCTCCTGGGTCTTCTTGTGGGGCCGGCGCGGCCTCAGTCTTTCTTGACCTTCGCGGCCTTGCCTTCCAGAAAGGCTCGCACCCGGGCCTTGGCCTCGGGCGCGGCCTGGGCAATGGAAGAGATCAGCGCTTCGGTGAAGAAGCCGTGATCGCCTGGCTGCTCGGCGATGCGGGGCAGCGCGTGCATCAGCGCGTAGTTGGTCATGGGCGCGTTGGTGGCGATGCGGGTGGCCAGCTCCAGGGCCTTGTCCAGCGCGGTGCCACCGGGCACCAGGTATTGCGCCAGGCCGATGCGCTCGCCGTCGGCGGCGTTGTACACGCGGCCGGTCAGCATCATGTCGGTCATGCGGGCCGCGCCGATCAGTTTGGGGATGCGCACCGAGCCGCCACCGCCGACGAAGATACCGCGCGTGCCCTCGGGCAGGGCAAAGAAGGTGCTGTCATCGGCCACGCGGATGTGGCAGGCACTGGCCAGTTCCAGCCCGCCGCCCACCACGGCGCCGTGCAGCGCGGCAATCACGGGCACGCGGCCCTTCTCCACGCAGTCCAGCGCCTGGTGCCACATGCGCGAATGGAAGATGCCTTCGCTGGCGTCGCGCTCCTGCAGCTCGGACAGGTCCAGGCCGGCGCAGAAGTGCTCGCCCTCACCATCAATCACCGCCGCGCGCACGCTGGCCGGCAGGTTCTGGAAGGTGTCACGGATGGCCAGGATCAGGCCGTCGCTCAGGGCGTTGCGCTTTTTGGCGCGCTGGAGCGTAATGACGGCGACTTCGGAATGTTCGCCATGCAGGCGCAGGCTGAGGTCGGCAGAGGAGGTGGTGGACATGGTGGCGTTCTCGCTCAGGTTTGATGGGATGATTATGGTTATAAATAATAACCAATGCAAGTCGTGCGAACCTATGGTAAGCCCCATGTCCATGGTTTCCCTTGATGGTTATAAACAATAACCAACAGGGTCCAGGGTGGTCGTTGCCGACTGGACCGTGTCCCCCGTTCCAACCCTTTTCAGGAGACATCCCATGGCATGGAAATTCAAGATCGCCACCCTGGCATTGGCAGCTTCGGCCAGCTTTGGCGCCTTGGCACAGGAAGTGACGCTGCGTCTGCACCAGTTCCTGCCCCCGCAGGCCACCATTCCGGCCAAGGCCATCGTGCCCTGGATCAAGAAGATCGAGACCGAGTCCAATGGCCGCATCAAGATCCAGATGTTCAGCGCCATGCAACTGGGTGGCACGCCGCCCCAGCTGTTTGACCAGGCCCGTGACGGCGTGGCTGACATCACCTGGACCGTGCTGGGCTACACCCCCGGCCGCTTCATGAAGACCGAGGTGTTCGAGTTGCCTTTCATCACCGGTCTGTCATCGGAGAAGTCGTCTCGCGCCCTGTTCGAATACGTTCAGAAGAACGCCATGGACGAATACAAGGATGTCCAGTTGCTGACCGTGCACACCCATGGCCCGGGCCTGTTCCACACCAAGCAGCCGGTCACCGGTCTGGAGAGCCTGCGCGGCATGAAGATCCGTGGCGGTACCCGCATCGTCAACAACATGCTGACCAAGCTGGGCGCGACCCCGGTGGGCATGCCGGTGCCGGCCGTGACCGAAGCCCTGTCCAAGGGCGTGCTGGACGGCACCACGATCCCTTGGGAAGTGGGCCCATCGCTCAAGGTGCAGGAACTGGTCAAGCACCACACCACCTTCGCCGGTGGCAATGGTCTGTATGTGACGACCTTTGCCCTGTCGATGAACAAGAACGCCTACAACAAGCTGCCGGCGGACCTCAAGAAGGTCATCGACAACAACTCGGGCATCGAGACGGCGGCGTTCTTCGGCAAGGCCATGGACGAGGGTGACAAGGTCGGCCGAGACCTGGCCACCAAGGCCGGCAACAAGATCACCGAGCTGGAACTGGCGGAAGTGCAACGCTGGCGCCGTACCGCCAGCACGGTGGAGTCCGACTGGATCAAGGAGGTCGGTGCCAAGGGTATTGACGGCGCACGACTGGTGTCGGAAGCCCGCGCGCTGATGTCCAAGTACGAGAAGTAAGTCCCTGCCCCCGGCGTGGAGTGGAGCCTTCAGTGACGGCTCTCCGGGCCGGGGCGTGCCTGTCAATGTGGTCGAGGAGCTTTTTTCCATAACAAGGCGGCATAGCTGAAAGTCGGCGATGCCGCTTTTCAACAACTTGCAAAAAGCTCAAAGTCCTTACGGTTATCCATGGTGACCGGGGTTGCGGGTAAACCCGCAGCCTGCCTCAGCCGCAGGGCCGTTGACCACCATTGACCAGGAGACTCGCATGACCTACATCCGCCGCACTGCCCTGGCAGCGCTGGCCGCCCTTTCCACCCTCGCCATGCCAGGACTGGCGTAGGCCCAGCAGACCGTCACCCTGCGTCTGCACCAGTTCCTGCCGCCGCAGGCCGTGATTCCCGCCCAAGCCATCATTCCCTGGGCCAAGAAGGTTGAGGCCGAATCGAACGGCCGCATCAAGGTGCAGCTGTTCCACGCCATGCAGATGGGTGGTTCGCCGCCTCAGCTGTTCGACCAGGCCCGTGACGGCGTGGCCGACATCACCTGGACGGTGCTGGGTTACACCCCGGGCCGCTTCAACAAGTCCGAGGTGTTTGAACTGCCTTTCATGTGCAAGGGCGGTGGCGAGAAGTGCTCCCGCGCCTTCCACGAGTACGTGGAAAAGAACGCCGCTGACGAGTTCCGTTCGGTCAAGCTGCTGGCTGCGCACACCCACGGGCCGGGCCTGTTTCACACCAAGAAGCCGGTCGAAGGTCTGGAGAGCCTGCGGGGCATGAAGATCCGCGGCGGTTCGCGTGTGATCAACAACATGTTGACCAAGCTGGGTGCCACGCCCGTGGGCATGCCCGTGCCGGCGGTGACCGAGGCCCTGTCCAAGGGCGTGATCGATGGTGCCACCGTTCCTTGGGAAGTGGCGCCTTCCATCAAGTTGCCCGAACTGGTGAAGAACCACACCAGCTTTGCCATCGACGAAGGCATGTTCACCCAGACCTTCGCGTTCGTGATGAATCGCGCGGCCTACGACAAGCTGCCGGCCGACCTCAAGAAGGTGATCGACGACAACGCCGGTATCGAGACGGCGGCCATGTTCGGTCGTGCCATGGACGCCGGCGACAAGACGGGTCGCGACATGGCCGTCAAGGCCGGCAACAACGTGGCCATGCTGGACGTCGCGGAAACGCAGCGCTGGCGCCGCACGGCCAGCACGGTCGAGTCGGACTGGGTCAAGGAAATGCAGGGCAAGAACATCGATGGCGCCAAGCTGGTTTCGGAAGCCCGGGCCACCATCGGCAAGTACGCCAAATAAAGAGACAAGCCCGGCCCCACAGGGGCTGGGATTTCGATAGGTATAACGAATTTCATGATCCGTAACTCTGCGGTATAGTCGGCCGCCGAGCGGTGGCCGCTGCCCTGGCGGGGTCACTTCGCGGACAATGAATTCCCCTGTGTCAAAGGATCCGAGGATGATTGGTTTCATTTACCGGCTCTCGCACTGGACTGCCCTGGTGGGCGGCCTGGTGCTGGTGGCCCTGACCCTGATGGTGGTGGCCAGCGTGGCCGGCCGCGCAATGATCGGACTGGGCCTGGGGCCCATCCCGGGCGACTTTGAACTGGTGGAAGTGGGGGTCGGCATCGCCGTGTTCTTCTTCCTGCCCTGGTGCTACCTCAAGGGTGGCCATGCCACGGTGGATCTGCTGTACATGCACATGCCCAAGTGGTGCCAGCGCGGCATCGTGATCATCAGCGACCTGTTGATGCTGGTGGTCTGGCTGGTGCTGACCTGGATGCTCTGGCAGGGCATGCTGGAGAAGAAGGAATACGCCGAGACGACCTTCATCCTGCAGATGCCCATCTGGTGGGCCTATGCCTTCAGCCTGGTGGGTGCCGTCATCGGTTGCCTGAGTTATTTCGCCAAAACCCTGACCCTGCTGGGTCTGGCGTCCGAGCCCGAAGGCTGGACCGTTGAAGCCAATGCGGGGCACTGAAGCATGAGCAACCTTGAACTCGCCCTCTGGTCTTTCCCGATCCTGCTGCTGCTGATCTTTGTCCGTGTACCCATCGGCCTGTCGATGCTGGTGTGCGGTCTGGGTGGTGCCTGGATGATCTACGGCAACGCCGCGCCCATCCTGAACCAGCTCAAGCAGGTCACCTACACCACTTTCTCCAACTACAACCTCTCGGTCATCCCGCTGTTCCTGCTGATGGGGCAGTTTGCCGCGCTGGGCGGACTCTCCCAGGCGCTGTTCAAGGCGGCCGAGGCCTGGATGGGGCATCGCAAGGGCGGTGTGGCCATGGCGGCCGTCGGTGCCTGCGCGGGTTTTGGCGCGATCTGCGGTTCTTCGCTGGCCACCGCGGCCACCATGGGGCAGGTGGCTCTGCCCGAGCTCAAGCGCGCTGGCTACGCCGGTGGCATCTCCACCGCCTGTCTGGCCGCTGGCGGTACCTTGGGTATCCTGATTCCGCCATCGGTGGTGCTGGTGATCTATGCCATCCTGACCGAGCAGAACATCGCCAAGCTGTTCCTGGCGGCCTTCGTGCCGGGCATCCTCGCCGCGGTGGGCTACATGATCGTGATCTCGATCTACGCACGCCTGAACCCGAAGGAAGTGGGCAGCATGCCGCCCATGCCCATGAAGGAGCGCTGGGCTGCGACCATGCGTACCTGGCCCGTGATCGTCATCTTTCTGGTGGTGGTCGGCGGCATCTACAGCGGCGTGTTCACCCCCACCGAGGGCGCGGCCATCGGCGCCTTTGGCACGGGCATCGCGGCCTGGGCCGGTGGCGGCCTGAACCGCAAGACCCTGCTGGGCGCGGTGGTGGGTACCGCCATTGCCTCGGGCATGATCTACATGATCGTGCTGGGCGCAGGTCTGTACAACACCTTCCTGGCGCTGTCGCAGCTGCCGCAGGAAGCCGCCACCATTGTGGCGGGCTGGGGCCTGAGCCCGGTGCTGGTGCTCGTGGCCATCCTGGTGCTTTACATCCTGCTGGGCTGCTTCATGGATTCGCTGTCCATGATCCTGCTGACCATTCCGGTGTTCTTTCCCATCATCATGGGTCTGGACTTTGGACTGCCGCCCGAGGAGCTGGCCATCTGGTTCGGTATCCTGGTGCTGATCGTGGTGGAGGTGGGACTTATCACGCCACCGGTGGGCATGAACCTGTTCGTGATCAATTCGATGGCCAAGGACGTGCCGATCACCCACACCTACCGTGCCGTGATGCCCTTCGTGGCCAGCGACATGATCCGTACCGCCATCCTGGTGATGTTCCCGTCGATCACGCTCTTCGTGCTGCGTTTCTGACCCGGGTTCATTGATCGCATTGCCGCAGATCAGCCAAGGCCCGCCCGTGACGGCGGGCCTTTTTGCTTCCCGATAGGGTGACATGCTCTCGCACCTGGAGTTCCACATGACCACACAGCCACTTCGCATCGGCATCATCGGCTACGGGGAGGTGGGCCGCATCTTCGCGGCCGGCCTGAAAGGGAGCGCTGGCTGGAGCGGGGCCTGGGACCTCAAGTTTGAGGCCCCTGCGCTGGCCGCCGCCGCGCTTGACCATGCCGCACGGGCCGGCGTGACCGCCTGCGGCTCGGCCCGGGACCTGTGTGCCCAGTCCCACCTGATCATCTCCGCCGTCACCGCCTCCAGCACCCTTGAGGTGGCCCGGGAGGCGGCCGGGTTCCTGCGGCCGGGCACGTTCTTCCTGGATCTCAATTCGGCCTCTCCGGGCACCAAGCAGCAGGCAGCAGCCCTGGTGGATGCGGCCGGAGGGCGCTACGTGGAGGCCGGGGTGATGACCTCGGTCCCGCCTTACGGTATCCGGGTGCCCATGCTTCTGGGGGGAGCCCACGCGGCGGCCTTGCAGCCTGTGCTGGCTGGGCTGGGCATGTCGGTCCAGGTGGCCAGCGACCGGCTGGGGGTGGCGTCCGCCACCAAGATGTGCCGCAGCATCATGATCAAGGGGCTGGAGGCGCTGGTGATTGAGAGCTACACGACCGCACGCCACTACGGCGTCGAGGACGCGATGATCGCCACGCTGCAGGAGACCTTCCCCGGCATCGACTGGACGCAGCAGGGTGCCTATTTCTTCAGCCGCGTGGCGCAGCACGGCCAGCGGCGCGCCGAAGAGATGCGCGAGGTGGCCAACACCGTCCGCGAGGCGGGGTTCGAGCCGTTCATGGCCAGCGCGATTGCCCGCAAGCACGACTGGATGGCGGCGCAGGCGCGCGCCGGCCATTTCGCCGATCTGCCCAAGGCCCCGGCCTGGCAGGCCTTTGCCGACCGTCTGCTGGCGGCGCGCCCTGCCGCCAACGACTGATTCCCGTCACACACACCATGCTCGACATCCTGGCCATCACCGGCCCCATTTACCTTTGCATCCTGGCGGGCTACGCCGCCGTGCGCTGGGGCATCTTCACCAAGGCGGAGATGCGGGTGCTGGGCAAGTTCGTGCTGCAGATCGCGCTGCCGGCGTTGCTGTTCTACGCCCTGGCGTCGCGGCCGCTGGCCGATGTGCTGCGACCGGGCTACTTGCTGGTCTACACCGCTGGCTCCTTGCTGGTGTTGCTGGGTGGCCTGCTGTGGTGGTGGAAGGTCCAGGGCAAGCCGCTGACCGAAAGCGCCTACGTGGCCATGGGCATGACCTGCTCCAACAGCGGCTATGTGGGCTACCCGATGATGCTGCTGCTCTTCGGACCGCTGGGTGGCGTGGTGCTGGCACTGAACCTGATCGTGGAGAACCTGGTCAAGCTGCCCCTGCTGTTCACCCTGGCCGATGCCGGTGCACATGAGGGCGCCCGGCCCACGGCTGGACAGGTGCTGCGCCAGACCCTGGACCGGCTGGTGCGCAACCCGTTGATCATCGGCATCGTGCTGGGCCTGGCGGTCGCCCTGTCGGGCTGGCAGATGCCCCAGGTGCTCACGCGGGCGGTCACGCTGTTCTCCGGCAGTGCGGGTGGGCTGGCGTTGTTCATCATCGGCGGCAACCTGGTGGGGCTGCAGGTCAAGGGCATGCGGCGCCAGGTGGGGCTGATCGCAGTGGGCAAGCTGTTGATGCACCCGGCGGCCGTCTGGCTCGCCATCGCGGTGTGCGCCGCACTGGGTCTGCCTGTGCCCGAGGGGGATCTCAAGGCGGCGGCGGTGCTGTCGGCCGCCATGCCCATGCTGGGGGTGTACGCCATCCTGGCCCAGCGCCATGGGCACGAGGGATTCACCTCGGCCGCCTTGCTGGGCACCACCGCGGCCTCTTTCTTCACGCTCAGCGCCATCCTGTGGCTGCTGCGGCACAGTGCCGGCTGGCTGGGCTGACGCGCCCGGGCGCTGGCTGCCTCAGCCCTCGGGCTGCATCACCGAACGGATCAGTTGCAGTGCGGTCTGCTGGGTCAGCGTCGCCGGCCGCTGGGAACTGATGGCCAGCGCCACCCGGGTGCGCAGGGGCGGGTCGATGCGCCGCACCCGGTAGGCCGACGGCCGGATCGAGCTGGCCACGGCGTTGTGCGAGAGGAGGGCGGCACCGGCCCCGTCCGCCACCAGGTCGAGGATCGCGGGGACACCGTCGATTTCCAGAGTGACCGTCGGGCGCATGCCGATGGCGGCCATTTCGGTTTCCACATGCATGCGTACCGCGTTGGGGCGGCTGGGAATCACCAGGGGCATGCGGGCCACCTCCGCCAGGGGAACCGGCGCCGGGGGCGGCTCTTCAGACAGGCCGGGCGGACGGGGTTCGACCAGCCAGAGCTCTTCGTCGTCCAGGGGAATGAGTTCGATCTCGGGGGCAGGCTGGGCGTTGTAGAGCACGGCAATGTCCAGGCGTCCCGTCACCAGCCATTCCTGCATGGAATTCGACAGGCTTTCGGTGATGGACAGGCTGGCTTCGGGCAGTTGCTGGCGGAACTGCCGCGTCAGCGGCACGGTGAGCACGCGCGCCAGGCTGGGCGGCAGGCCGATGGCGACCCGGCCGGCCAGTGCGCCGCGCACGCGGCCAAGTTCTTCCCGGGCCCGCGCCACCTGGTGCAAGATGCCCCGACCGTGCTCCAGGAGCAGCTTGCCCGCCTCGGTGGGCGTGGCGCCGCGGCCGTTGCGCAGCAGCAGGTTCTGCCGCAACTCGACCTCCAGCAGACGGATCTGGCGCGAGAGAGCCGGTTGCGCGACATCCAGGGCCATGGCCGCCTTGGTGAAGCTGCCCATCTCGGCCACACGCACAAAGTACTCGAGTTGCTTGAGGTCCATGATCTGCTGTTGGGGGAATAGCTGGATCATAGCTATAAGCAACTGTTCTAGCTGATAGCGCCGCCAGGCGGTTGGATATCGGACAGGCACGCCACACAATGCATGCTGATCCCCTGTGCCGGGCCCAGCGTTGGCTGATCGACGGCACGCACCACACCCGAGGAGCGTTCATGAGCCTGCAGAAACCCCTGATCATCGACTGCCACGGCCACTACACCACGGCCCCCAAGGCGCTGGAAAACTGGCGCAACCAGCAGATCGCCGGCATCAAGGATCCGGCCGTGATGCCCAAGGTGGCCGATCTCAAGATCAGCGACGACGAACTGCGCGAGTCCATCGAGACCAACCAGCTGCGACTGATGAAGGAGCGCGGTTCGGACATCACCATCTTCAGCCCGCGTGCCAGCTTCATGGCGCACCACATCGGCGACTTCAATGTGTCGTCCACCTGGGCGGCCATCTGCAACGAGCTTTGCTACCGCGTGAGCCAGCTGTTCCCCGACCACTTCGTGCCGGCCGCCATGCTGCCGCAGTCGCCCGGCGTGGATCCGGCCACCTGCATCCCCGAGCTGGAGAAGTGCGTCAAGGAGTATGGCAACGTCGGCATCAACCTGAACCCCGATCCTTCGGGTGGCCACTGGACCAGCCCGCCGCTGACCGACCGCCACTGGTACCCCATCTACGAAAAGATGGTCGAGTACGACATCCCTGCGATGATCCACGTCAGCACCAGCTGCAACGCGTGCTTCCACACCACGGGCGCGCACTACATCAACGCCGACACCACGGCCATCATGCAGCTGATCCAGGGCGACCTGTTCAAGGACTTCCCGACGCTCAAGTTCATCATCCCGCACGGCGGCGGCGCTGCGCCCTACCACTGGGGCCGCTACCGCGGCCTGGCGCAGGAGATGAAGAAGCCCCTGCTGCAGGACCACCTGCTGAACAACGTGTTCTTCGACACCTGCGTGTACCACCAGCCGGGCATCGATCTGCTGACCAAGGTGATCCCGGTGGGCAACATCCTGTTCGCCTCTGAAATGATCGGTGCCGTGCGCGGCATCGACCCCGAGACCGGCAACTACTACGACGACACCAAGCGCTATGTGCAGGCCACGGCCAACCTGAGCGACGAGCAGCGCTATCAGGTGTATGAAGGCAACGCGCGTCGCGTGTTCCCTCGCCTGGACGCACGCCTCAAAGCGGCCGGCAAGTAACCCATCGCAGAACCCGAGGAGAGAACCATGTACGAACTGGGCGTTGTCTACCGCAACATCCACCGCGCGGACCGCGCAGCCGCCGACGGCCTGGCCGCGCTGGGCTCGGCCACCGTCCACGAGGCCATGGGCCGGGTGGGCCTGATGAAGCCCTACATGCGGCCGATCCAGACCGGCGTGCAGGTGTCGGGCACGGCGGTGACGGTGCTGCTGCAGCCGGGTGACAACTGGATGATGCATGTGGCGGCCGAGCAGATCCAGCCGGGCGACATCGTGGTGGCGACCGTCACGGCCGAGTGCAGTGACGGCTATTTCGGTGACCTGCTGGCGACGTCGTTCCAGGCGCGCGGCGCGCGCGCCCTGATCATCGAGGCCGGTGTGCGCGATGTGAAGACGCTCAAGGAGATGAACTTTCCGGTCTGGAGCCGCTACATCTCGTCCAAGGGCACGATCAAGGCGACGCTGGGTTCGGTCAACATCCCCATCGTCTGTGCCGGTGCCTATGTGACGCCGGGCGATGTGATCGTGCCCGATGACGATGGCGTGGTGTGCGTGCCCTCGGAACGCGCGGCCGAGACGTTGGCGGCGGCCGTCAAGCGCGAGAGCTTCGAAGGCGAGAAACGCGCCAAGCTGGCCAGCGGTGTGCTGGGGCTGGACATGTACAAGATGCGCGAGCCGCTGGCCGCTGCGGGTCTTCGATATATCGACTGATTTTTCTCCGACAAGGGCGTCGGTGACGGCGTGATGCGGCGGGGCTCATCAGTCCTTCGGCCAGCAAATCGCCCCGCCGCACCCCACCATCGCCGACTTGTTGGTGTTCGAACTGACCGAGAGCATTTCATGAGCAAACCTGTTTCCGGTGACTTCACCAAAACCGCGGGCTGGCTGGACTGGTACACCGACCCGTCCAAGCCCCGTTTCCAGCTGCCCGCAGGCGCTGTGGATGCGCATTGCCACGTCTTCGGCCCGGGGGCGGAGTTCCCCTACGCGCCAGAACGCAAGTACACGCCGTGTGATGCCAGCAAGCACGAGCTGTTTGCCTTGCGCGACCACCTGGGTTTTGCGCGCAACGTGATCGTGCAGGCCACCTGCCACGGTGCCGACAACCGTGCCATGGTCGATGCCTGTCTGGCCAGCGGTGGCAAGGCGCGGGGTGTGGCCACGGTCAGGCGCTCGGTGACCGATGAGGAACTGCAGGCCCTGCACGCGGCCGGTGTGCGCGGCGTGCGTTTCAATTTCGTCAAGCGCCTGGTGGACTTCACGCCCAAGGACGAGCTGATGGAAATCGCCAGCCGTATCGCCAGGCTGGGCTGGCACGTGGTCATCTACTTCGAGGCAGTGGACCTGCCCGAGCTGTGGGACTTCTTCACCAGCCTGCCGACCACGGTGGTGGTAGACCATATGGGTCGTCCCGACGTGAGCAAGCCGGTGGACGGCCCTGAGTTCGCGCTGTTCCTGAAGTTCATGCGCGAGCACCCCAACGTCTGGAGCAAGGTCAGCTGCCCCGAGCGCCTGTCGGTCACAGGGCCGAAAGCGCTGCAGGGCGAGCAGGCGGCCTATCGCGACGTGGTGCCTTTTGCCCGCAAGGTGGTGGAAGAGTTCCCCGACCGCGTGCTCTGGGGCACCGACTGGCCGCACCCCAACCTGAAGGACCACATGCCCGATGATGGGCTGCTGGTGGATTTCATCCCGCACATTGCGCCGACCGCCGAATTGCAGCGCAAGCTGCTGGTGGACAACCCGATGCGTCTCTACTGGCCTGAGGAGGTCTGACATGGCACTCGACAAACCTTACCTGGACGTGCCCGGCACCATCATCTTCGATGCCGAGCAAAGCCGCAAAGGCTACTGGCTCAACCAGTTCTGCACCAGCCTGATGAAGGCCGAGAACCGCGAGCGTTTCAAGGCCAACGAGCGGGCTTACCTGGACGAGTGGCCCATGACCGAGGAGCAGAAGCAAGCCGTGATGGCGCGCGATCTGAACTGGTGCATGCGCCTGGGCGGCAACATCTATTTCCTGGCCCGCATTGGCGCCACCGACGGCAAGAGCTTCCAGCAGATGGCGGGCTCCATGACCGGCATGACCGAGGAAGAGTACCGCGCCATGATGCTGGCCGGCGGCCGCTCGGTCGAAGGCAACCGCTACCTCGGTGAGGACGGCGACGCACAACCCCACCGCCAGCCCCAGGGGGCCGCCGGCAAGAAAGCAGGAGCCTGAACATGGCGAAGATCACCGCATCCGTCTACACCTCGCACGTGCCGGCCATCGGCGCGGCCATGGACCTGCACAAGACGCACGAGGATTACTGGAAGCCCCTGTTCGCGGGCTATGACTTCTCCAAGCAGTGGATGAAGGACAACAAGCCCGACGTCGTCTTTCTGGTCTACAACGACCACGCCACGGCCTTCAACCTGGACCTGATCCCGACCTTCGCCATCGGCACCGCCGCCGAATTCCAGCCGGCCGACGAGGGCTGGGGCCCGCGCCCGGTGCCCAAGGTGGTGGGCCATCCCGAACTGGCTTCGCACATCGCGCAGTCGGTCATCCAGCAGGACTTCGACCTGACCATCGTCAACAAGATGGAAGTCGACCACGGCCTGACCGTGCCGCTGTCGCTGATGTGCGGCGAACTCGACCCCGTCAAGGATGCCTGGCCGGTCAAGGTGATTCCGTTTGCCGTCAACGTGGTGCAGTACCCGGTGCCCTCGGGCAAGCGCTGCTTCGCGCTGGGCCAGGCGATCCGCAAGGCGGTCGAGAGTTTCGACGAAGACCTGAACGTCCACATCTGGGGCACGGGTGGCATGAGCCACCAGCTGCAGGGCGCGCGCGCCGGCCTGATCAACCGCGAGTGGGACAACCAGTGGCTGGACCAGATGATCAACGACCCGGTGGCCTGCGCCAACACGCCGCACATCGACTATGTGCGCGAAGCCGGCAGCGAAGGCATCGAACTGGTCATGTGGCTGATCGCCCGTGGCGCCATGGCCGACGTGAACGACGGCAAGGTCACCGGCCCGCTGCCCAAGGTCACACACCGCTTCTACCATGTGCCCGCGTCCAACACGGCGGTCGGGCACGTGATCCTCGAGAACGCATAAAGGAACTCCATCATGACCATCAAAGTCGCTCTCGCCGGTGCCGGCGCCTTCGGCATCAAGCACCTGGACGGCATCAAGAACATCCCCGATGTCGAGGTGGTGTCCCTGATCAGCCGCGATCTGGCCAAGACCCAGGAAGTGGCCGACAAGTACGGCATCAAGCATGTCACCACCGATCTGGCCGATTCCCTGGCCATCAAGGAAGTGGACGCAGTGATCCTGTGCACGCCGACGCAGATGCATGCCGCCCAGTCCAAGGCCTGCCTGGAAGCGGGCAAGCACGTGCAGGTCGAGATTCCGCTGTGCGACATCCTGGCCGAAGGTGAAGAGGTCGTGTCGCTGCAGAAGCAGACCGGTCTGGTGGCCATGTGTGGTCACACCCGCCGCTTCAACCCCAGCCACCAGTTCGTCAACAAGAAGATCAAGGCGGGCGAATTCAACATCCAGCAGATGGATGTGCAGACCTACTTCTTCCGTCGCACCAACATGAACGCCCTGGGCCAGCCGCGCAGCTGGACCGACCACCTGCTGTGGCACCACGCCGCCCACACCGTGGACCTGTTTGCCTACCAGGCCGGCAGCCCCATCGTGAAGGCCAACGCCATTCAGGGTCCGATTCACCCGACGCTGGGTATCGCCATGGACATGAGCATCCAGCTCAAGGCGGCCAACGGCGCCATCTGCACGCTGAGCCTGTCCTTCAACAACGACGGTCCGCTGGGCACCTTCTTCCGCTACATCGGTGACACGGCCACCTACATCGCCCGCTATGACGACCTGTTCAGCGGCAAGGAAGAGAAGATCGATGTGAGCCAGGTGGATGTGTCCATGAACGGCATCGAGCTGCAGGACCGTGAGTTCTTCGCCGCCATCCGCGAAGGCCGCGAGCCCAACGCCAGCGTGGCGCAGGTGCTGCCCTGCTACCAGGTGTTGCACCAGCTGGAGCAGCAACTGAACGCTGGCTGATCCGGCTTGGCCATCTGGCGCTGAAGGCCTTGCCCCGCAAGGCCTTTTTTGCGTGGATCGCTCTGCCATACTGCCGCCATGAACTGGAGAAACCTTGCCTTCCTGGCCATCGTCGGCTTCGGTGCCTGGCAGTACTGGAGCGACCGGCCGGTCAAGGTGGCGCCTGGCGTGACCGTCGCGGCCGAGCCGCGTCAGAACGACGCGGCCAGCGCCGAGTTTGTGCACAAGGGCTACACCATCGCGCCCCTGCAGACCGTCGACATCGAAGCCCGGGTGCTGGGCGTCAAGAGCTATCGCACAGGGCGCGAGGCCGACCTGTCGCCGGTTGACCTGGCGCTGGGCTGGGGGCGCATGTCCGACAGCGCGGTGCTGGAACAGGTGAGCATCTCGCAGGGCAACCGTTTCTACTTCTGGCGCGTGAAGGAGTTTCCGATTCCCCGCGAGGAGATCGAGCGCTCCAGTGCCAACATGCACATGATCCCCGCCGACAGCGGCATCGAGCGGCGACTGGACCAGGTGCGCGAAGGCCAGCGTGTGCGCATCCAGGGCTGGCTGGTCGAGGCGCGTGGCCCCGATGGCTGGCGCTGGCGCAGCTCGCTCACCCGCAACGACACCGGTGCCGGTGCCTGCGAGGTGATCTACGTGCGCGACATCGCCATTCTCTGATCACACCATCTTTCAGGAACCCGACCATGCATCAACGACAACTCGGCCCCTTCAGCGTCAGTGCCATCGGCCTGGGCTGCATGAACATCTGCCATGCCTATGGCTCCCCCATTCCCGAGTCCGAGGCCGAGCGCCTGTTGCTGTCCGCGCTGGACCAGGGTGTGACCCACTTCGACACCGCTGCGCTCTACGGTTTCGGGGCCAGTGAAACCATGATTGGCAAGGTGCTGTCTGCCCATCGCAACCGTTTCGTGCTGGCCAGCAAATGCGGTATGCAAGGCGTGGACGTGAACGGCGACGGCAAGCTGGTGAGGGTCATCGATGGCCGGCCCGCCACGATCAAGGCCACCTGTGAAGCGGCGCTGCGGAGGTTGAAAACCGATGTGATCGATCTGTACTACCTGCACCGCTGGGACAGGCAGGTGCCCATCGAAGACAGCGTCGGCGCGCTGGCCGACCTGGTGCGCGAAGGCAAGATCCGCAGCATCGGCCTGTCAGAGGTGTCGGCCGCCACCCTGCGCCGGGCCCATGCGGTGCACCCGATCGCGGCCTTGCAGACCGAGTATTCGCTCTGGACCCGCAACCCCGAGATTGCGGTGCTCGATGCCTGCCGAGAACTGGGCGTGAGCTTCGTCGCCTTCAGCCCGGTGGCGCGTGGCTTCCTTTGCGGACCGATGGACGTTGCGGCTTTTGACCCCAAGGACATCCGCCGCAGCATGCCGCGCTTTGCAGCCGACAACTACGCTCGCAATGCCGAGCTGCTGCCGGCCTACCAGCAGCTGGCCCGGGAGGCGGGCTGTACCCCGGCGCAGCTGGCCATTGCGTGGCTGCTGCACCAGGGCCCGGACATCCTGCCGATTCCAGGCACCACCCGGATCGATCACCTGACCGACGATCTGGGGGCTGCCGATGTGAAGCTCTCAGGTGACTTGCTGGCAGAGCTGGATGAGCTGATCAATCCGCGCACCGTGCACGGCGATCGCTACAACGACCAGGCCAACCGCGAGGTGGATACCGAGCGCTTCTGATGACCCTATGGAAAGGCCGGCGAGGTGCCGGCCTTCTGTTGAATCGATCCCGGGCTCAGCGGGCCTGCAGGAACTCGCTCACGTCCAGCAGCACCAGTTCGTTGTCGTCGGCCTTGTTGGGCTCGCGGCTGCTGGAGAAGGGCAGGTTATTGTCGTTGCCCACCACAATGTGGCGGCTGTCGACGATGTCCACGTTCTCGATGGTGAAGAAGGGGAAGGTCAGCACGCCGTCGTTCAGCGGTTTGCGGGCCAGTCCCTTGGGGTCCTCGATCTTCATCAGGTCGATGTAGCCGATCTTGCGCACCGGCCCGTTGACATTGGCCTCGCTCAGTTCCACCTTGTAGACGCGCTTGAACTTGGCCAGGTCATGGAAGCAGTCGGTGCGTTTCTGGCCTTCGGGGCAGGCCTTGTCGGTGGTGCCTTCGCCGTTGTCGCGCTCGATGATCAGGCCCTCGGTCGGGCTGATCATGTTGAAGTCGCCGATGGCGTGGTGGTTGGCTTCCAGCACGTACTTCCAGTGCCGGCCGGTCCACTGTTCGGACGCCACATCGAACTCCAGCACGCGCAGGTACTGCTTGCCGTCCAGTTGCTCGGCGGCTTTTGCCGTTTCGTCCCACAGGGCGCCTTCGAGCAGGGCATACAGCTTGCTGCCGTCGGGGGATGAGGCCAGGCCCTCATAGCCCTTGGAACGGCGGACCTGGAACTTCACCTCACCACCCGGCGCACCCGGGGTGAGGACCGAAGGATGGTCGGGCGAGACCACGGTCTTGCCATCCACCTTCGTTTCATGGACGGCCCGTACCCGGCCCTTCATGTCGGCCTTGATGAGGTACGGACCAAACTCGTCACCGATCCAGAAGTGGCCGCCCGCGATCTGGAATCCCTCCAGGTCAAAGTCGGCACCGGTGAGATAGCGCTGCTTCGTGCCTTCGTGCACGATGCGGTGGGGCACTTTCTTGTCCGGGTCGTGCAGGAACACGGTCTCCAGTCGCTTGAACTGGCCGGTCTTGAAGTCCACCGCGTGGCGGTTGAGGAACAGCATGAAGTCGGGGGAGTTGGCCTTGGAGCCGGCGCCGTTATCGGTCAGCAGCCAGAAGCTGCCGTCGGCCATGCGCTTGATGCCCGAGTGACCCTGCACCGGCTGGCCGGCAAACGGCAGCGACACGCCGGTGGGACGGCCGGCGGACTTGCCTTCGACGCTGCTGATCTTCTCGACGCGCTGACCGGTGGTGAATTTGCCGCTGGTCTTCAGGTCGGCGGGGGCATCTTTGGGGGCCGGCAGGAAGGTCTGCGCCGGCAGGATGGCATGGCCAGCCAGGCGTGCGGGGTAGGCCGTCTGGGCGTGAACAGAGGTCAGGGTGAGCAGGGCGCCCGCAGCGGCCGCGATCAGTTTGAGATGCATGGTGCAGTGAGATGAGTCGTTGTATGAACCAGGATGCCGTCTCCTCGGATCGGCGAGCACGACTGTGCCCGTGCCTTGTGACAGGCAAAGGAAGGTTTCATGACGGCGGGATGAAAGCCAGGGCCGGGCCAGCGCCGAAACAAACCGAAAAAAAGCGCGACGGCCAAGACACCACGCCTTTGCAGGGGACGGGCACCATCAGCTCATCCCAACGTCATTGCAAGGAGCACGACATCATGAAACCCTGGATCAAACGCACCCTCATCGGCCTGACCGGCGTCACGGTCCTCGTCGCAGGTCTCTCCGCCTGCGGCCACCGTGGTGGTCATCACGGGCAGGGCTGGAGCGAGGAGCGCATCACCGAGGTGCGAGGCAAGGCCATCGAGCGCATCAGCGGCAAGCTCGATCTCAATGCCGAACAGAAGGCCAAGCTGGGCGCCCTGGCCGACCAGATGATCGCCTCGCGCAAGGCCTTCCGCGGCAACAGCGATCCGCGCACCGACCTTCAGTCCCTGATCGCCAGCGACAAGTTCGACCGCACCAAAGCGCAGCAACTGCTGGACCAGAAGCTGCAGGCGGCGCAGGGCAACGGCCCGCAGATGCTCAATGCCTTCGGCGACTTCTACGACAGCCTCAACCCCGAGCAGCAGAAGCAGGTGCGCGAGAAGCTGGAGCGCCGTGGGCACGGCTGGTGGGGCCGTGGCTGACCGGAGGCGGCCATGTCACCGGCCCTGCAGAACCTGCATCAGCTCACCCGCCTGGGCAAGGCCCATGCGCCTGCCTTGCTGGCGCAGGCCGATGATCCGCACGCCGAACTGCTCACCATGATCTGGGGGCCGCAGTTCGACCGCGAGTACGCCCTGGACTGGTGGGCACGGCTGTCGCGCCAGCGGCCGGTGGAGGCCATGCCCATGCTGCCCGAGCTGCTGTCGGCGGCCGAGCGCTTCGATGCGCTGGCCACCCGACAGCAGCAACTGCTGCGTCGCCTGGTGCTGCGGCACCGCTCGGGACAGATGGCGGCAATGTCAGAATGAAGCCATGCACCGCATCCTGTTGATCGACGACGACGAGCAGCTGGGGCCGCCGCTGGCGGCCTACTTCCAGCGCTATGAGCTGCAGCTGACGCAGGCCGTGAAGCCCAGCGATGGTCTGGCCCGGCTGCGCGGTGGCGACTTTGATGCGGTCATCCTGGATGTGATGCTGCCCGAGATGGACGGCTTCGAGGTCTGTCGCACCATCCGTCGCGAGAGCGATGTGCCCATCGTCATGCTCACCGCCCGTGGCGAGGTCATGGACCGCGTGGTCGGGCTGGAACTGGGCGCTGACGACTACCTGCCCAAACCCTTTGAGCCGCGCGAACTGGTCGCCCGCATCCAGACCGTGCTGCGCCGCCAGAACGGGCGCAACCACCGCCACGGGCAGGCGGCTCCGGCGCAGGAGGCGCTGCGCTTCGAGGGCCTGACCATCGACCTGGCCCGGCGCGAGGTGCTGCGGGACGGCCAGGCGGTGGAACTGACTGGCTCGGAGTACGAACTGCTGGTGCTGCTGGCACGAGAACCCGGCCGCGTCTACAGCCGCGACGACATCCTCAATCACATCCGTGGCCACGAGGCCGACCTGTACACGCGGGCCGTGGACATCGTGGTCAGCCGGCTGCGCAAGAAGCTCGAACCGCTGGACTGCATCAAGACCCTGCGCAACGCGGGCTATTCGCTGGCGCTGCGCCGCCTGCCCTCATGAACGATCAGACCTCCAAACCGACCGCGCGCTGGCGCGAGGTCAAGCACCGCATTGCACACTCCATCAAGCTGCGCATGGTGCTGGTGTTCCTGTTGCTGGCGGCAGCCATGACCTTTGTGTTCATCAGTGGGGCGCAAAAGGCGTTTTCGGTGGGGTGGCGCGAAGCGGCTCGCCCCCTGTTGATGGATTATGTGGACCGCCTGGCGGTCGACGTGGCCGGTGGCGACGGCAATCTGCCCAGCATCGCTCGCGCCCAGGCCATCGCCGATCGTCTGCCCCTGGTGGTGCGCATCAGCGGCCCCCAGGTCAACTGGTCCTCACATCCGTCGCAGCCGCCGTCCGACTGGCTCTGGCACAAGGACGAGCAGGCCGGCCGCTGGGACGACGAAAATTGGGGCGGCTCCAAGGACTGGGATCGCATCCTCACGCGCAGCACCGCCGATGGTCACCGCATCAGCTTCGACATCAATCAGGCGGCCTTTGAGCGGCGGCCGCGCCTCATTGGCTACGCGCTGACGGCCCTGCTGGTGCTCACGTTGCTGGCCTGGCTGTATGTGCGCCGGCAACTCAAGCCGCTGGACGCGATCGGGGAAGGAGCGCGGCGCTTCGGCCGTGGCGACTTCAGTCAGCCGATTCCGGACCGGTGCTGCCAGGCTCACGACGAGCTGGGCGAGCTGGCCACCACCATCAACACCATGGGACGCGACATCCACCAGATGCTGGAGGCCAAGCGCGCCCTGCTGCTGGCCATCAGCCACGAGCTGCGCAGCCCCATCACCCGCGCCCGCCTGCACGCCGAACTGTTGCCCGAAGAGGGCGACGCCGCACCGCAGCGCCAAGCCCTGCTGCGCGACCTGCAGGAGATGGCCAACCTGGTCAGCGACCTGCTGGAGAGCGAGCGCCTGTCCAATGGCCACGCTGCCCTGCAGCGCGAGGCCACCTGCCTGGTCGGCTTGACCGGCGAGGTGCTGCACGAGCTGCAGGCACGGCACCCGGCCGCCACTGCCGTCACCATTCTGGCCTCGCCCGACCTGCCCAAGCTCAGCGTTGATCGCGCCCGCATGCGCCTGTTGCTGCGCAACCTGCTGGACAACGCCCTGCGCCATGGCGCCGATGCCGCTCAGCCGCCCGAGGTGACGCTGTCCCGCACGGCGGACGCCCAGGTCATTGAGGTACGCGACCACGGCCCTGGCGTGCCCGACGAGCAGCTGGCGCAACTGGCGCAGGCCTTCTACCGACCAGACAGCGCCCGCACGCGTGCCGCTGGCGGGGTGGGCTTGGGTCTTTACTTGTGCCGCCTGGTGGCACAGGCCCACGGGGGGCGGCTGGCGTTGGAGAACGCGCGGCCTGGTTTGCGGGTGCGCGTAGAGCTGCCGCTGGCTTGACGGACGTCAGGCCGCTGAGGGCCACGGTGTGTCATGCTTGACGCATGAATCAGAGCGTACTTCCCACCGCCGATCTGCCCGGCTTCGCCACCGTGCCCACCCGCTTCCTGTTCTTCACCGGCAAGGGTGGGGTGGGCAAGACCTCCCTGTCCACGGCGACCGCCATTGCGCTGGCCGACCGCGGCCGGAAGGTGCTGCTGGTCAGCACGGACGCCGCGTCCAACCTCGACGAAATGCTGGGGGTGCCCCTGTCCAACCACCCGGTGCCGGTCACGGGCGTACCGGGTCTGGCCATGCTCAACATCGACCCCGACGATGCAGCCGAGGCCTATCGCCAGCGTGTGCTGGCCCAGATGGAAACCGATGCGTCCGATGCCGAACGCCAGACCGTGCGCGAGCAACTGTCGGGCGCCTGCACCACCGAGATCGCGGCCTTCGACGAGTTCGCCGCCCTGCTGGCAGGGGAAGGCGACGGTACGGCCAGCTATGACCATGTGGTGTTCGATACCGCCCCCACGGGGCACACCCTGCGCCTGCTGAGCTTGCCCAAGGCCTGGACGGGTTTCCTGGCGGGCAACGACCGCGGGGCATCGTGCCTGGGCCCGCATTCGGGCCTGAAGATGCAGGAGGCCCGCTTCAACGCGGCCTTGCGTGCTCTGGGTGACCCAGCGCTGACCACCGTGGTGCTGGTGACCCGTCCTGATCCACGCCCCATGCAGGAGGCCGCGCGCACCTCGGACGAATTGCGGCAATTGGGCCTGTGCAACCAGCGCCTGGCCATCAACGGGGTGTTCCACGCCAGTCGGTCTGACGATCCGGTGGCGCGGGCCATCGAGGACCTGGGTCGGAAGGCGCTGGACACCTTGCCCGATGCACTGGCCGGCCTGCCACGCGACGAAATTCCGCTGCGAGCCTTTGACACCGTGGGGCTGCCGGCTCTGCGCGCCCTGTTCGGTGCTCCGCCGACCGGGGTCCCCACGCCGCCGCAGGAGGCTGCCGGCACGGCAACACGCCTGCCCGCCGAGCCCCTGCACCTGCTGGCCGACGAATTGGCGGCCGCAGGTCACGGGCTGATCATGGTCATGGGCAAGGGCGGTGTGGGCAAGACCACCATCGCCGCTGCACTGGCGGTGGGCCTCGTGCAGCGGGGCCACAGCGTGCACCTGACCACCACCGACCCTGCCGCGCACGTGGCCGACACCCTCAACGGCGGCCTGCCGGGCCTGAAGGTGGGCCGCATCGACCCCAAGGCCGAGACCCAGGCCTACATCGACAAGATCATGGTCAGCCGGGGCAAGGACCTGGACGAGCAGGGCCGTGCCTTGCTGCTCGAAGACCTTCAGTCCCCCTGCACCGAAGAGGTGGCGGTCTTCCATGCCTTCAGCCGCGTGGTCAACGAGGCACGCACCGCCTTTGTGGTGCTGGACACCGCACCCACCGGCCACAGCCTGCTGCTCATGGACGCCACCGGGGCCTACCACCGCCAGATGACGCGGCAGTACGAGGGCAGCGCCAACGCCAAACACATCATCACACCGCTGATGCGCCTGCAGGACCCGGACACCACCCGGGTGCTGATTGTCACCCTGCCCGAAGTCACGCCTGTCAGCCAGGCGGCGGCCCTGCAGGACGACCTGCGCCGCGCCCGCATCGAGCCCTGGGCCTGGATCATCAACAAGAGCATCGCCGCCACGGGTACTACCGACCCCCTGCTGCAGGCGCGCCTGGCCGGCGAGCACCGCCAGGCCGCACGCATCGCCAGCGGACTGGCTCGCCGCACCTTCGTGCTGCCCTGGCTCCCCGAGCCGCCCGTGGGGGTGGAGGCTTTAGGGCGGCTGGTGTAAGGATCGATCGGATTATTTCAACAACCCACCCAGATCAAAACTCACATCCCCCGCCTGCCGGGGTGTGGGTGACACGCCCGCGTCCAGCAGCTTGCGCGCCTGCAGATGGTCCTTGGCCGCATTGACGCTGTCGACCGCCAGCAGCCGGTCGCCCTGGAAGTGGTAGACGCTGAAGCTGCCGCCTGCCATGTCGCCGCGCACCGCCCAGGCATCGGCGCCCGTGGACAGGCCGGCCATCTGCAGCTTGCGGTCGTACTGGTCGCTCCAGAACCAGGGGGGGGCGGTGAAGGGGCGGTCCTGCCCCAGCAGCGCGGCGGCCGCGCTCTTGCCCTGTTCGGTGGCGTTCTGTACCGACTCCAGACGCAACAGACTGCCATCGGCCTGGCGCCGCGCCGTGCAGTCGCCGGCAGCGACGATGGCCGGGTCGCTGGTGCGCCCGCAGGCGTCCACCACGATGCCGCGGTCACATTCGAGCCCGGCGTCGCGGGCCAGCTGGTCGTTGGCGGCCACACCGATGCCGACCACCACCAGACCGGTCGGCAGCACGCTGCCGTCGGCCAGCTTCACACCGCTCACACCATTGGCATCGGCCTCAATACCCGCCACCTGGGCGTTCAGCATCAGCTGCACGCCATGGCCGCGGTGCAGGCTGGCGTACCAGTCGGACAGTACGGGGGCCAGCACCCGACCCAGCAGGCGGGGGGCGGCTTCCAGCACGGTCACCCGAGCGCCTTTCTTGCGCGCGGTGGCGGCCACCTCCAGGCCGATGAAGCCGCCGCCAATCACGACGATGGGCAGGTCTTGTTCAATGCACACCGCCATGCGTTCGGCAATGGCGCTGGCGTCGGCGCGTGAGCGCAGGGGCAACACCCCGGCGGCATCCCCGCCAGTCAAGGGCAGGGCGCGTGGCGTGGCGCCGGTGGCCAGCACCAGGCCGGTGTAGGGCAGGGCGCTGCCATCGGCCAGTTGCAGGGTTTTCGCGTCACGGTCGATGCGTTGCACCGTCACGCCGGTGCGCAGCTCAATGCCCTTGCGTGCCAGCATATCCGGCGCGCGCATCACCAGCTGGGCTGCATCCATCTCGCCGGCCAACCAGGCCTTGGACAGCGGCGGACGGTGGTAGGGGCCATGCGGCTCGTCACCCAACAGGGTGATGCTGCTCTCGTAGCCGCCCGCGCGCAGGGCCTCGGCGGCCTGCACGCCGGCCTGGCCGGCACCCACGATGACGATGCCGGGCGCGGTCATTCCTGGCACTCGGGCAAGGTCACCACGCCGCCTTCCAGCGCGGGGCTGGCCTTGATCTGGCAGGCCAGCCGGCTGTTCGGTCGGCGTTCGGCCACCACGTTCTCCAGCATGTCCAGCTCGCCCTGCGAGGGTGGAGGCAGCACGCCGGCCAGCATATCGTCGACGTAGCAGTGGCAGGTGGCGCAGGCGCAGGAGCCGCCGCATTCGCCAATGATGCCGTCGATGCCGTTGGTGGTGGCGCCCTGCATCAGGCTCCAGCCGTCGGCCAGGTCGATGGTGGTGGACTGGCCGTTGGCCTCGACATAGGTGATGTGTGCCATCGTGGTCTTTCTGCGTTGAACTTACTGGGCCTTGAGCTGCAGCACCAGCGGGCTGCGGAAGGTGGACGAGGGCATCCAGGGCAGCTGGTCGGCCACGCGCCTGTAGTCGGGCACCACCTGGTGGAATTCCTCAAACGCGATCTTGACCGCCAGACGGGCAATCGCGGTGCCCAGGCAGGCGTGTACGCCACCGCCAAAGCCCAGATGGCCACGCGGCTTGCGGGTAATGTCGTAAGCATCCGGGTTGGGGTACTGGCGCTCGTCGCGGTTGCCGCTGCCGTAGGCCAGACAGACGAAGTCGCCTTCCTTCATGGTCTGGCCGTGCAGGGTCACGTCCTTCATCAGGCGGCGGCGGAAGCGCTGGGCCGAGGTGTTAAAGCGCAGGCTCTCCTCGATCGCATCAGGCAACAGGGCCGGGTTGGCCACCACGGCGCGGCGTGCCTCGTCAAACGTGGCCAGGTTGTAGGCGAACATCATCATGAAGCCGCCCAGGCTCTCTACACCGGCCATGATCAGCGTGGTGGTGGTCAGCAGCACCTCGCGGTCGTCCAGGCGGTCGCCGTCGATCTCGGCCAGCGCGAAGTTGCTGATCAGGTCGTTCTGCGGGCTGGCCCGGCGCATGGCGATGACCTTGCTCGCGTAGTCCTGCATCCAGTTGTAGGCAGCAATGTGTTCTGGCCCCTTGGCGCGGGTGCGGGCATCGCTCTGCACCATCAGCACGGCGTTCTCGCGCACCTCGTGCTCGGGCACCAGCGCGTCTTCGCCCATGGGCAGGCCCAGCGCGGCCATCAGCACCTTGACGGTGAACTGGGAGGAGACGTCCTTGAAGTCGAACTCCTTGACGTCCTTGACCTGCGCAAACACCTGTTTCGCCACGTCACGGATCGGCTCTTCCAACGCCATCAGGTTGCGCTTCATGAACGCGTGCTGGATCAGGCCGCGCAGGCGGTCGTGTTTTGGTGGGTCCGAGCTGCCCAGCGTGGCGCCCGCGCGGCCGGGCAGCTCGGTCATCAGGTTGCCGCTGGCGCTGGAATACGTCTGCCAGTCCTGTCCGGCGGTCACGATGTCACTGTAGCGCGAGAGGATCCACATC
>Ga0114986_1000087_pt1 | contig 25035 bp, 19 predicted proteins | sample Shrwel1BS1Day17_FD_96988 | JGI IMG/M metagenome (GOLD analysis project Ga0114986, IMG submission 96988) | Subsurface microbial communities from deep shales in Ohio, USA - Utica-3 well 1 S-1-Day17 | ecosystem: Environmental > Aquatic > Deep subsurface > Shale gas/oil reservoir > Produced... | reverse complement strand
TATCAAGAATGTCGACCTCAACCTGCTGCGCCTGTTCGACGCGGTCTACCGCACGCGCAATGTCAGCCGCGCGGCCGAGCTGCTCGATCTGACCCAGCCCGCCGTGAGCCAGGGTCTGACGCGCCTGCGCCTGCTGGTGAAGGATCCGTTGTTCATGCGCGCGCCCGGCGGTGTGCAGCCCAGTCCCAAGGCCGACCGGCTGGCGCCAGCGGTGCGCACGGCGCTGGCCGGGCTGGAACAGGCGCTGGGTGAGACGGTGGGCTTTGATCCGCTGCAGTCGCACAAAACCTTCCGCATCCACATGAGCGACATCGGTGAGGGCCGTTTTCTGCCCGTGTTGATGGCGCATCTGCGCACCTGTGCGCCGGGCGTGCGCATTGAGACGCTGGCGCTGCCGCCGGCCGCCATTCCCGATGCGCTGGACAGCGGGCAGATCGACTTTGCCTTCGGCTTCCTGCCCACGGTGAAGGACACCCAGCGCATGCAGCTGCTCGCTGACCGCTACATCGTGCTGCTGCGCGAAGGGCACCCGTTTGCGGCGCAGGTCAGGCGCAGGCGGCGCAGCGGTGCGGCCCTGCTGGCCGACCTGCCGCAGCTGGAGTTTGTCGCCGGGCGCACCCATTCCGACACGCTGCGCATCCTGCACCTGCTCAAGCTGGAAGACCGGATTCGCCTGACCACCGAGCACTTCATGGTGCTGCCGGCCATCGTGCGCGCCACCGACCTGGCGGTGGTCATGCCGCGCAACATCGCGCGCAGTTTTGCCGAGGCGGGGGGCTACACCCTGATCGAGCCGCCGTTTCCGCTGCGCGACTTCACGGTTTCGCTGCACTGGAGCAAACGCTTCGAGAGCGACCCCGGCAACCGCTGGCTGCACCGGGAGCTGGTGCAGCTCTTCACGGCCGACTGAAAGCCGCCCGTCGCGCCTGCCTACAATCTGGCAAACCCAGGAAACACACCATGAGCATCAAGAGCGACAAATGGATCCGCCGCATGGCCGAGCAGCACGGCATGATCGAGCCCTTCGAGCCCGGGCAGATCCGGCAGGACGCCGCCGGCCACAAGATCGTCAGCTACGGCACCAGCAGCTACGGCTACGACATCCGTTGCGCCCCGGAATTCAAGGTCTTCACCAACATCCACAGCACGGTGGTGGACCCGAAGAACTTCGACGAGAAGAGCTTTGTCGACATCGAGAGCGACGTTTGCATCATCCCGCCCAACAGCTTTGCGCTGGCGCGCACGGTGGAGTACTTCCGCATTCCGCGCAATGTGTTGACCATCTGCCTTGGGAAAAGCACCTATGCCCGCTGCGGCATCATCGTCAACGTCACGCCCTTCGAGCCCGAGTGGGAAGGCTATGTGACGCTGGAGTTCTCCAACACCACGCCTCTGCCGGCCAAGATCTACGCCGGCGAAGGCTGTGCCCAGGTGCTGTTCTTTGAGAGCGACGAAGTCTGCGAGACCAGCTACAAGGACCGCGGCGGCAAGTACCAGGGCCAGCGCGGCGTGACGCTGCCCAAGACCTGACGCCTGGTCGGGCGTGGCTCAGGGCACCTGGGCCACGGCGCGCTGCAGCGCCTCATAGCAGCGCGGGTCGAGCGCGGTGCCGACCGTCTTGCCCATCATCTCCAGCGCCTGCGGAATCGGGATGGCGCCGCGGTAAGGCCGCTCGGCGGTGATGGCGTCGAAGATGTCGGCGGTGGTGATGATGCGGGTTTCCATCGTGATGTCGGCCGCGTGCAGGCCGCGCGGGTAGCCTCGGCCATCGAGCCGCTCGTGATGGGCGCCGGCCACCACCGCCAGTTCGCTGAAGGCGTTGATGCGTGACAGGATGGCTTCGGTCAGCTCGGCGTGGCGGCGCACCGCAGCCCATTCCTCGTCGTTCAGCGCCCCGGCCTTGTCGAGCACGCTGTTGCTCACCCCCAGCTTGCCCACGTCGTGCAGCAGCGCGCCACGCTTGAGCCAGCGGCGGCGATCTGCACTGAAGTCCATGGCCTCGCCGATCAGATCGGTGTAGAGCGCCACGCGTGCGCTGTGGCCGCTGGTGTAGGGGCTCTTGGAGTCCACCACCTGGCCGAAGGCGGCGGCGATGTCGTCCAGGTAGTCTTCGTCCAGCGGCACCTCGTAGCGGCCGGGCTCCAGGGCCAGCACGGCACGATCGATGTCCGGGGCGGCCAAGGTGGCCCAGAAGTCGTCGGCGCGCGCTACCTGCTGGAAGGCGCGTACCAACGTTGGGTCGAACCAGTGGGCGGAGCGGGCGCTGACTTCGTCGAGTGCGGCCTGGCGGCCGCTGGCGGTGTGGAAGACGTCGATCACCTGCGCCAGCAGGGCGATACGGGCGTAGATGGGAATGGCCTCGCCGGCCAGGCCCGCGGGCCGGCCGCTGCCGCTCCAGTGCTCGTCCAGGCTGTAGATGCCTTCGGCCACGGCGTCTGAGAAGCGCAGCAGGCGCGCGATGTCGGCGCCGCGCGAGCAGCGGGTCTGGATCAGCTCGTCGGCGATGTCGCTGCCGTCGCGGAAGATGTGCAGCACGCTGCGGAAGCGTTCGGCCAGGCCCGCCTTGAGGCCGGTGTGCTGCAGCACGAAGCGCACGACCTGGCCCAGGCTGTCACCCACCTGCTTGAAATCGCGCTTGAACTGCAGGTCGTCGGTCAGGTAGAGCTCGCAGATGCGCGCGGCATTGCTGCTGCAGCCCAGGTCTTTCAGCAGCAGGGTGTAGTAAAGCTCCCAGAGTTGCTGTTCGGTCAGGCCAACCTCGCGCCCGATGTGCATGCCGATCCAGCAGCAGCGGATGCAGTGGCCCTCGGGCTGGCCTTCGGTGATGTCCAGTGCATGGCTGAGGGCGGCCATGAGCTCGGACAGCTTGAGGCCGGCGGCCACGGGGCTGAAGGTGGCGGGATGGGCGAGGTACATCCGACCCATTCTAGGAGGGCCGTACCGGGCTGTCTGCCGGCTGGCAGAGCCCCCGTGCCCTGTGCGCCCATCGCCGGGGGAGATCGGGGATAATAGGGGCCTGCCCAAAATTTGGGCACGGGGCCCGCTGTCAACCCATGGGCCTGCGCAGGCCGTCGCGTCGACGGCAATCTTTCCCGAGACCTGATGACTACTGCTTCCCCCGAACCCGTGCTCCAGCGCTACGCCGACCTGAGCCTGGCCGAACCCCTGCGACGTGCCGTGGCCGAGATGGGCTACGAGACCATGACGCCGATCCAGGCGCAGGCCATCCCCGTTGTGCTGACCGGCCAGGACGTCATGGGCGCGGCCCAGACCGGTACCGGCAAGACGGCGGCCTTCTCGTTGCCGTTGCTGCAGCGCCTGCTCAAGCATGAGAACAGTTCCACCTCGCCGGCGCGTCATCCGGTGCGCGCCTTGGTGCTGCTGCCCACGCGCGAGCTGGCCGACCAGGTGGCGCAGCAGGTCAAGCTGTACGCCAAGTACACGAACCTGCGCAGCGCCGTGGTGTTCGGCGGCATGGACATGAAGCCGCAGACCGCCGAGCTGAAAAAGGGCGTGGAGGTGCTGGTGGCCACGCCGGGCCGCCTGCTGGACCACATCGAGGCCAAGAATGCGGTGCTCAACCAGGTCGAGTACGTGGTGCTGGACGAGGCCGACCGCATGCTCGACATCGGCTTCCTGCCGGACCTGCAGCGCATCCTTTCCTACCTGCCCAAGCAGCGCACCACGCTGCTGTTCAGTGCCACCTTCTCGCCGGAGATCAAGCGCCTGGCGTCGAGCTACCTGCAGAACCCGGTGACGATCGAGGTGGCGCGCTCCAATGCCACCGCTGCCACGGTGGAGCAGCATTTCTACAGCGTGAACGAGGACGACAAGCGCCACGCGCTGCACCAGATCCTGCGCAGCAAGGGCATCAAGCAGGCCTTTGTGTTCGTCAACAGCAAGCTGGGCTGTGCCCGTCTCGCCCGCGCGCTGGAGCGCGACGGCCTCAAGGCCACGGCGCTGCACGGCGACAAGAGCCAGGACGAGCGCCTGAAGGCGCTGGACGCCTTCAAGAAGGGCGAGGTCGACCTGCTGGTGTGTACCGACGTCGCGGCCCGCGGCTTGGACATCAAGGATGTGCCGGCGGTGTTCAACATCGACATCCCCTTCAATGCCGAAGACTATGTGCACCGCATCGGCCGCACCGGCCGCGCCGGTGCCAGCGGCATCGCGGTGAGCTTTGTTGCGCCCAAGGACACGCGCCTGGTGGCCGACATCGAGAAGCTGATCAAGACCAAGATCGAGATCGAGCCGGTGGAGTACGACGAAGACCGTCCCGACATCCGTCGTCAGGGCCGCTTCAACGATGGCCACCGCCTGTACGAGCGTGAGGACACGCCGCGTCGCGAGCGCCGCTCGGCCCCGCGCGAATCCTCGCGCCCGGCACCAGTGGCACCGCAGGACCCGTTCTTCAACAAACCCTACGAGGCGCCCGCCGTCGATGCCCCGCCGGCCTGGGAAGCCACCACCAAGCCGGCTGGCCGCATCTCGGCCAACATCAAGCCCAAGCGCAAGGTGGCGGCCCTGTTCAAGGCCAACGAGCCGACGGCGTAAGCTTCAATCGCCGCGCACGCCTGGCGTCTGCGCGGCCTCGCACTTCACCTGGATCAGCTCGCGCCCGCGGCGCGGGCCCAGGCGCACGGCGCTCAAGCAACCGCCCCAGACGCAGCCGGTGTCCAGTGCCAGCACATCGGGCCGGTCCAGCCAGCCCAGCGTGGACCAGTGGCCGAAGGCCACTGTCACGTCCGCCGTCTGCCGCCCCGGCACGTCGAACCAAGGCAGGTAACCTGCGGGTGCCGCGGCGGCCCCTTCCTTGGTGGCGAACTCCATCTGACCCTCGGCCGAGCAAAAGCGCAGCCGGGTCAGCGCATTGACGATCACGCGCAGCCGCGCGCTGTCGGCGAGCGTGTCGTCCCAGCCTGCCGGTTCGTTGCCATACATTTGGTGCAGGAACTGCGGCAGCGCCGGGCTTTGCAGCATTGCCTCCACCTCCCCTGCCAATGCTATTGTTTTGGTAGCTGTCCAGGCAGGCAGGACGCCGGCGTGAACCATTAAAACCTCTTCATCGTGAATGCGCTCCCGCAGTGCCAGCCGCTGAAGGCGCAGCCAGTCCAGCAGCACGGCGCGGTCCGGCGCCTGCAGCAGGTCATCCAGCGTATCGCTGCGGTGCGGTTTGCGCGCGCCATGCACCAGCGCCAGCAGGTGCAGGTCATGGTTGCCCAGCAGGCAGCGCGCCGAAGTGCCATAGCCCATGAGCCGGCGCAGCACGGCGGCCGAATCCGGCCCGCGGTTGACCAGGTCGCCCAGCAGGTAGAGCGTGTCGCGGCTGGGTGAAAAGGCGAAGGTGTCGAGCAGACGCTGCAGGGCGCCATCGCAGCCCTGCACGTCACCAATCAGGTAAAGTGCCATGGTGTTCATTTTCCCTCGGGATTCATGGAAGTCTTCCTGATTGCGCTGTTGACGCTGCTCAACGGCGTATTCGCCATGTCGGAACTGGCACTGGCGGCCAGCCGCAAGGCGCGTCTCACGGCGATGGCCGAGGCCGGTGACGGCGGCGCGCAGACCGCGCTGCAACTGCTCGACAACCCCAACCAGTTTCTTTCCACCGTGCAGGTGGGCATCACCTCGATCGGCGTGCTCAACGGCATCGTCGGCGAGGCCGCCTTCAGTGCCGACCTGGCGCAATGGCTGCAGTCGCTTGGCGTGGCCGAGCGCGCTGCCGGCATCACCGCCACCGCGCTGGTGGTGACCATCATCACCTTCATCACCATCATCTTCGGCGAGCTGGTGCCCAAGCGCATCGGCCAGCTTTATCCCGAGACGGTGGCGCGCTGGATGGCGCGGCCGATGCGCTGGCTGGCGGTGGCGGCCAAACCCTTCGTCAAGCTGCTGGCGGCTACCACGCAGGGCGTGCTCAGGCTGCTGCGCATCCCGACCGATGTGAACCGCAGCATGACGGAAGAGGAGATCCGCCACAGTCTGGAGGAGGGGGTGGATGCCGGCGTGATCGAAGAGCATGAGCACCAGATGGTGCAGAACGTGTTCCGCCTCGACGACCGGCCGCTGACCTCGCTCATGGTGCCACGTGGCGATGTGGCCTGGCTGGAGGCCAGTGACACGGTGGCGCAATGCCTGCAACTGGTGGGCCAGGCCGGTGAGCGTGGCGCGCACTCCTGGTATCCGGTGTGCCGCGGTTCATTGGACGACGTGGTGGGCCTGATCAGCGTGGGCAAGCTGCTGGAACTCGGCGTGGACGAGCCTGGCCTGGTGGAGACCCATGTGCAGCCGGCGGTGTTCGTGCCGGAGACGCTGTCCGGCATGGAGCTGCTGGAGCAGTTCCGAGCGCGTTCCGGGCGCATGGTATTCGTGGTGGACGAGTACGGTGTGGTGCAGGGTCTGGTGACGCCGGGCGACTTGCTGGAAGCGATCACCGGCGAGCTGCAGCCGGTGGCGCAGATCGATGCCTGGGCGACACCCCGTGACGATGGCTCCTGGCTGCTCGACGGTCTGATGCCGGTGGACGAGCTCAAGAGCCGGCTGTCGATCCGCGAGCTGCCCGACGAAGGACGCGGGCGCTACAACACGGTGGCCGGCCTGCTGCTGGCCGTCAGCGGCCATCTGCCGCGGGTGGGTGAGCGCATCGAGTGCGCCGACTGGTGCTTCGAGGTGGTGGACCTGGACGGCCGGCGCATCGACAAGGTGCTGGCCTCTGCCTTGCCCGAAGCGGCGCCCGATCTCACTGCCGACTGATCACTCCCACCTGACCACGCGGTTGCGCCCTGCGCGCTTGGCTGCGTAAAGCGCCTCGTCGGCTTGCTTGATCAGGCCCTCGGCACTGCTGGGGCCGTGCAGTGGCGTCAGGCCGCAGGACAGCGTGACGTTGAACCAGGTTTCGTTGAAGGGGTGCTTGATCAGGCTGAAGTCACGCCGGATGCGATCCAGTACCTCCAGCGCCAGCTCGGCATCGGCCGCCGGCAGCACGAGCAGGAATTCCTCGCCGCCGTAGCGGCCGATCAGGTCGGTCTTGCGCAGGCGCTGGCGCAGGAACCAGGCCAGGCTGCGGATCACCTGGTCGCCAGTCTGGTGGCCGTAGCTGTCGTTGATCTTCTTGAAGTGGTCGATGTCGATCATGGCCACCGCCAGCGACTGCTGCTCGGCCGTTGCGAGCTGGATCGCGGTGGCCAGCTTGCCCTTGGAGGTCGTGTGGTTGTACAGCCCGGTCAGGCTGTCGTTCAGCATGGCGCGTCGCAGGGCGCGGTAGCGCTCGATCTTGCTCTGCACGATGGCATTGAGCACGACCGGATTGAACGGCTTGGTGAGGAAGTGGTCACCGCCCAGGCGCAACGCCTCGATCTGCATCGGTACGTTGGTGTCGCCGGACAGGTAGACGATGGGCAGGGACAGGTACTCCGGGTGCTGACGGATCACGCGCGTGGCCTCGACGCCAGTGCAGCCCGGCATGAACATGTCCATCAGGATCAGGTCCGGCTGGAAGCGCGCCAGGCAGTCCAGCACCTCGTGCGGCTTGGAGATAGCATGGGTTTCGACGCCGCACATGGCCAGCGTGCGCTGGATTGAGCGGCTGGCGGTGGGCGAGTCCTCCACCACCAGGGCGCGGTAGGGTGGCTCCTCCTGGTTGCCGCACAGTTCGATGATCTTGGCCAAGACGGTGGAGGTGGGTGTGCTCTGCGCGAAGCAGTAGTCACTACCGGCTGTCAGCGCGGAGCGCAGGCTGTCGAAATCGGTCGGCAGCCGGTGTGTCAGCAGCGTGCTGGCCGAGAAGCGTGCGCGCAGGGCGCACAGCTGCTCGCCCGCCTGCTGCAGGGTCAGCCCGTCGGCATCGAGCACGACCAGCGCCGGTTCGTCGGCGACGTCGGGCAACTGCCGGACGCCATGGCACTCGGCATCGATGCCGAAGTAGCCCAGCTGCAGCATCAGTTCCTGCCATACGGCCGGGCGGGCGCCTACCAGCCAGACGCGCGGGCGCGGTGCGGCATCGAAGGCCGGTGCGGCGTCGAAGTGGGCGCGGCGCTCCACGAGAGGGCGGCTGTTGCTGTCGATGAAATCATTGACGCGGCCCGTGAGCTCCTGCACGCGTTGCTGCAGTTCCGTCAACGTGGCGGGGGCGGGCGGGGCGCTGCTGCCGTCGTCGAACAGCGCCAGCACCTGCTGCTCGAGGCTGCGCGAGATCTGGTGCAGGCCGGACAGGCCCTTGCTGTGCAGGAACTCGGTGAAGCTCGACACGCTCACCGCAAATTCGAGCAGAGCGTCGGTGCCGGGCATGCCTTGCAGCGTCTGCCATTTGGCGCTCAGCTCCTGGCTGCGCTTGCGCAATTCTTCCGGAGGGCAAGTCATGGCAGCGGCTCAGGTCAACAGGGCGGGCGCGCCGTCATTGCGCGGGGGCGGGGGCAAAGGCATGGCGCGAAGTATAGGGAGCCCCGTGTATCAATTCGTATCAGAGGCGTGTTGCCGCAAGACGTTGACGACACGCCGCCTATCGCTGCAAAGCGGCCGGGTCTACAGCTTGCCGCTCAGTCGGTAGGCCAGCAGGCCTAGGTACTCGTGCAGCGCCAGCATCCAGCGGCCATTGCCACCGCCCAGCGAGTAGTTCGTCCAGGGCGTGGCCTCGCCGGTGCGGAAGTCGACCGGATAGGCGGTCACGTTCCAACCGGCCTTCTCGAACGTGGCCATGGCGCGCGGCATGTGCCAGGCGGACGTCACCAGCAGCCAGGGGCGGGTCTTGTCGACGCCAGGCACGGCAGCGCTCAATACGGCGTTCTCATGTGTGTTGCGCGAGGCCGATTCCAGCTGGATGCGCGCCATCGGTGCGCCCTGGCTGGCATAGAAGTGCTTTGCGCGCTCGGCCTCCGACCAGCCACGCCCCAGCAACTCGCCCTGTCCGCCGGTGAAGAGCAGTTGCAGGTGCGGATGGCGTTGCAGCAGGGGCAGGGCTGCGGTCATGCGCTCGGCCGCATCGTTGAGGGCCGGTTGGCCGCGATGGCCCTCCCAGATGGCGGAAGGCTCCAGTGCGCCGCCCAGCACGACCATACCGGCATAGCGCTGTGCATCGGGCACGTCGTTGACGGCGGGGTAGCGGGCTTCGAGCCGGCGGATCAGGGCGTCGGGCAGCGGTTCCCAGCCTTGCAGCAGCAGCAAGGCCAGACCCAACCAGATCAGGCCCAGCCCGATACGACGACGCCAGCGCTGCACCAGCAGGCCCAGCACCAGCAGGAGCGCGACCCAGGCCAGGGGTTGGGTGACGAAGGCCAGCAGTTTGGAGACGAGGAAGAACATGGGGTCGGATTGTCGCTCGCTGCGCGCGCGTCAGCCGAAAGTTGGCAGCGCGTGGCGGACCGTCATGACGTCGCAATTTGTGCGATGCAATATGGTTTGCCTATCGATAGCATAGACAAAACAAAAAAAGAAAATCAATAGCAAAGAGCTATAATTTCTCATCGGCTCTCAACCGGTAAGTAAATAAACGTTTGTTATCAACCCAACGGAGTTAATTCATGTCTCTGATCAACAGCCAGGTTCAGCCCTTCAAGGCCAACGCTTTCCACAACGGCAAGTTCATCGAAGTGACCGATGCCAGCCTGAAGGGCAAGTGGTCCGTGCTGATCTTCATGCCGGCCGCCTTCACCTTCAACTGCCCGACCGAGATCGAGGACGCTGCCGACAACTACGCCGAGTTCCAGAAGGTGGGCGCCGAGGTCTACATCGTGACCACCGACACCCACTTCTCGCACAAGGTGTGGCATGAGACCTCCCCGGCCGTGGGCAAGGCCAAGTTCCCGCTGGTGGGCGACCCGACCCATGCCCTGACCAACGCTTTCGGCGTGCACATCCCCGAAGAAGGCCTGGCACTGCGTGGCACCTTCATCATCAACCCCGAAGGCCAGATCAAGACCATGGAAGTCCATGACAACGCCATCGCCCGCGACGTCAAGGAAACCCTGCGCAAGCTGAAGGCTGCCCAGTACGTGGCCAAGAACCCCGGCCAGGTCTGCCCGGCCAAGTGGAACGAAGGCGCCGCCACCCTGACCCCGTCGTTGGACCTGGTCGGCAAGATCTAAGTCCCGCTTCGCTGTCAGTACCGCAGCCCCATGGGGTGCGGTTCCCAGTGAACCGCGCCCCATGCACCGGCGGCATTGATGCCCCTTCTCAATTTGGATGGAGAACACCATGCTCGACGCAACCCTGAAATCCCAGCTGCAGGCCTACCTCGAAAAGCTGCAGCGTCCGATCCGACTCATCGCCTCGCTCGATGATGGCGCCAAGTCGGCCGAATTGCGCAGCCTGCTGCAGGACATTGCCAGACTGTCCGACCGGGTCAGCTTTGACGACAGCGGCAGCGATGCGCGCAAGCCGTCCTTCGTGATCGCCCGTGAGGGCGAAACCCATGGCGTGCGCTTCGCCGGCATCCCCCTGGGCCACGAGTTCACCTCGCTGGTGCTGGCCCTGCTGTGGACCGGCGGCCACCCGCCCAAGGTGGACGTCGAGGTGATCGAGCAGATCAAGGCGCTGGACGGCGAGTACAACTTCGAGGTCTACATGTCGCTGAGCTGCCACAACTGCCCGGACGTGGTGCAGGCCGCCAGCCTGATGGCCATCCTGAACCCGCGCATCAAGACCACGGTGATCGACGGTGCGCTGTTCCAGGCCGAGGTCGATGCACGCCAGATCATGGCCGTGCCCATGACCTTCCTCAACGGCCAGGTGCTCGCCTCCGGCCGCATGACGGTGGAGGAGATCGTCGCCAAGCTCGACGTCAAGTCGGAAGAGCGTGAGGCGGCCAAGCTCAGCGCCAAGGATCCGTTCGACGTGCTGGTCATCGGTGGTGGCCCGGCTGGTGCCGCGGCGGCGGTGTATGCGGCGCGCAAGGGAATCCGCGTCGGCGTCGCAGCGGAGCGCTTCGGCGGCCAGGTCAATGACACCATGGCGATCGAGAACTACATCTCGGTGCTGGAGACCGACGGCCCGAAGTTTGCGGCCGCGCTGGAGGCGCAGGTGCGCCACTACGAGGTGGACATCATGAACCTGCAGCGCGCCGAGAAGCTGATTCCGGCCTCGGAGGCGGGCGGCCTGGTGGAAGTGCAGATGGCCAATGGCGGCAGCCTGAAGGCGCGCAGCGTCATCCTGTCCACGGGTGCGCGCTGGCGCAACGTCAACGTGCCGGGTGAGCAGGAATACAAGAACCGCGGTGTCGCCTACTGCCCGCACTGCGACGGCCCGCTGTTCAAGGGCAAACGCGTGGCGGTGATCGGCGGTGGCAATTCGGGTGTCGAGGCAGCGATCGACCTCGCCGGCGTTGTGCAGCACGTGACGCTGATCGAGTTTGCCGACCAACTCAAGGCCGACGCCGTACTGGTGAGCAAGCTCAAGAGCCTGGCCAACGTGACCATCCACGTCAATGCCCAGACCACCGAAATCACCGGCGATGGCGCGCGCGTCAACGGCCTGCGCTACAAGGACCGCGTCAGCGGCAGCGAGCAGTTGGTCGAACTGGAAGGTGTGTTCGTCCAGATCGGTCTGGTGCCTAACACCGAATGGCTCAAGGGCACGGTCGAACTCAGCCGCTTTGGCGAGATCGTGGTGGATGCCAAGGACCACACCAACGTGCCGGGCGTGTTCGCTGCCGGTGACTGCACCACGGTGCCGTACAAGCAGATCGTTATTGCCGCTGGTGAGGGCGCCAAGGCCGCGCTCAGCGCCTTCGACTACCTGATCCGCACCCCGGTGGTGGAGACGGCAACGGTCTGACCGTTCGACACCCCAAAGAAAAAGGGCTGACCCGATGAGGGTCAGCCCTTTTTCTTGGTATGACGTCAGACCCGCTCGAAGATCGCGGCAATGCCCTGGCCGCCACCAATGCACATCGTTACCAGCGCATAGCGGCCCTGGATGCGGTGCAACTCGGCAATTGCCTTGGTGGTGATGATGGCGCCGGTGGCCCCGACCGGGTGGCCGAGCGAGATGCCGGAGCCGTTGGGGTTGACCTTGGCCGGATCGAAGTTGAGTTCCTTCATCACGGCGCAGGCCTGGGCCGCAAACGCCTCGTTGGATTCGATCACGTCGAGGTCGGCTACCTTCAGGCCGGTGCGCTCCAGCACCTTGCGCGTGGCCGGCACCGGGCCGATGCCCATGTAGGCCGGCTCCACACCAGCGTGGGCGTAGCCCACCAGGCGGGCCAGCGGCTTGAGGTTGAGCGCCTTGACGCGGCCGCCCTCGGCCAGCACCACGGCGCCAGCGCCGTCGTTGATGCCCGAGGCATTGCCAGCGGTCACCAGGCCGTCCTTCTTGAACGCCGGTTTCATGGCGGCCAGGGTTTCCGCCGTGGTGTCGGCGCGCACATGCTCGTCGGTGTCAAACAGCACCACGCCCTTGCGCGTCTTGACCTCCACCGGCACGATCTGTTCCTTGAAGCGGCCCTCGGCAATGGCGCGCGCGGCACGTCGCTGGCTCTCGGCGGCCAGCTGGTCCATCTGCTCGCGCGTGATGCCGTGGCGCTCGGCGACGTTCTCGGCGGTGATGCCCATGTGGATCTTCTGCCAGGGGTCGTGCAGGATGCCCAGCATGTAGTCGATCAATTGCGCATCGCCCATGCGCATGCCATAGCGGGCCGACGTGTCGAAGTAGGGGCCGCGGCTCATCGCTTCGGAACCACCGCCAATCGCAATGTCACAGTCGCCCAGCGCAATGGCCTGCGCCGCCGAGATGATGGCCTGCAGGCCGGAGCCGCACAGGCGGTTGACGTTGAAGGCCGGCGTCTCGATCGGGCAGCCGGCGTCGATGGCGGCGACGCGGCTGAGATACGCGTCCTTGGTGTCGGTCGGGATCACGTTGCCCATCACCACATGGCCGATGGCGTCGGGCGCCACGCCGCTGCGTTGCAGGGCGGCGCGCACCGCCGTGGTGGCCAGTTGCGTGTTGGGCACGTCCTTCAGGCTGCCGCCGAAGGTGCCGATGGCGGTGCGGGCCGTGCCGACCACGAAGATGTCACGCTGGTTCATGTTCTAACTCCTGTCAATTCATCAATCAACGCCCGACGAAGCGTGCAGGCTGGCGGGCAAAAAAGGCGTCCAGGCCGGTGCGGAAGTCCTGCGTGCCGGCACACAGGCCAAAGGCGGCCGCTTCGGCATCGAGCTGTTCCGGCAGGCCACGGTCGAAGGCGTTGCGCATCAGCCGGCGCATCTGGCCCAGCGCGCGGGTCGGGCCGGCAGCCAGGCGCTGCGCCAGGGCGTCTACCTGGGCCTCCAGCTCGGCGGCCGGCACCACACGGTTGATCAGACCCAAGCGAGCGGCATCGGCGGCCTCCAGTGTATCGCCCAGCAGCGCGATCTCCAGCGCCGGACGCAGACCGACCATGCGGGGCAGGGACCACGAGGCGCCGACGTCGCAGCTGGCGCCCACGTTCGCATAGGCGAGGTTGAAGCGCGTGCCCTCTGCCGCCAGCACGAAATCGGCCTGCAGCATCAGGCTCATGCCGGCACCGGCCACGACGCCGTGTACCTGGGCGATCACCGGCGCATCCTGCCCGGCCAGAATCTGCACCGCCTCGTGCAGGGGCGTGATCAGGTCGGCTGCGCCCTGCACCGGGTCGGCACTCAGGGTGGCGAGGTCGCCACCCGCCATGAACCCCCTGCCAGCGCCGCACAGCACGATCGCACGCACCGTCGGGTCAGCGGCCAATTGGCGGCTCACGGCCAGCAGGGCTTGCGCCATCGGTACGTCGATGGCATTGAGGGCGCCTGGCCGGTTGAAGCACAGCCGGGCTAAGGCGCCGTCACGTGTGAGCAGCAGCGGTGTTTCGGCGGCGGGGGATGAACTCATGGCAGCCTCGGGTGCCGGTCGTTCTACCGTTCAACGGTAGAGCGCCTCGATCTCGTTCGCGTAGGTCTTGTAGATGCTGGAGCGGCGCACCTTCATGGTGGCGGTGACTTCGCCGTCGTCGTGGTCGAGCTCCTTCGTCAGCAGATGGAACTTTCGGATCTGCGCCACCTGCGCCAGCCGTTCGTTGCCGCGGTCGATCTCGGTCTGGATAAGCTCGCGCACCTGCGGGGTTTCCACCAGCGAGCGGAAGTGGGTGAACGGGATGCGTCGCGCTTCGGCCCATTTGCCCACCGTTTCCAGGTCGATCTGCACCAGCGCGCCGACGAACTTGCGGCCCTCGGCCACGATGATGCATTCCTTGATGTAGGGGCTGCCCTTCATCGTGTTCTCGATCTCCGACGGTGTCAGGTTCTTGCCGCCGGCGGTGATCATGATGTCCTTCAGGCGGTCGACGATCTTGAGCTGGCCGCGTTCCTCGCGAACCACGTCGCCGGTGTGCAGCCAGCCATCGCGGATGCTGCTGGCCGTGGCCTCCGGGTTCTTGTAGTAGCCGGCAAACACCATGTCGCCGCGCACCTGCAGTTCCCCCTGCTCGCCGATGCGGTGCTCGACCCCGAGGATGGGAACGCCGACGGTACCGATGACCACCTCGTCAAGGCGTTGGCCCGTGATCATGCCGGTGGATTCGGTCAGGCCATAGACCTCCACCAGCGGCACGCCCAGCGCGCGGAAGAAGCGCACCACGTCGGGCGGGATCGGCGCCGCGCCAGTGAGCGCCACCTGGGCATTGCGCAGGCCGATGAAGTTCTGCAGCGCGCGCAGTACCAGCCAGTAGCTGGCGAAGTAGGCCAGGCGTTCGGCCACGGTCCAGTCGCGCCGCGGTTTCTCGGCCAGCGGCAGGCAGGCGGCATAGGCGCGTTGGAACAGCGCGCGGCGCAGCGCGCCGGTTTCCTGCAGTTTGATGCTGATGGCCGCGTGCAGCTTCTCCCAGATGCGCGGCACGCCCAGGAACATGGTGGGCGCCACCTCGCGCAGGTCTTCCTGGACGGTACGGATTGATTCGCCGAAGTTCACTTGCGAGCCCAGGTAGACCGGCACGAAGGTGGTCAGCATCTGCTCGGCGACGTGGCACAACGGCAGGTAGGACAGGTGGGTGGTGTCGGCCGACAGTCCCAGCCGCTCCACGATGCCCGGCACCACGCCGCGGATGTTGCGGTAGGAAATCATCGCGCCCTTGGGTTTGCCGGTGGAGCCCGAGGTGTAAATCATCAGACCGATGTCGTCCAGCGCCTGCGCGGCCAGGGCCTGGTCGATCAGGGCCGGATCGCCCTGCGCCGCGCCGAGCGCCTCGACCTCCGCAAAGGTGGAGATCAGCGTCCGTGTTTCGGCGTCGAAGCTGCGCAGGCCCTTGGTTTCCATGACGATGATGCGGCGCAGGCGCGGCAGCTCGGCGCGCGCCGCCAGCACCTTGTCGGTCTGCTCCTGGTCCTCGCAGACCATGATCTCGATATCGGCATGGCCCACCACATAGGCCACCTCGGGCGTGGGGCTGGTCGGGTAGACGCCTACCGTGACGGCACCGGTCAGGCCGGCGCCCATCTGTGCCAGCACCCACTCGATACGGTTCTCCGAGATGACGCCGACATGCCCCCCGGCTGGCAGGCCGAGCACGCGCAGGCCGAGACCGAAGTTGGCGGCACGCTGGTAGTAAGTGGCCCAGTCCACCGGCTTCCAGATGCCGTAGTCTTTCTGCCGAATGGCGATGCGCACCGGCATGGCCTGCGCCTGCTGGCGCAGCATCTGGGGCAGTGTCAGCTCAGGCAGAGAGGGTGTCGAATGCATGTCAATCACAGCCGCAAGATTCAAATCCAGGTGAGCGCAACAGCGCCAGGCGGGAAACGCCGCAGAACCGGCTTGGCCGGGCTGCTGGCGTTGCCCCCTTGAGGGGGGAGGCGGCTACACGCAGTGAGCAAGCAACGGGGGTGGTTTTCATGAGAGCCACCTTTTCCGCCGCTTGTAGTGTTTGATGTCCTTGAAGCTTTTGGCTTCGCCACCGCCGCCCATGCCGAGGTAGAACTCGCGCACGTCGGGGTCGGCGGCCAGCCGCTCGGCGCTGCCATCGATCACGATCTTGCCGTTCTCCATGATGTAGCCGCTGTGCGCCACAGCCAGCGCAACGGTCGCGTTCTGCTCCACCAGCAGCATGGAGACGCTGCGCTCGGCGTTGATGCGCGCGATGATGCCGAAGATGTCCTCCACCAGCTTGGGCGACAGGCCGAGCGAAGGTTCGTCGAGCAGCACCAGCTCGGGTTGCGCAATCAGTGCGCGGCCGATGGCCAGCATCTGCTGCTCGCCGCCAGAGAGGTAGCCCGCCAGACCCCTGCGGCGCTCATGCAGGCGAGGGAAGTAGCTGTAGACCAGGTCGAAGTCGGGCTTGGCACTGTTGCGGCCGGTGAGGGCATAGGTGGCCGCCACCAGGTTCTCTTCCACTGTCAGGTCTTCGAAGATGCGCCTGCCTTCCATCACGTGGCTCAGGCCCTGGCGCACCAGCTGCTGCGGCGCCAGCGCGCGCGTGGACTGGCCGTTGAACAGGATCTCACCGCTCTCCAGTTCACCGTCCTCGAGCGTCAACAGGCCTGATATCGCCTTGAGCGTGGTGGACTTGCCGGCGCCGTTGCTGCCCAGCAGTGCCACGATCTGGCCGCGCGGCACGGCCAGCGACAGGCCGCGCAGGGCCTGCACCACCTTGTTGTAGACGACCTCGATGTTGTTCACCTCGAGGACGTGGTTCGATGCAGCGGAAGTCATGGTGTTGCGGAGGTGAAGGAGATTCAACCCAGGGCACCCGCGGAACCGGCTCCGCCGGTCCGCTGGGTGCGTCCCCCCTCCCGCGCGCAGCGCGAGAGAGGGGGGAAGGCGCGCAGCGCCTCAGGGGGGAGCTTCAAAGCTGTATCCAGTCGGACGCCGGCACCATGCGCTGCGCCTTCATGTCAGCCTTGTAGACGCGGCCGACCGGGATGGAGTTGCCCTTGATGGTGATCGGCACGCCGATCAGGCCGCCGGTGTCGAAGTCCTTGATGCTGTTGAGCGCCGCCTTCAGGTTCTTGCCGGTGAGCTCCTTCTTCGCATCGAGCGTGCGCTTGGCGGCTTCGACGAACAGCATGGCGGCCAGGAAGCCCTGGATGTAGGCCGTGCTCTGGTACTCGGGGCGCATCTGGCGGATCTTCTCCAGCATCGGCGCCTTGGCCGATGTGTCGTAGTAGTAGCGGTAGGGCATCACACCCATGAAGCCGTCGCCAGCTTCGCCCATCTTCATGACGGTGGAGCTGTCCATGGTCCAGAAGGTGCCCATCCACTTGCTGGCATGCCCTGCTGCTTGCCCTGGTTGATGAATTCCGGGATGGGCGCGAGGATGTAGCCGTGGAAGATGGTGTAGTCGGGCGCGGCGCGGCGCAGCTTGATCACTTCGGTGGACACGTCCACGCTGCCGGGCGGGGTCATGAGCTTGATTGCCACGTTCAGGCCGAGCTTCTTGGCCAGCGCCTCGCTTTCGTCGATCGGGTCGCGGCCGAATTCGGAGTCGGAATAGACGAAGGCCACCTTGGCGCCCGGCTTCTCCTTGGCGATGTGGCGCAGCAGGATGCCGAACATCTCGGTGTAGTCGGGACCGACCAGGAACTGGTTCGGGTACTTCTTCGGGTCGTTGAGTTCGGTGGCAAAGGAGGCGCCGGCCATCAGGATGTTGCCGTTGCGCTCCAGCTCGGGGTTGATGGTCTTGGAAAACGCCGTGGAATCGCCGTAGTACAGGTTGACCTTGTTCTGGCTGGTGATCTTCTTGAACGCCGCCACCGACACGTCCACCTTGTAGCCGGTGTCTTCCGGCACGTACTTGATCTTGCGGCCCTTGATGCCGCCGGCGTCGTTGACGATCTTCAGGTAGTCCTGGATGCCGGCGTTGATGCCGACGCCGGCGAAGGCGAACACGCCGGTCATGGGAATGGAGCCGCCGAGCACGATGTCCTCGCCGCCGGCCTGGGCATGGGCCGCCAGCGGTGCGGCCAGCGAAGCACCGGCCGCGAGCAGCAGGGAGCGGCGGTTCTGGGAAATGCGGGAAGCTTGCATGCGAGTCTCCTTCTTTGCGTTGCCTGTGGTCAGGGTGCTCCGCTCAATTGCGGAACGGCCACAGATGGAAAAAACGGCGGATGCGCCGCCACACTTCTGCGAGCCCATGCGGCTCGAAAACCAGAAAACCGATGATCAGCAGGCCAAAGATGATGGTGCGCACCGGCGACAGGTAGACCGTCAGTGAGGTGCTGTCGGGCAAGAGGTCGAACACCAGCTTGAGCAGCTCAGGCACCATGGTCATGAACACGGCGCCAAGGATGCCGCCCAGGATGGTGCCCATGCCGCCGACGATGATGGCGGCAAGGAAGAAGATGGACATCAGCAGCGGAAAGCTCTCTGGCGTGACCACGCGGAAGAAGTAGGCCCACAGGCCACCCGCCACGCCGGCATAAAACGACGACAGGCCGAAGGACAACAGCTTGTAGCGCAGCAGCGGGATGCCCAGCACCTCGGCCGAGATGTCCCGGTCGCGGATGGCGATGAAGGCACGCCCGACGCGGGTGCGGAACAGGTTGGCCGCGCCCAGCAGCATCAGCACCGTGACCGGCACGATCACCCAGTAGAGGCGGAACGAGGTGTCCAGCACCAGGCCGAAGAGACTGGCCGGTGGCAGCGCCAGGCCGCCGGTGCCGCCGGTGAATTTCATGTTGGCGAACAGGAAGTGCGCGATGAAGGAGGCGGCGATGGTGGCGATGGCCAGGTACAGGCCCTTGACGCGCAGCGAGGGGATGCCGACGATCAGGCCGCCCAGCATGGCGACGAAGCCGCCGGCCAGGATGTTCAGCAGGAAGGGGCTGCCGACATTGATCTGCAGGATGGCCACGGTGTAGGCGCCCAGGCCCATGAAGGCGGCCTGGCCCAGGCTGACCAGCCCGGTGTAACCGGTCAGGATGTTCAGACCGGTGGCGCTGGCGACATTGATGCTGACCAGGCAGGCCAGGTACAGCCAGTAGTCGCTGGCCATGAAGGGGAACAGCAGCAGCAGGGCGGCGGCGATGGCTAGCCAGACCTTCTGCGTGCGCGAGTCGAACAGCGCCGCGTCGGCGATGTAGCTCTCTTTCAGGGTGCCGATACGCATGGGGCTATAGTCTTTCGATCTCGTGCGTGCCGAACAGGCCGTAGGGGCGGACCATCAGGATGGCTACCAGCACGATGAAGGTGGCCAGCAACTTGTACTCGCCACCTAGGTAGGCGCCGGCCAGTGCTTCCACCAGGCCGATGCACAGGCCGCCTACCAGCGCGCCCAGCACGCTGTCCAGGCCACCGACGATCACCACCACCAGCACCGACAGGCCGAATACGCCCATGGAGGAGGAGATGCCACCAATGGAGCCGACGATGATGCCGGAGAGGGCTGCCAGCATGGCCGACACCACCCAGGCCAGTGAAAACACGCGTGGCACGTTGATGCCCATGGAATAGGCGGCTGCCTGGTCGGAGGCCGTGGCACGCAGCGCCACGCCGCCACGCCAGAAGCGGAACACCAGCAGCACGGCCGCAATGAAGACCACCGCGATCACGGCGCCCCAGAACACCTTGGGCGCGAGGAAGGCGTCGCCGATCATGATGGCCTGGTTGGGCATGAACTCGGGCAGTCGGCGCTGGTCCGCGGTCCAGATCACTTCCACCAGGCCAACCAGCACCGAGGCCAGGCCCACGGTCACCATGAAGACCGAGATCGGCGGCTCGCCCAACAGCGGGCGGATCATGGTGCGTTCGATCACCGCGCCCAGCAGGCCGGCACCCAGCACCGCCGCCGGAATGGCCAGCCACAACGGGAGTGCCAGCATGGAGGCGAAGGTGAAGAACAGGTAGGCGCCGATCATCAGCATCTCGCCGATGGCGATGTTCACCACCCGGGTGGCCTTGTAGACCATGACGAAGGCCAACGCGGCCAGGGCGTAGAGTCCGCCGCTGGCGATGCCGGTCAGGCTGATCTCGAACAGGTAGGCCCAATCCATCAGGCCACCTCCGTTGTGGCGTGCAGCTTGCGCCGCAGATCGCCGACGTCGCCCGATCCCAGGTAGGCGCGGATCACCTCGGGGTTGGCCTGCACCGTAGCCGGATCGCCCTGCGCGATCACTTGGCCGAAGTTGAGCACCACCACGTGGTCGGATAGGTCCATCACCATGCCCATGTCGTGTTCCACCATCAGCACCGTGACACCCCATTCGGCGCGCACGTCGAGGATGAAGCGCGCCATGTCTTCAGTCTCCTCGCGGTTCATGCCGGCTACCGGTTCGTCCAGCATCAGGATCTCCGGCTGCATGGCCAGCGCGCGCGCCATCTCCACACGCTTCTGCAGGCCGTAGGACAGGGCCGATACCGGGGCGTGGCGGATATGGTCGATTTCCAGGAAGTCGATGATGCGCTCCTCGATCTCGGCGCGCAGCTCGGCCTCTTCACGCCGCGCGCGCCCCAGGTAGAACAGCGCGTCGAGCACGTTGCTCTTGAGGTGGGCATGGCGACCAAGCTTGATGTTGTCGAGCACCGTCATGCCGCGAAACAGCGCGATGTTCTGGAAGCTGCGGCCCAGGCCCATGCGGGCGCGTTTGGGCGCCGGCAGGCGCGTGATGTCCTGCCCCTGGTAGCGCACGCTGCCGCTGGTAGGGTGGTAGAAGCCGGAGATGGTGTTGAACAGCGAGGTCTTGCCGGCGCCATTGGGACCGATCACCGCCGTGATGGAGCCCGGGGCCACGTCGAAGCTGACGCCGCTGAGTGCCTTGACGCCACCGAAGGCGAGCGTCACGCCGTCGACCTGCAACAGAGGCGACCGGGTGCCGGGGGAAGCGTGCTTGGGGTCCATCAATGTGGCTAGGGTTTATGCGTATCGGAAAACTTTTACTTGTGCGTAGACTTTTTACTCACGAGTAGATTCTGGGATTCGCCAAGCCTTCGGGCATCAGGACTTTCCCGTAGCACCTGTCATGACAACGACACGCCCGCGCCGCAGCAACACGGCGGCCCCTGCCGCCGCGGCTTCGCCGTGGGCGCCGTCTTCGGTGCGCGAACAGCAGCGCGAGGCCAAGCGCAACGCCGTGTTGTCCACGGCGGCGCAGTTGTTCAACGAAAAGGGATTCCACGCCACGTCGCTGGACGACATCGCCGCGCGCCTGCACGTCACCAAGCCCACGCTGTACTACTACGTCAAGAACAAGGAAGAGATCCTGATCGAGTGCGTGCGTCGCGGGCTGGAGATGATGCACAGCGGCATCGAGGCCAGTCGCCAGGCTGGCGGCTCCGCGGTCGAGCAGCTCATGGCCTGCATGCGTACCTACACCCGCATCGTCACCATGGATTTCGGCATGTGCGTCATCCGCATTGCGGACGACGAATTGCCGCCCCAGAGTCGCAAGGCGCTGCGCCGCCTCAAGTCGGGCATCGACCTGGAGTTCCGCCGCCTGGTGGCGGCCGGGGTGGAGGAAGGTGCCATCGCGCCGTGCGACCCCAAGATGACGGCCTTTCTGATCGCAGGCGCCCTGGGCTGGATCGGCCGCTGGTACCAGCCTGGTGGCGAGCTGGAGCCGGAGGAGATCGCCGACCAGTTCATCGCCACCCTGTGCCAGGGCATCCTGCAGCCGCCGGCCACGTCCGCCCACAAGCGGCCCGCGGCCACGCGTCGGCGCGCGTCCAAACCGTAGCGATCTTGACCTGCGCCAAGTGCGGCGCCGTTCGGCTTGCCAGTTATCGCGTGCCGGCCTAATAATGTGCCAACACCTCTGGCCCGGTCATGTCGGCGTTGCCGACCACCGGTCCGGCTCCAGAACAAGTCGAACCCTCTGTTTCCAAGGGCGTATGCAAGCGGCCAACCCATCAGCCCCCGACCCGTCCCACGCGGCGCTGCGGACCGAGCGCATTGCCAGTGAGTTGATGCAACTGGCCTATCGCAACAACCGCTCCAGCGTGCTGGTGAACCTGGCCGCGACCTTGGGCGTTGCGGTGGAGTTCAGCGGGGCGGGGCAGGTCTGGCCTTGGCTGTGGTTCGGTGCTGTGCTGTGCATCAGCCTGATCCGGCTGGCACTGGACCTCAGTTTCTCGCGTCAGTCCCCGGTCGGCTCTGTGCTCCCCCTGGCCGTGCGCCGTCGCTGGCAGCGCGCCTACGAACTCGGCCTGGTGGCCGGTGCCTCGATGTGGGTGCTGCTGGTCTGGACGCAACTCGAAGGCCAGGGCATGGAGGGAAAGTTTGTGCTGCTCATCGTGGTGTCGGCCCTGGCTGGCGGCGCCACGGGCGTGCTGGCGCCGCTGCGTGGCGTCGGCCGGCTTTACATCGGCCTGATGCTGGTGCCGGCGTGCATCAAGCTGTTTCTGCTGGAGCGCCCGGAGCCGGTGCTGGGCGTGCTGGGCCTGATCTTTTTCGTCGTCATGCTGGTCGGGCACCACAACAACCACAAGATCGTGCGCCGCTCGCTGGAGCTGCAGGAAGACAACGCCGAGCTGGTGGCGCAGCTGACGCAGCACAACCACGCCGTGCAGGAGCTCAATGCCAGCCTGGAGAAGCGGGTGGCCGAGCGCACCGCCGCCCTGCAGTCCATGGCCAACCGTGATGCGCTGACCGGGCTGTACAACCGGCGCGGCCTGCAGCGCTGGATGGATGACTGGCTGGCCCAGCCGTCCTCGGCCGGCATCGCGGTGCTGTTCCTCGACCTCGACCGTTTCAAGCAGATCAACGATGGCCTGGGCCACGACCTGGGCGACCGGGTGCTGCAGGAGATCGCGCGCCGCTTTGAAACCCGGCTGCCGGAGGACGTGGCCGTGGCACGCTGGGGCGGCGACGAATTCGTGGTCACCATCCCCTTGCCCGCCGACGACGGCGACCGCGGCATGCGCCTGGCCATGAACCTGCGCGAGCGCATCACCGCACCGCTGACGGTTGAGGGAGAACTGCTGCATGTGGGTGTGAGCATCGGCATCGCGCGCTACCCGCGTGATGGCAAGTCACCTTCCGACCTGATCAGTGCCGCCGATCTGGCCGCGGCCGAGGTCAAGCGCGCCGGCCGTGGTCAGATCATGATGTTCCACGACCTGCTGTCGCGGGTGCAGAAGCGCCGGCTGGAGATCAGCCTGGCGCTGCGCGATGCCGTGATCGATGGTTCCCTGCGGCTGGCCTACCAGCCCATCATTGACGCTGCCACGGGTCGCGTGGTGGCCCTGGAGGCCTTGCTGCGCTGGGAGCATGCGGTGCTGGGGAGCGTGCGACCGGAAGAGTTCATCCCGATTGCCGAGGAGTCCGACCGCATCGTCGAAATCGGTGAGTGGGTGCTCAAGCGCGCCTGTACCGACGCCATGGTCTGGGGCGCCGGGGTGGATGCACCCGCGGTGGCTGTCAACGTGTCGCTGCGCCAGCTGCTGACCGGCGGCTTTGCCGAAACCGTGCAGGAGGCGCTGCAGAGCACCGGCCTGCCACCGGCACGGCTCGACCTGGAAGTGACCGAGTCGGTCTTCAGCGAGCAGCACATGGCGCCTGCGCTTGAATCGCTGGTGCGGCTGCGCAAGGAGGGTGTCCGGGTGCACGTGGACGACTTCGGCACCGGCTACTCCTCGCTGTCGCGCCTGCACGAGTTCCCGCTGGACGCGCTGAAGATCGACCGCTCTTTCGTGCACGCCATCCACGGCCACGGCCGGGCCATCATTGAAGGTGCGGCGCTGATTGCGCGCCGCTTCGGCCTGCGCATGATCGCCGAAGGGGTCGAGAACGCCGAGCAGGCCACCGTGCTGCACGCCTTGGGCGTAGAGTACCTGCAGGGCAACGCTCTGGGCAAGGCCGACGAGGCGCCGCACATCGAAGCGCTTGAGCCCACCTGGCTGGCGGATGCCGCGCAGCTCCTGCGTGGCAACACGCCCGCCACATGAAAAAACCCGCTGACCTTGCGATCAGCGGGCTTTCATTTGGTGCCGGAAAGAGGAATCGAACCCCCGACCTTCTCATTACGAACCGGTCTCGGGTCTTTCCGGCGAGGGCTTTTCCTCTAGTGCGTAACTCACATTGGCTGTCATCAGCTACGCAGGAGTTACGTGTATGTTTTTCTTTTGCAACGATCTCATCCGCTCACGCTTGACGGGTGATTGCCTAGGCGCTTACAGTCCGTCTCATTGCCCGTTGGTATCAGTTTTGGCCCGGGTTTCTCTTGCCAGCGTTCGCGCTGGTGCCTCACTCGCCTAGCGCGAGATTTCGACTCGTATTTCTTGCTTCGCTTGCGCGTCTGCGCTTGCGTTGCGTCGTTTCGATTTGGAGAAACTCATGGATGCAAAGAACGTTTTGAGGGATCAACATAGCGCAGGCGCTTCGCCGGCGACCGGGCAAGCGGCGCGCTGCACGGTGGCCGGCGAAGCCGGCCTAGATTTATCACTAGGACACATTGGAACAACAGCAACTGGAAAACGTTGCTTCACCGAAGAATTAGAGGTGTTCCGGCTCTCCGTTGACACAGTGGCGCGAACAGCGGTGCTGCATGTCAACGCTGATGCCTTTGAGAATCGGGCGGAGCGACGTCGCGCACAGAATGCGTTTCTTAAAGAAGCTGGGCGGCTTATTGCGGGCATGACCGTGCGAGTGAGCGAAGGGGGCCGGTGATGGATTCAAACCCCTACCTCGAACGCGTCGTTAGCCGCATGAGGGCGGATAACGCTGTTCAAAAGCTTCAGGCTCACTGGTCGGCCCGAGCAACGCGGGCTGTCTACCGGATTGGGTACTGGATTGACCGGGCGGGCATGCTCAGACTCTCCGCCTGGTATGTGTCTCGGACTGTGCCACTTCATGACTGGTTGGCCGAGCGCCAGCGGGTGTTCCTGCGGAGGTACTTTTGATGAGCGCCTTCACCAACCGCGTCTATGTCTCATGGCTGGGCCAAAACGGCTTCACAGGCCTGCGCCGCCGCCCGACCAGGGGTATGGGGGGTATGCCCCCCATGCAAGCCCATCAACGGCCATTCAAGCGATCTGATCCCGTGGGCGATGTGACCTTGCCCCTGTTTTGTGGAGTTCATAACCCACGGTTCACGCGGCCTTTTTGCGCTGTGCCTCGTACCAGCGTTTTTCGTACTGCATCGGGCTGAGGTAGCCCAGCGATGAATGCAGCCT
>Ga0114986_1000086_pt1 | contig 25061 bp, 41 predicted proteins | sample Shrwel1BS1Day17_FD_96988 | JGI IMG/M metagenome (GOLD analysis project Ga0114986, IMG submission 96988) | Subsurface microbial communities from deep shales in Ohio, USA - Utica-3 well 1 S-1-Day17 | ecosystem: Environmental > Aquatic > Deep subsurface > Shale gas/oil reservoir > Produced... | reverse complement strand
CAGCTCGTTCGTGGTGGCCTCGTTGCCGTTGTGCATCTCTTCGACGACGCCGATGACCTCGGCTTCGCTATCTTCGAAGCGCTTGACCTTGAGCATGAACTGCTCGCGTGCGGTCGAGCGGCCATGCTTGTAGTGGCCCAGGCCGCTGCGCAGGATGAGACCTTCGTAGCCCAGGGCGATCTGCTTGGCCTCGTATTCCAGCAGCGCCGCTTCGTCGTTGATGTGGACGTGCTCATGGACGACGATCTTGAGGTCCTCGAAGCCGCGCGATTCGCGCCACTCGCCGACCAGTGCGCGCAGCTCGGTCAGGCGAGTGCTGAACGTGCCGACGGTGTCGTGCAGGTCGAAGACGTGGTACGTGAACTCAGGGCAACCGTCGCGGCTCATGACTGCGCTCAGCGTGCTGTGGTACACGTCGGGGTCGGTAGGGCTGCCCACGATCAGCTCGCCGTCCAGGCCGTCGAAGCGGCTCTGACTCAGCAGCTCGAAGATGTGGCGGTTCGGGATCTCCTTGAGCGTGCGGCTCAGGAGCTTGCCGCCCACCACGGACGCTCGAATGCCGTCCAGCTTCGGGCTGGCGAACAGCGGGTACTGCAGGATCGAGAAGTCGGCCGGCGAGGCCAGCATGGGCTTGAAGTTCATTTCTTTGCTCCGGTGGGTTTGCGCATCACGAGCTGAACAGCGCGCTTTGCGACGGGGTCGTTCTTGCCGTGGGCCATGGCCACGGCGACGCGAGTGGCTGCGTCCTTGGTTTTCACCTTGGGGTGGGTCCAGCTCGGCAGAATCTCGGGGGCGGTGCGCTTCGTGCGCGGATCGAAGACGTAGGTGAGCTGCCAGCCCTGCTTGGCTGCTGCCTCATCTTCGTCGGTCGATAAAAGATCGAACATGGATAAACGACTCCGGGGCAAAGAAACGCCCGCCGAGGCGGGCGCACGTCAGTTCTTTTTGATCGTGATGGATAGGTTCGGCAGCTGGATGCTGATGGTCGACCCGCCTTCCGAGATCACGACGTTGGGTCTGTCTAAAAGAACTTTAGGTGCGTAATCTAAAGGCTCTACTTCGCTGCGCCAGGTTGGTAGAGGGCGGCCCTTCCAGAGGTACTTCCAGCGAGCGCGGTTGTTGGCCTCGGCACGGTCGACGGGGACGCGGCTTACAAGCCCTCGCCTGAACATCACTCCGAGATAGTCCGAAACCCGGTTTGCGGATGGGGCGATTTCTCTGACTCGCTCCATGTCGTACAGCTCGTTGCAGTCCAGGGGCTCTGGTGAGTTCTTGAGGATTTCCTCAAGCAGAGCTTGTAGGGCGTTGTTTCCTTCGATCATGCTTCATCCTTTATCTGCCTCGCCTCCCCTCGAGGGTCGATTGGCAGGTAACGCAGCGGTAGTGACCCAGAGCGATCCGTTGCTCTGGAATTTCTTCGCCGCATCCACATGCGCCGTCAAAGCCTGACGGTTTGGCCTCTTTGACCCGGGCGCGCTCGACGCCCGCCTGGATCAGAGATTCTTGAATGCGTTCGGCACCGATGAGATAGTGCTCGTCCATTATCTTTGGTTCTGTACTAGAGAAACGATCAGGCTGGCGATTTCGTTGCGCGAGATGACACGCTCTCGAAACCATTCAGTGGTGTAGGTGCGGTCCCAGGATGTACCTGGGAACCACACGCCACCTTCTTTGCACCCGACGATCACTCCGACGTTTCTGCCTTCCGCATGCCTGCTACGCAGCCATTCTTGTTGCAGATGCGAGATCGCGGGGTTGTCGCCCGAGATCAGGTCAATCACCGTCGTTGGCCGCTTCGGCAGAACCAGGAACTTGTACTCGACCCAGAGGTCGGCTTTGTCCCCGCTGTACCAGACGTCGGCGATGCCGCCGCTGTATTGGTTGTGGTTCTTTGTCCGGTAGAGGCCGCCCGGCAGGTGCCGGTGGGTCGACGAGATGAACGTGTTCTCGGGCTTGCTGCTCATCGCTTCTTCAGCTGAGTGGCGGCCACTGCAGGTGCCGCGGGAGCAGCTTGTTGCTCCAGAGCGATGATCGCCCCGGCGCAGTACACGATGGCGCCAAGCAGCTCGTGGACTTGGCGCTCCGTGGTGGGCAGGCCCAGCGCTTCGCTGGCCTTCTTTCCGATCTGGCCCGTGGCGAAACCGACGCCGTTGAGGCGGATCAGGTCTTGCATGGGCTGCTGGTCGAACGGCTTGCCGTTGGCGTGGCGCTCGGCGCCCTTGCCAGTAGCTGCTTGGGCGTACGCGCGTTCAAGCACGTCACGCAGGGTCTCGTAACCGGGGACTTGGGCAGTCATGTCTTGGTTCCTTTCTTGGCGGTCTTGTCGGCCGGTGCAGCAGCCTTGCCGAACAGCGCCTTGTGGATGGCGCAGACGGTCTCGGCCTGGTGGAACGCATCAGCCAGTGCGTTGTGCTTCACGCCCTTGAACGGCACCTTGACGGCGCGGGCGCCAGGCAGGTCCATGTACGTGCGGACGCAGCGGCTGTTCCAGAACGCCCACGGGGTCTCCATGCGGGCCTGGCTGTAGGCGTGCGCCAGCATGGCGGTGTCAAAGTCCGGGCCTTTGGCCCAGATCGTGTAGTCGTCCGTGCCGACCCAGTCGCTGAAGTTCTCCAGCGCTGTGGGCAAGGCGATCTTTTCTTCGTGGTAGACGCCCTGTGCTTCGGGCCCTTGTTTGAACCACCAGATCAGCGTGTCTTCCTGGATGCGTCGGCCGTATTCCAGGTTGCTCTCGATGGAGATCGAGGCATAGAAGCCCTGGTCTTCGATGGCGCCCGACTCCAGGTCGAACTTGACGGCGCCGATGCTCAAGATGACTGCGTCGGCAGTCGTGCCGAGCGTCTCGTGGTCCAACATGATGTGCTTGCTCATGCTTCGATCTGCAAAAGAGAAAAGATTGGGGGTGCGATTGTTAGAACTGCACCGCGCAAAAGACACCCCCGTATGTGGGGGTGCTTCTGCGACATTCGGCCGTCTGGATGAGGCCGTTTGGCTGATCAGGCCGTGGCGGTTTCGCCGGCGGTGGCCGGCTTCAGCGCTGCCAGCTGGGCATCGATCTTGAGCAGACCCTTGTCCTTGGCTTCACCAGCCTTGGCCAGCTTCTTCGAGGCGGCATCCACCACCTTCTGGGCTTCGGCCACGGCCTTGTCAGCGGCCTTCTTGGCAGCGGTCAGCGAGGCCACGGCGGCCTTGTGGTCGGCGGTGAACTTGTTGTACTCCTCGACGACCTTCTTGCGAGCTTCTTTCAGCTCAGCGGTCTTCGCTTTGACCTCGGCCTTGGACAGGGTGACTTGCTTGCGTGCCATGGTATTTCTCCTTCAGTTGGCGTGCGTAGGAAAGTTCGTTAAGACGAACGGCTTTGGAAATGAGGCGGTCGATGACCGACCGGCGCCTCATGGTTTGGCTCTCGAGTTCGAGAACGTGAAGAACTTCGGCCTCGGTCAGATCGCCGAGCACCCGCTTGAGGCTCGGGTAAGACCGCAGAGCCTCCTGCACGTACCAGCGGCGAACTGACATCGGGGCTCCTGTGGATCAGCGACGAGCGCCGGCGGCCTTGCGGGCGGGAGGAGCAGCCTTGCGGGCCGGGGCGGCCTTGGCCTTCGGCTTCTCCTGGCCGAACGACGACACGTCGGGCTCGACAGCCAGCAGCTCCTTGGCTTCGTCCATGCGGGCGAAGTGCGCTTCCAGGTTCTCGTTGGGGCGCGGGTCGCCGAACAGCGGCTTGAAGTAGTCGACCGAGTCGTCCAGCGTCACGGTGGTGACGACCGAGACCGGCGGCATGTCGAACGTGCGCAGCACGCTGGCCACGTAGCCGTCGAACGACTTGATGGCGGTGGGCGGCACGCTCAGGATCGCCAGCGGGGTGTCCGGCTCGGCGTCGGGCGGCAGCACGGCCAGCAGGCGGGTGTTCTTGCAGGCCTTGCCGGCGCCGGCCGAGCCGAACGCGTTCATCGGGCACGAGCTGCAGTCGTCGCACTGCTTGTCGGGCGAGTTGGCGCTGGGCACCATGCCCTTGGGCTCGGGGCTGATGGCGAAGCAGTTCGGCGGGACGATGTTGTCCTTGTCGTAGCTGCCTTCGTAGTAGGCGTTCATCGAGACGAAGTCAACGATGACGACGTCGATGGACTCGGCCTCGGTGCCGTCAGGCATCACGAACTTGCCGCGGCTGTAGCGGATCTTGTTGCCGCCGGCCGGAGCAATCTTGCCGGCAGTGGCTGCGGCCTGGGCCTTGAGCTGCTCCTGGATGGAGACGATGTTGCCCGAGGGCTTCTTGACCGCGACAGCGGTGCCGGTGGCTTTCTTGGTGGCCATGTGGGGTCCTTTCAGGAGGAGGAAGCGCGCAGGTTCAGGCGCGTCTTGGTGAACGGCTGCACGCCGGGGACTTTGGTGTTGGCTTCCAGCAGCTCGCGGTAAGCCGGGTCCGACACGCGCTTCTGGAGCAGGTGCCAGTACTTCTTCTTGCCGATGAAGGCGTAGAACTCGTCCCAGTCCTGCACGTCGGCCACGACCGACTTGCTGATGGACAGAGTCCCGCAGCCCGAGACGGTCAGCTTGTCGAGGTTCTCGGCCTGCATGCGCTCCATGACGCGCTGCTGGACCTCTTCGGCCTGCGCTTCGAGGGCTTTGATCTGTTCTTCGAGAAGGCGCTTCTTCTCACGAATGTCGAAGAGGAGGGCGCCGTCCGAGCCCAGGTCAGGGACCTTGGGGGCGGCGGTTTTCTTCGACGGGGTGCGCGGTTTCGCTGCGCGGGCTTCCAACGTAGTGGTCACGTCTTGTCCTACTTGATGGGATGTAATCTTACACGAATCTTCGAACGAGAAAAGATTAGAAAACGAGATGGGGTTCTTCGTCGGCTTCCTCCTCCAGGTCAACGTAGTCCAGGATGTACTCGATCGCCTGAGCGTCGCTCGTCAGGTACTCGTACTCCTGCTCCAGGTCACGGTAGTACTGGTCGGCTCGCTCGCGGAGCTTGGCCAGGATCTCGCGTTCGTGGTTGCCGATGAAGAGTCCCTGCTCAGTAACGGCGTCCCAGGTGAGCCGTTCCATGAGTTCGTCTTCGTCGTCTTCGTGTGGGTTGGTTGCCTCGCCCCAGCTCAGCCCCATCGTGCCGGAGTGGCTGTAGTAACCACTGACGAAGACTGAGAGCGTGGCGCCTCCGTCTTCGAGCATCTTGCCGAGCGAGGCGGTGTAACCGAGCCACTCCATGAACTTCGGCCAGTCGGTCACACGGCCGGTGAACGACGCTCCGTCACCCTGGCTCCAGAAGCCTCGGAAATAGGCGTCGCCGATGGTGAAGCCCGCGCCTTTCATCTCGTCGATCAGGCATCCCTCGACGTGTTCCCACCATTCGTCATCGGCGTTGATGTCTCGGTACTTCTCGAGAAGTTTGCTACGACGTTCTTTGCTGAGCGCGAGCCAGCGTGGATCTTGATCAGCTTCCATTCATCATCTCCTGGTAGCGGTGGGTATTGGTCGGTGAGCGCACGGAACGACTCGGCGTAGTCGCGCGCTCGCTCCAGCACGACCTGAAGATCGGGTCCGTCGAACACCGCGCCTGTGCCAAAGACCACGTACCACGTCACGTCGCGGTGGTAGTTCACCTGCTCGAAGGCCACCCGTGCGCCGTAGCGCATCATGGCGGCCGTGGCCACGGAGCACTGGAGCTTGATCGTGCGCAGGAGGTTCACGTCGGTCACGCCGGCTGTTTGGCGGTCTTGTCGAAGCCGAGCTGTGTGAGCGTGCTCAGCAGGTTCGAGGGGGCCACCAGCGGCATGGGCTTGACCATCTTTGGGACGTGAGGCTCCAGCTCGGGCATGCGCTCCAGCACCTGTTCGATCGTGCGGCACGACAGCAGGAAGTCGCTGATCTCGCGGCGCAGAGCTTCCTCGCGCTCGATGAGCGCGTCGACCTCGGGCTGGAGGGTGAACAGCTCGGTGAAGTCGATCTTCGACGATCCGTTGGCAGCGACGCGAATCGGGTCATCGAGGTCGATGTTGTACGTGCACCCCGTGAACGCTCCGACCGGGTTCTTGCTGCCGGGAATCCAGACGCCGCTTTCCTGCTGAAACCACTCCTTCGGCAAGTTGGCGGTCTTCTCATAGAAGCCCTCCGGCTGAGCCGCCGCCACGGCGTTACGGGCGGCGTTCTTGGCGCGCTTGATGAGGTCGGCTTTCAGCTCGGGGATGTTCGTGGCGCGGACCACGTTCTCGATGATTTGTTCGCGGATTTCTTTGTTGAGGTTCTTGGTCATGTTGGCTCCGTCACTTGGAATAGTTCGTCGCGAAGCCGCCTTCGGCCGCGAGCGGGATGTCAGGACACCAGTCGAGCGGCGTCGTCATGCACTTGTGCATGAACTCGTAGCACTTCTGGGCCTGGGCTTTCTTGGGCAGCGCCACGACTTCGTCGTGCGTGGTCATGACGCAGCGGTACTTCTTGTCGATCCACAGCATCTGCGTGCCGACGATGATCCGAGCCAGCGCCTGCACGAGGTTTTCGCACAGCAGGCCGCCGTAGATCTTCTTGCGCATGTCGCCGGACTGGTACGACCACTCGTCCCAGCCCTTGTCGCCGCGGGCCTTGCGCAGGTCCGGGTACTTCAGGTGCATGCCGTTGGGCAGCAAGATCCAGCCGTTGCCTTCGCCGTCACCGCCCCAGCTGATGCACTTGTGGGCGCCTGAGCGGCCGGCGGCCATGTCTTCGATGATCCGCTCGCACACCTTCCAGCCGGCCGCGATCTTGTGGTTGCGGCGCCGGTAGGTGTTGATGATGTGCAAGCACTGGTCCAGCGGGAAGAACACCGGCGGGCCGCCGAGCGCACCCTTGGCCAGGGTCATCTGCAGCTTGGCAGCACCCATCTGGTAGCCCAGGCCCAGCACACAGACCTTGCCCACGAACCGCTCCATCTTGTCGTCCGTGGTGATCTCGCGGCCGTAGATGTCGTCGGCGAAGCGGCAATAGGCGTCGCGCTGGTCGCCGCGGGCCACGCCCAGCGACTTGTCCCAGGTGTCCGATGCGCGGAACGCGTCGAGCAGATCGTCTTGGTCCCACAGCCAGCCGTTCACGCGGGCTTCGATCTGGCCGGAGTCAGCCACGCAGATCATGTGGCCGGCAGGCGCCAGGATGGACAGACGCAGCTCACCACCGCGGGTGAGGTTCTGCATGTTCATCTTGTTGTTGCCGCCCCAGCGGCCTGTGTTTCCAGTGACCACGATGCAGCCGTTTTGGCGCACCATGAAGTAGCCGGTTTCGGTCGTTGGGCAATAGACAGTGCCCTTGAACGGTACTTCTTCGTAGTGCTTGGGGTCAGAGCGGGTCTTCGTGTCCTTGCGGATGTAGACGCGGTACGCCGCAGACCAGTTCTCATCGCGCTCGCGGGTACTGACGAACGCTGCACGGCCAGACAGATGGGCCATGGTGGCGACGAACTGGGCGTTGTACGCGTCGGTTGTGGTGTACGTGAACCCGTTGGGTTGCGGCTCTACGTCGCCGTCCCAATGCGCCAGCTCAGAGATGAACGCCTCTTTCGTTTCGGCAGGGGCGTCCCACAGGTCTTTGTCAAACTGCTTGTATGGTCCGACCAGCTGGATCAGCTGCGCGTAGTGAGCAGCCCCCACGCGGATTCGGCAGACGTCGCCCTCCCACGCTTCACTGAACTCGATGCCGGCCTGGTTCAGGAGCGCTTTACAGCGCTCGATCTTGCGTAGCTTCGAGAATCCGAAGCGCACGCACTGCTCCTGCGGGACGTAGCTACGCACGTTGCCGTCAGCCTGGACCATCACCGCAAGTTGAGCCTGCAGTGGCGTGATGTTGGCAGTGCCGTCGAGGACCCCAGTGATGGGGATGTCGAAACGGGTCGTCAGCGCTTCACCCGCCTTGCGAGCCTTGAAGGTGCCGTGCGACGTAAACGTCGGGAGTGTGTGGCCCTTGGTGTACGTGCAGCCGTGGTACCGCGAGTCGGCGCGCACCAAGTTCTCGTGAACTTCGAACGAGTTCGCTGTTGCCGGCGCAAACTTGATAGTGCCTCCAGGCGACCACTGCGCGATGTCGCCTCCTTGCCAGTCAGCCAGGGCTACCCAGCCAGAACGGGTCAGCACCTGAGCGCCGCCGGTCAGGCAGTGCGCGCGGTAGTAGGCGTAGCCCACAGGCAGCGACATGCCGTCGCGGCCGGCTTCGAGGAAGCGGGCAGCGCGCGTGATGTTCGTCGTGGATTTCACAGCCAGGCGCACGTCGACGAGGTTTTGCAGGCGCTCTTGCAGCTCGGCCGCTTCCTTCACGCACTCGGGGTCGTTCGGGTCCAGGCCAGGGAACAGGTCCCACACGCGCTCGGGCAGGTTGATGAAGTCCAGGTCGTCCTTGGCGAACGCGTACGACCACTTCTCGTCGTCGTTGCGCTCGTCCTTGGGCTTGGCAATCCAGGCCTTACTGATCTTGCGCGGGATGTCGTCCTCGCTCAGCCCAGTCTCCAGCAGCAGGCGCACGTACTGCTCGTTGGAGCCGATGATGCGCTTGACGATGTGCATGCCGCGCTCTTTGCCGGTGAGCGCGCGTTCGGCCGGGCCCTTGATGAGCTTCTTAAACAGCTCCTTGTCGTACAGCTCGCCGCCCGGCTCGTAGTCGTCGGGGTTGACCGCGGCGAACATGATGTCCTCGCGGCGCTTCACCTCGCGCTCGTACTCCTTCTGCACGCGCGGGATGTCGACCTTGAGCACCGGGTCGCAGAACATGCGGGCGGTGAGGTGGATCAGGTCCATCTCGTCGGCCGGGTAGACCTTGTGCATCTCGGCGAAGATGCGGAACATCTCGTCGACGTCCTGGCCGCAGTACTCGGCCATGCGCTTGTACAGCTGGGGCGGCAGGTCGAGGATGCCCTTGCTGCTCTCCAGCACGCCGTCGATCTTGCCCTCGCCGCCATAGAAGCGGGCGACCTCGTCCAGGCCGGCGCCGATTTCGTTGCTGTGCAGACCGCGCGCCATGGACAGCGTGCAGTAGTACTTCAGCGGCACGACGCCGTAGTGGTGACTCAAGATGAAGCCGTCGAACTGGACGTTGTGGCACAGCAGGCTGTGCGTCTTCCAGTTGATCTTGGCCAGCTCGGTCTTGATCTTGGCGTGCGGCACGACCTTGGTCTTGCGCCGGCCCACCTTGATGCCGACCATGTGGGCCTTGAACCGTGGGTCGCGCACGTACTCCGACGTGCTCAGCTTGCTGAGCGTGTAGTCGGCGTCGTAGTAGGTTTCGAAGTCGAGGGACACGAGGCGGTCCCAGTCGACTTCGGCAGTGCGCAGCTTCGGCCGGTAGAGCGTGTCGGAGCTGACGAGCTTGGGAGCTGATGGGCTGGTCGCCCGTTTGCGTACGGCAGTGGCCCAGGTCATGTCGCCACCTTCTTGTCGAGCTGCAGGAACTCTTCGAGGCGCTCGATGCGGCTGCGGTTGTAGGCGGCCTGGGCGTCCCAGTACTCGGCATAGGACTCGGCTTTGAGGAGTTCCATGCGGGCCTGCTCCAGCTCTTCCTTGGCCTTGTCCTCGGCTGTGGGGCGCGAAAAGATAAACGATTTCATCATGCAAGCTCAAACAGGTCGAGAAGGTTTTTCATGCGGGCGTTCTTGCCTTCGAGCACTTCCATGACGCGCTCGTCGATAGTGCCCTCGGCGACGATGGTGATCGTCTCGGTCTTTTTCGTTTGGCCCAAACGATGCTGGCGCTTCGACCCCTGCGCGAAGATCTCCGCGTCGTAGGTCGGGCTGGCCCAGATCGTGGTCGTGCCGCGCGTCAGAGTCAGACCGTGGCCGACGGTCTTGGGGTGGCCGAACATGACCTGGAAGTCGCCGCGCTGGTAGCGGGCCACGAGGAGGTCGCGCTCGCGCTCGGGTGTCTTGCCATCCATGACGCAGTAGCTCACGCCGCGGGCTTCGGCCTGCTTGATCAGTTCGTCGCGCTGGTGCTGCCAGTGGAAGAGGACCAGGCTGTGGTCGCGCTCCTCCACGAGGTCGAGCACCATGCTGTAGCGGCCGTCGTCGACGAGGTGGTAGTTGCCGTTCTCGTCATAGACGGCGCCCGAGGCGATCTGCAGCAGCTTGGCCGCCACGACCGCTGCGTTCACCGCAGTGATCAGGTGCTTCGTCTGCTTCTGGCCGGTGAGGGTCTTGAGCGTGTTGTCGGCCGTCTTGGGCGCCAGGAGCAGCAGCTGCGTCTTCTCCATCTCGCGGTACGCCTTGAGGTGGCGTTCGGAGAGGAAGTAGGGCAGGGTGTAGCGGTGGTTGGCCGGGATGTCAACGCAGTCCTCGAACTTGTGCCGGATCACGATGTCCTGCAGCAGGCCGAACACAGCCTCTTCGGCACCGTCCTTGTCCGTCCACTTCAGCGCGTGGGCATTGGGGCCCACCTGCTTGGACTCGCACACGGCATTGCGGAAGGCGTAGAACGAGCTGCCCAGGCGTTTGCCCTGGTCGAGGATGAAGACCTGGTGCCACACGTCCACGATGGAGCGGCCGTTGGGCGTGCCCGTCATGCAGGTGCGGTACTTGAAGTACTTCGCGATCTTGGCGATGGCCTTGCTGCGCTGGCTGGTCGGGTGCTTGTAGGCGCTCGACTCGTCGACGATCAGTTCGTCGAAGCGCTCGAAGAATTTCTTCGGCTGCTTGGCCACCCACTTGGCGGCATCCACGTTCGTGACGTACACGTCGGCTTCTTCGGTGAAGGCGGCTTCGCGCTTCTCGGCCGTGGCCACAGAGACCTTGACCTTGGGGGCGAACTTCTTGAAGTCGTTGGCCCAGGTGCTGCGCAGCAGCGACTTGGGGGCGAAGACCAGGGCGGCTTTGCGCTTGCGCTGGTTTTTGTGGCGGGCCTCGTAGACCTTGATGCGCACGAATGTCTTGCCCGTGCCCGGGTCACTACAGTCGTAGACGATGTCGGTCTTCTCGGAGTGCGCGATGGATTTGAGTTGGTGCTTGAAGGCTTTCATGGCGGAAGAAAGGTGATCTCGTCATGAATGACGGAGATGACCTTCTTCCCTTGCAGTCCAGTCGAGAGAGTGGAGACCGTGTCGATGAAGCCGTTGTGGCGGGCGGCCCCTTGGTAAGCTGCCACCAGTGCCTTGAGCTTCGTGGGCTTACGCAGAGCTGCGCGGCGCAGGCATTCTGTCCACTTTCGCTTGACGCTCTCACCCCACATCAGGTCGCCCCATGCCGGGATGTCGAAATCCGGCGGGCTTGCGCGGAACCGCTTGCAAGCGTCGATAGCCAGGATTTTGCCGAGGCTGTCAGACCGCGCCCAGTGCTCATCGGCTCGCTGTGCGCGGCGCGGCTGGTCGCACAGCGTCATCAGCGCGATGGTGCTGGTCACCAGCTCGGCGTGCTTTCTGATGTAGATCCGGCGTTGATGCGCGTTCATGTCTTGGTCCTTCCGGGGATGTCAGCGCTTGACGCCGACAGAGCACTGGCCGCCGTTCCAGGGGCCGTACTGACACCACTTGCAGTTGTGGATGTTGGGGTTGGGCGACCAGTCGGTGTTGGTCACGATCTTGGTGCCGCGGCGCTCGAAGCCGGCCTTGAAGCGCAGACCTTGCGAGCGCTTGTACTTGACGCTCGTCACGTTGTCAGTGGGCTGGTCGAGGTACCACAGCTCAGCGAACACGGTCTCCAGCTTCGGGTAGCGCAGGAACGCCACCAGCTGGTACAGCTGAAGCTGCTCGCCGTGCTTGACCTCGTTGCCCCACTTCTTGCCGGTCTTGAAGTCGATGACGGTGGCCGTGAACTCGTCATGGAAGACCATGGTGTCGAGCTTCAGGCGCAGCCAGGGCGGCGTCCAGATGTAGAACTTCTTGCCCACCTTGGCCACGTCGCCCTCGTAGCCCTTGGGCGGCAGCTTGGTGGCCTTGATGTTCGCCTCCGGGCCCAGCTCGGCCATGGCGTCGGCGCTGATCTCCTCCCACTGGCCTTTCCAGGGGTGGGGCTCCCAGTTCGCGTTCATGCCCCACTCGCCTTCGACGCTCACCATGCCTTCGGCGTAGAGCACGCGCAGGAGGTCGAGCTGGGGACCGAAGTGCTTGTCGGCCTCGGCGCAGAGGGTGTCTTCGACGCCGGTGATGTACAGCTCACAGCTGGTGTGCACGCGTGTGCCACGGTCGTTGGCGTGCTCGGTCTTGCCCGGGGGCAGAGGGCGCTCAGGCTCGGGGATGCGGTCGATGTGCTTGAGCTTGGTGGCGAAGCGGCAGCGCTCGAAGTCCTGGAGCTTGCTGTGCGACCAGCTGATGATCTGTTCTCGCATAGTCGTTAGAAGATCGGTGAAGGAGAAACGATTATGCAGCAAACGAAGACGCACGCGCTTTGGCTGCCTGATTCATGATCTGGACAACCTGCTGGCACTGGTCGACGTCGAACATGCCGATGTGACATCGGTCGGGTGGGATGCCCATTTCTTTCGCGAGCCAGGCGTAAAGACGTCGCCGACGAGCGCCGGCATAGCGCGCGGCCGGGTCGTACGCGGGGTGCTGCATCCAGTCGTGCCAGTTCTTCCAGTAGGGGTCGAACGCGGCGTGTGCACGCTGTTTGGCGACACGGAGGTCGCTCTTGGCCAGGCGGCCAAGGGGTAGGGTGCCGTCGCTGATGACGGGCGTGGTGCCCAGGAGGACACGCACGCCAGCGCGGTGGCAGCCGACCCACGCCTCGCACGGGTCGCACTTCCAAGCGTTGACCATCTGCAGGTCGTCGCGGTGCGGGTACAGTTCCTGGCCGGTGACGAGGCGCGCGGGCATGCCGCAGTAGTCGCAGAGAGGTTTCATGGCTGTGGGGGAGTGATCTTGTAGCCTCGGTTCATCCACGGCTCCATCTTGATGTTCTGGAACCAGTCCTGGACGGTGGGGATGCGGCCGCCGCAGTCTTCCAGCACATGCTGCTCGGCGATGTAGCGCACCGGCACGACGCGGCCGTCACTGTTGGTGATGGTCTTGCCGAAGACGCGCTCGCACTCGAAGATGCCTTGTGAGTGGTGGCGCAGCGCACGATGGCGCGCATCGGCAAAGACTTCCTTCGTGGCGTCGAACCAGTCATGGATGGCCATGTAATCCTCGGGCTTGCCGCCCCAGGTCTTGACGGTCGTCAAGCTGTGGTGGTGGGGGTGCATTATTCGTCCTTTGCAGGCGTTCCACTGAAGTGGAAGGAGTAGTCTTCGGTGCGCGTGTGGTTGATGCCCACCTCGAGGCTGATGTTGACGCCGTCCGGGCCGTCGAAGTCGATCACGAACTGACCTTGCCCGCCGTCGTTGTTGTACCAGTCGAGGTTCGACGACTCGAGCGCGTCGTAGGTCACGGACTTGATCACGTTACGCAGCGTCATGAGCGACTCTGTGGTCTGGACCTCCCACGCACCATCAACGAACTGGCTGGACTTTGTGCTCCAGGGGATCTTGACGTTGTCTAGCGTGTTGTTTTCCCCGCCTCGGCAATAGATGTTTTGGATGCTACCGCTATCGCCATGGCCAGAAAACTCGACAGTCACGCATGCGACCCTGTGTATGGCGAGCGTGCTGAGCAGCAGCTTTTTGGCGTCTTCGCTCGGGAATGGCGAGGGCAGTGCGGAGGAGTCGTCTTCGGTTTGGTTGATGTTGTCAGTCATGTCGGTTCTCGGTTTTAGTGCGGGCAGTCACGCCCGCCCTTCGGTCACGCCTTGACGTCGGCCTTGCTGTCCAGATAGCCGACCAGCGCAGAACTTGCTGTCGTTTTCGAGTGCGAGCGCTATGTTCCAGAGTTCTTCTTTGTTCATGTTCTGCAACCTACCTGTCTGCCGCGCCCGTCGAGCCGTGGCGTGATGCCGCCGCCGGGCGTTTTCAAGTACTGGCATCCGGTCAAGTTATCGGTCAGGGGGCGCAGGCCGCTGCGACCATCGGGCGGGTCGGAGTCGTCACGCGGGTTGAAGGTGTCGTTCCAAAGTGTGATTACCGCGAAGGCGAGAAGGGCGACGATGAAGATTTGCTTCATGTTCTAGAGTCCTTTCGATCCCGGCGCCTTGAGGTAAGCCCGGCACTCGTGGATCGCTTTGACGAGGCGGGCCTCGATAGGGCTGGTCATGTCTGCGAGCAGCTCATCGGAGAAGTTCAGGACGGCCAGGATTCGCCCGCGCTCCTGCTCTGTGGAAGGGTGCGTGTACCTCGTGGGATAAGGTACTGACGCTTCGATCCATGCGATGACTGCCGCGCGAAGCTCATTGACTGCCGGGTGGTCGGTGAACTGAAACACTGGCAACGGCTCGCTGTACTTGATGGTCGATTTGATCGAGTACCGCGGTGCTTTGAGGTGCTTGCTCACGTTGTGAGCGATGTCGCGCAAGAGTGCTTCTTCGTGCTGTTCTCGGCACTCGACCTCGTCAGGGTCGAGTTCGGCAGTCACGGTGATTGTCATGAGCCGTCTCATCTCACACCTCGAAGGAGTTGCCGGGGGTGTACGCGTCGCCCTTGTTCTTCGGGATGTACCTCACGCCGTGCACGCCTTCCGGGTAATCGCTGCCCGCTCTGTACACGTTCAGATCGCCGTGCTTTTCAATGAGCTTTTGAAGCTCGGCGATCAGTTCGGACGCCTTGATTCCGCTTTTGAACATCTCACACCTCGATGCGGACGTAGTCGCCCCAGGGCGGCACCACGTCGGTGGTCATGCACCACAGCACGGGGTACTGCGGCTCCTGGGCGGGGAATGGGCCGTAGCCGTCAGTCAGGTAGATCAGGCAATCGGGCTTGAGGCCCAGCTCCTCGATGCGCTCGAACGGGGGGCGGAAGTCGGTGCCGCCACCGCCCTTACTGACCATCACGAAGTCGTCGTCCGGCTGAAACATCTGCTCGTGGTTGATCGCGGCGTCGCACGAGATGTGCATCGTCTGTTGCGGGCGCACGCTGGCTCGGATGCCGTTGATCTCGGCGGCCATGGCCGACAGCACCTTGTCGCCGATGGAGCCCGAGTCGTCAGACACCACGACGGCCAGGTTCATGGCTTCGGAGTGATGGCCCGGCAGGATCGTGCCGTAGACCAGGGAGCGGCGTTGTGGGCGCATCCACGAGATGTCGTGCTTGGCCGTGGCCGTGGCGAAGCGCCAGAGCTTCTCGCGCCAATCGACTTGGGGCTTGGTCCACGCGTCCACCATGCGCTTGATCGATCCTGGCGTCTTGCCGGCGGCGACGCTGGCGGCCTGGATGATGGCGCTCTTCCAGTCTTCTTCCGTGTTGGCGGGGCTGAAGGTATCCGGCGGCAGGTGCTCGTCGCGAGGCTTGGCACCCCTGTATTTCTCGGCGAAGTTGTCGGGCAACGCGTCGTAGATCTCTTCAGCCGACATACCGTTGAAGGCGGCGTCGTAGAGGAATGTGTCGTCGAGCGTCAGGCCGCCTTCCTTGAGGATGGCGTTCGCTGCGAAGTCGATGGCGTAGTTCCACTTCATGTGCGAGCGAGAGCCGCGGCGCCACAGATGGCCCAGTGCGCAGTGCAAGACCTCGTGGCCCATGTCTGTGCGGAGGATGTCCATCTTCTGCCCGGTCACGTAGCCCGGGTCGAAGTAGATGTTTGCACCGTCGGTGGCCAGCGTGGGGCAGGGCAGGTCGGTGCGCTCGATCATCGGCATGCGCAGCGCCAGGACGCCGAAGAACGGATGTTTGACCAGCAGCTGGCTGCGGGCCTGGGACAGTTTTTCGTGGAGTGCAGTCATGTTTTCGTCAGTTCGAAGAAGGCCACTGCAGTGGCCGCGTTGGGGAATGGGCCGGTCATGGACTCGGCCCAGGGATCACGTCGTCAGCGCGCGCCATGACACGGGGTACAGCGGGTCCAGCACGTTGCCGATCTGCTTGCCCAGCGCCTGTGCAGCGCGTTGGGCGTGGCTGTCGACGCGCAGGTTATGGACGCGGGACCAGAACAGCAGCGAGCCGGTCCAGGTCACCGTGGTCATTGTGTTGAGCAGCAGGATGGTGCGGGCTTCTTCCGGCGCCACGCCCAGCTCCAGCAGTCCCTTGTATGCCTCGAGTGCCACGCGCGTGGCGTGCTTGGCCTTCTCGGTGGCGCGCTTCTGCGTGAACTCGTCGAGCGCCTCGCCGCTGCCCTGCTTGACGTTTTCCGGGCGGCAATGCCAGGTCTCGGGGAGCCAGATCTCGGGTTCTTCGTCGACGTAGCGGCGCGACTCTTCCGACCACACGCCGCCGACCTGGTGTTTGACGAACTGGCGGGCCAGGAAGACCGGCATGGACAGGCGCAGCGTGACGTGCGGGTGGCCGAACGGCGCCCAGTGCTGCGGGTGCTTCATCACCTCGCGCAGCAGTGCCTGGACTTGCTCCGGCGCGAACGTGTCCAGGAACTGCCCGGCCAGCTCATCCCACTGCTGGGACGTGTAGCCCAGTGCGAGGAAGCGGATCAGGTTCGCATCGCCTTGCTTCAGGTGAGCGCGGGCGTAGGGGATGCGGTCGTTGAACATGCGCGACTGGCGCACCATGCCTTCATAGTCGTTCGAGCCGTCGGCGCAAACCCAGGCGCTTTCTTTGCCGAATGACGTGCGGGCTGCGTTGACGACGGACAGGTCCGTGCCCATGTGTTCGCGGTATTCGACGGTGCAGGTATTGGTGATCTTCATGTCAGGCGGGGATGCGTCGGAGGATCTGCTCGGCGTTGAGTGCGACGGCCGAGCGGGTGACGGGGGACGTGCGCAGACGGTCGGGGTCGACGATCAGGGCACGCAGTTGCTCGCCGACATAGGCGATGTCGCTGTTGGCGGTGATGTTCAGACCGTCGATCACGTCGGCCAGGCTCTGGGCGTTTTCCATCAGGGAATCGTGGATGCGACCCTTGGGGTTGCTGCACTGCTCGGCGATGCGGGAGACGACCTCGCGCACGCGCTGCCAGCAGTCGGCGACCATCTTTTCCTGGCGGGCCGAGATGCTCTGCAGCATCTGTTGGCGCACGCCTTCTTGCAGCTCGTGGGCGATGTCCACGCGGAAGTCGTTCGCGTTGGGCACCGGCATGTATTCGACGTCGACGCCGAACTTCTCGCGGAGCTTTTCGACCGACGGATAGTCGGTCGGGTCGAACATGGTGTTCAGGCGCGAGCGCGCGTCGTTGACGAGCTGGGGGTAGGTGGTCAGGAACTGCTCGACGGCTCGGTCGCGTTTCTCGCGAAGATCAAAGATTCCAGATTGATAGGTCAGGAAGAGTTTGGTGGGCAGCAGCCGTGCGCCTTCCTCGGCCCAGGGCAAAGTGTGCTGGTAGTGGAAGGCACGCAGCTGGTTGCTCAGCCGGTCGATCTCGACCAGATGGGCCTTGTCGATCAGCTGCTTGTTGTAGCGGCCGGCGTTGCGGGCCTGGTGCGTACGCTCGACCTCGTTCGAGACAGAGCGGTCATGCTTGGTCGCAGTCCAGCGGTGGATGGTCATGTTGACCAGCATCGAGTGGTTCTGGATGGTCATTGCGTTTGTCCGGTGAGGAGGTTGATGAGGTACTGGTGGTAGACGGCGCGAACTTGTTCGTCGGATGCGGTTTGGATGACGCCCGGCGCGAAAGAGCCGGAGTTGGTGACTTGTTCAGTAGCAGATCGCATCGCCAACCACTCGTCGCCTGTGCCGTCTGTCCACGCTCTGGTGAGCGCTCTTCGCATCTCGCTGGGCGTCACGTCAGTTCTCCGATGAGCTTCATGCGAAGGAAGTCGGCGTAGAGGTCGCGGATGTTGCCAGCGGGCGCAGAGCGGATCATGGAGCTGTAAGTGGCGCCTGACCCTGGCTTACCGCAATGAGCGGCGATACGAGATCTGAATGACTCGATTTCTTCGGTACGTAAACGGGTGTGGAGCGCGTCGCCAGGAGCGATTTTTCTGAGCCACCAACGCTCCAGCGTTTCACGCATCTCGTCGATGCCTAGCTCACAAACTGAGCCAGTAGATACTGTTTCCATAGGCGGTCGATCTGTTCGGGTGAGGCCTGTGCGAAAGTGTCTCGTATGGTGTCCGAGTTGATTTCTTCAGCAACCTCGAAAAGCGCCTTGCTGAAGAATTTGAGCGCGGCGCTGCCGATCTTGAGGTCTGGGCTCCAGTACCATGCTTCGATTCGCTCGCGCTTTTCGTTCGCGGTCAGCCCACAATTTGAGCCAGTAGGTACTGTTTCCATAGGCGCTCGATCTGTTCGGGTGAGGCGCGGTCGACTGCCTCGGTGGCAGATGTTCCCCGGCCGGAGCCGACGTCCACGATCAGCTGGATCATGTGGGGCACAAAGAAGTTGAACTCTTCGCCATGCGTGTTCAGGTTCAAGTACCACCGCATGATCCGCCGTCGCTTCTCGTCCGTGGTCAGCCTGTCAGCTGTTTGATCATGTACGCGTTCCATAGCCGGTCAATCAGGTCGTGGTCGGCGCCCTTCGCGATCAAGTACTGGTCGAAGCCTCCAAACTGCGACGACATGTACTCTTCTCGGATGTCGGGCGGTATTGACCGTGTTAAAGCTAAGCGGCTTTCCGGCGCAGTGTATGCGCCAAGCAGCACGCCAAGCAGCGCGCCGAGCTTCTCGTCGTGCGTCATTTGGTCAGCGTGTGGAGGGTGTAGAAGCGAGTCCACTCTTCCCATTGCGCGCTTGCAGCTTCGTGCCCTTCTTGGGCGAGCCGGAAGCAGATGTATTGCGAGACGTAGGACTCGACGTTCCTTTTATTCCGCTCGGTCAGGAAGGCCAGCCACACAGAATGTGCGGCGGGGCCTTCCTGCACCGGCATCAGCCCACCACGTACGCGTGGTGCTGGGTCAGCCATTGCGTGATCTCCGCGCAGCTGTGCAGGTCCTTGTTGGCCAGCAGAGCGCCGCGCAGCGTCAGCACCTGGAACTCCTTGTCCATGCGGCTGGTGTAGGCCATCGCCGCCGAGAGGTTCTTCGGCGTGATCTTGGTGTCCAGCATCGTGGCGATGGCGTACTTGCAGGCCATGTCGTCGGGCAGCGGGGCCTTCTTGGGGTCGGCCAAGATCTGCTCGACGGTGGGCAGTCGCGAGTACACCTGACGGTAGGTGCGGAACTCCAGCGACGGGCCTTCGCCGATGTAGCCGGTGATCAGCGCGCTCTCCGTGGAGACCGGCAGGCCCTTGTTCAGCACCTTCTTGCTGATCTTTTCCCAGATGCGGGGCGACGGCCAAGCGTGGCTGGTCGGGTCGAACGAGTGCAGCAGCGAGGACTTGAATCGCAGGAAGCCGCGCACGGCCTCGTCGATCCCGGCATGCAGCGCCCACACCTGCCAGTCGTCGGCATCGACCTCGAAGGTCAGGTGATTCAGGCGGTTGGCCAGCGCGGCCGGCATGTCGTGCACGACAGAGCGGTCGGACTTGCGGTTGCCGGCGCAGACGATGGACCAGCCTTCGGGCAGCACGTACTCGCCGATGCGGCGGTCGAGCGTGAACTGGTACAGCGTGCCCTGCGTGGCCGAGGGCGCAGAGGTCAGTTCGTCCATGAAGATCAGGCCGCGCGTTTTGTTCGGCTTGTTGCCGATCTTCATCGGGGGGAGAAAGTCAGCGGTGAGCCAGCGCATCACCTGCTTCTCGAGATCCGGGATCGGAAAGCCACGGACGTCGACCACGTCCATCTGGCCGAGGCGCACGTCGCGCAGCTCCAGTTCCAGGTCTTTGGCGACCTGGCGCATCAGGTCGGACTTGCCGGCGCCAGGCGGGCCCCAGATCATCACCGGCTCCTGCTCGGCGATCATGTGTTTGAGGGCGGGAGAGAGTTCAGAAGGCTTCATGTTTCCACCTTAGATCGGTTAACGAGAAAAGATTTGGGAGCGTCAGCTCACCTTGCTGGGGTGGCGACGGTGATCGGGGCCGGTCGTGACCGAGAACTTGGTCGGGCCGCCACGGGCGTCGCGCTCTTTCTTGGCTTCGGGCTTGCTCGTGAAGAACAGCTCGGGCACCACCTTGCCGGTGGCGTTGTCACGGAGAGCGAAGAGACGAAGTTTCATGTTGGTTTGTCCGCTTGTCTAAAAACGAGAAACGATTGTAGATCGAAAAACGATCGGTTGAGGAGAAAAGATCACGGCGCGGGCCGTGGGCGAAGATCATGTTTTGGAGGTCTGCCAAGGTTGCGATGGGTTTCATACCTTGTCCCCGTGGAGCATCGTGAGCAGCACGAGCTGCGGCTTGGTGACGAAGATGACCGATTGGCCGTCGGCGCGTGCCGATCGCATGCAGTCGGTTTGTGCCGATTGGTTTGTGCAGGCGGTGCGTCCGCCACCGACGTACTCGGAGTAGTAGCAGCGCTTGTGCGGCGGCTCCAAGTCGCGATCATCAGTGAAGCAGCTTCCGCACTTGAACTCGAACAGCTCGGTGCCGTCTTCAGCGGTGTAGGTCTTCATGGCGCTCCTTCTGTCATGCAGCGCAGCAGGTACTGTTCTTTGGTGAAGAAAGCGACTGAGCGCTTGTCTTTTCGCGCGACCTCTACGCAATGAAGGGTTTGTTTACCAGTCAGCCCGTGTGCGTACTTGAGGCATTTGTTAGAATCGTCGAAGTAGCAGCCAGCGCAAGAGAGACTTGGGTACGCGAACAGCTCAGTGCCGTCTTCAAGGGTGACTTCTGGCGTCATGGTGCCTCGATCCGCTCAGTCAGAACCATGAGCGCGAACGTCTCGGGCGTGGTGATGATGCGACCTGTGCAGCTCGTTCTGATGCATTTCTCTTGGTTTCGGTAAGGGCAGATGCTGCAAACGGGGGTGGTGCGCCAGTACATGCTGTTCTTGTCGATGATGCTGTCGAGGCAGATGATCCTCAGTGTCCGTCCGTCGAACGGGCTTTTGACCTCCGCACCATGGGGCAGGTGGTCGACGCTGAGTGTGTAGAGTCTGCTCATGTCGGTGCCTCCGCACCCAGCATGACGGCAAGGGCCTGGTCTTCTTTGCTCAGGAAGATCACGTGATTTTCAGACGGGCCGTTGGCGCAACTGCGCTCATGGTATGTGAGGGTGCACTTGAGGCCGTTTATACGGGAATAAAAAGCGCAGTAGAACTTTTTGTCTCCTGCCCTCGCGCTACACGTTCCACTCAAGATGGGAAAGTACTCCGCGCCTCTGATCGTGGTCGGCTTCATGCGGCCCTCCGTTTGGCTTCTGCGATGAGGTGATCAAGCCAGCGTCGACGAGCGTTGTACTCTTCGTTGATGATCCAGTCCTTGGTCTGCCCGTCGAGCAAGCGCGTATCGCCGTCGAGCCATTGTTCGATTTCAGGCGCGTGGTAGTTCTTGCAGATCCATTCTTCCAAGTGGAAGCAGCCGTCGAGCAGTGCGCGCAGCTTGCTTTGCAGTTCTCTGGCTTCGGCCAATGTGATCCAGCCATAGCCGACCAATCTGTTGAGCCTGGCGCAGAGGTATTTGGTTGACTCGTCTTTGGCCAGGCGCCAGATTTCTGCTTCTCGTTCCGGGGTCACTCCACTTCTCCTGTGAGCTTCTTCGTGAGGTAGGTTTCGGGGCGCAGGTAGATGCTGAACAGCGAGTTGCAGCCGAGTCGCCCGCACGCTGCTCTTTCGCGCAGCACGCATTTCAGGCAGGCCTGGCTCAGCGAGTCCACAGTGTCGTAGGTGAAGACCACGACACCCTCATCTTTGGCGTTGATGAAGGTGCCGAGCTGTTCCGTCCCCTCTTCTACGCGGAGACGCCAGTCTTCTTCTTCGAGGACTTCTTTGCCGCTGGCGCGCCAGTGCTCGGCAGTGTGAAGTGGGTCTCGAGGTATTCCTTGAACTTCTTGTGGTCCTGCCACTGAACTTTCAGGCCTCGGACTGCCTTCGTGATCCATACGACCTCCAGGTGGATGCGGTGGTGCTTGAGCAGTGAGGTGAACTTGTTGGGTGAGTTTGGCATGTTGCCGACCACGTAATCCAGCATCACGTACAACTCGTCGCGGCTGATGGCGCACTTGCCGTTGAGCGAGTCCGTGCGGGACATGAGCGTCTTGAGCGTGTCCTTGAAGTCCTCGACCTTGTTGTTGAGCAGCGCATTGCGCTGGTAGGTCTTGGTGTCGGGCAGCTGCTCCAGGAAGAAGTTCATGTCGCCTTCGAGCAGGGCCGAGGCCACCGTGTCGACCGAGGACTCGCTGATCGAGATCAGCGTGTTGCGGTCGTCGGTGCGGATGACCTGGCCTGCCTTGTTTTCGTCGAGCGGGTACGTCGCCAGGTAGTCGTGGAAGGCCGTCAGCTCCTTGGGGATCTGCTCGTCGATCTCGTGTTGCTCGATGTCCAGCCGGTTGGGCTGGTACGTGGCCACGTTGATGCGCCGGTCGTGCTTGTCGATGGACAGCGGGTCCGGCATGTTCGACATGAAGATCCAGTTGGTGTAGTTGCGAGCCTCCATCGCGTTCTGGTGCATGGCGCGGATGGGCACGAACTCCTCGGTGATGAAGTTCTTGAGCTTGGCCATGACACCGCGCTCATTCTGCAGCGCTTTGGTCTGCACCTCGTCGACGCAGACCAGGAGCGAGCATGCCATGAAGTGGTTGTACTTCTCGTTCAGCTCCTCCATGCGGCGAGCCGTGGTGTGCTCCATGCCCAGGATGGGGCGCAAGATGTTGTTGGTCAGGATGCCTTTGCCGGTGTTGTGCACCACAAAGCCGTTCGCGACGTAGTTGTGGTACGGCGCTTTCATGACCATGTCGTAGGTCATCTCTACTTTGTCCTTCTTGATGCTCTTGATCTTGGAGGTCTTCGTGGAGATGAACCCCATGCCAACTTCTTTGGCGTGGTGCGCATCGTGATTGGCCTTGTCGATGACCTCCAAGTTTTCCAGAGCGTCGTTGCTCGGGTCTTCGTCGATGTGGTGAACGACTTCGTTTTCGCCCAAGTACTGCAGTTCGGCAGCTTTAGCTTCGTCGTGACGGAGTACTTCCAAAAACTCGTCCAGGCTCATGTTGTTCATGGACGCTTCCACAACCAGTCGGGCGCGGTGCGAGCGTTTGTAGTTTTTGCCTGCCACGATGTGTTGCCACGCGTGCGGGTGGAATGGGATCGAGTAGATGGTCACTCGCTCTTTGTTTTGTCCGCCTCGTTCGAGATCATTGATCGGTGCTCCTTCCACGACGACTTCGTCGCCTACCTGCAGCTCGTTGAGTGGCGTGAACGATCCATCGGGGCGCATGAATGGGTGCAGCTCGGTCGCGCGGATCGCACGGCCGTCTGCCGTGGTGATTTTGTAGAGCTGCTTTTCACCTGACTCGACGATCTTGAACACTTCGTGATAGCCGATGGTCATTTCGTCGCGTACTGACTTAGCGTACGTAGTCAGCCCCAGGTCCCACGCTTTGCCGCGACCTTTGCCTTGTTTGAACTGCCCCGTCCATTTTTCGTAGGCGTCCTTGATCGTGAGGAAACGCCCACCGTTGCGTGCACCGCGGTTGAACTCGATCAGAGTCTCGGCGGCTAGGCAACCTTGCGTGCCGTGCAGCACCCAGGCCGTGCGCGTGCGGTCGCGCTTCTGGACGATGTAGGCACACCAGTTCAGGAAGTGCTCGATCACGGCCGGGTCGCCGCCGAGTGCATGGCTGATGACCTTGAAGATCGTCTTGGGCACAGCCTTGACCTTCTTCGGGTCACGCTTCATGTACTCGGTGGGCGAAAAGCGGTTGACGGTGCGGTTGGAGACATCGACGCGCACGCTGTCGTTGGGGTCGAAGACGAGATCCCACTCGGGGACGAAGTCGCCAATCGGCACGCCGTACTGGGCGCAGAAGTGACGCAGCTGCGTCTCGTTCTTGGCCTGGTAGATGTCGAGCACGTCTTTGTCGTTGTCGTAGGTGCCACGCCAGTAGGCGCCGGACTGCCGGTCACAGAACGCCAGGTAGGTGATGCCCGACGACGAGGTGCGCATGGGCGTGCTGGTGATCTGCTGCCAGTAATCGGGCAGCAGCTCCTTGGTGAGGTAGCTCGGCTCACCCTTGAAGTTGTGGATGTAGTCGGGCTTGTTCTCGGGGTGGTAGTAGGCCCAGCTGTCGCCGTTGTTCAGGTTGAAGTAGACGAAGCCGCGTTCGACCTTCATTTCGGTGATGATCGCCTCGTCCGGCTTGAGCATCACTTCCTGACTGCCCACCATCTTGTAGGTGTACTTGCGCTTGGGCATGCCGGCCGCGTCACGCAGCTCGTCGATGCGGGCGTGTGTCAGGCGCTTGTTCTTCTCCGTGGTGGAGATGGCCTGGCCCGAGAGGTTGAGCTTGTCGTGCTTGCGCTTGACGAGCTGGATGCGGGGCTGCTTGCCCATCGGGTCGGGGATGCCCTTGAGCTTGGGTGGTGCGATGTAGATCAGCTTGTCGTTCTGGCAGGCCGAGACGTCGAGCGGCCACGAGATCGAGTTGCCGGTCTTGGTGAGGGTCATGGCCTCCTTCAGCAGCGGCGTCTCGTGGTTCTTCTGGATCAGCCACTGCTTGATGAGCGGCGCCGCATACGGCTTGTCCAGGAGCATGAAGATGTGGGCACGGATCTTCTGGTCGCTGATGCCGTAGGAGGCAGACCACTGGATCACGTAGGACACGTCGTTGAGGCCCAGCTCACTGAGGAACAGGTCGACGGTGAGCGGCACGGTCTGGGTGACACCGCCACGGGTGGCCATCTCGGTGGTCTCAGGCAGACCATCCAGGTCGAGCACCAGCCACTCGGTGGTGCTGTTCGTGTCGGTGCTGCCGGCACGGGACTCGTTGGCCAGGGGGCGGTTGAGCAGGCCCTTGATCAGGCAGTTGCCTTGCGCGGCATGCTTCTTCAGGAGGTGCTCGAACTGCTGCAGGTTGTTGCAGGTCTCTTCGTGCGAGGTGAACTCCCACACGAAGGGGTAGGGCGTCTTCACCAGCTCGCTGGAGGTCTTGGTGTACGACTTGGTCAGAGGCACAGACGCTTGGAGGAAGAACAGCTTCATGGGAGTCATGGTTGTCGTGCAGTCGTGAGTGGAGGCGGAAACGACAAACGATCACGAGACGTGATCGTACATCGGTGTGCGAACCATCAACGATACACGAAGTGGAGGCAGAGCAGCTAGAGCACATGGGTCCTGCAGGGCGTAAGGACCGATCTGCTCTAAGTACTTGATTTATATATATATCTTACATTCTTACATTACAGTTTGTTT
>Ga0114986_1000084_pt1 | contig 25257 bp, 19 predicted proteins | sample Shrwel1BS1Day17_FD_96988 | JGI IMG/M metagenome (GOLD analysis project Ga0114986, IMG submission 96988) | Subsurface microbial communities from deep shales in Ohio, USA - Utica-3 well 1 S-1-Day17 | ecosystem: Environmental > Aquatic > Deep subsurface > Shale gas/oil reservoir > Produced... | reverse complement strand
TCGGCCTGAAGCACGTCCAGCAGGCGGCGATCGATGGCGTCGAGGGAGGAGGGCGCTGAAGGGGGTGCACTGCGTCCGGTCATGAAACATTATTGCGTGAAGAACATCTCTCTCGCAATAAGTGGAAATCATGTTTCCTGTGGATGCGCCTAGAGTGAGGGCATCCAACGCCCAGCCCCTGGAGTCGCCATGTTCCCCTCCCACCGATCAACCCTGTCTGCCCGCGATCTGGAACAGCGCCACGGCGCGCGCAACTATCACCCGCTGCCCGTCACCCTGGTGCGCGGTGAAGGTGTCTTCCTGTGGGACGACCAGGGCCGGCGCTACCTGGACATGATGTCGGCCTATTCGGCCGTGAGCTTCGGCCACAGCCACCCGGCGCTGGTGCAGGCCCTGACCGAGCAGGCGGGCCGCCTGGCCGTGACCTCGCGGGCCTTCCACACGGATCGACTCGGGCCTTTCCTGGCGCGCCTGTGCCGGGACACCGGCATGGACCGGGCGCTGCCGATGAACACCGGGGCCGAAGCCGTGGAAACGGCCCTCAAGGCCGCGCGCAAGTGGGGCTACAAGGTCAAGGGCGTGCCCGAGGGGCAGGCGCGCATCGTCGTGGCCGAAGGCAACTTCGCGGGCCGCACCACCACCATCGTGGGTTTTTCCAGCGAAGCCCAGTACCGCGACGGCTTCGGCCCCTTCGCGCCGGGCTTCGTGTCCGTGCCGTATGGCGACGTCGCCGCCCTCGAAAGGGCCCTCACGCCCGAGACTGTGGCTTTCCTCGTCGAACCCATCCAGGGCGAGGCCGGCATCGTCGTGCCGCCGCCCGGCTACCTGCGTGCAGCCCGCGAGCTGTGCACCCGCCACAACGTGCTGCTGATCTGCGACGAGGTGCAGACCGGGCTGGGGCGAACCGGCCGCGTGCTTGCCTGCCAGCACGAAGGCGTGGTGCCCGATGGCGTGACCCTGGGCAAGGCCCTGGGCGGCGGCCTGTTGCCGGTGTCGGCCTTCTGCGCCCGCGAGGAGGTGATGGGGGTGTTCCGCCCCGGCGACCACGGCAGCACCTTCGGCGGCAACCCGCTCGGCGCCGCGGTGGGGCTGGCGGCGCTGGAACTGCTCGAGCGCGAGGGTTTGTGCGAGCGGGCCCTGCACCTGGGTGAGCGCCTGATGGGCGGCTTGCGGGCCCTGCGCCACCCGGCGCTGCAGCAGGTGCGCGGACGTGGCCTGCTGGTGGGGGTGGAGATCGACCCGGCCTTTGCCCACGCCCGCACGGTGTGCGAGGCCCTGATGCACGAGGGCGTGCTCAGCAAGGACACCCACGACACGGTGGTGCGCTTTGCGCCGCCCCTGACCGTGAGCGCGGCCCAGATCGACGAAGCCGTGCAGGCTTTGGGGCGGGCCCTGGCGGCGGTGGAGGCCGGACAGCGCCGCCCCGGGCGCAAGGCCGCCTGAGGAGGACTCAGCCGTCGAGGCTGCCGATCGGCTGGCCGCGGCGCACCACGCGCTGGAAGAACATGCTGTTGGGCACCTGCAGCGTGGTGCCGCTGTCTTCCTGCAGCGTGGTGTAGACCGCGTTGATGTCCACCACCATGCCCTTCAGGCCGGGTTTGTCGCCGCTTTCCAGCACCTCGATGTGATCGTGCAGGCGAAAGAGGCGGGTGGTGAAGATGAGGATGGTGCAGAAGATGTTGGACAGCACGCTCCAGGCGGCGAAGAAGGCCACGGCTGCCACGGCGGCGAAGCCGGTGAAGGCCGACCAGAGGACGCTGCCCGAGACGCCCAGGCGTTCGAGGATGAGCAGCAGCGCCGCTGCGTAGACCAGGAAGCCCAGGATGCGTCGCGCCCCCATGTGGACTTCGGCGGGCAGCTGGTAGTGCCGGCAGATGCGCTTGACCACCAGCCGCAGCGCGGCGCGCAGCAGGTAGGCGGCCACCAGGATGATCAGGACCTGCGTGGCCGGGACGATCACGTCCAGCCATTCCAGCATCCATTCGGGCAATCGGGATTTCAAGTCAGCCAGCCAGCGCATCGAGCAGATCGGACTCCATGGACAGTTGCACCTTGGACTGCTGCAGCGCTGGTCCGTCGATCAGGAAGGTGTCTTCCACCCGCTCGCCCAGGGTGCTCACCTTGGCGAGTTGCAGGTTGATGCGGTACTTGGCCAGCACACGGGCAATCGAGTAAAGCAGGCCCGAGCGGTCGCTGGCCGACACGGTGAGCAGCCAGCGCTGGGCGCGCTCGTCGGGGCGCAGCAGCACGCGCGGCTGCACCGGGAAGGACTTCACCCGCCGCGACAGGCGACCCCGGCTGGGTTCGGGCAGCGGCCCGCTCCGGGTCAGGGCCTGGAGGAGCTGGTTCTCCACCAGTGAGATCAGGTCGCGGTGGTGGAGGTCGAGGTTGGGCGCGATCACCTGGAAGGTGTCCAGTGCATAGCCGGTGCGCGTGGTGTGGATGCGCGCGTCCAGGATGTTGAACCCCGCCGTGTCGAAGTAGCCGCAGATGCGGGCGAAAAGGTCGTCCTGGTCCGGAGCGTAGACCACCACCTGCAGTCCCTCGCCAGCGGCCGACAGCCGCGCCTTCACCACTGGGTGGCCAGCGTCCACATGGCGCCACAGCGAGCGGGCGTGCCAGGCGATGTCAGCCGCTTCGTGGCGGGCAAAGTAGCTCAGCTCCAGCGTCTGCCACAGCGGCTCCTGCACGCCGGGCAGCATGGAGTACAGCGCCAGCATCTGAAGGGCTTCCTGCTTGCGCGCCTCGATCTCGGCCGCCAGGTTGGGCTGGGCACCGCCCAGGGTGCGCAGGGTGAGGCGGTAGAGGTCCTCCAGCAGCTTGCCCTTCCAGGCATTCCACACCTTCGGGCTGGTGCCGCGGATGTCGGCCACCGTCAGCAGGTACAGCGCGGTGAGCTGACGCTCGGTCTGTACCAGCTGCGCAAAGTTGGTGATGACCTCGGGGTCGCTCAGGTCTTCCTTTTGCGCCACGCGAGACATCGTCAGGTGGTGCTGCACCAGGAATTCGATCAGGCGAGCATCTTCCCTGGGGATGCCGTGGTCGCGGCAGAAGCGCCTCACCTCGACGGCGCCCAGGTCGGAGTGATCGCCGCCACGGCCCTTGGCCACGTCGTGGAAGAGGGCGGCCACGTAGAGCACGTAAGGGCGGTCGAACTGGGAGGCCAGCTGCGAACAGAAGGGGTATTCGTGGGCGTGCTCGGGAATGAAGAAGCGGCGCACGTTGCGCAGCACCATCAGGATGTGCTGGTCCACGGTGTAGACGTGGAAAAGGTCGTGCTGCATGCGCCCCACGATGCGCCGGAACACCCACAGGTAGCGGCCCAGCACCGAGGTCTGGTTCATCAGCCGCAGCACATGGGTCTGGCCCAGCGGCTGCTGCAGGATCTGCAGGAAGGTGGCGCGGTTGACCGGGTCGCGGCGGAACTCGGCGTCCATCAGCTCGCGGGCGTTGTACAGCGCGCGCAGCGTGCGCGCCGACAGGCCCTTGATGCCGGGCGTGTGCTGATAGACCAGGAAGGTGCGCAGGATGGCGTGGCGGTCGCGCTCGTAGAGGTCGTCGCTGGCCACCTCGAGCATGCCGCCGCGGTCGAGGAATTGCTCGTCGATGGGGCGCATCGGCGCGTCGTGCGAGCCCTGGATGCGCTCCTCGACGTTGAGCATCAGGATGAGGTTCAACTGCGCCACCGCCTTGGCGGCCCAGTAGTAGCGGTGCATCAGGGCCTCGGAAGCCCGACGGGCCTTGGTGGCCTGGTAGCCGAAGCTCTCGGCCACGGCGGTCTGCAGGTCGAACACCAGCCGGTCCTCACGCCGCCCGGCCACCACATGCAGGCGCGCGCGGATCAGCCGCAGCAGCGCCTCGTTGCGCTGCACCTGCTTCAGCTCGAAGGGCGTCATCAGCCCGCTGGCGGCCAGGGCCGGCCAGGTCTTGCCCAGGCCGGCTGCGCGGGCCACCCACATCACCACCTGCAGGTCGCGCAGGCCGCCCGGGCTTTCCTTGCAGTTGGGCTCGAGCGAGTAGGGTGTCTCTTCGAACTTCTGGTGGCGCTGGCGCATCTCCAGCGTCTTGGCGCGCAGGAAGGCGCGCGCGTCCATTTGTGCATCGAAGGCCTTGCGGAACTGCTGGAAGAGGCTGCGCGATCCGCACAGCAGGCGCGATTCCAGCAGAGCGGTTTGCACGGTCACGTCGCGGGCAGATTCATCCAGGCACTCCTGGACGCTGCGCACGCTGGAGCCGATCTCCAGGCCGATGTCCCAGCAGGCGGTGATGAAGCCCTCGATGCTGGATTTCCAGGCGGCGTGATCGTGGGCCGCACCGGCGGGGTCGTCCGGCAGGAGCACCAGCACGTCCACGTCGGAATAGGGGTAGAGCTCGCCGCGGCCGTAGCCCCCCACGGCCACCAGAGTGGCGCCCTGGGGCAGATAGGCGTGGGTCCACAGCCCCTGGAGGGTCTGGTCCACATGACGACACAGTTCGCGCACCAGGCGGGTGGCGGCGGCCGTGGTGGGGCGGCCTGCGCGAAAGGCCTGCAGCAGCGCCTGTTTGCCTTGGCGAAACCGTGTGCGCAGGTCGGCCACGCTGGCCGGGCTGTCCGGGACCTCGGGCGCCCCCGGCGCGGTGCTCGCAACGGCCATGCTGGGGCTCCGGTCAGGCGGCGGCTCGGGCGAACTCGGGCAGCGGCGGATAGCCATCCGACAGCGTGAGGATCTCGTAGCCGGTGTCGGTGACGGCCACGGTGTGCTCCCACTGGGCCGACAGCGAACGGTCGCGCGTCACGATGGTCCAGCCGTCGGGCATTTCCTTGATTTCGCGTCGGCCGGCGTTCACCATGGGCTCGATCGTGAAGACCATGCCCGGCACCAGTTCGTCCAGCGTGCCCGGGCGGCCATAGTGCAGCACCTGGGGCTCTTCGTGGAACTTGCGGCCAATGCCGTGGCCGCAGAACTCGCGCACCACCGAATAGCCCGCGTTCTCGACGAAGGTCTGGATCGCATGGCCGATGTCGCCCAGTCGGGCGCCGGGCCTGACCTTGGCAATGCCGCGCCACATGGCCTCGTAGGTGATCTGGCACAGGCGCCTGGCGGCGATCGACCCCTCGCCCACGATGAACATGCGGCTGGTGTCGCCATGCCAGCCGTCCTTGATGACGGTGACATCGATGTTCACGATGTCACCGTTCTTCAGCGGCCGGTCATTGGGGATGCCGTGGCAGACCTGGTGGTTGATCGAGGTGCAGATCGATGAAGGGAAGGGCGGGTAGCCCGGGGGCTGGTAGCCGACGGTGGCCGACGTCGCCCCCTGGACGTTCTCGATGTAGTCCAGTGCGATCTTGTCCAGGTGGGCCGTCGTGACGCCGGCCTTGACTTGCGGCGTGAGGAAGTCCAGCACTTCCGAGGCCAGCCGTCCGGCCACGCGCATGCCTTCGATGTCTTCGGGCGTCTTGATCGTGATGCTCATGCCGGGATTATCTCAGGCCCGTCGCAGCCCGGGGCGCCCCGGTAAAATCCCCGTTTTCCGTCCGGAATCGCCGCTTGCGGCACCGGGCGGGCCGCTCCACCTGGACGAGTTCCCCCACGTGACTGCCTCCGCCAAACACCTCCTGCACTTCGAGGGCGGCAATGCCCTGTCCGCCTTCCGCGCCCAGGCTCTGCTGCCGCGTCTCCAGGCCCTTGCGCCGCAGGTGGTGGGGGTGAGTGCCCGTCATGTGCACTGGGTCTGGGTGCAGGGCCCGTTGGCCCGGGACGCCCAGGACAAGCTGGCGGCCCTGCTGAACTACGGCGACCCCTACGCCGGCCCGACCGAGGGTCCGCTGGTGGTGGTGCTGCCCCGCCTGGGCACGGTGTCCCCCTGGGCCTCCAAGGCCACCGACATCGCCCACAACTGCGGACTGGATGGTCTCAAGCGTGTCGAGCGCGTGACCGAGTACCGCCTGGAACTCAAGGGCGGCCTGCTGCGGGGCCCCAAGCCGCTGGATGCCGCCACCCTGCAGGCCCTGGCGGCCGAGTTGCACGACCGCATGACCGAAAGCGTCGCCTTCGAGCGCGACGCCTGTGCGCACCTGTTCGACGAGCAGCCCGGCAAGCCCATGGAACATGTGGACGTGCTGGGCCGGGGCCGCACGGCGCTGGAAGCCGCCAACCGGGATTTCGGCCTGGCGCTGTCCGATGACGAGATCGATTACCTCGTGGACGCCTTCAAGGGCCTGAAGCGCAACCCGAGCGACGTCGAGCTGATGATGTTCGCCCAGGCCAACAGCGAGCACTGCCGCCACAAGATCTTCAACGCGAACTTCACGATCGACGGGCAGCCCCAGGAGCGCTCGATGTTCGCGATGATCCGCAACACCCATCAGCTTGCACCCCAGCACACCGTGGTCGCCTATGCCGACAACGCCGCGGTGATGGAAGGCGGCCCGGTGCGCGCCTGGCGCCCCGAGGGTTACACCAATGCGCCGCGCTATGCCGCCCACGACGAGGTGGCCCATGTGCTGATGAAGGTGGAAACCCACAACCATCCAACGGCCATCTCGCCCTTCCCCGGGGCCTCCACCGGCGCGGGGGGCGAGATCCGCGACGAGGGCGCCACCGGCCGCGGCGCCCAGCCCAAGGCGGGCCTGACGGGCTTTTCGGTGTCCAACCTGCACCTGCCGGGCACCAGCGAGCCCTGGGAGCGTGCGCCCTATGGCAAGCCGGCCCACATCGCCAGCGCCTTGCAGATCATGACCGAAGGCCCGTTGGGTGGCGCGGCCTTCAACAACGAATTCGGCCGGCCCAACCTGGGCGGCTACTTCCGTGTGTACGAGCAGGACGTGGACGGCCTGCGCCGCGGTTACCACAAGCCCATCATGATCGCTGGCGGCCTGGGTCGCATCCGCGACGGCCAGACGCACAAGCTGCCCTTCGGCGCGGGCACGCTGCTGATCCAGCTCGGCGGCCCGGGCATGCGCATCGGCATGGGCGGCGGGGCGGCCAGTTCGATGGCGGCCGGGGTGAACGCCGCCGAGCTCGATTTCGACTCCGTGCAGCGCGGCAACCCCGAGATCCAGCGCCGCGCCCAGGAGGTCATCAACCATTGCTTCGGTCTGGGCGGGACCAACCCCATCCTGGCCATCCATGACGTGGGCGCCGGGGGTATCTCCAATGCCTTCCCGGAGCTGGTGGATGGCGCCGGCATGGGCGCCACCTTCGACCTGCGCAAGGTGCCATTGGAGGAAAGCGGCCTGGCGCCCAAGGAGATCTGGTGCAACGAGAGCCAGGAGCGCTACGTCCTGGCGGTGGCACCGCAAGGCCTTCCCCTTTTCGAGGCCATGTGCGAGCGTGAGCGCTGCCCCTTCGCGGTGGTGGGCGTGGCCTCCAGCGACCAGGCCCTGGTGCTGGAAGACGGTCCTGCCGGCGAGCGGGCGATCGACATGCCCATGGACGTGCTGCTGGGCAAGCCGCCCAAGATGCACCGCGACGTGCGCCGTGTCGCCCGGCAGGCTCCCCCGCTGGACCTCACCGGCGTGACGCTGCAGCAGGCGGCCTTCGACGTGCTGCGCCACCCCACCGTGGCCAGCAAGCGCTTCCTGATCACCATCGGCGACCGTACCGTGGGGGGCTTGAGCCACCGCGACCAGATGGTGGGCCCCTGGCAGGTGCCGGTGGCCGATTGCGCCGTCACCTTGGCCGACTACAGCGGATTCCGTGGCGAGGCCATGAGCATGGGCGAACGCACGCCGCTGGCCGCGCTCGATGCCCCGGCCTCAGGCCGCATGGCCGTGGCCGAAGCCATCACCAACCTGCTGGCTGCCCCGCTCGAGCTCACGCGCGTGAAGCTCTCCTGCAACTGGATGGCTGCCTGCGGAGAACCCGGAGAGGACGCCGCCCTGTACGACACCGTGAAAGCCGTCGGCATGGAGTTGTGCCCGGCACTGGGCATCAGCGTGCCCGTCGGCAAGGATTCGCTGTCCATGCGCACGCGCTGGCGCGACGACGGCGTGGACAAGCAGGTCACGGCCCCTGTCTCGCTGATCGTCTCCGCCTTCGTCACGCTCGACGATGTGCGGGGTACCCTCACACCCGAGCTGCGCGAGGGCGACACCACGCTGATCCTGGTGGACCTCGGGCAAGGCCGGCACCGCCTGGGCGGCTCCATCCTGGCACAGGCCCAGGGTGCCTTTGGCGGCGAGGTGCCCGACCTGGACGACCCGGCCCTGTTGAAGTCGGTGGTCGCCGCGGTGAACGAGCTTCGCGCGCAAGGGCAGGTGCTGGCCTACCACGACCGCAGCGACGGCGGCCTGTGGGCCGCGGTGTGCGAGATGGCCTTTGCCGGCCACCGCGGTGTGAGCCTGAACGTGGACCTGCTGGTGACCGAAAGCGACGGCATCGGCGACAGCCGGGCCGAGTATGGCGACTCCAAGAACTGGGCGCAGCAGGTGAGCGAGCGCCGCAACGAACTCACGCTGCGCGCGCTTTTCAACGAGGAACTCGGTGTGGTGCTGCAGGTGCCCACGGCCCAGCGCGACGAGGCCATTGCCGTGCTGCGCCGCCATGGCCTGTCGCGTCACAGCCATGTGATCGGCAAGCCCAACGACCGCGGCACGATGGAGGTCTGGCGCGATGCGAAGTCGGTCTTCTCCGCCCCGCTGCACGATCTGCACCAGGCCTGGGACGAGGTGAGCTGGCGCATTGCGATGCTGCGCGACAACCCGGCCTGCGCGCAGGCCGAGCATGACGCGGCCGGCGACCCGGCCGATGCCGGGCTGCAGGTGAAGCCGAGCTTCGATCCGGCTGAGGACGTGGCCGCGCCCTTCCTGAACCTGGCGCGTCCGAAGGTGGCGATCCTGCGCGAGCAAGGGGTCAACTCCCACGTCGAGATGAGCTACGCCATGGACCAGGCGGGCTTCGACACCTACGACGTGCACATGAGCGACCTGCAAGCCGGCCGCGCTCGGCTCGACCAGTTCCAGGGCCTGGTGGCCTGCGGTGGCTTCAGCTATGGGGACACACTGGGGGCCGGCGAGGGCTGGGCGCGCTCGGTGCTGTTCAACCCGCAACTGGCCGAGCAGTTCGCAGCCTTCTTCAACCGCTCCGACAGCTTTGCGCTGGGCGTGTGCAACGGCTGCCAGATGATGGCGGCGCTCTCGCCCATCATCCCGGGCACGGCTGCCTGGCCACGCTTCACACGCAACCGCAGCGAGCAGTTCGAGGCCCGCCTGAGCCAGGTCGAGGTGCTGGACAGCCCCTCGGTCTTCTTCACCGGCATGGCCGGCAGCCTGCTGCCCATCGCCGTGGCCCATGGGGAAGGCTATGCCGACTTCTCGCAGCGCGGGGATGCGAAGGCCGTGCACGCGGCCATGCGCTTCGTGGACAGCCAGGGCCAGCCCACCGAGGCCTACCCCGCCAACCCCAACGGCAGCCCCGGCGGCCTGACCGCAGTGACCACCGCGGACGGCCGCTTCACCGCGCTGATGCCGCACCCGGAACGCGTGTTCCGCAACATCCAGATGAGCTGGACCTCCGGCGACGCCACGGCCTTCAGCCCCTGGATGCGCATGTTCCGCAACGCGCGCCGATGGATCGGCTGAGGTTCGACCGGCTCGATGTGCTGCGGGCGGTCGCCATCGTCTGGATGGCGGCCTACCACTTCTGCTACGACCTGAACCACTTCGGGTTCATCCGCCAGAACTTCTACACGGACCCGTTCTGGACCACCCAGCGCACGGCCATCGTCTCCTTGTTCCTCTTTTGCGCGGGTCTCGGCCAGGCCGTGGCGTGGCAGCAGGGGCAGGGCTGGCCCCGCTTCTGGCGCCGCTGGGCCCAGGTCGCTGGTTGCGCGCTCCTGGTCAGCGCCGGCTCCTACCTGATGTTCCCCCGCAGCTTCATCTATTTCGGCGTGCTGCACGGCATCGCGGTGATGCTCATCGTGACCCGGCTCAGCGCGGGCTGGGGGCGTTGGCTGTGGCCACTGGGCCTGCTGGCCATCGTGTTGCCCCAATTCGTCCAGCACCCCTTCTTCGACACCCGTTGGACCAACTGGGTGGGCCTCATCACCCGCAAGCCCGTGACCGAAGACTACGTGCCCCTGCTGCCCTGGCTGGGCGTGATGTGGTGGGGCCTGGCGGCTGGGCAATGGGTGCTTGCGCGGCGGCCGGGCTGGCTCAGCGGCAGCGTGCCTCGCCCGCTCGCACCCCTGGCGGTGCTGGGGCGTTGGAGCCTGAGCTTCTACATGCTGCACCAGCCGATCTTCATCGGGGTGCTGGCTGCCATTGTCTGGTTGCTGCGCTGACGCCATGAAAAAAGCGCCCCGCGGGGCGCTTGATCAGGCCGGCAGGCGGCTTCTCACTGCTCGAACTTGTAGTCGGTGCGGGCCGCCTTGCGCAGGCCTTCGCGGAAGTCGATCATCTTCTGCTGCTGCAGGCGTTGCTGGATCTGGGGCTTGACGTCCTCCAGCGGCGGGAACTGAGCTTCGCGCACGTCTTCCAGCTTGATCACATGGAAGCCGAACTGCGACTTGACCGGCGCGTCGGTGACCTGGCCCTTGTTCAGCTTGACCATGGCCTGCGAGAACTCGGGCACGTAGCTGCCCGCTTCGGCCCAGTCGAGGTCACCGCCATTGGCGGCCGAGCCCGGGTCCTTGGAGTTCTTCTTGGCCAGGTCCTCGAAGCTGGCGCCGCCCTTGATCTGGGCGATCAGGCGCTTGGCTTCGTCTTCCTTCTCGACCAGGATGTGGCGGGCGCGGTATTCCTTCTCGCTGCCGGCCTGAGCCTTGAACTTGTCGTACTCGGCCTGGACTTCCGCGTCGGTGACGGGGTTCTTCTTCTCGAAGTCCTGGAAGAGGGACTGGATCAGCACGTTCTGGCGCACGAGTTCCATCTGGCGGCGGTACTCGGGCGTACCGGCCAGGCCGCGGCGCTCGGCTTCCTGGGTGAAGATCTCGTTGAGGACGATCTGGTCGCGGGCCAGTCGCTCAATGTCCGGGGGCAGCTGGCGGCCGGTGCTTTCAGCCTGGCGCTGGACCTGCTCCAGCAGCGCATCCACGCGCGCCTTCGGCACGGCCTTGCCGTTGACGATGGCCACGTTCTGGGCCATCGCCGTGGCTGGCAGTAGCGTGGCACCCAGGGCCAGGCTCAACGCACCGATGGCGAAAACAGACTTCTTCATGCAGGAAACCTCGTGGTTGAAAGAAAAGCGCGGCCAGGGGCCGCTGCATGCCGGCGGTGAAAGGTGATCCCACCGCGGTCCGGGGAGTCTCAGGTCTCGTCGGGGGCCTGCGTGCGCAGGGCCAGCGCGTGGATGCCCTGAGGAATCAACGGGGCGAGGGCATCATACACGAGCCGGTGCCGGGCCAGACGTGACAAACCGTGAAAGCGCTGGCTGACCACGTGGACACTGAAATGCCGGCCTTCGCGTGCGCCGGCATGGCCTGCGTGGAGGTGGCTGTCGTCCTGGACGGCCAGGGCGAGGGGGTCCAGAACCTCCCGCAAACGGGTTTCGATCTGCTGGGCGCTCACGGGCATGTCAGGAGGGCTCCTCGTGCTTCAGATGTCGGCTCAGGTAGATCGCCTGCACGATCAGGAAGACCAGCATCAGCGCCAGCGAGCCGAAGACCTTGAAGTTCACCCACACCGCGGTGGGATAACTGTAGGCCACGTAGACGTTGAGCAGGCCCATCAGGCCGAAAAAGGCGATCCAGGCGAAATTCAGGCGTTGCCATATGGCGGCAGGCAACCCGATCTGGCCGCCCATCAAGGCGTACAGCAGGTTGTGGCGGAACAGGGTGTGGCTGACCCACAGGCTGGCCCCCATGATCCAGTAGAGAACGCTGGGCTTCCACTTGATGAAGGTCTCGCTGTGGAACCATAGGGTGGCACCGCCCAGCACCAGCACCAGCCCCAGGCTGACCCAGAGCATGGCGTCCACGCGCCGGCCTCGCAAGAGCAGCCAGCCGATCTGGACGGCGGTGGCGGCCATCACCACGGCCGTGGCCAGCAGCACGGGGGCTGCGTCCACATCGACCGCGCCGCGCGAGGCCAGCGGCCCGAACCAGCCCGTGGCCAGTTCGGCGGCTTGTTCGGGCCGGGACTCCGCCAGCTTGAAGCTGGCGAAGAACAGGATGAGCGGCAGGAAGTCGAAGAGGAGCTTCATCAAGGAGCAGCCTTGGAACTCGCGACCTCACGCTTGGCGAGGCTCGAAATCCAGCGCAGCGGAGTTGATGCAGTAGCGCTCCCCGGTGGGTTCGGGCCCGTCGTCGAAGACGTGCCCCAGGTGGGCGCCGCAACGGCTGCACCGTACCTCGACGCGCACCATGCCGTGGCTGTAGTCCATCACCCGCTCGATGCGGCCGTCCTCGATCGCCTGGGTGTAGCTCGGCCATCCACAGCCGGCATCGAACTTCGTGGAGGAGTCGAAGAGGGCCGCGTTGCAGCAGATGCAGCGGTAGGTCCCGTCGGCGTCATGCCGCCAGAAGCGACCGGTGAAGGGGGCCTCGGTGGCGGCCTGACGCGTGACGCGGTAGGCCATCGGGTCGAGCTGGCTGCGCCACTCGTCGTCAGGTTTTCGGATCTCGTAGTCGCTCATGATGAACAGGACACCTCGATGCTGTGCGCCCAGTCGGGTGGCAGGGCGGCGTAGGCCTCGTGCCCGGGCTGCTCGTCGTAGGGGTGCTCGAGCACGCGCAGCAGGCGCTGCACCTCGCTGTCGTCTCCGGCCTGGGCTTGCCGGATGGCGATTTCCGCCAGGTGATTGCGCAGAATGTACTTCGGGTTGGCCCGGTCCATCGCGACGCGGCGCTCGGCGTCCAGGCTCGATTCCCGCGCCAGGCGCTCGCGGTAGCGCTGCGCCCAGGCGTCGAAGGCATCGCGGTCGATGAAGAGGTCGCGCACCGGGCCGGCGCCCTGGGCGGGGTCGGCCGGTAGCTGGCCCAGGCGTCGCCAGGCGAGGGTGTGGTCGACCCGGTCGCGGGCCAGCAGCGCCAGCCAGGCATCGGTCAGTTCGGCGTCGCCCTCCCCGCGTGTGCGCAAGCCCAGCTTGGCGCGCATGAGGCGCATCAGGGCGTCCGGGTAGGCGCTGCGGTAGGTCTCCAGTGCGGCCAGGGCGAGGTCCGTGTCCTCGATCAAAGGCATCAGGGCCTGGGCCAGGGCGTGCAGGTTCCACAGGGCGACCTGGGGCTGGCGGTGGTAGGCGTAGCGGCCCTGGCTGTCGGAGTGGTTGCAGATGTGGCCCGGGTCGAAGGCATCGAGGAAACCGAAGGGGCCGTAGTCGATCGTGAGGCCCAGGATGGACATGTTGTCGGTGTTCATCACGCCATGGCAGAAGCCCACCGCCTGCCAGTGGGCCACCATCTCGGCCGTGCGGCGCACCACGGTTTCCAGCAGGGCCACGTAGGGCTGGGCCTGGTCCCGGCACGCGGGCAGGTGGTGGTCGATGACGAAGTCGGCCAGGCGGCGCAGGGCCTCGGGCTGACCGTGGTGGCAGAAGTGCTCAAAATGCCCGAAGCGCACGAAGCTGGGCGCCAGGCGGGTCACGATGGCTGCCGTCTCGACGGCTTCGCGGATGACCGGCTGGGGGGAGGCGACGAGGCACAGGGCCCTGCTGGTGGGGATGCCCAGGGCGTGCATGGCCTCCGAGCACAGGAACTCACGGATCGACGAGCGCAGCACGGCCCGGCCGTCACCCATGCGGGAGTAGGGTGTGCGCCCGCTGCCCTTGAGCTGCACTTCAACCCCCCCGTGCGAGGTGCGCACCTCACCCAGCAGCAGGGCCCGTCCATCGCCAAGCTGACCAGCCCATACCCCGAACTGGTGACCGCTGTAGACGGTGGCGAGCGGGTCCATCCCCGCCCACACGGCGTTTCCGCTGAACACGGAGAGGGCGTCGGGTGCGGTCGACTCCCACCAGTCCCTGGACCAGCCCAGCCAGTCGGCTGCGGCGGCGCTGGCGGCCACCCAGCGCGCCTCGGGCAGGCCCTGGGCCTGCAGCCGGGTGTGGAAGGCGTCGCCGAGGTCGGCATAGCGGTTCATCCACTGCAGACCCACGGGGGAGGCCAACTCGAAAGGAGCATTCATCGGGACAGTGTAGCCAGCGAGCGAAAGAGGGGACGGACCCAGGGCCATGGGTCCCCGTTGTCGGCATCGCGACAGTTCCTCAGGGAAAACCGCAGGCGCTGCGCTGCAGCATGGTTCCTATCATCGAAAACGAACGACCGTTCCAGTTTCGGTCGCACCCACGGAAGGAGTTCCCGATGTCGCGCCTGATGGGCCAGATGATGCAGATGCCCCTGATGATCTCGTCGCTGCTGACGCATGCAGCCCGGCACAGCGCCGATACCGAGATCGTGTCCAAGCGGGTGGAAGGCGACGTTCACCGCTACACCTACCGGGATGCGGAACTGCGTGCTCGCAAGCTGGCCCAGGCGCTGGCCCGGCTGGGTTGCCAGCCTGGTGACCGGGTGGGCACGCTGGCCTGGAACGGCTACCGGCACTTCGAGATCTACTACGGCACCTCGGGCTCGGAGCTGGTGTGCCACACCATCAACCCGCGGCTCTTCCCCGAGCAGATCGCCTGGATCATCAATGACGCGGAAGACCGCGTGCTGTGCTTCGACCTGAACTTCCTCCCGCTGGTCGAGAAGCTTGCGCCCGGTCTGTCCAGCGTGAAGCATTTCGTGTTGATGACGGACCGGGCGCACATGCCGGCACAGACCGGCATCCCCGGCCTGCTGTGCTACGAGGAGCTGGTGGAAGCCGAGGACGGGAACTACACCTGGCCGGAGTTTGACGAGAACACGGCCTCCAGCATCTGCTACACGTCGGGGACCACGGGCCATCCCAAGGGGGCCGTCTACAGCCATCGCTCGACCGTGCTGCATGCCTATGCCTCGGCCTTGCCCGATGCGATGGGCAGCTCGGCCCAGGACGTGATCCTGCCGGTGGTGCCGATGTTCCACGTCAACGCCTGGGGGCTGCCCTATTCCGGTGCACTGGTCGGCGCCAAGCTGGTCCTGCCGGGACCGCACCTGGACGGCAAGTCGCTCTACGAACTGTTCGAATCGGAGAAGGTGACCTTCAGCGCCGGTGTGCCCACGGTCTGGCTGGGTCTCATCACCTACGCCAAGCAGAACAACCTGAAGTTCAGCACCTTCAAGCGCACGGTGATCGGCGGCTCGGCCTGTCCGCCGGCCATGATCCGCACCCTGGAGGACGATTTCCACGTGCAGGTCATCCATGCCTGGGGCATGACGGAACTGTCACCGCTGGGCACCCTGTCCAAGCTCAAGGCCAAGCACCTCGACCTGCCGCCCGAGGCCCAGCGGCGCATCCTCGAGAAGCAAGGCAAGGTGATCTACGGCATCGACATGCAGATCACCGGGGACGACGGGCAGTCCCTGCCATGGGACGGCCAGGCGTCCGGCAATCTCGTCGTGCGCGGCCCCTGGGTGATCCAGAGTTACTTCCGTCGCGACGAATCGCCGTTGCAGGAGGGCTGGTTCCCCACGGGCGACGTCGCCACCATCGACCCCGATGGCTTCATGCAGATCACCGACCGCTCGAAGGACGTGATCAAGTCCGGCGGCGAGTGGATCAGCTCCATCGACCTGGAGAACATCGCCATGGCCCACCCGGCCGTCCATGAAGCCGCGGCCATTGCGTGCAAGCACCCGAAATGGGACGAGCGGCCGCTGCTGGTCGTCGTGCGCAAGCCCGGCCAGTCCCTCACGCGCGAAGAGATGCTCGCGTTCTACGAGGGAAAGATCGCCAAATGGCAGATCCCGGACGACGTCGTCTTCGTGGACGAGATCCCCCACACCGCCACCGGCAAGATGCAGAAGCTCAAGCTGCGCGAGCAGTTCGCTGCGCATGTATTGCCGACCTGAATGAGGGGCTGTCGGGCTTGCCTGTCGCCAGCGAGACACCCGCTACGGGCATTCCCTGTACGAGCCGCAAACGAAGTTCTGTAGCCTCTCGACACCCGCCGCCAACAGCTCAAGGAGACACTCGATGTTCACTCGCCGCACCCACATGAAACTCTCGATTCTTGCCGCGGCCGCGCTGTGCTGCGGCACCGCCTTCGCCCAGAAGGGCGAGACGGTGAAGGTTGCCTGGATCGACCCGCTGACGGGCCTGATGGCCACGGTCGGCCAGAACCAGCTCAAGAGCTTCCAGTTCATGGCCGAGTACTTCAGCCGCAACAACCCGGCTGGCGTGAAGTTCGAAGTCATCGGCATCGACAACAAGCTCAGCCCTCAGGAAAGCCTGAACGCCCTCAAGTCGGCCATCGACCAGGGTGTGCGCTACATCGTTCAGGGCAACGGATCCGGCGCCGCACTCGCGCTGTCGGATGCCGTGACCAAGCACAACGAGCGCAACCCCGGCAAGGAGGTCGTCTTCCTGAACTATGCCGCGGTCGACCCGGACCTGACCAACAGCAAGTGCAGCTACTGGCACTTCCGTCTGGACGCCGACACCTCGATGAAGATGGAGGCGCTGACCACCTTCATGAAGGACCAGGCCGACATCAAGAGCGTCTACCTGATCAACCAGAACTATGCCCACGGGCATCAGGTGGCCAAGTACGCGAAGGAAAACCTGTCGCGCAAGCGTCCCGACATCAAGATCGCTGGCGAAGACCTGCACCCGCTGGCCCAGGTTCGCGACTTCGCGCCCTACATCGCCAAGATCAAGGCCTCGGGCGCCGACACGGTGATCACCGGGAACTGGGGTTCCGACCTGACGCTGCTGATCAAGGCGGCCAACGACGCCGGCCTGAATGCCAAGTTCTACGTCTACTACGGCGGCGTGAGCGGCACGCCTACCGCCATGGGCGCAGCCGGTGAAGGCCGTGTCTATCAGGTGTCCTACAACCACTACAACATGGGTGGTGAGGTTGCCAAGATCCAGGACGAGTTCCGCAAGCGCTTCAACGACGATTGGTACACCGGCGCCACCTACCACGCGTTTGCGCTGCTGAGCAACGCGATGGCGCAGGCCAAGTCCACCGATCCGGTGAAGGTGGCTGCGGCCATGAGCGGCCTGAAGTTCAAGAGCTTCAATGGTGACGTGGAGATGCGCCGCACCGACCACCAGCTGCAGCAGGGCCTGTACATTGCACGCTGGCAGAAGACGGATGCCAAGAACACCTACAGCCCGGAGAACACCGGCTACACCTTCGTGCCGGTCAAGTACTACGAGCCGTATGTGTCGAGCACGCCGACGTCCTGCCAGATGAAGCGTCCCTGATCTGCCTCCAGGGCAGTCTCGCGCTCCCGGGCCCGATGGCATCTTCCTGTCGGGCCCTTTTCTTTGACCCGCTTCTCTGACCTGCGCGCCTCGCGGCGCTGACCGTCGATGGACCTCCAGTTCTTCACGATCTCGATGCTGAACGGCCTGAGCTACGGGCTCCTGCTGTTCATGCTCAGCTCGGGCCTGACGCTGATCTTCAGCATGATGGGCGTGCTCAACTTCGCCCATGCCAGCTTCTACATGCTGGGCGCCTACATCGCCTACACGACGATGCAGGTGGTGGGCTACTGGCCCGCCCTCGTCGTGGCGCCACTGCTGGTCGGGCTCGCCGGCGCCATGTTCGAGAAGTACTGCCTGCGCCGGGTGCACAAGTTCGGCCACGTGCCCGAACTGCTGATCACCTTCGGCCTGAGCTACGTGATCCTCGAGCTGGTACAGCTCGTCTGGGGGCGTTCGGCGGTGGACTACCGCGTGCCCGAAGCGCTGCAGGGGCCGCTGTTCACGATCGTGGGCTCCACCGCGGGCGCGCTGGATTTCGTCTGGGGACTGGCACCCCAGGAAATGTGCCGCTCGGCCGAGGAGGGGGTGCGCATCGTCTGCACGCAGTTCCCGAAGTACCGCGGCTTCATGATGCTGGTCGCCCTGCTGATGCTGGCGTCGATCTGGCTGATGCTCACCCGCACGCGTGTGGGCCTGGTCATCCAGGCGGCGCTCACGCACCCCGAGATGGTGGAGGCGCTGGGTCACAACGTGCCCCGTGTGTTCATGCTGGTCTTCGGCGGCGGTGCCGCGCTGGCCGGCCTGGCTGGGGTGATCGGTGGCAACGCCTTCGTCACCGAACCCGGCATGGCCTTCACGGTCGGCGCCATCATCTTCGTGGTGGTGGTGGTCGGCGGCATGGGGTCGCTGGCCGGGGCTTTCCTGGCCTCGATCCTGATCGGCGTGATCCAGACCTTCGCGGTGGCGATCGACTACTCGTTCATCAACTTCTTCGCCAAGTTCGGCTGGGCCATCACGCCGGAGACCTTCGGCTATCCGGTGCTCAAGCTCACGGTGTCCCAGGTGGCGCCCATCCTGCCTTACCTCTTCCTCGTGCTGATTCTCATCTTCCGCCCCAAGGGCCTCCTCGGTACCCGGGAGGGCTGATCCATGCAAGCGCATTCCATCAACGCCAAGGCCCCGCCGCAGCCTGCCATGGGCGCAACTCGGCCTGCCTACCATTTCAAGCCCTACAACGTCGGCCGCTGGATCATCTGGACGCTGTATGCCATCGTGCTGCTCGTCAGTCCGATGCTTTTCACCAGCGGCCTGTCGATGACCATGCTCTCCCAGATGGGCATCGCCATCATTGCCTGCCTGGCCTACAACATGCTGCTCGGGCAGGGGGGCATGCTCAGCTTCGGGCACGCGGTGTATTCCGGTCTGGGCTCCTTCCTGACCATCCACACCCTCAACATGATTACCGGCGGCACGCTGCAGGGCTTCCCGGTGAGCCTGCTGCCCTTGATCGGCGGGATCTCGGGACTCTTCTTCGCCGTGCTGCTGGGTTGGGTGACCACCAAGAAGGCCGGCACCCCGTTCGCGATGATCACGCTGGGCATCGGCGAGCTGGTGTGGTCGATGTCCCTGATGTTTCCGGAGTTCTTCGGGGGCGAGGGTGGCATCACCGGCGATCGTGTCACGGGGGCACGCCCCTTCGGCATCAGCTTCGGCCCACAGGTGCAGCTGTACTACCTGATCGCCATCTACACCTTCATCTGCACGGCAGCGATGTACGCCTTCACGCGCACGCCGCTCGGACGCATGCTCAACGCGGTGCGGGACAACCCCGAACGCGTCGAGTTCGTGGGCTACAACACCCAGATGGTCCGTTATCTGTCGTTCTGCGCCTCTGGCTTCTTCGCCGGCATTGCCGGTGGCCTGGGGGCCCTGAACTTCGAGATCGTCACCGCCGAGGTGGTGGGTGCGGCCCGCTCGGGCGCCTACCTGCTCTTCGTCTTCCTGGGCGGAGCGACCTTCTTCTTCGGCCCCATCATCGGCGCCATCCTCATGGTGGTGGCCTTCGTGCTGCTGTCCGAGATGACCGCCGCCTGGTTGCTCTACCTGGGTCTGATCTTCCTCTTCATGGTGATGTATGCCCCGGGCGGCATCGCGAGCCTCATCATGATGAACCTGCGCGTGGCGGCCTTCGGCAAGCTGCGAAGGCTGTGGACTTCTTACCTAGCCTTGGGCGGGACCGGTGCGGTGGCCGTCGTCGGCGCTGCCGCCATGATCGAGATGCTCTACCACATGCAGCTCAACGTCGCACTGGGCCCCGAGCTGAAGTTCATGGGGGCCACACTGAACGCCCAGAGCCTGGACAGCTGGTTTGGCGCGGTCTTCGTCCTCGTCACCGGCGTGGCACTCTTCGAGGTCTCGCGGCGGGCGTTCATTCGGGAATGGAGTCAGATCCAGGAGGAAATCGAGTTGGAAATCCGTCGCCGGGAGGCCCTATGAGCTTCGCAGTCGAACTCAAGGACGTTCGCAAGAGCTTCGGCAAGACCGAGATCATCCGCGGCGCGAGTCTGCAGGTGAAGTCCGGCGAACGTGTGGCCATCATCGGGCCGAACGGAGCCGGCAAGTCGACGCTGTTCAACCTCATCAGCGGGCGGTTTGCGCCCACCAGCGGCGAGATCCTGCTCAATGGGGAGCGCATCGACGGGCTCAAGCCTTACGAGGTGAACCGCAGGGGGCTGGCCCGCAGCTTCCAGGTGTCCAACCTCTTTCACCGGCTCACGGTGTTCGAGAACGTGCGATGCGCCGTGCTCTGGTCGATGGGCTACAAGTACGCCTTCTGGAAATTCCTGGCCGACCTGGATGACGCCAACGATCGCGCCGATGAAGTGCTGGAGATGCTCAAGCTCGACCGCAAGCGCGACACGCAGGTGATGAACCTCACCTATGCGGAACAGCGTGCCCTGGAGATCGGCCTGACCATCGCTGGCGGGAGCAATGTCATCCTGCTGGACGAACCTACGGCAGGGATGAGCAAGTCCGAGACCAAGCGCTTCATCCAGCTCATCCGTGAGGTCACCGAAGGCAAGACGCTGCTCACGGTGGAACACGACATGGGGGTGGTGTTCGGGCTCGCCGACAAGATTGCCGTGCTCGTCTATGGCGAAGTCATTGCCTACGACGAACCCGAAGCTGTGCGTGCGAACCAGCGCGTGCAGGAAGCCTATCTGGGATCGGTGCTGGCCGAGCAGCAGGCCGCCGCCGCCACTGCGGGAGCCTGAAGCCATGCTGCACATCGAGAACCTGCACGCCTTCTATGGCAAGAGCCACGTGCTACACGGCGTTCACATGGACGTCAAGCCGGGCGAGATCGTGAGCCTGCTGGGACGCAACGGGTCCGGGCGTTCCACCACCGTCAAGACCGTGATGGGCCTGGTGGATGGCCAGGGCTCCATCAAATGGAAGGGCGAAGAGGTCCTGGGCCATCACGCCTTCGACATCGCCCATCGTGGTATCGGCTATGTGCCCGAGAACCGCGACATCTTCCCCAAGCTCACGGTGCACCAGAACCTGATGCTGGGGCAGAAGAAGCAGGGGCAGTCGGGGCGATGGAGCTTCGACGACATGTACCAGCTCTTCCCCCGGCTCAAGGAACGCCAGCACACCGAGGCGGGCGTGCTCTCGGGCGGCGAGCAGCAGATGCTCACGCTGTGCCGCACCCTGATGGGGGACCCGGATCTCATCATGATCGACGAACCGACCGAAGGGCTGGCCCCCAAGATCGTCGAGCAGGTGGCCGAGTACCTCAACGAGCTCAAGCGGCGCGGCGTGAGCGTGCTGCTGGTCGAGCAGAAGCTGACCATCGCCTTGCAGATCTCAACCCGCTGCTACGTGATGGGCCATGGCCGCATCGTCTTCGAGGGCACGCCTGACGACCTGCGTGCGAACGCCTATATTCGCAAGGAGTGGCTGGAGGTGTAGCTTGCCCGGCCACTGCGCCGCGAGGGCACATTTGCTCCGTTCTGTCACGCCGGCGACAAAGCGCCGGCGTTGTTGTTTCTTAAACTCGAACGATCGTTCTATTTGTCAGTCTTCCACTGCATAGGGGCCTACCGATGAGTGCCAGCTACGAGCTCCACGGCGATGTTGCCGTGATCACCCTGAACAACCCCCCGGTCAACGGCCTGGGCTACGACACCCGCAAGGGCATCACCGACGGCCTGGAGCGTGCCGAGAACGACGCTGCCGTCAAGGCCGTGGTCATCACCGGGGCTGGCAAGGCCTTCAGCGGTGGTGCGGACATCCGAGAGTTCGGCTCGCCGAAGGCGACACAGGAACCGAACCTGCTGAGCGTCATCAAGATGGCCGAGAACACCAGCAAGCCTGTCGTGGCCGCCATCCACAGTGTGTGCATGGGCGGTGGGCTGGAACTGGCCCTGGGCTGCCACTACCGCGTGGCGGCGCCCGGCACCCAGGTGGCGCTGCCGGAAGTGAAGATCGGCCTCGTGCCCGGTGCCGGCGGCACCCAGCGCCTGCCCCGCGTGATCGGGGTCGAGAACGCGCTGAACATGATCGTGAGCGGCGATCCGGTCAAGAGCGAGGTGCTGGCCGGGATCCCGGGCCAGAAGCTCTTCGACCGCATCATCGAGGGCGATCTGCTGGCCGGTGCGCTGGCCTTTGCCCGCGAGGTTGCCGGACAGCGCCCGCTGCCGCGCGTGCGGGACCTGAAGGCCGAGCATGTGCAGGGGCCGGGCTACTTCCAGTTTGCCCGCAACACGGTCAAGGCCATGGCGCGCAACTTCCCGGCGCCGGCCAAGTGTGTGGACTGTGTCGAAGCTGCCACCACCAGGCGCTTCGACGATGGTCTGGCCTTCGAGCGCGAGCAGTTCATCAACCTGATGCTCACGCCGGAGTGCGCGGCACTGCGGCACGCCTTCTTCGCCGAGCGGGCCGCCAGCAAGATCCCCGATGTGCCGGAAGACACGCCGGTGCGTGCCATCCAGAAGGTGGCCGTCATCGGCGCCGGCACGATGGGCGGCGGCATCAGCATGAACTTCCTGAACGCCGGCATCCCGGTGGTCATCCTCGAGATGAAGCAGGAGGCGCTGGACCGGGGTGTGGGCGTGATGCGCAAGAACTACGAGGCCCAGGTCAAGAAGGGCAAGCTCAAGCAGGACAAGTTCGAGCAGCGCATGGCCCTGCTGTCCACCACGCTCGACTACAGCGCCATCGGCGATGCCGACCTGGTCATCGAGGCGGTGTTCGAGGACATCGGTGTGAAGGAGCAGGTGTTCAAGCAGCTCGATGCGGTCATGAAGCCCGGGGCGATCCTGGCTTCGAACACCTCGACGCTGGATGTGAACAAGATCGCGGCCTTCACCAAGCGTCCGCAGGACGTGATCGGCATGCACTTCTTCAGCCCGGCCAATGTGATGAAGCTGCTGGAAGTGATCCGCGGTGAGAAGACCGCCAAGGACGTGCTGGCCACGGTGATGCAGCTGGCCAAGAAGATCAAGAAGACGGCGGTGGTGTCTGGCGTGTGCGATGGATTCATCGGCAACCGCATGATCGAACAGTACAGCCGCCAGGCCGGCTTCCTGCTGGAAGAGGGTTGCACGCCGGAGCAGGTGGACAAGGCCATCGAGCGCTTCGGCTTTGCGATGGGCCCCTTCCGCATGGGGGATCTGGCCGGCAACGACGTGGGTTGGTACATCCGCAAGCGCCGCTACGTCGAAAAGCCCGAGATGCGCTACAGCAAGACCGCCGACCTGCTGTGCGAGATGGGTCGCTTTGGCCAGAAGACGGGCGCCGGCTGGTACGACTACAAGCCGGGCAAGCGCGATGCCATCCCGTCGCCGGTGGTCAACGAGATGATCGAGAAGCACCGCGCAGAAATGGGCCTCAAGCCCCGCAAGATCAGCGACGAGGAGATCATCGGTCGTCTCGTGTACGCCCTGGTGAACGAAGGGGCCAAGATCCTGGGAGAGGGCATTGCGCTGCGCGCCTCCGACATCGACATGGTCTATCTCACCGGCTATGGTTTCCCGCTCTTCCGCGGTGGTCCGATGTGCTACGCCGACTCACAGGGCCTGTTCAACGTGGTGCAGGCGATGAAGTGCTTCGGGCAGAACCCCAACGACGATGCCCAGTTCTGGCAGCCGGCGCCGTTGCTCGCCCGCCTTGCTGCCGAGGGCAAGAGCTTCAATTGAGGGCGCCTGCGCACCGACACCCATATTCCGAGGAATCGACATGACTGATGCAGTGATCGTCTCTACCGCCCGTACACCGCTTGCCAAGAGCTGGAAGGGCGCCTTCAACATGACCCACGGCGCGACATTGGGCGGCCATGCCGTGAAGGCCGCCGTCGAGCGCGCCGGCATCGACCCGGCCGAGGTCGATGACGTCATCATGGGCTGTGCCACCCCCGAGGGGGCCACCGGCAGCAACATCGCCCGACAGATTGCGCTGCGCGCCGGCCTGCCCGTCACCACCAGTGGCATGACCATCAACCGCTTCTGCTCCAGCGGCCTGCAGACCATTGCCACCGCCGCTCAGCGCATCATTGCCGGCGAAGGCGATGTGTACGTGGCCGGTGGCGTGGAGAGCATCTCCTGCGTGCAGAACGAGGCCAACACGCACATGATCCGCGATGCCTGGCTGATGCAGAACAAGCCCGAGATCTACTGGAGCATGCTGCAGACGGCCGAGCAGGTGGCCAAGCGCTACAAGATCGCACGCGAACGCATGGACGAATACGGCGCCGCCAGCCAGCAGAAGGCCTGTGCGGCGCAGGAAGCCGGCAAGTTCAACGACGAGATGGTGTCCATCACGGTCACGGCGGGCGTGGCCGACCCGGTGATGGGCCTGCGCACCAAGGAGGTCACCGTGAGTGCCGACGAAGGCCTGCGCCCGGGCACCACCTACGAGGCCGTTGCCGGTATCCGCCCGGCGCTGCCAGGCGGGGTGATCGCGGCGGGCAATGCGAGCCAGTTCTCTGACGGCGCAGGCGCCTGCGTGGTGATGAACGCGAAGCTGGCCGAGCAGCGCGGGCTCAAGCCGCTGGGCCGCTTCCTCGGTTTCGCCGTGGCCGGTTGCGAGCCCGACGAAATGGGCATCGGCCCGGTGTTTGCCGTGCCCAAGGTGCTCAAGCGCCTGGGCCTGACGGTGGCCGACATCGACCTGTGGGAACTCAACGAAGCCTTTGCCGTGCAGGTGCTGTACTGCGCCGACACGCTGGGCATCCCGATGGATCGCCTGAACGTGAACGGCGGCGCGATCGCGGTGGGCCACCCCTACGGCGTGAGCGGCCAGCGCCTGACCGGCCATGCGCTCATCGAGGGCAAGCGCCGGGGCGCCAAGCGGGTGTGCGTGACGATGTGCATCGGCGGCGGCATGGGTGCTGCCGGCGTGTTCGAAGTGCTCTGAGTCCGAAGGAAGGTGGAGCGGCCATGACCATGCGAGCCACGCTCGATTTCCTGCTGTACGACTGGATCGATGTGGCCGCACTGGCCAGCCGGCCGCGCTTCTCGGACCACAGCCGCGAGACCTTCGACTCGGTGCTCGACACCTGCGAACGCATCGCCCGCGAGAAGTTCGCCCCCCACAACCGTCTGGCAGACGCCGAGGAACCTTACTTCGACGGAGAGCGCGTGCACCTGCCCCAGGCCACGCACGACGCCACGAGGGCCTACGTCGAGTCGGGCATGCTGGCCGCAGCCCAGGATTACGACGTGGGCGGGATGCAACTGCCCTGTGTCGTGGAGATGGCGGCCAACTGCTTCTTCTCGATGTCCAGCGTGTCCATGGGCGCCTACGCCATGCTCACCAGTGGCAACGCCAGCCTCCTGATGGCGCATGGGTCGCAGCGGCAGAAAGAGATCTTCGCTCGCAATGAGTTCGCGGGCCGCTGGTTCGGCACCATGTGCCTGAGCGAACCCCAGGCGTCCAGTCTCTCGGACATCGCCACGCGGGCCGTGCCGGACGGCGAAGGGTTCGAGAACGATCCGCTGGGCCCGCGCTACCGCCTCAAGGGCAACAAGATGTGG
>Ga0114986_1000083_pt1 | contig 25287 bp, 34 predicted proteins | sample Shrwel1BS1Day17_FD_96988 | JGI IMG/M metagenome (GOLD analysis project Ga0114986, IMG submission 96988) | Subsurface microbial communities from deep shales in Ohio, USA - Utica-3 well 1 S-1-Day17 | ecosystem: Environmental > Aquatic > Deep subsurface > Shale gas/oil reservoir > Produced... | reverse complement strand
TTGGCCCTGTGGAAAGCGGGAATTACCGGGCCTTGCCCGATTGCCCCCAGCCTGACCCCATGACTCATACCCCCACCGAATCCGCACGGATTGGACGTCAAGCCAGCTTTATCCTCGTTCTTCACAGCCTGTCGACAAATCTTGTCCCGTGTGGGCAAATACCCCGAGGAAAAGGCCGGAAACGGGCATGAAAAGTGCTCCCCAGCTTGTCCGGCAGTCCCTCCCGTGGTTTATGCGGCGATCTGTCCACAGGGCTCTTCCGGCATGAACCGACTCAATCTGCACCTTGTATCGGATTCGACCGGCGAGACGCTGGAAATGATCGCCAAGGCAGCGCTGGCGCAGTTCGATAACCCCAGCGTCAACCGTCATTTCTGGCCGATGGTGCGCTCGCTCCAGCATCTCGACCGGATCGTCCCCGATCTCGCCGCGCACCCCGGGCTGGTGTTCTACACGCTCGTCAATCCCGATACCCGCAAGCGGTTGGAGGAACATTGCCGCCATCTCGGCCTGCCGGCGGTGCCGGTGCTCGATCAGGTGACCGCCGCGCTTGAAGCGCAGCTCGGTCAGGAAGCGCATGGCCGCCCGGGCCGCCAGCACATGATGGACGAGAGCTATTTCAAGCGCGTCGATGCCATCCAGTACACCATCGCCCATGATGACGGGATCGGGCACGAGGAATGGGAGCAGGCCGATATCGTGCTGGTCGGCGTGTCGCGCTCGTCCAAAACGCCGACCTCGATCTATCTCGCCAACCGTGGCTACAAAGTCGCGAATATCCCGCTGGTGGTGGAAAGCCCTCCGCCGCAGACGCTCTACCGGTTGCGCCATCCGCTGGTGGTGGGCCTGACGACTTCGCCCGAACGGCTCATCCAGATCAGGCGCAACCGCCTGTTATCGCTCAATGAAGCGACCGAGACAGCTTACGTGGACAATGACCGGGTCAAAGCAGAGCTGCAATTCGCGCGGCGGATGTTCGGGGACAATGGCTGGCCGGTGATCGACGTGACCCGCCGGTCGATCGAGGAGACGGCGGCGGCGATCATCCGCTTGGCACAGGAGCGTGACCGCAAGCCCGCCAACGAAGGCGGGGTGGGCAAGCCGATATGAGCAAACATCTGATTCTCGCCAGCAAATCCGCCTCACGCCGGGCGATGCTCGATGCCGCGGGCGTGGCCTATGACAGCATCCCGGCCGACATCGACGAGCGCGCGGTCGAGGCCGGGTTGCAAGGCGCCGCGCCGTCCGAGGTCGCCGAGGCGCTGGCGGTCGCCAAGGCGGCGGCTGTGGCGGCGCTTCACAGCCAAGCCCTTGTTCTCGGATCGGATTCCCTTGTGGTCTGTGACGGTCGCCGCTTCGACAAGCCACGTTCGCGCGAGGAGGCGGGTGAGCACCTGCGGTTCTTCTCGGGCAAGGTCATGGAGCTTCACTCCGCCGCGGCGCTGGTCAGGGATGGCGGGTGCGAATGGAGCCACGCCAGCATCGCCCGCCTACACGTGCGCCCGCTCTCGGACGGATTTATCGAGAATTATCTTGACCTTGAATGGCCCGCCATCGGGCACACCGTAGGGGCGTTCCGCATCGAGGGGCCTGGGGTGCAGCTATTCTCGGCCATTGAGGGCGACCAGTTCACCGTGCTCGGCATGCCGCTGCTGCCCCTGCTGGAGGCCCTGCGCGAGGAAGGGGTTCTGCTGCCGTGAGACCCTATGCCGAGGTGATTGGCGATCCCATCGCCCAGTCCAAGTCCCCGAAAATCCACGGCTTCTGGCTAGCCAAGCTGGGGATCGATGCTGATTATCGCGCCTGCCATGTGACCCCGGACCAGCTCCCCGCTTACCTTGCCGCTCGGCGCGCTGACCCGCTGTGGCGCGGGTGCAATGTCACCATGCCGCACAAGCAGGCGATCATCCCGCTGCTCGACCGGATTGACCCGGCCGCCGGTGAAATCGGGGCCGTGAACACGGTGCTGAACGAGGCTGGAGGGGGTCTAAGCGGCACCAACACCGATGCAAGCGGGTTCCTGGAACCCCTCAAGCGCGACCTTGAACAGAGCCACTATTTCCGCATGGCCCGCATCATCGGGACCGGCGGCGCGGCGCGGGCGATCATCACCGCGCTGGCAAACCAGGGCTTCACGCTGGTTGTCGCGGGGCGAGACCCGGGCAAGGCGCGGGCATTGCTGGACGAACTGGCCCCCAAGGGCGAGCATCACGCCGCCCCCCTCGCCCACTTTGCCGAGCCGACCGGTTTCGCCTTCGACGATCGTGAGGGCTGCCTCGATCTGATCGTCAACGCGACATCGCTCGGCATGGAGGGGCAGCCCCCCCTGCCCTTCGACTGGAGTCATGCCCCGCCGCGCTCCATCGCCTATGACATCGTCACCGTCCCGCTTGATACCCCGCTGCTCCAGACCGCCCGTGCTGCCGGGCACCGCACGATTGACGGGCTGTCGATGCTGATCGGACAGGCGGCGGTCGCGTTCGAGAAATTCTTCGGCCAGGCCCCTCCCCGCGAACATGATGCCGAACTCCGGACAATCCTGACCCAATGACCCGGCCAAAGATCATCGGCCTGACCGGCAGCATCGGCATGGGCAAATCGACCGTCGCAGGCATGTTCGCCGAGGCCGGAATCCCGGTGTTCGACGCCGATGCCGAGGTGCGCGCCATGCAGGGGCCGGGGGGCGAACTGGTCTCTGCCATCGAAGAGGCATTCCCCGGATCGACCGGCCCGGAAGGCGTCGACCGTGACCGGCTGGGCCATCAGGTGTTCGCCGACAAGGCGGCGCTGGCCCGGCTTGAGGCCATCGTCCACCCCGCCGTCGCCGCCAAACGCGCCGCTTTCCTCGAAGCCAACCAAGACAAGCGTGCCGTCGTTTTCGACATTCCGCTGCTGTTCGAACGCGGCGGGCACGAATCGGTCGATACTATCGTCGTCGTCTCCGCGCCCGAAGCTGTCCAGCGTGCCCGCGTGCTCGCCCGCCCGGGCATGACACCCCAGAAATTCGAGCACATCTTCGGTCTGCAACTGCATGATACCCACAAGCGCGAACGCGCCGATCATGTCATCGACACCAGCCTTTCGCTGGAGGAAACGCGCGAACAGGTAGAAGCGCTGATTGCCACGATCTGATCGAAACCAGCCCTTGCAAGTGCCCGGACTTGGGCAGATAGTGCATCAAATGCGTGAGGTCATCTTCGACACCGAAACCACCGGGCTCGATCCCAAGACGGGGGACCGCATGGTGGAAATCGGCTGCATCGAAATGGTCGGCCGGGTCGAAACGGGCCGCACCTTCCACGCCTATTTCAACCCTGATCGCGACATGCCGGTCGAAGCGGAACGCGTCCACGGCCTCAGCGCCGGCTTCCTTGCCACCAAGCCACGCTTTGCCGAACTGGTTGACGAGCTGCTGGAATTCCTCGGGGATTCGAACCTCGTCGCGCACAATGCCGGGTTCGATTTCGGCTTCCTCAACAACGAGCTGGAACTGGTGGGCCGCACCCCGATCAGCATGGACCGGATGGTCGATACGGTCGCCATCGCGCGCAAGCGGCACCCGGGGGCGAAGCTCAGCCTCGATGCGCTGTGCACCCGTTACGGGATTGATCGCTCGCACCGCGTCAAGCACGGCGCGCTGCTGGATGCCGAACTGCTGGCGCAGGTCTATGTCGAACTGACCGGCGGCCGCCAGATCGGCCTCGGCCTGGCCGATGCCCCGGCGGATACGCCCGCCATCACCGCTCTCACCCCCAATGCGCCCTGGCACCGTCCGTCCGCGGACAAGCCCCGGCGCGAACCCCGCCCCCATGTTGCCAGCCCGGAGGAGCTGGAACGCCACGCCGCGTTCATCGCGGAGATCAAGGGCGCGATCTGGGCCAGCTGAACACTCCGCTACAAGCCTGACGCGTCCCCGCTACATCTTTTGGGATCCTCATCAGCGACGGGAGGACTACGCTTCATGGATATTCGGATTTCAGGCCACCAGATGGACACCGGCAGCGCGCTTCAGGCGCACGCCTCGGACAGGCTCGGCGCCGTCGTCGACAAGTATTTCGACCGCGCCCTGTCCAGCCATGTGACCTTCGGCAAGGCCCCCGCGGGCGCCTTCAGCTGCGACATCGTCACCCACGTGATGCAGGGTCTGATCCTCAAGGCACAAGGCACCGCCCATGATGCCCATGTCGCCTTCGACAACGCCGTCGAGAAGATCGACAAGCAGCTGCGCCGCTACAAGCGTCGCCTGACCGACCGCCACGAACAGGCCGATCATGCCCGCGGCGAGGAAGAGGCCGCCTACACCATCTTCGCTGTCGAAGAGGACGAGGAAGAGGAAGTCCTCGCCGATGCGCCGCTGGTGATCGCGGAAACCCGCGTCGATATCCCCACCGCCAGCGTCGCCGATGCGGTGATGATGCTCGACCTCAGGAACACCGGCGCGCTGTTTTTCAAAAATGCTGGCACCGGACGGCATAATATGGTCTACAGGCGCGCCGATGGCTCGATCGGTTGGGTTGAGCCAAGATAGGACCAAGGTCGCCTTGCCGTAACGGCACAGGCTCCTTTTCAAAGGCCCAGGCGGCGGTAGCAGGAGGGGCACCGCCCCGGGCCGGCAATGTCCTTTCGGGCATGACCGGGCCGGATCTTCGCCAAGTTGGGGCGCACTGTTTCGGGATCAATCGTGCAATGGACGTCAACCTCGCTCTTTCTCCGCAGGCGATTGCTTTCGCCCGGCTTGATACCAAGCCCAAGGTGCTGGCACGCACGGCCCAGCTGCTGAGTTCGGCCTACGGGCTGGACGAGAGCGAAGTGCTGGAAAACCTCGAAGCGCGCGAGGCGCTGGGCAGCACCGGCTTCGGGCGCGGGGTGGCGATCCCGCATTGCCGGTCCAAGGACATCCGCCGCCCTTCGCTGGCGCTGATCCGGCTGGAAGCCCCGATCGATTTCGCTGCCGCCGATGCGCGGCCCGTGACGCTGGTGTGCGGGCTGGTCTCGCCGGAGAACGCCGGGGCGACCCACCTCCACGCGCTCGCCGCGATCTCGCGTCTGACGCGGGATGAAACGACGCTCCAGATGCTCGCCGATGCGCCCGATACCGAGGCGGTCTATGCCTTGCTAACCAACCAGTTCCTGCGCGACGCGGCCTGATCCGATTCCAGCACCATGCCTGCCAGTGACGAATTCCCCCAGGCAAGCGGTGCCGAGCAGCATTACCGGGCCCTCGAACGGCTCTATGCCTCCGCGCCGGTCAACGCCAAGTTCGCCAGCGAACTGCACATCACCGGCGAAGGCCGCTCGCGGCTGACCTTCGCGGTCAGCCCTGACGATTACCATGCGGCCGGCGCAGCGCACGGGACGATCTATTTCAAGATGCTCGACGATGCGGCGTTCTATGCCTGCAATTCATTGGTGACCGACCGCTTCCTGCTGACGACCAGCTTCAACCTGTTCTTCTCCAAGCCCTTGCGTGCCGGAAAGGTCACCGCCGAGGGCCGCTGGGTGAGCGGGCGCCGCCGTGTGTTCGTCGCCGAGGCGCGGCTGGTCGATGAAGAGGGTGACGAGATCGGCCGCGGCACCGGCACTTTCATGAAGAGCCGCATCCCCCTCTCCAGCCTGCCCGGCTACGGGGCGGACGGACCTTCGGGGCTCTAGCGATGGACGGCCGCCTTCCTGCGCACCTCGAAGCCGGAGCAATCATGCGCCTCGCCGAGACCGAGGGGGGATTCGCGACCGTGCTCGCCAAGGGTGAACGTGATGCGGGGACGATCCTGCTTGTAACCCTGTGTCACGGGAAGAGCGGTGTCCTGTACGAAAGGATGCCGCAGCTGGACGGATCGCGCAAATTTCTTGCGGCAAAGCGGGAAAATCCTGAAAAACCTGAGGAATTCTCAGAATATCTGGAGCGACGTCGCGCACAGGACCGCGATATGTGGCTAATCGAGGTGGATATCGCGGATCCCGAACGGTTCGTCGCACAGCTCGACGAATTGCGTTGACGTAAACGGCAACTCGGCTAACGGCGCGCTCACTTCCTCGCGCAGGCTGGCAGGGCGGCAATTCGGCCGATCGTCCAGCACGCAGACGGGGAGCGGCCGGCAGGCTTCTTCGAACCCCTCACATCCGTAACGGTCTGGATCAGGTTCCCGCCTGCGCACGTGCGCGCTCACCGCCGAATTTGTAGAGTACATGAGTCGCAAGACTGCCACGATTGCTGCGATTGCGGGCCTCGCTTTCGCAACCACGATGTTCCCCGGCGGCCCCGATGCCGCTGCGCTGGCGCAAGCCGCCAGTGACCAGTTCTCCGCTCCCGCCCCGGTCGAAGCGCCCGAGCTGGTTCCCCAGACAATCGAATATGTCGCCGAGCCGGTGGTGCAGTCCCTGTCCGCCCCCGCGCCTGCGCCGACCCTGACCGAAGCCGGTTCGCTCCACGAACTGGTCGGCATGATCGACACCGCCGAACCGATGAGCGAAGAGCTCCGCTGCCTTGCCGGCGCGGTCTATTTCGAGGCCCGCGGCGAAGAGCTGGCCGGCCAGCTCGCCGTCGCGCAGGTGATCGTCAACCGCACCGAAGACCGGCGTTTCCCGCGTTCCTATTGCGGCGTCGTTGCCCAGCCCGGGCAGTTCTCCTTCATGCGCGGCACCCGGATGCCGGCGGTGCGCGAAGGCACCGCCGCATGGACCCGCGCGATCGCGGTCGCCCGGATTGCCGACAAGGGCCTGTGGGAATCTCCCGCCGAGGACGCGGTGTTCTTCCACGCCCGCCACGTCAGCCCCGGCTGGAGCCGCACCAAGACCCGCCTCGCGCAGATCGACCGGCATATTTTTTATAGGTGATCCTCGCTCACACGCCCTGCGGGCGCGTCGCTGCGGCGGGCGTTCGCCCTTGCGGCCCTACGGGCCGATCGCCGCTTTATCGATAGGGTGACAAGACCGCCCTCAAGTAGCGCAGCGGTAGGGTGACAACGCCTCCGCCCGCAGCCGCTCGCGCGAAACGCGAAATGCGGCGAGGATCAGGCTGAAAGCCGCACCCAGACCGGCGTGTGATCGCTGGCCTTTTCCCGGCCGCGATAGGCCTTGTCGACGCCGCAGGACTCAAGCCTGTCGGCGCATTCTGGCGAGAGCAGGATGTGGTCGATCCGGAACCCGTGATCGCGCTGCCAGGCGCCGGCCTGATAGTCCCAATATGTCCACACCCCGCCGCGCGGGTTGTGGGTGCGGATCGCGTCGGTCCAGCCATCGGCGAGGAAGCGCGCATAAGCGGCGCGGCTTTCCGGCTGCATCAGAGCGTCGTCCTGCATCGCCTTTACCGACCACACGTCATCATCATGCGGGATCACGTTGAAATCGCCCAGCACCACCGCAGGCACTTCCTCGGCCCAGATCGCCGCCATCCGCTCGCGCAGCTTCGCCATCCACGCGAGCTTGTAGGTGAACTTCGGCCCCGGATGCGGGTTGCCGTTGGGCAGGTACAGGCAGGCGACCCGCACGCCGCTTACATCCGCTTCCAGATAGCGCGCCTGCTCCTCGTCACCCTCGTTCGGGCCGGGGATGCCAAGCCCGCGCTGCACTTCGGTCAATGTATAGCCCGCGAGGGCATCGACGAGGATCGCGACCCCGTTGAAGCTCTTCTGACCGTGCCAGATCGCGCTGTATCCGATTGCCTCGAAATCGCCCGCCGGGAAGCCCTCGTCCTGCGTCTTGATCTCTTGCAGGCAGGCGACCGCGGGGCGGGTTTCTTCCAGCCATTCGATGAGGCGCGGCAGCCGCGCCTTGATGCCGTTGATGTTGAAGGTGGCGATTTTCATGCGCGCGCTTGTGCCGCAAACGACGCCGCTGGTCTAACCTAAATCCCGAAACTCGCCCCGCAGCCGCAGCCCGCGGCGGCTTGCGGGTTTTCGACCTTGAAGGCCGCCCCGCCGAGGGATTCGACGAAGTCCACCGTGCTGCCCGCGATCAGATCGAGGCTGACCGGATCGACCACCAGCTTGACGCCATCGGTTTCCGACACCGAGTCGTCCGCATCGGGCGCATCGGCAAGGTCGAATTTGTACTGGAACCCCGAGCAGCCCCCGCCCTCCACGGCCAGACGCAGGATCGCGGGGCGCGCCTGCTTGCTGGCGATGAAGGCAACCCGCTTGGCGGCGGAGGGGGTGAGGATCAGGGGCGCGGGGCTCATGCCCGTAATCTAGGGCCTCGTCGGGCAAGTCTCAAGCGGTCACACCGCCTGAATATAGTGCCGCAGCGCCTCGGCCTCGTGCTGCACCTCGTCCATCTTGTGCTTCACGAGGTCGCCGATCGAGATGAAGGCGACCAGTTCGCCGTTGTCGACCACCGGGAAATGGCGGAACCGGCGGCGGGTCATCATGCCCAGCGCCTCGTCGATCGTGGTGCCGGGTTCGACGGTGACGGCGGGCGAGGTCATGATCTGTTCGACCGGCATGTCGAGGCACGCGCCGCCATGGTCGGCAAGGCGGTAGATCACGTCACGTTCGGAAACGATGCCGACCACGCGCCCCTCGCGCAGCACCGGCAGGGCCCCGATGCGCCGGGTGGCAAGGGTCTGCACCACTTGGGATACGGGTGTGGCAACGTCGCAGGCGATGATGTCGGCCGGGCTGCGTTGGGCGATGATGTGGGCAATGTTCATGACAAGCTCCCTCTCTCCACGGGAAGTGAAAGTGACATGATTCCCGTCAAAAGGCGAATCCGCCTGCCGCATGGCCCTGTGCGGGGGCTTGCGCCGCACGAACGCCCCCTTGCAGCCTTTGCGCGTTGCAATGCCGCCCGCCGCGGGCCATGTCGGGCCGCATGACCCGCAAGTCCCCGCTCGACGATCCCGTGAACGCCGCCCACGCCTGGGCGCGTTATCGCCAGATCATGAAATGGCTGCTCGCCGCGACCACGCTGACCGTGGCGCTGGCGATGGGGCTGCTGTTTGCCTATAACGGCATGATTTCCGTGCACTTCTACATCGCCGTGGCGCTGGGAATCAGTCTGACGATGCTGCTTGGCGGAGGGCTGATGGGGCTGGTGTTCCTCAGCAACGGCACCGGCCACGACGAATCCGTCGACAACCAGCTGCCGGGCAAGGATGAGTTCTGGAGCCCGAGCGAGGACTAGGCCGGTTTGAGGACGAAGTCTTCCACCGGCACACCGCCAATCAGGTGTTCCTGGATGATCCGTTCCAGCACGTCCGGCCCGCAGGAGTGATACCACACGCCGTCCGGCCACACGACCGCGACCGGCCCCGCGGCGCAAATCTGGAGGCAATCGGCCTTGGTGCGCTGCACCCCGCCGCCTGCCCCGCGCTTGCTGTCTTCGGTGCGTTGCGGGCCGACCAGCCCCAGCTCCTTGAGGCGCGATTTGAGGAAGCCCCACGCCTCCTCGCCATCCTTGCGCGAACAGCACTTCTGCTTGTCGGACACCGCGCACAGCATGATGTGACGGGTGATCTGCGTGCCCTTGGCCGGATCGCCGAAATGCTTGCCGAGCGAATGCTGCGCGGATTCGAGTTCCTTGCGGCTCATTTGCTGCCGTCCTGCTTCAACCAGCGGTCAAGCCATGCGAACACCGTGTTGTGCCACTGCAGCGAGTTCTTCGCGCCCAGCACCCAGTGGTTTTCATCGGGGAAGACCAGCAATTGCGAGGGGATGCCGCGTTCCTGAAGCGCGGTGAAGCTCATCAGGCCCTGCGAGTAAGGCACTCGGAAATCCTGCTGGCCGGTGATGACCAGCATCGGCGTTTTCCAGTTGCCGACGTGGTTGGCGGGGTTCCACTTCTCGTAGGTCTCGCGCGCTTCCTCATAGGAGCCGCCGAAATCCCAGCGCGGGAACCACAATTCCTCGGTCGAATAATACATCGAGCGCATGTCGAAGATGCCGTCGTGCTGGACGATGCACTTGAAGCGGTCGGGCCATTTCCCCGCGATCCAGTTGACCATGTAGCCGCCATAGCTTGCCCCCATGGCGCAGGCGCGGGTGCCGTCGATCTGGCTGTCAAGCGCGAGGGCCGCGTCGAGGCCCTTTTGCAGGTCTTCCAGCGGCCCGCCGCCCCAGTCCTTGTTGATCGCATCGGTGAAGGCCTGACCGTAGCCGGTGCTCCCGTGGAAATCGATCGAGATCACCGCATAGCCCTGGCTGGCGGTGACGCGCGGGTTCCAGCGGTTCGACCAGCTGTCGTTGAAGCTCCCCTGCGGGCCGCCGTGGATGTAGAGCAGCGCGGGGATTGGTCCGGTCTGGTCCGCAAGCCGCGTAATCTGGCCCCACAACGTGTCGCCATTGGCTCCGGCAAAGCTGAAGCGGCGGGTGACGATGTTCGCGAGTCCGCCCATGCGGGTGGTGGCGATATCGGTCAGCGGGCGGGCCTGCCCCATGCCATCCGACAGGAACAGTTCCGCAGGCGCGCCCAGCGAATCGCGTGTGAACAGCGCGCCACCCTTGGGCAGAGGCACCACGTTGGCGATATGCGCCTCGTTCCCCGCCATCAGGTTGAGTTCCGTCACCCTGCCGGTGGCGATGTCGATGCGGAAGGCGGGGGTATCGAGCACCTTCTGCGCAGTGGCGATCAGGCTTTTGCTGTCCGCCGCCCACGCGAGGCTGCCGAAGCTGAGGTCGGTATCGCGGGTGAGCGCGCGGCGCGCGCCGGTCTTGTTGTCGAGCAGCATCACGACCTGCCTGTCGGCCTCGTAGGTCGGCCGCTCCATAGACAGCCACGCCAGCCAGCGCCCATCGGGCGAGGGCGTTGGCGCGGTGTCCATGGAGTCGTTGTCGGAGATGGTGAGCGGCATGTCCTCGCTGAAATCGGTGACGTAGATGTCGAGATCGGTCGATCCCGGCTCCTCCGCCCCCGCCAGCCTCGCGGTGAAATAGACGTATTTGCCGTCGGGCGAGAAGGCGATCTCCTCGGCCCCGCCGAAGGGCATCGTCGGCGTGTCGGCGGTGATCCCGGTGACCGGGTCCTTGCCGTCCACCGGCTGGCCTTCGCCCGAGATAACGCCATTGGCCATCGGGAAGACGAAGATGCGGTTGTGCAGCCCCGGGGTCGCCCAGCGGTCCCAGTGGCGCACGAAGCCGTCGGTGTTGTCGTAGAGGCGGCCGGTGCCCGGACCGGGGAGGTATTTCGCCTTGCCATCGGCGCAGCCGAAGGTCGGGCAATCGCGCGGCACTTCGCCCCACACCGCGATGCGGCTGCCATCGGGCGAGAGCTTGAAGCCCGCTACGCCGGTGTCGGGGAAGCCGGCGACCAGCTGCGGCCTGCCCGCCGCGCCATCCGTGCCTAGGGTCACCCGCCACACCCGCCCGCGGGCCGCGGTGCCCTCGCCATCGGGATGTTCGCTGCTGAGGAAGTAGATCGCCCCGTCCGGTCCGAAAGCGAGATCGGAGGCGCGGATGCCCGGATCGAGCGCGACCGGCGCGGCCTCCGGCTTTGTCAGATCGATCAGGTAATGCGTCGGGCGGCGCTTCAGCGTCTCGGGATCGGTAACCGTGACTGTATAGACCGCCCGCGTGCCCGCCGCATTGACCGCCGGTGCCCCGAGGCGGGGGAGCGTGACGAGATCCTCGGCGCTCATCGGCGGGGCGACCGGCTTGGGGGTGTTCTCCGCTGCCAGCGGGGCGGCGGCGAGAACGGCAGCGGCGGCGATCAGGGCGCCGGAAGCAGTGAGTGTGCGCATGGCGGCGGGATTACTCCCCCCGGCCCCGCCATTGCCAGAACTTAGCGGCGCTTGCCGACGATCCGCGCGATTTCCGCCTGCACGAGGTTCTCGACCATCGCGGGCAGGTTCGCCTCCAGCCATTCGGCCAGCATCGGGCGCAGCAGCTCGCGGGTCAGCCCTTCGAGCGAGGTTTCCCCCGAACGGACGATCTGCGGGCGCGCGGGCGGCTCTGCCAGCATGGCAAGTGCGGCAATGTTGTCCTGCATCGCGCCCAGCACCTGATCGGCGATCAGCGGAGTTTCCTCGGTCTGATTCATCGGCATGGCGGGAGTCTGGACATCACTTTGCGCCGGAGCAGGCTCGGCAGCGAGCTCCATCTCGGCCAGATCGAGCACTTCCTCGGCATCGCGGACCTTGTGGGTGCGCAGCAGCGGGGCAGGCTCGGCATCGTCGCCTTCGGACACCAGCATCCGCCGCCGCCGCGCTTCCAGCGCACCGGCGCGGTTGTCCCGTGCGATGACTTTCTTGATCGATTCGAGGATTTCCTCGACCGATGCTTCGTTATCCTGACCCATCATCAGCCCCGTAAGATCAGCCCGGTCAGTCCGATGCAATGTCCCGAATCGGGACCGCGCATCATTCACCGGGCAACAATTGCGGTCCGATTGTTGCCGTGGCGGGCGGAATGTCAACGGTGCTGGTCGATTTCGCCGCCGGTTCGGGATCGCGGTCCCAGTCCCACATCTTGCTGCTCACCCGGTCGGCATTGACCTGCGGATCATAGAGCGGGCCGGCGGTTTCGAGATTCAGATCGCGCGCTTCGGCCTTGCCCATCAGCGCCAGCAGATTGAACCCGGCGACATAGGCGTTGCGCCGCGCGGTCACCAGCTGGGCGCGGGCCTGCACCAGTTCCTGTTCGGCATTCAGCACTTCGATGATCGTGCGGTTGCCGATCGAGTTTTCGGCGCGCACGCCTTCAAGGCTGAGTTCGGCAGCCTCGACGGCGGCCTGCGCGCTCTTGATGACCGCGTTGGCGGCCTGCCAGTTGGCGTAGGTCGAGCGGGTTTCCGCGATCACCTGGCGCTCCGCCGCGATCACATCCTCCAGCGCGGCGCTTTCGCGCGCGCCCGCCTGCCGCTGGCGCGCGGCGGGCAGGCCGGCCTGGAACACGGGTAGCGTCACCCGCACCCCCGCGTTGGCGGTCACTTCGCGCTGGACGAGACCGGGGAAGTTGCTGCGCAGCGTGCCGAAGAAGTCGCTGTATTCGCCGTTCACGAACAGGCTGACTGTCGGCAGGCGGCCAGCACCTGCCACCTTGGTGTCATAGCCCGCCGCTTCGGCGCGCTGCTTGGCGGCTTCGAGGTTGGGGTTGTTTTCCAGCGCGCTGACGATCGCCTCGCCTACGGTGTCCGGCAGGCCGGGGAGCGGCGGCGGCGCGGCCAGTTCGCCCGGCTCCTGCCCCACCAACCGCGCATAGGTCTCGCGCGCGGTGATCAGGTTCGCCTCGGCCGATTGCAGATCGCCCTCGGCCACGGCGAGGCGCGAACGCGACTGGGCGACATCGGTGATGGTCAGATCGCCGATCTGGAACCGGTCACTCGTCGCTTCGAGATTGGTGCGCAGCACCGTGACATTGTTGGTCGCCAGCGCCACCAGCGCCTCGGTGCGCAGCACGTCCATATAGGCGGCGACGACCTGGGCGAAGAGCGTGCTTTCAGTGTTGCGCAGATCCGCCTGCCCGGCCTGGATCCGCTCCTTGGCAGCGGCGATGCCGTTCGACACCGCGCCGCCCGAATAGACCGGCACCAGCAGATCGGCGCCGACCCCGAGGTTGCGTTCCGGCGGGGCGAAGGCGTTGGCCGACTGGCGGATGAACTCGATATGGTTGGCGGTGACGTTCAGCGAGGGCAGGCCCTGCGCGCGCTGGATCGGCACGTTCTCGTCAACGGCGCGCTGGTTGGCGCGGGCGCCTTCGAGCGTCGGGTTGTTGGTATAGGCAGCTGCCAGCGCCTCGCGCAGGTCGTCTGCCAGAACGGGAGCGGCGGCCAGTGCGCCCAGCACCAGCACGCTCGCCGTTCCGGCCAGCCGCAGCAAGGCGGGGCGATGGGTCATGCGAAGGTCCAGCGCTTCGGCGCGGTGAAGGCGGCAAGCACGGGGATGCCGAGATCCTCGACCGGCTGGAGATTGACCGCGCCGGCGATCTTGCGGCCCGAGGCAAGGCGGGTGACCTGGCGAAGCACGAGCCCGGTGACGATCCGGCCCCCATCGGCAAGCGCCGCGGCGAGCCCTTCCGGAAGCTGCTCGATCGCGCCGTCGATGACCACGAGATCATATTCTCCCGCACCCGTCAGATCGGCCGCCTCGGCGGCGGAGACCTGCGTCACGGTGCCGACCAGCGGCGCGATCAGGGCGGCGAGGTATCCCGTGCCGCCGCTTACGACCAGCACGCGGTCGGTCGGCGCGGGCGCGGCTTCGAGCAGCAGCTTGCCGTAGAACAGCGGCGCAGCAAGGTGGCCTTGCTCGCCCAGCGACACGGCGCGGTCGATATAGGCTTGCGCGGCCTTGTCGGCGGGAAGGAAGTCCTCGCGCGGCACGGCGAGCATACGGGCGAGCGCATATTCCTCGTTCACCCCGCTGGTGCGCAGCTGGCTGTCGATCATCGCGCGGCGGGCGATCTGGGTGTCAGGCAGAGTGGTCGTCATGGTGCTCATAATCTCTCGGAAGTGCTGTATTAGATGTGCAATACAGCTCGTCAACCTTCTCCTTAGACCTGCGCGGGGCCGCTTCCAAGGCTTTTGGACCGCCTTGGCTGCACGCGATGCTGGCGATTTTACGCCTTTGACCTTGGCGCCCGCCGGTGCTTAGGGGAGCGCCAAACCCTGTGGGGCTCAAATCGACTTAATGAGGGATGGCTTCGATGAGTGACATGACAAAGGCGGACGGTGAGGTGCGGATCGAGACCGATTCGCTGGGCGAAGTGGCGGTTCCGGCCAACATGCACTGGGGTGCGCAGACGCAGCGTTCGATCGTCAACTTCCCGATCGGCGGCGAGACGATGCCCCCCGCCCTGGTCCGGGCACTGGGTGTGCAGAAGCTCTCGGCAGCCAAGGCCAACATGAAGCTGGGCGTGCTCGATGCCGGAATCGGCGAGGCGATCGTGCAGGCCGCGCGCGAGGTGATCGACGGGACGCTCGCTGACCAGTTCCCGCTGGTGGTGTGGCAGACGGGCTCTGGCACCCAGTCGAACATGAACGCCAACGAGGTGATCGCGAGCCGCGCGAACGAGATCCTCACCGGCAAGAAGGGTGGCAAGACCCCCGTTCACCCCAACGACCACTGCAACATGGGCCAATCGTCCAACGACACCTTCCCCACCGCGATGCATATCGCTGCAGCGGTCGAGGCGATGGACCACCTGCTGCCCGCGCTGAAGGAGCTCCACGGCGCATTGGATGCCAAGGCGACCGAGTTCGCCGATATCGTCAAGATCGGCCGCACCCACTTGCAGGATGCGACCCCGATGACGCTGGGGCAGGAGTTCTCGGGCTACGCCGCGCAGGTCGGCTACGGGATCAAGCGCGTCGAAGCGGCGCTGCCGCGCGTGCTGGAACTGGCGCAGGGCGGCACGGCGGTCGGCACCGGGATCAACGCCAAGGTCGGCTTCGATGTCGCCTTTGCCGCCGAAGTCGCTGCCGAGACCGGCCATCCCTTCGTCACCGCGCCCAACAAGTTCGAGGCGCTTGCTGCGCATGATGCGATGGTCGAGATTTCGGGCGCGCTGAACGTGCTCGCGGTCAGCCTGATGAAGATCGCCAACGACATTCGCCTGCTCGGCTCCGGCCCCCGCAGCGGTCTCGGCGAGCTGTCGCTCCCCGCCAACGAGCCCGGCTCGTCGATCATGCCGGGCAAGGTCAACCCGACCCAGTGCGAGGCGATGACGATGGTCTGCGCGCAGGTGATGGGCAACCACGTGGCGGTAACGGTCGCCGGATCGCACGGGCACCTTGAACTCAACGTCTTCAAGCCGGTGATCATCTACAACGTGCTGCAATCGATGAAGCTGATCGGCGATGCCAGCCACGCCTTCACCGACAATTGCGTCGTGGGCATCGAGGCGAACACCACCCGCATCACCCAGCTGCTCAATGAAAGCCTGATGCTGGTGACCGCGCTGAACCCGCACATCGGCTATGACAACGCGGCCAAGATCGCGAAGAAGGCCCATGCCGAAGGCACCACGCTGAAGGAATCCGCGCTGGCGCTCGGCCTGCTCACCGAAGAGCAGTTTGCGCAGTGGGTTGTGCCTTCGGACATGATCCGCCCGCGGGATTAAATGCTGTTGGTCGATGATGAACAGCCGTTCATCATTCGACCAAGGCTAGAGTCTGGCCGATAACGTGCGCCCAGCCCGGTGGTCATCGCCGGGCGGGCGCGGTATCGCTGGTCTCCGAAATGACGACAAACCTGTCCAGCGAAGCCGCCCCCGGCGAGCCCGCCGCCACTGTGCCGTTCCGCATGGTGCTGTTCTCCATGGTCGTGCTGTGGGCGACCTATTTCGTGCTCACCACCGTGCGCAGCGTGGTGATGGATATCGGCCTGCAGTTCGAATTCGGCTGGCGGCGGCTGGTGGTGACCGTGATCGGCATCCTGCTGACGCTGGTGCTGTGGTCCTTGCTGCGCCTGTTCGACAATCGCCAGCTGTGGCTCAAGATTTCCGCTGCGATCGCGCTTGCCCTGCCGGTGGCCATGGCGATCGGACAGGTCAATTACTGGGTGTTCCGGGACATGTCCCCGGCGGTCGATCAGGCCTATGCCCAGAAGATGAACCTCAACCTGCGCCGCGACGAAAGCGGCAATCTGCTGGTCGAGGTGCCGGTGCGCGGCGATGGCGGCGCTGATGGTTCCACCCAGTCTGTGATCATCGAGCCGGCTGAAACCCCCAGCGATTTCTGGCGCAAGCTGCTGGATGTGGCGCTGGGACGCTATTTCCTCCTGCTGGCCTGGGCCTCGACCTATTTCGCGTTGCTTGCCGGGGTGCAGGCGCGCGCAGCGCAGCGGCGCGAGGAGCAGTTCCGGTCCGCCGCCAAGGCTGCCGAATTGCGGAGCCTGCGCTATCAGGTGAACCCGCACTTCCTGTTCAACACGCTGAATTCGCTGTCCGCTCTGGTGATGACGGGCAAGGCTGCGACTGCCGAGAAGATGATCCAGACGATCAGCCGTTTCTATCGCCACTCGCTGGCGACCGAGCCGACCGCCGATGTGTCCCTGCGTGACGAATTCGATCTGCAGAAGCTTTATCTCGACATCGAGACGGTGCGTTTTCCCACCCGGCTGGTGACGGTCTTCGACCTTCCGCTCGATCTGGAGGATTGCCGCGTGCCCGGGATGATCCTGCAACCGCTGGTCGAGAATTCGGTGAAATACGCCGTGTCCCCCGTCTCGCGCCCGGTGACGATCACGCTCGCCGCGCGGGAGGAGTTCGACCGGCTGGTCATCACCGTCGGTGACGATGGCCCGGGCGTGCCGCAGGGCACCACCCACGGCTTCGGCATCGGCCTTGCCAATGTGCGCGACCGCTTGGAGGCGCGCTTCGGCCCTGACATCGGCTTTTCCTCCGCGCCCGTGCCGGGCGGCTACTGCACCGAAATCCGCATCCCCCTGTCACGCCCGATGAGCCAGCAGAGCACCCGCCATGCCTGAGACCGACACCGAGAACAGCGCCCTGCGCACCCTGATCGTTGATGACGAACCGCTTGCCGTGGAGCGCGTGCAGGTGATCTGCGCCGAAATCCCCGCGGTGCGCGTGGTCGGCACCGCCAGCGATGGCGCTGCCGCCCTGCGTCTGGCCGAGAAGCTGACGCCCGATCTGGTGCTGCTCGACATGACCATGCCTGAACTGGACGGGCTGGGCGTGGCGCGGCACTTCGCCGATCAGCCGCAGGCGCCGGTGGTGATCTTCGTCACCGCGCATGATCATTTCGCGGTCGAGGCCTTCGATCTTGAGGCGGTCGACTATGTGTTGAAGCCTGTCTCCGCCGACCGGCTGGAGCGTGCGATCGAGCGGGCCATCGCCCGCCGCGGCCAGCGCCGGCAGAAGGCTGGCCGCTATCTTGACGAATTGTGGGTGCCGCACCGCTCCGAGCTGCTGCGCATTGCGGTCAGCGAAGTCCACCAGATTGATGCCGAGCGCGATTACGTCCGCCTGCATGTCGGCGGGGCGGAGAGCGGGCGATCCTACCTGCTGCTCCAGACCATTGCGGGCCTCGAAGAGCGGCTCGATCCCGAACAGTTCATCCGCATCCACCGCTCCACCATCCTGCGTCGCGATCACATCCGCGGCCTGCGCCACGATGGTCTCGGCGTGTGGTCGGCGGAACTGGTCAATGGCGAGGCGCTGCGGATTGGCCGGACCTACCTCGCCCGCGTCAAGGCGATGGCGGGACGGTAGAGTTTGCGATCTTCGGTTCGCGCCAGCAAACCTCATAAAAAACGGCCCGAGCCCCAGGGACTGGAAGGGCTCGGGCCGCAGCCCCGCGCGTTGAGGTAGGCGCGGGAAAGATTGTCGCGCGGTTCAGCCGCCGCGCTGTTCGTTGCGGACCAGGGTCGCCATCTGCTGCTTGGCGTCGGCGCGGGCGCGGGCGAGGCAGTTCTGCGCGTCCTGGTCCATGATGCGCGTGCCGGTCTTGACGCTGACCGTGCGGCACACCTCGCGCACAGCCTTCTCGATGCGCTTGTCCAGCGTGCGCTGGCCGGCGGCCGTTCCGAGATCGAGATCGGCGACGCTGATCTGGGTGGTGCGCCGCGGGGCATCTTCGGCGAAGGCGGGGGTGATGGCCGTGCCGGCAAGACCGGCCGCAGTCAGTGCCAGAGTGAATTTTTTCGCAAGGGTTTTCATAGCTCTACTCTCCATATTGCAGAGCGGCCTGAGATCGGGCGGGGGTCCGATCCGGGGGATGCCAGGCGTCCTGCTGGATGGAGAGATACGCCCCCCTGCAGGCGGCTGCATCCGAAGGTCGATCAACCCGCCGCCGTTGCTCGACCGGCGCGGCGGGCGGATGACCAATGGCGCGAAACGGGCGACAAATGGCGGTTTCCAATCGACCGGCGTGCGCCCATATTGCTCGCATGGGTCTCGCCACAGCGATCATCTTCCTGCTGGGAATCGGCAATTTCGCGTTCAATGCCGCCGTTTTTGCCCATGGGCATCCGATGTTCGTGCGTCTGCCGGCGAACAGCCAGTCCCTTGCCCGCCGCGCGGCGCTGGTCAGCGAATTCGCGGTCCTGTTCTTCGCGCTGCTGCTCTCGGTCAAGGGCTGGCCGGGCTATGCCTGGGCCTATGCCGCCTACACCGCGGTCAATGGCGGCGCGGCATGGCTTATTCTGAGCGGTCGGGTATAGCGGAGCCATGCCCACCCGCCTGTTCCACATCAGCGACGTCCACTTCGGCGTCGAAGACCCCGCCGCGCTCGCCGCCGTGGCCGAAGCGATTGCTCTCGAAAAGCCTGACGCAGTGGTGTGCACCGGCGATCTCACCCAGCGCGCCAAGCATTCGGAATATGCCGCCGCGCGGGACTGGTTCGCGTCGCTCGGCGTGCCGGTTGTGCTTGAACCCGGCAACCACGACATGCCCTATTACAACCCGTGGGAGCGGTTCACCGATCCCTTCCGCCGCTACAATGCCTTGCGCGCGGCGGTGGCGGACGGGTTCGAGAGCGCGGACGTGGTGCTCGTGCCGCTGCGCACCACGGTGCGCGCGCAGACCCGCTTCCCGTGGTCCGACGGGGTGGTCAAGCCCGCTGCGCTGCGCCCTGCCGTTGAAGCGATCCGGACGCTCAAGGACGCGGGCGATCCGCGCACGATCATCGTCATTGCCCACCACCCGCTGCTGGGAGACGAGGGCAAGCCCCATAACCCCACCATCGGCGGCGATGCGGCCTTTGCGGCGCTGGCCGCGGCGGGGGCGGATGCGGTGCTATCGGGCCATGTCCATGTGCCTTTCGACCAGCACCGCAGCAGCGGCGGGCACGGGATGCGGATGATCGGCACGGGCACGCTGTCCACCCGGCTGCGCCACGAATCACCGGCGAGCTGGCGCGTGATCGATTGCGAACCGGGAGGGGTCATCGCATCCGAGCTGCGCCTCACGGGTGCGACCCTTGGTGCTGCGCCGGAGCCGGGACGGTAACTTCCCGGGGCCGCGCGTTTACCTTTTTTCTATTGCCGGCCTTAAGGTCTTGTTGTCGATATCGTCCACGCAGGTGCGCGGGAGACGGCATAAACCCGATTGCCTCTCACGCGTGCCTGCACCCCTTGTTCTGTCGCGCGCCCGATAAGGCGCGCGCATCTGGCGGAGGGAATGGCGATGGATCTGATCAAGTCCCTGATCTTCGGCACGATCATGTCCGCGGCGATCGCTTTGGTGATCGGGTCGCAGGGCACCAGTGCGGGCCCTCTGGCGATTCACCTCGTGTCGGTCGCCGATATGCGGTTCTTCTGGTCGTGGCCGGTGTTTTTCACCGGCACCGGGCTGTCGTTCGGTCTGCTGTTGCTGCAACGCTGACTTCCGGGGCGTTGAAGCAAACGAAAAGGGCGGCTCCCTCGCGGGGGGCCGCCCTTCTCTGTATCCGTGTGCAGGAAGCGGAATAGCGCTTCGAGAACTGCCCCGGAAGCGCGATTAGCGCTTCGAGAACTGGAAGCTGCGGCGGGCCTTGGCCTTGCCGTACTTCTTACGCTCGACCACGCGGCTGTCGCGGGTGAGGAAGCCTTCGGCCTTCACCGCGCTGCGCAGTTCGGGCTCGTACTTGCTGAGCGCCTGGGCGATGCCGTGCTTCACGGCGCCGGCCTGACCCGAGAGACCGCCGCCGCGCACGGTGGCGACGACATCGTACTGGCCCGAACGGTCGGTGACGGTGAAGGGCTGGTTGATCACCAGGCGCAGGGTCGGACGCGCGAAATAGGTTTCCTGATCGCGGCCGTTGATGGTGATCTTGCCGGTGCCGGGCTTGACCCACACGCGGGCCACGGCGTCCTTGCGGCGGCCGGTGGCGTAGGCGCGGCCCTGGGCGTCGATCTCGCGCTCGCGCAGCGGCGCGGTGACGCGGGCGATTTCGGCGGCGTCACCCTGCGGGGCGTTGCCGGCGATGTCCTTCAGATCGGCGAGATCCGAGACGGTGGTGGTTTCTTCAGCCATTATGCGGCCACCTTGTTCTTGCGGTTCATGGAAGCGACGTCGAGCACCTGCGGCTTCTGGCCGTCATGGGGATGCTCGGTGCCGGCATAGAGGTGCAGCGCCTTCATCTGCTGACGGCCGAGCGGGCCGCGCGGAATCATGCGTTCCACGGCCTTTTCAAGCACGCGCTCGGGGAAACGGCCGCCCAGCACCTTGGCAGGGGTGGTTTCCTTGATGCCGCCGGGGTGGCCAGTGTGCTTGTAATAGACCTTGTCGCCCATCTTGTTGCCGGTGAACTTCACCTTGTCGACGTTGATGACGATCACGTGATCGCCGCAATCGACGTGCGGGGTGTAGGTCGGCTTGGTCTTGCCGCGCAGGATGTTGGCGATGATCGAGGCCAGACGACCCACGACGAGACCGTCGGCGTCGATGATGTGCCAGTTCTTTTCGACCTCGGCCGGTTTGATCGACCGGGTCTGCTTGGTGAGCGCCTTCATGGCATGTGTCCTTGGTTCGAAACTGTCTTGCGGAGGTTGTCCGGAAGAATCACCCCCTCGGCCTTGGCTGGGGAGAGAAGTGGCGCGCAAATGTCGTCTGGGGGGCGCGAAGTCAAGCAAAAGCGCCGTTTTCCGATGCGGTAAAATAATACCGCTAGCCAGAAACACTCCCTGCCAGCCACGCAAATGTCGCCGGAGGCGCCGAGTCGGCGTGCCAGCCGATGATCGCCGGCGTGTCATAGGGGTGCAGTTCGCCGAGCCGCTCGACGACATCGTCCAGCCGCTCGGGCGTGGTCTTGAACAGCACCGCGACCTCGGTCCCGGTGGCGCGGGCGCCGTCCCACACGAAGCGGCTTTCGATGCTGCCGAGGATGTTGGCGCAGGCGATCAGCCGGTCATCAAGCAAGACATCGGCGGCGGCGCGGGCGCTGTCCACGTCGGGGAAGGGGCACCAGACGAGCGCCGCGCCCGACATCAGGCGGCTTTCCGGGCGGAGCCGAGGCTATGCATCGCCCACACGGTCGCGATGACGGTCAGCGCGCCGACCAGCTGGTGCGCGGCCGCGATCCACAGCGAGACGCCGCTCATCACCGTTGCAATGCCAAGCAGCACCATCGTGCCGAAGGCGGAGTGCACCGCGACCGACGCGAAACGGTCAGTCCTGCGCACCTGCCGCGCCAGCCACACCAGCGCGATCACCGCGATCCACGCCCACCAGCGGTGCATGAAGTGGATGAGGAAGGGATCGTTGGTGAGCGTGAACAGCACCCCGCCCGACCAATCGGTTTCGGGCACCAGCCGGCCGTTCATCAACGGCCAGTCGTCCGCCGCGTGCCCGGCGTTCAGCCCCGCGACCCAGGCGCCGAGCAGCAGCTGGACGAACAGCACCACCCCGACCATCGCCGCACCAGCGGTCAGCGGGGCGGGCATCGCCGCAGGATCACGGGCCAGCAAGCGCAAGTCGCGTGCGGTCCACACCAGCCCCGCCAGCAGGAACAGCGCGGTCAGCAGGTGCGCGGCCAGCCGGAAGTGGCTCACATCGGTAAGGCTCGTCTCGCCCACGCCCGAGGACACCATGTACCAGCCCAGCGCGCCCTGCCCGCAGATCAGCGCGAACATCGCACCCAGTCGCCAGCCGTAGCCCGCCGGGATCGCCCGGCGCACCGCGAAGACGATCAGCGGCAGCAGGAAGGCAAGGCCGATCACCCGGCCAAGGATGCGGTGGAACCACTCCCAGAAGAAGATGAACTTGAACGCTGCCAGATCCATCCCCGCCGGGCCGCTTTCCATGCGGTATTCGGCGGTGAGGCGATACTTGGCGAATTCCGCGGCCCACGCGCTTTCCGTGAGTGGCGGCAGGATACCGCTGACCACGTTCCATTCGGTGATCGACAGACCGCTTTCGGTGAGCCGGGTGATCCCGCCGACGACCACGATCGTCACTACCAGCAGCGCGACCATCTCGAGCCAGCGCGCAATGGCGAGCGGGCGGGCGGCGCTTGCGGAGGCAGGCCGGAACAGGTTCGACACGGAGGCGGAGGTGGCCATGACCGGCGCTATTTGTCCCCCCGCCGTCTCTTGCGCAAGCCCGTTCGCCGCAAAGCGCCGTGCGATAAGCGCAAGTCGGGCTTGCACGATGTAACAACATTACATATGTGCGGTGACGGTATGCCCCCTGAAGCTCTTCCCCCCGCGAGTCGCCCCTCGCTCCGGCGCCGACTCGACCAGCTCGGGATCGGGCTGGCCGGGCTGTGCGCCTTGCATTGCCTGCTGACGCTGGGGGTTGTCTCCGCGCTCGGGCTGGGCGGGCATTTTCTGATGGACGAGAACATCCACCGCATCGGCCTGGTGCTGGCTCTGGGCGTGGCATCCTGGGCGATCGGCTGGGGCATGCTGCGTCACGGGCGGAGGCTTCCCTTTGCAGTCGCGCTCGGGGGGCTGGCGCTGATGGCTGTCGCCCTGCTGGTGCCCCACGGGACCAACGAATTGCTGCTGACCCTGTTCGGCGTCATCATCGTGTCGGCGGCGCACTGGCTGAACCTGCGCGCCGCGCACTGATCAAGATCAGCACTGGGCAAAACGCGCGGTTGCGCATGGGGCGCGAGGGACTATGTCACCGCCCATGAGCAAGAGCATCACCCTCAACGGCGCCCCGCACCGGACAGCGGCCCTCACCATCGCCGATCTGGTCCGGGAACTTGAGCTTGCGCCCGAAAAGGTCGCCGTGGAGCGCAATGGCGCCATTGTCCCCCGTTCGACCCTCGCGGATGCCCCGTTGGCAGAGGGCGACACGCTGGAAATCGTGCACTTCGTGGGCGGCGGCGATCACGCTGCCGATACCTGGACTGTCGCGGGCCGCACTTTCACTTCGCGGCTGATCGTCGGCACGGGCAAGTACAAGAGCTTCGAACAGAACGCCGCCGCCGTCGCTGCCTCGGGCGCAGAGATCGTCACGGTCGCGGTGCGGCGTGTGAATGTCAGCGATCCCAAGGCGCCGATGCTGACCGATTTCATCGACCCCAAAAAGATCACCTACCTCCCCAACACCGCAGGCTGCTTCACCGGTGATGAAGCCGTGCGCACGCTCCGTCTGGCGCGCGAGGCGGGGGGGTGGGACCTCGTGAAGCTGGAGGTGCTGGGCGAGGCGCGCACGCTTTACCCCGACATGCGCGAGACGCTGAAGGCCACTGAAGTGCTCGCCAAGGAGGGCTTCCACCCGATGGTCTACTGTGCCGACGATCCGATTGCGGCCAAGCAGCTGGAAGACGCGGGCGCTGTGGCGATCATGCCGTTGGGCGCGCCGATCGGCTCCGGCCTCGGCATTCAGAACCGCGTGACGATCCGGCTGATCGTGGAAGGGGCAAAGGTCCCCGTGCTGGTCGACGCGGGGGTCGGCACAGCGTCCGACGCGGCGGTCGGCATGGAGCTGGGGTGTGACGGCATCCTGATGAACACCGCCATCGCCGAGGCCAAGGACCCGATCCGCATGGCCCGCGCGATGAAGCTGGCGGTCGAGGCCGGGCGAGAAGCCTACCTCGCGGGCCGCATGGCGCGGCGGATGTATGCCGATCCCAGCAGTCCGCTGGCCGGGTTGATCTGAGCAAAAACCACCTAACACTAAATTAACCATGCCGTGCGACGTTCTCTCCGTCTGAAGGAGACACGCGCCATGATGATGCCGATTGCCGAGATGCGGGAATTCGCCGGGTTCGCCCCTGCCGAGCAGCGCTACATCAAGCGCAGCCTCGACATCGGCCTCGCCCGGACGGACGCCTTCCGGCGCTGGGGACGAAGCGAAAGCGAGAATGTCGCGATCCGCCGCCAGTATGTCGCCTATCAGGACCTGAAGGCGCTCCGCTCCATGATCCCGCAGGATGATACCCCCGGCGAGGTCGAACGCTTCATCGGCAAGCTGGTGCGACTGGCGGTTTTCGATCTGGAGCAGGAGCGGCTGGCGAGCTTCTCGGCCTTCCGCTTCCTCTATGAACGCCTGCTCGGCGCAAGCGCGCGGCCCTATCTGCCCGCCGCCTTCTGCGCGGCGAGCGCCCTGCCCGCGATCCGCCCGGAGCGTCGCAAGCTGCTGCTGCAATCGCTCTCCGAAGCCGCCGCCACCGCGCCCGGCTGGTCCGAGCGGGAGCCGGTCTTCCTCCCCGAATATGTGGACGACTTCGAAGCGGCATGAGTAAGAGGGAGGGCATGGAGCCTTCTCCCTATCACCCGCCGGTCAAACGCTCGCTGAGCATCGCGGGCCACCAGACCTCGATCAGCCTTGAACCGCTGTTCTGGGAGATGCTGAAGGCCGCCGCCCTGCGCGAGGGGCTGGCGGTTGCCGCCCTCGTTGCCCAGATCGATGCCGAACGGATCAAATCGCCCACCCCGCCGGGTTTGGCGAGTGCGATCCGGGTGTGGCTGGTTCTGCATGATGGCCGCCCGAATGTTTCACGTGAAACATTGGCGTGACAGCC
>Ga0114986_1000082_pt1 | contig 25351 bp, 25 predicted proteins | sample Shrwel1BS1Day17_FD_96988 | JGI IMG/M metagenome (GOLD analysis project Ga0114986, IMG submission 96988) | Subsurface microbial communities from deep shales in Ohio, USA - Utica-3 well 1 S-1-Day17 | ecosystem: Environmental > Aquatic > Deep subsurface > Shale gas/oil reservoir > Produced... | reverse complement strand
CTTGGGCGCCTTTTCCACATCAACCAGGCACATGCGGCAGTTGGCCGCGATGCTGAGCTTCTTGTGGTAGCAGAAGTGGGGAATGTAGACGCCAGACTTCTCGGCCGCATGCATGACCATGCTGCCTTCCTGGACCTCCACCTTCTTGCCGTCGAGTTCGATTTCAACCATGTTCGTGTGCTCGGGGTATGGGGCTCAGACGTAAGCCGGGACCAGGCAGGTCTTGTGGGCCACGTGATGTTCGAATTCAGGCCGGAAGTGCTTGATCATGGCGCGCACCGGCATGGCCGCCGCATCGCCCAGCGCACAGATGGTGCGACCCTGGATGTTCTCGGCCACGTTGTCCAGCAGGTCCAGGTCCTCGGGGCGGCCCTGGCCGTTCTCGATGCGGTCGACCACGCGCGACAGCCAGCCCGTACCTTCGCGGCAAGGGGTGCACTGGCCGCAGGACTCGTGCATGTAGAAGTAGGACAGACGCTGCAGCGACTTGACCATGCAGCGCGTCTCGTCCATCACGATGACAGCGCCCGAGCCCAGCATGGAGCCGGCCTTGGCGATGGAATCGTAGTCCATCGTGCACTCCATGATGATGTTCGCCGGCAGCACCGGCGCCGAGGAACCACCCGGAATGACGGCCTTGAGCTTGCGGCCACCGCGCACGCCGCCGGCCAGCTCCAGCAGCTTGGCAAACGGCGTGCCCATCGGGATCTCGTAGTTGCCGGGGCGCTCGACGTCGCCGCTGACCGAGAAGATCTTGGTGCCGCCGTTGTTGGGCTTGCCGCACTCGAGGTAAGCCTGGCCGCCGTTGCGGATGATCCAGGGCACCGCGGCAAAAGTCTCGGTATTGTTGATGGTGGTGGGCTTGCCGTACAGGCCGAAGCTGGCCGGGAACGGCGGCTTGAAGCGCGGCTGGCCCTTCTTGCCCTCCAGCGACTCCAGCAAGGCAGTTTCTTCGCCACAGATGTAGGCGCCAAAACCATGGTGCGCGTGCAGCTGGAAACTGAAGCTGCTGCCCAGGATGTTGTTGCCCAGCAAGCCGGCCGCGCGGGCTTCCTCCAGCGCCGCTTCGAAGCGCTCGTAGACCTGGAAGATCTCGCCGTGGATGTAGTTGTAACCCACCGTGATGCCCATGGCATAGGCCGCGATGGCCATGCCCTCGATCACGATGTGCGGGTTGTACATCAGGATGTCGCGGTCCTTGCAGGTGCCCGGCTCGCCCTCGTCGGAGTTGCACACCAGGTACTTCTGGCCCGGGAACTGGCGCGGCATGAAGCTCCACTTCAGGCCGGTCGGGAAACCGGCGCCGCCGCGACCGCGCAGCGCTGACTCCTTGACGGTGGCGATCACCTGGTCCTGCGTGAGGCCTTCACCGCCATCCTTGCCCAGGATCTTGCGCAGGGCCTGGTAGCCACCGCGCGCCTCGTAGTCCTTCAGGCTCCAGTTGGAACCGTTGAGGCCGGCATAGATCTGCGGATTGATATGGCGGTCGTGGAAGCAGGTCTGCACGCCGGTGGCAGCGAACTGCGAAAGAAGTTTCTCGACTGACATCACTTGACCCCTTCCGCCTTGAGGCCGTCAATCAGCTGGTCCAGTTTGTCGTTGCTCATGAAGCTGCACATGGTGCGGTCGTTCACCAGCATCACCGGCGAATCGGCGCAGGCGCCGAGGCACTCGCTCTGCTGCAGCGTGAACAGGCCGTCGGCCGTGGTCTCGCCCATGGCGATGCCCAGCTTCTGCTCCAGGTGCTTGAGCGCCCTGGCGCCATCACGCAGCTGGCACGGCAGGTTGGTGCAGACGTTGAGCTTGAACTTGCCCACCGGCTGCTGGTTGTACATGTTGTAGAAGGTCGTGACCTCGTGCACGGCCATGGCCGGCATCTCGAGGTAAGCGGCGATCTCGGCCTCGCTGTCGGCACTCACATGACCCAACTCCTGCTGCACGATGGACAGGCAGGCCATGACGGCAGACTGCTTCTGCTCGGCCGGGTACTTGGCGACTTCCTTGGCGAAGCGCGCTTTGATGGCATCAGAGATCATCGATCAATCTCTCCAAACACAATGTCCAGGGTGCCGATGATGGCCACGGCATCGGCCAGCATGTGGCCGCGGGCCAGCTCATCCAGCGTGGCCAGGTGGGCAAAGCCCGGGGCGCGGATCTTGAGGCGGTAGGGCTTGTTGGCACCGTCGCTCACGAGGTAGATGCCAAACTCGCCTTTCGGATGCTCGACGGCGGCATAGGCCTCGCCCTCGGGCACACGGAAACCTTCGGTGAAGAGCTTGAAGTGGTGGATCAGCTCTTCCATGTTGGACTTCATGGCCTCGCGGGCCGGCGGCGCCACCTTGTGGTTGTCGGTGATGACCGGACCCGGATTGGCCCGCAGCCAGTCCACGCACTGCTTGATGATGCGGTTGGACTCGCGCATCTCCTGCACGCGCACCAGGTAGCGGTCGTAGCTGTCGCCGGTCTTGCCGACCGGGATGTCGAAGTCCACGCGGTCATACGCGTCGTAGGGCTGCTGCTTGCGCAGGTCCCAGGCGATGCCGGAGCCGCGCAGCATCGGGCCGGTCATGCCCAGGTTGAGCGCGCGCTCGGCGGTGACGACGCCGATGCCCACGGTGCGTTGCTTCCAGATGCGGTTGTCGGTCAGCAGGGTTTCGTACTCGTCCACGCACTTGGGAAAGCGCTGAGTGAAGTCGTCGATGAAGTCGAGCAGCGAGCCCTGGCGGTTGGCATTGAGCTGCGCGATCGCCTTGGCGTTGCGGATCTTGCTGGCCTGGTACTGCGGCATGCTGTCCGGCAGGTCGCGGTAGACGCCACCCGGGCGGAAGTAGGCCGCGTGCATGCGCGCACCGGACACCGCCTCGTACATGTCGAACAGGTCCTCGCGTTCGCGGAAGGTGTAGATCAGGATGGTGGAGCTGCCACAGTCATTGCCGTGCGAGCCCAGCCACATCAGGTGGTTGAGCAGGCGCGTGATCTCGCCGAACATGGTGCGGATGTACTTGGCGCGCAGCGGCACCTCGATGCCGAGCAGCTTTTCGATGGCCAGGCAGTAAGCCTGCTCGTTGCACATCATCGAGACGTAATCCAGCCGGTCCATGTAGGGCAGCGACTGGATGTAGGTCTTGTGCTCGGCCAGCTTCTCGGTGGCACGGTGCAGCAGGCCGATGTGGGGGTCGGCGCGCTGCACGACCTCGCCGTCGAGCTCCAGCACCAGGCGCAGCACGCCGTGCGCGGCCGGGTGCTGCGGGCCGAAGTTCAGGGTGTAGTTCTTGATTTCTGCCATGATCAGTGCAACCCGCCGTAGTTGTCTTCACGGATGATGCGCGGCGTGATCTCACGCGGCTCGATGGTCACCGGCTGGTACACCACGCGCTGCTGCTCAGCGTCGTAGCGCATCTCGACGTGACCGGACAGCGGGAAGTCCTTGCGGAAGGGGTGACCGATGAAGCCGTAGTCGGTCAGGATGCGGCGCAGGTCGTCATGTCCTTCGAACACGATGCCGTAGAGGTCGAAAGCCTCGCGCTCGTACCAGTTGGCGGCACGCCAGACGCTGGTGAGGGAGTCCACCAGCGGGAAATCATCGTCGGTCGCAAAGACCTTCAGGCGCAGGCGCTGGTTCAGGCTGACCGACAGAAGATGGGACACGACACAGAAACGGGCCCCTTCCCAGCGGCCGTCACCGTACGTGGAATAGTCGACACCACAGAGGTCGATCAGCTGTTCGAAGCGGCACCCCGGGGCATCACGCAGGGTCTGCGCCGCCGCCAGGTAATCGGCCGCCGACACCTCGACCGTGACCTCGCCCAGGGCAACGTCCACGCGGCGCGCCTTGCCGCCCAAAGCGGCGGTGACGGTGTCCTTGAGTGCTTCGGGATTTACGGCAAATGCTGTCATCTGTAGTCCTCAGACGCGCGCCTCAGACACGCGCGATGGTTTGCGTGCGGCGGATCTTCTGCTGCAGCTGGATGATGCCGTAGATCAGCGCCTCGGCCGTGGGCGGGCAGCCCGGCACGTAGACATCGACCGGCACGATGCGGTCGCAGCCGCGCACCACCGAGTAGCTGTAGTGGTAATAGCCGCCACCGTTGGCACAGGAACCCATGGAAATGACCCAGCGCGGCTCGCTCATCTGGTCATAGACCTTGCGCAGAGCGGGCGCCATTTTGTTGCACAGCGTGCCAGCCACGATCATCAGGTCGGACTGGCGCGGGCTGGCACGGAACACCTCGGCACCGAAGCGCCCGATGTCGTAGCGCGCTGCCGCCGCATGCATCATCTCGACCGCGCAGCAGGCCAGACCGAAGGTCATGGGCCAGAGCGAGCCGGTCTTGGCCCAGTTCACCACCGTGTCGTAACTGGTGGTGATGAAGCCTTCTTTCATCACGCCTTCAATCATGGCATCAGCCCTCGTGAAAACCGCTTATTCCCAGTCCAGGGCGCCTTTTTTCCACTCGTAGACGAAGCCCACGACCAGAATGCCCAGGAACACCACCGCCGCCCAGAAACCGACCGCCCCCACCTCCTTGAGCGCCACGGCCCAGGGGAAGAGGAAGGCAATTTCGAGATCGAACAGAATGAAGAGGATGGCAACGAGGTAGTAGCGCACATCGAACTTCATGCGCGCATCTTCGAAGGCTTCGAAGCCACACTCGTAGGGGGAATTCTTGGCTGCGTCGGGCCGGTTGGGACCGAGGATGTAGCCGATAACCTGGGGGAGTATTCCAACAGCGATACCGACCAAGATGAACAGGAGAACGGGAAGGTACTGATCGAGGTTCATCTTGAGATACTGATCACCGTTTGCCTGCCGGAAGGCGTTCCGACAGGTCTGTTTATGGTGCCGTCGGCGAGACTCGAACTCGCACAGCTTTCGCCACTACCCCCTCAAGATAGCGTGTCTACCAATTTCACCACGACGGCTTGTCTCGGGCGCCGGAATTGCATGAGGATTGCGCTCTTCCGGCAGCCCTAGAGTTTACCCTGAATTTGACCCTCATCCCGGTTGATGAGGGTCAAGCTCAGAAGAAATTACTTGCTCGGAATCGCAGCCGCACCCGAGGCCGCCGGTGCAGCCGGCGCATCGACGGCCGGTGCCGCGTTGCCCGGGATCTGCGCCGCCGGCGCGGTGCCATCGGCCGGTGCCGTCACCGCCGCACGCTCAAGCACGCTGCCCGTGCTGGCCGGACGAGCGTTGCCGAAATAGGCCAGCAGCAGCGTGGCAATGAAGAACACCGTCGCCAGCACGGCGGTGGTACGCGACAGAAAGTTGGCACTGCCGGTGGCGCCGAACAGGCTGCCCGAGGCACCGCTGCCGAAGGCAGCACCCATGTCCGCACCCTTGCCGTGCTGGATCAGGATCAGGCCGATCATGCCCAGCGCCGACAGCATCTGGACCGTCAAGAGAATGGTTACGACAACACTCATGTTTACTCCTAAATTCGTAGCAGCCGGCGTCAGCCTGCCGCGGCAATGATGGTCAGAAAATCCGGGGCTTTGAGCGACGCGCCGCCGATCAGGCCACCATCGATGTCAGGCTGGCCCAGCAGCTGCGCGGCATTCGCCGCATTCATGCTGCCGCCGTAGAGGATCTTGACGCGCTCGGCCTGCGGCGTGGCCGCCTTCAGCTGCGCGCGCAGCACGGCATGCACGGCCTGTGCCTGCTCCGGCGTGGCGGTCTTGCCGGTGCCGATGGCCCACACCGGCTCATAGGCCACCACGATCTCGCTGATGCAGTGGCCGTTGAGGTGGATCACCGCGGCCAGCTGACGCTTGACCACTTCTTCCGTCCGATTCGCTTCGCGCTCGGCCAGCGTCTCGCCCACGCAGACGATGGGCGTCACACCATTGGCCAGCGCGCGCTGCGCCTTGGCCGCCACCACCGCATCGGTCTCACCGTGGTACTGGCGCCGCTCCGAGTGGCCGACGATGGCATAGCGCACACCGAAGTCCTTGAGCATGGCCACCGACACCTCGCCGGTGTAGGCGCCCAACTCGTGTTGCGACACGTCCTGCGCGCCCAGTTCCACCGGGCTGGTGGCCAGCAGGGCCTGGCACTGGGCCAGGTAAGGCGCCGGCACGCAGACGGCGATGTCGCAGGCCGGGTCCTTCAGGCCGGAGAGGATGCCTTTCAGCAGCGCCTGGTTGGCCGCCAGGCTGCCGTTCATCTTCCAGTTGCCGGCAATCAGTTTTTTCTTGCTCATGCTTGTCCCCAGGTCAGCACGATCTTGCCGATGTGCTGGTTCGATTCCATCAGGGCGTGCGCCTGGGCGGCGCCGCTGCCCGTCGGTTCCCTCGGATCGACAGCCTTCCAGGTGCTGTGGATCACGGGCTTGATCTTGCCGGCCTCGATCAGTGGCCAGGCGTGCTTGAGGCAGGCCTGCGCGATGGCGGCCTTGAAAGCCACCGGGCGCGGGCGCAACGTCGAGCCGGTGATGGTCAGGCGCCTGCGCAACACCAGACCGGCGTTGAAGCTGCTCTTGGTACCACCCTGCACGGCGATGATGACGATGCGGCCGTCCTCGGCTAGGCTCTCCACCTCGCGCGCGACATAGTCGCCGCCCACCATGTCGAGGATCACGTCCACGCCCTTGCCATCGGTCAGGCGCTTGACTTCGTCCTTGAAGTCCTGCGTCTTGTAGTTGATGGCATGGTCGGCACCGAGCTTCAGGCAGGCGGCGCACTTGTCGTCGCTGCCTGCGGTCACGATCACCTTGGCGCCCATGGCCTTGGCCAGCTGGATGGCGGTGACGCCAATGCCGCTGGAGCCCCCCTGGATCAGCAGCGTCTCACCGGCCTGCAGGCGGCCGCGGTCGAACACATTGCTCCAGACGGTGAAGAAGGTCTCGGGCAGCGAGGCTGCCTCGACGTCACTCAGGCCTTTCGGGTACGGCAGGCACTGCGCAATCGGTGCCGTGCACAGCTCGGCATAGCCGCCACCGGCCACCAGCGCGCAGACCTTGTCACCCAGCTTGAAGCCGGCGGCGGCCAACGCCGCGGCATCGCCGCCCACAACCTCGCCCGCCACTTCGAGGCCGGGAATGTCGGAGGCGCCCGGCGGTACCGGGTAGTTGCCCTGGCGCTGGAACACGTCGGGACGGTTGATGCCGCTGGCCGCCACGCGGATCAGCAGCTCGCCAGCCGCCGGCACCGGGTCCGGGCGCTCGCCCAGACGCAGCACCTCGGGCGCGCCGTAGGATGTGATCTCAACTGCTTTCATGGTTATTTGGGCCGATAGCGCCCGCGCCATGGGCGCGAACCGCTATCGATTCAGTAGCAAACCCAGTTCAGGCCTGTTCGCCGCCGCCCTGCTCGGGACGGTCCAGCAGCGCCTTCATGGACAGCTTGACGCGGCCCTTCTCGTCGGTCTCGAGCACCTTGACCTTGACGATCTGGCCTTCGGACAGGTAGTCGGTGACCTTCTCCACGCGCTCGTGGGCGATCTGGCTGATATGCAGCAGGCCGTCCTTGCCGGGCAGCAGGTTGACCAGGGCGCCGAAGTCCAGGATCTTGGTGACCGGGCCTTCGTAGACCTTGCCCACTTCCACCTCGGCCGTGATCTCGGCGATGCGGCGCTTGGCCTCGTCTGCCTTGGCGCCGTCAGTGGAGGCAATGGTGATGGTGCCATCTTCCGCGATGTCGATCTGGGTGCCGGTCTCTTCGGTCAGCGCGCGGATCACGGCGCCGCCCTTGCCGATCACGTCACGGATCTTCTCGGGATTGATCTTCATGGTGTACAGGCGCGGCGCGAAGTTGCTCACCTCGGTCTTGGCCTCGCCCATGGCTTCCTGCATCTTGCCCAGGATGTGCATGCGCGCTTCCTTGGCCTGCGCCAGTGCCACCTGCATGATCTCGCGCGTGATGCCCTGGATCTTGATGTCCATCTGCAGCGCGGTGATGCCGTTGGTGGTACCCGCCACCTTGAAGTCCATGTCGCCCAGGTGATCTTCGTCACCCAGGATGTCGGTCAGCACGGCGAAGCGGTTGCCTTCCTTGATCAAGCCCATGGCGATACCGGCCACGTGCGCCTTCATCGGCACGCCGGCGTCCATCAGCGACAGGCAGCCGCCGCAAACGGAAGCCATCGAGGAGGAGCCGTTGGACTCGGTGATCTCGGACACCACGCGCATGGTGTAGGGGAACTCTTCCTTGCTCGGCAGGCAGGCCACCAGGGCGCGCTTGGCTAGACGGCCGTGGCCGATCTCGCGACGCTTCGGGCTGCCGACGCGGCCGGTTTCGCCGGTGGCGAAGGGCGGCATGTTGTAGTGCAGCATGAAGCGGTCTTCGAAGTCGCCCGACAGCGCGTCGATGCGCTGCGCGTCGCGCTCGGTGCCCAGCGTGGTGATCACCAGCGCCTGGGTCTCGCCACGCGTGAACAGCGCGGAGCCGTGGGTGCGCGGCAGCACGCCGTTGCGGATCTCGATCGGGCGAACGGTGCGGGTGTCGCGGCCGTCGATGCGCGGCTCGCCGGCCAGGATCTGGCCGCGCACGATGCGCGCTTCGATGTCGAACAGCATGCCTTCGACCTTCACGCTGTCGAACTCGACGCCCGACTCTTTCAGGTCGGCCATCACGACGGCATAGGCCTCGCGGCAGGCGTGGGTACGGGCCTGCTTGTTGCGGATCTGGTAGGCGGCGCGCAGCTTGTCTTCCGCCAGCGCAGTCACCTTGGCGATCAGGGCCTCGTCCTTGGCCGGTGCCTGCCAGTCCCAGGCCGGCTTGCCGGCATCGCGCACCAGCTCATGGATGGCGTTGATGGCAATGTTGCCCTGCTCGTGGCCGAACACCACGGCGCCCAGCATGATCTCTTCCGACAGTTGCTGCGCTTCGGATTCCACCATAAGCACGGCGGCTTCGGTGCCAGCCACCACCAGGTCCATCAAGCTGTCCTTGCGCTGGGTCTGGCCCGGGTTCAGGACATATTCGCCGTTGATGTAGCCCACGCGGGCTGCACCGATGGGGCCGTTGAACGGAATGCCGCTGATGCTCAGCGCAGCGCTGGTGGCGATCATGGCGGCGATGTCGGCGTCGACTTCCGGATTCAGCGACAGGGTGTGGATCACGACCTGCACTTCATTGAAGAAGCCTTCGGGGAACAGCGGGCGGATCGGGCGGTCGATCAGGCGGCTGGTCAGGGTCTCGTACTCGCTGGGACGGCCTTCGCGCTTGAAGAAGCTGCCCGGGATCTTGCCGGCGGCGTAGCTCTTCTCCAGATAGTCCACCGTCAGGGGGAAGAAGTCCTGGCCCGGCTTGGCGCTCTTGGACGCGACCACGGTGGCCAGCACCACGGTGTCGTCGATGTTGACCATCACGGCGCCGCCAGCCTGGCGGGCGATCTCGCCGGTTTCCATGGTGACCGTGTGCTGGCCCCACTGGAAGGTCTTGGTGATCTTGTTGAACATGCTCATGTGCGTTCTCCTATCGGTTCAAGGGAGGTCTAAGCCGCCTCCCCGAGGGCCGGAAACCACATCACAGAACACGATGCCATTCCAGAGAAAGTCGGCAATCAGACTCAAATTTCTCTGGAATGACACAGCTTCGCTCTGTTTTTGCTGTCTCCGAAGTACAAAGCGCCTGAGCTAGCGGACCAACTCAGGCGCCTTTGTTCATTGTTCTGGCGATTACTTGCGCAGACCCAGCTTGGTGATCAGCGCGGTGTAACGGTCGGCGTCCTTGGCCTTCAGATAGTCCAGCAGCTTGCGACGACGGCTCACCATGCGCAGCAGGCCGCGACGGCCGTGGTGGTCCTTGGCGTGCTCTTTGAAGTGCGGGGTCAGTTCGTTGATGCGGGCGGTCAGCAGGGCGACCTGGACTTCCGGGCTGCCGGTGTCGGCGGCACCGCGGGCATTGGCCTTGATGACTTCGGCCTTGACGCTGGATGCGATCATTTCATTCTTCCTGTGATGCGGGGCGGCGCCAGCCCATCTTGGCTGCGGCGTCCCAAGGTTACAACTTGCGCCGGTGGCTGGAACTGCTGCCGGCGTGCGCTTGCGGAATGCAAAGCCCTGAGATTATAGCTCACCCCAGGCTGCGCGCCTTGTCGGCGCTACGCCACCCCCTTCCAGGGGCGATGCCAGCCGCCCGGCAAAGCCGGTTCGGAGGCATCCTCGCCTGACGACCCGTGTGGGGATGGCGCCTGCTCACTTGAGGAGCCAGCCGCGCAGCCTGTCCACGCCCTGCACCAGACGCTGCAACTCCCGGGAGGCAAAGCACCAGCGCAGCCAGCCGGCCGCCTCCGGGGCAAAGGCCTCGCCTGGTGCCAGGCCCAGGCCAGCCTCGACCACGAGACGTTTGGCGGTGGCCAGCGAATCCGGGTGGCCGTCCAGGCGGAAAAAGGCGTACATGCCACCCGACGGCATGGCCAACTGCACACCGGGCAGCGCCTGCAGCAGCGGCACCAGGGTGTCGCGCCCGGCCTTGAGCTGGGCCACCACGCGCGGCGTGATCTCGTCGGCCCGCTGCAGCGCCACCAGCGCGGCACGCTGGGTGAACACGCTGGCGCAGGAAGTGTTGAACTCGATCAGCTTGCCCATGTCGTGCGTCAACGTGGCGGGCAGCACCAGCCAGCCCAAACGCCAACCGGTCATGAGGAAACTCTTGGAGAAACTGCCGACCACGACCAGACGGTCTTCGGCCGACGCAATATCCAGAAAGCTAGGCGCGCACGCATTCACCTGGTCTGTCTCGTAGTACAGCTGCGCATACACCTCGTCGGCCACGATCCAGGTGCCGGTACGGCGGCAATGGTCCAGGATGCGCTGCTGCTCGGCGCGCGTCAGCGTCCAGCCGGTCGGGTTGTTGGGCGCGTTGAGGATCAGCACCCTTGTCGCGCCCGTCACAGCCGCCAGCAGGGCGTCGAGGTCCAGCGTCCAGGCGCCGTTCACCGGCTGCAGCGGCACGCAACGCAGCCGTGCACCCATGATGAGCGGCTGCGCCGTCAGGTTGGGCCAGACCGGCGTCACCGCCACCACCTCGTCGCCCGCCTCCACCAGCGCCTGCATGGCCAGCATCAGCGCGTTGACACCGCCGGACGTGACGGCAATACGCTCCATGCCGATCCGCTGCTGCGCACCGTGCAGGCGACTCACGTGCGCGGCAATCGCGGCCCGCAACTCCGGCAGGCCGAGGTTGTGGGAATAGAAAGTCTCGCCCTGCTGCAGCGATTCGATGGCCGCCTGGCGGATGAAGTCCGGCGTAACCTCATCGCCCTCGCCGAACCAGAAGGCCAGCACATCCGTGCGACCCAGGCCAGCGTTGGCCACCTCGCGGATCTTTGATTCCTGCAGCCGGTGGATGACGTCACGCATGGGGTACTCTCAAAACATCAGGGGCGCGGCATCTTGCAGCTGCTCGGCTGCTCGGCCCGCGTTGCCGGGATGGTCTTGATAACGCGGAAACCATAACCCGAGCCTTCCACATCGAACTTCACGCCCGGGCTGCCCTGGCGCTCCATCATGCCCACCATGAGTTGCTGCTGGAACTGGTGGTCCAGCGCGCGCATGCGGCCCTGCTGGCCGTGCAGGGCCACCTCGGCCCTCTCCAGCTGCGCGGCCACGGCCGCGGCCTGCACCGAACCGGCACGCTCGACGGCCTGGGCCAGCGACTCGATCATCAGCTGCATGCGCATGTGCACGTAGTCGTCGGCCGGCTTCGGGAAGCGCTGGCGGAACGACTGGTAGAAGGCCTCGCTGTCCTTGCCCTGCGCATTGGGCAGCCAGTCGGCCACCGCGATCACGCGGCCGATGCCGGCCTCGCCCAGCGCCGCCGGCGCGCCCAGCGCATTGCCGTAGAAGGTGTAGAACTTGCCCTCGAAACCGGCCTCGCGCGCAGCCTTCACCAGCAGCGTCAGGTCGTTGCCCCAGTTGCCGGTAATCACTGCCTGCGCGCCGCTGGCCTTGATCTTGACCGCATAAGGCATGAAGTCCTTCACCCGGCCCAGCGGGTGCAGCTCGTCGGCCACGATCTGCACATCCGGGCGCTGCAGCCCCAGCTGGCGCCGCGCCTCGCGAGCCACCGCCTGGCCGAAGCTGTAGTCCTGGCCGATCAGATAGACACTCTTGACCGCCTTGTCGTCCTTCAGCACCTCCATCAGCGCGGCCATGCGCATGTCGGCATGGGCGTCGAAGCGGAAGTGCCAGTAGCTGCACTTCTCGTTGGTGAGGATGGGATCGACCGCCGCGTAGTTGAGGAAGAGCACCTGCCGCGCCGGGTCGCGCTCGTTATGCTTGTTGATGGCGTCGATCAGCACCGCTGCCGTGGCCGAGGAATTGCCCTGCATGACGATGCGCGCGCCGTCATCAATCGCCGCACGCAGCGCCGCCAGCGCCTCCTCGTTCTGCCCCTTGCTGTCGTAACGTTCGATCTGCAGCAGGCGGTTGCCGCCCGCTGACGCCGGCAGCTTGACGCCGCCACGCGCGTTCACGCGTTCGGTGGCCCACACCAGGTTGCGGAAAACCGCCTCACCGGTGTTGGCAAACGGGCCGCTCAGGCCCTCGATCATGGCGAGCTTGAGCGGCGGCGGCGTGCCCTGTGCCAGCACGGCGGCCGGCAGAGATAGCGCCAGCGCCAACGATTTCAAGACCCGACGACGAAAAATTTTCATGAAAAACTTCCCTTGAAAACATCCGGGCCGTACGCACTTTCGAAACAAGCGGCAGACCAGAGACGGAGGCCGCGCAGTGTACGGGATGTGGCCTAGGCCCCATTCCGTGTGCACCCAAATTTTTGTGCTAACAGGAGCCCCAACCATGCTGTTCACCCCCGTCATCCGCCGTACCGCCTACGCCCCGACCCTGCGCTCGTTGGACCACTTCTTCGACGCCGCCCTGCAAGCCCCCGTCGTGGCCGCCAACAGCTGCCGCATCGAACAGGACGACAAGGCCTACACCCTGCGCTTCGACGTGCCCGGCGTGTCGCGCGAACAGCTGTCCATCGGCATCGAAGGCAACGTGGTGCGCCTGGAAACCCTGCCGGAAGCCGCGCGCCAGTACAAGGCTGCGTACGAGCTGCCGCAGGACATCGACGTGGCCGCCAGCGAAGCCAAGCTGGAGCACGGTGTGCTCACGCTCAAGCTGGCCAAGGTGCAGCCGGAGAGCAAGGTCACCAAGCTGGCGATCAACTGATCCCACCTCTTCAAACAAACAGGCCGCGAACTTCGCGGCCATTTTTTTGTTGCTCAAATGTCTGATTTGAACCGCATGGGCTATACCAGCACTCGTCGGCTTCAACACACTCTCTTACGCGGGAGCGACTGGCTGGGACAGGACAAGCTGCAAGACATGCTGGAGCAAAGTCCACTTCTTTGCCCGCACGTACTTGGCATGAACAAAGGCAACCTGAACGCCAGCGATTTTGAGTACCGCTTGCGGTGACCAAATACCACTAGGGCGTCCCGCAAGGCCAAAGACTAGTGCACCGCTTGCACCACCAAGATGCGGAGTCTCCTTTGCAAAACCGTAAGTGTTTCCCGCCTGTTCGCCGTAACGCAGAAAAAGATCGAACTCCCCGCGATCACTCACCACGTCTCCGCTGTACAGGCCTGTGTACAACTGCATCAATGCAGACGGCGCAACGGCACCCTCGTTGTAGCGAACCATCGAGTCTGGATAACCAGCGATTAGATAGTTCTCCGGCTGAAAATCTTCAGGGGCAACATTGCCAGAGTCCAAAAAGGTCCAACCGGATCTCGCGCGTTCAACGAATTCGGTGTCTCTGAGTTCGATGACTGCGACATCGTGGTCATCTGTATTTCTCGGATGGTAGATCGTCGCATGTCCGAAGTTCCAAACGGAGACGTCCTTCCCCGCACGCTCTGGTACGCCAAGCATATTGGGGTCGGTCCCTGAAAATAGATGCGCGGCAGTCACGAAGAAGGATCGGGACCCGGCGGAGAAAAAAGCTCCAGTGCCGAGGACACCTGCACGTTCCTTCGTTTGGCAGACGAGTGGAACAGTGCACGAGACTAGAAACCGCTCAATGCTGGCCAACTCGGGCGGCGACAGCCCCGTGATCTCTGTGAGAGGGCGTGAATGCATTGTTTTTCGACGCCTAGCCGTTCGACAGCAAATTCACACCGACTGACTGATCGCATCCAGCGGCCAGCGCGGCTTGACCTCGAAGGTGTAGGCGCGCGTGGCCTCCTGCTGGCCCGCCTGCAGGCGCATGGCGGCGGCCATGGCGATCATGGCGCCGTTGTCGGTGCACAGGTGCAGCTCGGGGTAGTGCACACGCACCTTCAGCTTCTGGCACTGGGCATTGAGCTGTTCACGCAGCAATTTGTTCGCCCCCACGCCACCCGCCACCACCAGACGCTTCAGCCCGGTTTCTTTCAAAGCAGCGAGCGACTTCTTCACCAGCACTTCCACGATGGCGGCCTGCGTCGAGGCCGCGAGATCCGCTTTGCGGCCCTGCAGTTCATCCCCCAGGCGCTGCGCCTGCGTCAGCACCGCCGTCTTGAGGCCGGCAAAGGAGAAATCGAGGTTGCCGCTGTGCAGCAGCGGGCGCGGCAGCTTGAAGGCCGTGCCGTCGCCCTGCTCGGCCAGCTTGGACAGCGCCGGCCCGCCGGGATACCCCAGGCCCAGCAGCTTGGCCGACTTGTCGAAGGCCTCGCCGGCCGCGTCGTCTATCGTTTCACCGAGGATGGCGTAGCGGCCCACGCCGTCCACCCGCATCAGTTGCGTATGGCCGCCGGAGACCAGCAGGGCCACAAAGGGAAACTCCGGCGGGTCGGCACTCAGGAAGGGCGACAACAAATGTCCTTCGAGATGGTGCACACCCAGCACCGGCTTGCCTAGGGCCGCACCCAGCGCGCAGGCGACGCCGGCGCCCACCAGCAGCGCGCCGGCCAAGCCGGGGCCGCGCGTGTAGGCCACCACATCGATGTCTTGCAGTGTCTTGCCGGCCTCGCCCATCACCTTGTCGGTGAGCGGCAGCACACGGCGGATGTGGTCGCGGCTGGCCAGTTCGGGCACCACGCCGCCATAGGCCTGGTGCATCTCGACCTGGCTGTAGAGCGCGTGCGAGAGCAGCGACGGCACCGCCGATGCATGGCTCTGCACCAGGGCCACACCGGTTTCGTCGCAGGAGGATTCGATGCCGAGGATGAGCGGCGCGATGTCTGACATGCCGCGAGTCTAAGCGAACGACTGCTTACTTCATGACCAGGCCGCCATCCACCACCAGCACCTGCCCAGTCATGAAACGGCTCCAGTCGGACGCCAGGAACAGCACCGGCCCGGTCACGTCGTCCGGCCGGGCGATGCGGCGCAGCGGCGTCTGCGCCACGATGGCTTCCTTCACGTCTTCCTTGGTGGCGCGGCTGGCGTCGGTGGGATAGACCAGCCCGGGCGCCACGCAGTTGACGCGGATGCCCAACGGGCCGAGTTCGGCTGCCAGGTTGCGGCTGAAGCCCACCAGCGCCGACTTGGCCGTGGCGTAGTCATGGTACGGCACCACCGGTCGCTCCACCAGGTCGCTGGCGAGGTTGACGATGCAACCCTGCGCACGCTGGCGCAGATGCGGCAGCACGGCCTGGCAGACGTTGTAGGTGGCGCGCACGGCGCCGTCGAACTGCGTCTGGTAGTCAGCCCAGCCGGTCTCCCAGAAATGCTTGCGCTGCTCGGGATCGAAGCGATATGGCGCGAAGGCGTTGTTCACCAGCACGTCGATTCGCCCCAGCTCGGCCAGCACCTGCGCCACCATGGCCTGCACCTGCGCCGCGTCGTTCACATCGGCACGAATCGCCCAGGCATCGCCGCCGGTAGGTGCGCCGGCAGCCTTGCACGTGGCGACGACGTCTTGCGCCGCGCTTTCGTTGCGCAGGTAGTTCACGACCACGAAGCCGCCCTCGCTGGCGAAGGCCTGCGCGATGGCCGCGCCGATGCCGCGGCTGGCGCCGGTGACGAGGATGACCTTGCCTTGGAAGTTCATGGCCGTTGCTCGCTCATTTGCCCGGCAGCAGGTCGCTGCTGACCACGTCGCTCATCTTCAGCTCACGCTGAATGAGGCCGATCTTCTTCCAGGCATCTGCGCCCTTCTGCAGTGCTTCGACGTCGATGGCGCCCAGGCCCTTTTGCTGCGTCAGCGGCGAGACGCTGGAGGCGTTGCGCAGCTTGATCACCTCCAGGTTGATGGCTTCGTTCTGGCCGTCGATGGCGCGCTTGACGGCCAGTTTGGCCGCCTCCTGCGGGTTGGCGATCATCCAGGCCGCGCTGTCGCGGTAGGCAGCCAGGAAGCGGCGCAGCACGTCCTTCTTCTGCTGGTAGGTTTCCTCGCGCACGATGAAGAGATCGCTGGAGACGTTGAGTGACTGGCGCACCTCCATCACGTTCACCTCGCCCAGGCCCTTCTGCCGGCCGATGGCCAGGCCGGTGTCGGTAGCGGCGGTGGCGTCCACCTGGCCCTGCATCAGCGGCGCGAAGTTCAGCAGGCCGGTCACCACGATGGTGACGTCCTTCTCGGTCAGGCCGGCCTGGTGCAGCAGCACCTGCAGATGGCTGCGCGTGCCGCTGGACAGGCTGTAGACGCCGATCTTCTTGCCCTTCAGGTCAGCCGGCTTGCTGATGCCGCTGGACTTGAGCGCCACCACGTTGAACACGTTCTGCGGGTAGATGTCGTAGATCGCGCGCAGCTTTTCGCCCTTGTCGAGCGCAGCAAAGAAGGAGCCGGGGTCGGTGAAGGCGACGTCGCCCTGGCCGCTGAGCAGGTTGCGGATGGCATCACCGCCACCGGCGCCGCTCAGGTAGGCCAGCTCGATGCCGCGCGCACGGAAGAAGCCCTTCTCGTCTTCCACCAGCAAATTGGTGATCTCGGTGATGGGCTTGCTCCAGCCGGCCAGCGTCACTTTGTCGAGCTTGGCCTGGGCCCAGGCGCCCGTACCGCACAGTGTGGCCAGGGTGAACGCCGTCAGGGTGCGCAGGGTGGTGCGTTTCATCAATGTTGTCCTTTCAGGTGTATGCATCAGTTCGAATAAGGCTTGAGCAACCAGCGCTCCAGCAAGAGCGTGGCCTCGTACAGCAGCAGGCCGATGGCGGTGATGAGCAGCAGCACGGCAAACATCAGCGGCGTGTCCATGGAGCCTTGCGTGGCGATGATCAGCGCGCCCAGCCCCTGGCTGGCGCCGACGAACTCGCCCACCACCGCGCCCACCAGTGCCAGCACCACGGCCACGCGCAGACCGGCCAGGATGGTGGGCAGTGCGGCCGGAATCTTGAGTCGCCACAGCGTCTGCCCCCGGGTGGCGCCCAGCATGCGGAACAGTTCCAGGCGCGCCGCGTCCACCTGCGCCACGCCGGTCAGCGTGTTCTCCAGCAGCGGGAAGAAACAGATCAACGCCGTGATCACCACCGTGGGCGTCGTGCCGAAGCCGAACCAGACGATGAACAGCGGCACCAATGCGAGCTTCGGCACCACCTGGCTGGTCACCACATAGGGCATGAGCACGCGCCGCAGCGCAGCCGATTCGCCCAGCAGCACCCCGCCGGCAAAGCCCAGCAGCACACCGAGCGCGAGACCCAGGCCCAGTTCCAGCACGGTCTGGGCGATGTGCGGCCACAAATAGCCGGTGGCCAAGCCGCGCCACAGCGCCGCGGCAACCATGCTCGGTGCCGGCAGCACCAGCGGTGAGAACTTGAAGGCCGATGCCGCCCATTCCCACGCAAACAGGAGGACGAGCAGCAAAAGCAACGCGAACAGGCGTGGATAGCGGCTCATGCGACGCCCTCCCCGTCCATGGCCTGGCGCAGTTCGGCGCAGATGGCATTGAAGTCGGCGCTGTAGCGCAGGGCCTGCGAGCGCGGGCGCGGCAGCTCGACGCGGATGTCGTGCCGGATGTGGCCGGCCTCCATCACCGCCACGCGGTCGGCCAGGTACACCGCCTCGGTGATGTCGTGCGTGACGAAAAACACCGAGGTGCCGCGCGCACGGCAGATGCGCTGCAGCTCGTCCTGCAGTTCCTCGCGCGTGATGGCATCCAGCGCCGCAAACGGCTCGTCCATCAGCAGGATGGGCGGCTGCGGCAGCAAGGCGCGCGCAATCGCCACCCGGCTCTGCTGCCCGCCCGAGAGCTGGCGCGGATGGTGGTCGAGGTGGGCGCCCAGGCCGAGCTGCGTCAACAGCTGCGCGGCACTCGCCACGTCGTCCGCCGTGGGCGTGCGCTGCAGGCTGATGGGCAGCAGCACGTTGTCGCGCACGGTCAGCCAGTCCAGCAGCGTGGGCTGCTGGAACACAAAGCCGGTGCCCGGGCCGGGCGCAGCCACCGACTGGCCCTGCAGCAGCACCTGCCCGGCATCAGGCCGCAGCAGGCCGGCGGCCAGCTTGAGCAGCGTGGTCTTGCCGCAGCCGCTGCGTCCCACCAGGCAATGGAATTCACCCGGCGCAATGTCCCAGTCCACGCCTTGCACCACCGGCGGCCAGCCGGGGAAGGTGTAGCTCACCTGCCGCATGTCGAGGAAGGGCGCCACACTCATGGTCAGTCCTTGTACGGTGCAAACTGCTCGGCCGCGTCTTCGGCCGAGGCTTCCAGCTCCACCATGCGCACCAGGTCCAGCAGCGAAAAGCGGCCGTCGTGGTGCCAGCCGGCTTCGGGCGCGGTCATGCGGCCCAGCGCGCACAGGCGCGTGGCGCCGGCCTCGCCCAGCGGGCCGGCCAGGGCGTGCAGTTCCTGCGGCGCGGCGGCGATGCCCACCGTCTGCAGCACCTCGCGCTGCGCGGCCAGCAACGGCACCGCGTCACGCAGCGCGTCCACCGCCTGCACCTGCACCGTGCGGTTGAGCGCGCAGGGTTGCAGCGGGCCGGCCTGCTCGGCATAGGCCACGGCCCAGGGGGCCTCGGCGTCACCCAGCAGCTGCACCGCGGCACTGGCATAACCCTGCAGCTCCTGCCCCTGGCGCCAGGCCGCCACGCCGGCGGCTTCTTCCAGCGTCAGCGGGCGGCGCACGAACTTGTGCTGCAGCGTGGCCAGTTGCCCGGCAAGCGCCTGGGCAAATTCCTGCGGGCTGATGCGCCCGCTGCGCGCCACATAGAAGGTGTGCGGCGAATAACAGCCCTGCTGCTCGTAGCGCACCACGTCCAGCGCGGCGGCGCGGGCCACGGCCGGCAGGCGCTGGGCATCGAGCGCCGTGGCCGACACCAGCCCCACGCTGAGCTTGTGGCCGTGCGGCAGGAAGCGCGTGGTGATGGGCACCTGCTCACGCAGCGCGGCCAGCGTGGCGTTGCCACCGTAGGCCAGCACCACGTCTGCCGCGCCAAACAGCGCGCGTTCACTGGCCGTGTCGCCGCCCTTGAACCAGACGATGGCCAGCGCCTGCGCCAGCCGCGGCTCCACCTTGGCCAACAGGCGTGCAAACAGCGCGGCAAACAGCGGCTCGGCGCTGGCCACCTTGCCCACCGCCGGCGCCTTGACCAGCAGGCCGCACACGAGGCTCCACAGCGGCAGCCCGGGCACGTTGCCGGCCCACACATGCGCCAGCAGCTCCGGCCCGAAGGCGCGCACCATGCCGCCCTTGGCCGCGGGCTGGAACTCGTCCAGCACCTTGGGGTTGGCAAAGTCTTCCGCCACAAAACGCTGCAGCTGCGGCGCGCGGAAGGTCTTGAGGTAGGCGTTCAGGCCCAGGCGCACCATCTCGGCATCGAAGCCGGTGATGCGCGGCAGCAGCAGCTCCAGCTCCAGGCGATACGGGTCGGCTACGTTCAGCAGGCGTTCGATGGCGCGGTCGATGGCGGCAATGACCTGCGACAAGGGCATGGCCTTGAGCTGGGCGCCGCCCTGCGTGCGCACGTGCGCCGCCAGCGCGCTCAGCTGCGCCGGCGTGAGCTGCGGCACCGCCACGTCCACGCGCTGCGCACCCTCGCCGAAGGTCAGCGTGTGCCACTGCACCTGATCGGCCGGCAGGCCCGGCAGATAGCCCGCGTGAATCTTCATGACCGTGCTGCCTGCAAAAATTCGTCCACCGCCAGCGAACAGCCCTTGGCCTGCGCCCCCTGGGCGCGGCCCAACAGCAGAAAGCCACCGTCCACCGCCACGCCCACGTCTTCCGTCAGGATGGTGACGACGGAATTGAAGTTGCCCAGATCGGTGTGCGCCAGGATGCCGCGCTCGCCGGCCGGCACTTCCAACCCGGTGAGCGGGTCCAGCACGCGGCTGCGGATCCACGCCGGGCCGGACTTGATGGCCGGCAGCACGGCATTGCCGTCGTCGTAGAACTGGGTGCTGAGCTCGGTCATGCCGTACATGTTGATGCAGGCGCTGCGCGGCACGCCGAAGGTGGACGAGAGCTGCCCGTAAAAATCTTCCATGTCCATCTCGCGCGACTGGCCCTTGAAGCCGCCGGTGTCCAGCAGGCGGCTGCCGGCCGGCAAGCGGAACTGCAGCCCACGCGCCTGCAGTGCGTCCATCAGGTGCACAAAGCTGTAGCTGGCACCCAGCAGGGCGAACGGCTCACTGCTGGCCTGCACCTCGGCCAGCGTGGCGCACAGCGCGTCCACCTGCAGGCCGTGGGCGTCCAGGAAATAGCGGCTGGCGGGCGTGCCGAACGCATGCAATGCCAGCGCCAGGTAGTGCGCCAGCGAGGAGTTGGGCATGAGCTGCTCGTCGGGGAACAGGATGCCCATACGCATGCGCTCAGCACCGGCCATGAAGCGGGCGAGGAAGTTGCGCGTCATCGACAGGTCGTACACCTGCAAGTGCGGGTGGTAGTGCCGGCCCTTCACGTCGCCACGCGTGGTGCCGCTGGTCATGAAGACGCGTTCGCAGATGTCAGGGGGTATGCAGCTGAGCGTGAGGTCCTTGAAGCCGTTGATGGGCACGGCCGGAATATCGCGCCAGCTTTTCACGGTGCGCGGCGTGCGGCCACGCTGCTGACAGAACTTCTGAAAGGCGGCGTTGTGCTGGAACTGGTGCGCAAACAGGCGCAGGGCCAGCGCGTTGAAGGCATCGTCGCTCGCGTCGGGCCGGCCGATGAAGGCCAGCAGGTCGGCCACCAGCGCGTCGGTGCCGCTGGCGGGTGCTTGCGTCGCAGTGGAAATGTGGTTCACGTTCGCCCTCTTCCGGTGGTGTGCCTGGCCGGGGCCGGGCGTGGGTGCTCCGAAAGGGGTGGCAGGGACGGGACGCGGGTCCTGACAGCTCTTCTTACGTCGGCATGATCCGATTCAAGTTCGCGGGTTCGGTTTCACCATCTCAGCCACGCTGCCGTTGCCGGCAGGGTTGCACCCCGGAGCGGTTGGGATTCTACGCGGAGTGGAGCGGTGCGGGTGAATCCGTTGCTCTTGAGCTAACAGACTGACTTCTCTTGATTCTCGTCAGATGGCGACAGACTGTCCAAGTGGTGTAATTTGATCAAAGGCCAACTGGTTCTGCACCTTGAATACCTCCCATCGAAGAAAGTTGTAATGAAACCCGTCACCGCCCAGACAACTTCGACAAAGCCTGCAACTGATGCGCTAACACACAGCACAGGGTTGGACCGACGTCAATTCGTCAAGTACTCGTTCGCGGTCGCGGCCGGGCTCTCCGGGGCACCTTTCTCGGCGGCCCAGAGCGGCACTAGCCATCGGCTGCGCAGTTATCCGATCGACGGGCGCAAGGTCAAGAAAACGACCGAGCAGATGCTGGCCTTCGACCTTCCGGCGACCATCGACAAGCCCAAGTCGAACAAGGGCCTGCATGCCACGGAAATGAGCCAGGTGCAGGACTACGACAAGTACGGCTACGGGAAGTATCGACTTGCTGGCGGTCTTCCTGTCGTGCCACGCTATGACTTGCTGGCCAATGCCGGCAGCTACGCGGTGCCGGCCAAACGCAAGCGGCTGGCCAATTTCTTTGCCATGACCGACATCCACATCACGGACAAGGAAGCGCCGAACCAGCTGATCTACATCCAGCAAGCCGACTCGGTCCGCGGCGGCGAGATGACCTCGATCTACTCGCCCGTGATGATGTACACCACCCAGCTGCTGGACGCCGCCATCCAGACCGCCAATGCGCTGCACGAGCGGAGCCCGTTCGACTTCGGCATCTCGTTGGGCGACGTTTGCGACAGCGGCCGCTACAACGAACTGCGCTGGTACCTCGACGTGATCGACGGCAAACCCATCAGGCCGAGTTCGGGTGCGCACCTGGGCGAGGACACGGTGGATTTCCAGCGGCCTTTCCAGGCGGCCGGACTCAACAAGTCCATCCCGTGGTACCAGGTGCTGGGCAACCATGATCACTTCTACATCGGCTCAGTGCCGGTAGATGCCGACCCCTCACTCAAGATCCGCGAGAGCTACGTCAGCGATCAGGTCTGGGCGGTTGGCAATGTGCTCATCCCCAACGCATCCGTCTCCACGCCCATGGCCTTGCCACCGGTGATCTATGACATGAAAACCAGCCTGAGCGGGACCTCGAAAGCGACCCAGAACGACCCGGTCACCGGCGTCGTGGGCAACACCTTCTACATGGGCGTCATCGACGGCGCCAGTCCCTATGGCGCCGTCCGCTACGCGGGCAAGAAGGAAGACTTCCCATCTCCCCCCAAGGTGGCAGCCGACCCCGACCGGCGCGCCCTGCTGCGCAGCGAATGGATTGCAGAATTCTTCAACACCTCGACCCTTCCCAGGGGCCATGGCTTTGGCCTGGTACCGGAGGCCTTGCGCCGCAGCCAGGACGGGTTCGCCTGCTACAGCTTTGTCCCCAAGTCGGACATTCCGCTCAAGATCATCGTGCTGGACAACACCCAGCTGGAAACCGATGGCTCCCGCGACATTCACGGACACGGTTTCCTGGACGAGGTGCGCTGGAAATGGTTGCAGGCCGAGCTCGACGCCGGCCAGGCCGCCAATCAGCTGATGGTGATTGCAGCGCACGTCCCGATTGCCGTGGCCGCCAGCGGCAGCTTGATGGAGTGGTGGAACCCCAAAGGGCAGGCAGCCCCGTCCCAGAATGATCCGTATGCGGTCATGGACAACGCGGTCAAGCTGCCCGACCTGATCCGCAAACTGCAGGACACGCCCAACCTGCTGATGTGGATGGCTGGCCACCGGCACTTGAACACGGTCAAGGCGCTGCCCGCTTACCGCGACGAAGCCCGCACCCAGCTCGTGCCTGAGAAGAGCTTCTGGCAGGTGGAGACCTCTTCGCTGCAGCATTTTCCGCAGCAGTTTCGTACCTTCGAGATCTACCTGAACAGCGACTACACGGTGTCCATCGTGGCGGTCAATGTGGACCCGGAAGTGGCCGAAGGCACGCCCGCCGCAACCTCGCGCAAGTACGCGATTGCGGAGCATCAGATTGCCCGCAACGACCTGCGGCAGAACGAACCCAACCGCGTGTACTTCCCGGGCACCCAACTCAAGGTCGACAGCATGGACCCCACGCGCCCGCAGGACGACTCCCCCGATCCGAGCATCCGGTATGGCGACGTGGATGGCGTGCCGTACTGCGCTTCCTACAACGCGGAACTGTTCAAGCAGCTCACGCCGACGATGATCGAGGTCATGAAGAAAATTGCCTGACCCCGGCCTGGTGCCTGTGGGCCAACTGCCGCCTCGAAGTGGTTTACTGCTTCGGGTGGCAACGCCGGGACGCGACTTCTGGCAGCTCGTTTGACGTCGGCATGATCCGATTCAAGCTCAGGGGCAAACGTGAACGGTTGGCCCTCAGGATCCCAAGCGTTTGAACGCCGTCCATGTGCCGCCGTCTAGGTGCCGCCGGCCTGCCAAGCCGCCACCGGCGGTGTGCAACCTCAATCCAGCTGGATGTTCAAGCCTTTGATGAGGGATTCCATCTTCCGGGCTTCAGCCTTGATGAGGGCGTCGAACTGCTCGGGCGTGCCCACCACCACCTCCGAGCCAATCTCCTGCCATTTCTTCTTGAACTCCGGGTCGGCAAAGATGGCACGCAACTCCGAATTCAATCGCGTGACGACAGGCTTGGGCGTGCCAGCTGTGGTCGCGATGCCGTGCCAGGCGTAGTACTCGAAGTCGGGGTAGCCCAGTTCGCTGATGGAAGGCACATCGGGCAACAGCGGTGAGCGGGTCTTGGTGGTCACCGCCAACGGACGCAGTTTCCCGGACTTGATGTGCTGCATGGAGCTGCCCATGATGTCGAACATGCTGCTGATCTGCCCGCCCATGAGATCCACGATGGCCGGGCCGGCTCCCTTGTACGGGATGTGCATGATCTCGACCTTGGCCTTGGCCTTGAACAGCTCACCGCCGAGATGCTGGGGCGTGCCGCTGCTCGCCGAGCCGAAGGTCATGCGATTGTTCGGGTCGCGTGCCGCCGTCACATACTCCTTGAAGCTGCGAATCGGGCTGTTCTCGGACACCTCCAGAACCAGTGGAAATTTGGAGATCTGGATCACGGGCGCCAGGTCCTTGACCGGATCGAAGCCCAGCTTCGGATACAGGTACTGGTTGGCCGAGAGATTGCCGCTGGCCGCCAGCAGCAGGGTGTAGCCATCCGGCTTGGCTTTGACCACCTGCATGGTGCCGATGTTGCCACTGGCTCCGGCCTTGTTCTCGACCACGACCGGCACGTTGAGCCGCTTGGACAGGGGCTGGGCAATCAGGCGCGCCATCAGATCGGTCGGCCCGCCCGGCGGGAACGGCACCACAAAGGTGATGGGGCGGCTGGGCCAGGCATCCTGCGCCAAGGCGGCCAGAGGCAGGATCAGGGTCGCGATCAGGCTGAGTGCTTTTTTCATGGGTTGTCTCCTGGTTAGCGTTGAAATAAGGCGTTGAACATGCGTGACGGCCCCGACCTAGCGGGCGTCGTGTGTATGGATCTGCAGCGCCTCCAGAAAGCGCGAGACCATGTTGTAAGCCGCCACCGTGGCCGTGATTTCGACGATCTGCTCGGGCGTGAACAGCGCCGAGATCTCGGCAAACACGGGATCGGGCACCTGCACCTGGCGCGTCATGGCATCGGTGTAGGCCAGTACGGCACGCTGGCGCCCATCAAAAAAGGGGCTGGAAGTCCAGTCGCTCAGCGCATCGAGCTGCGCCTGCGACATCCCCTCGCGCAGTGCGATCGGCGCATGCTGGTCGGCCTCATACGGCGCGTTGTTGAGGTGGGCCACGCGCATGATGATCATTTCGCGCAAGGCACCCGACAGCGAACTTTTCTGACGGATGGCCGTGAGGTAGGTGAGCCAGCCTTCGGCAATCGGCGCGCTGTGCATGAGCATCTGGTACAGGTGCAGCAGCTCGCCACGCTCCGCGATGATGCGATCAGCCAGGGAACGCACAGCCGCGCGGCTGCAGTCGGCATAGGGAATACGGGCCACGGGTTTTGCTCCTTTGATATCGAAAAATTCCTCGATGCATCCGCATCGTGGCGGATCGCGGCTGATTTTGGAGCCGGGTGATATAT
>Ga0114986_1000081_pt1 | contig 25529 bp, 21 predicted proteins | sample Shrwel1BS1Day17_FD_96988 | JGI IMG/M metagenome (GOLD analysis project Ga0114986, IMG submission 96988) | Subsurface microbial communities from deep shales in Ohio, USA - Utica-3 well 1 S-1-Day17 | ecosystem: Environmental > Aquatic > Deep subsurface > Shale gas/oil reservoir > Produced... | reverse complement strand
GCCCTGCCGCACCCCACCCCAAGTCCCCCGCTCTGGAAGCCGCACAATGACCCCGACCCTCGACCAGCTTCACGAATACCGCACCGCCACCGACACCCCGCTGTTCAGCGGCCTGCCGGGCGATGTCGCGGTGAGCTTCGAATTCTTCCCGCCCAAGAGCGCGAAGATGGAAGAGCAGCTTTGGGATGCAGTGACGCAGCTTAAGCCGCTCGCTCCCAGCTTCGTGTCGGTCACCTATGGCGCGGGCGGTTCCACCCGTGAGCGCACCCACGCCACGGTCGCGCGGATCATCGCCGAGGGCAAGCTGCCTGCCGCCGCGCACCTCACCTGCGTCGCCGCCTCCAAGGCCGAGATCCACGAGGTCGCCGAGCAGTACTGGGAAGCGGGCGTGCGCCACATCGTCGCGCTGCGCGGCGATGCGGGTGAGCCGGGCGCGCCCTTCACCCCGCACCCCGAAGGCTATGCCAGCGCCGCCGATCTGGTCGCGGGCCTCAAGGCCATCGCCCCCTTCGAGATTTCGGTCGCTGCCTATCCCGAGACGCACCCCGATGCGACTTCGCCGCAGGACGACATCGACAACCTGAAGCGCAAGCTCGATGCCGGGGCGACCCGCGCGATCAGCCAGTTCTTCTTCTCGGCCGAAACCTTCTTCCGCTTCCGCGATCAATGCGCCGCCGCCGGGATCGACGCCCCGATCCTGCCGGGCATCCTCCCTGTCACCAATGTCGCGCAGGCGAGGAAGTTCGCCAGCGCGTGCGGGGCGGCGATCCCGGCGTGGATGGACGGGTTGTTCGAAGGCCTCGACGAAAAGCCCGCCGCGCGCCAGCTGGTCGCCGCCACGGTCGCCGCCGAGCTGTGCCGCCGCCTCTACGCAGGCGGGGTGCGCGATTTCCACTTCTACACCCTCAACCGCCCCGAGCTCGCCTATGCGATCTGCCACATGCTCGGAAAGCGCCCTGTCGGAGACAACGCATGAGCGCCCGCGAACAACTCCAGACCGCCGCAAAGGACCGCGTGCTGATCTTTGACGGCGCGTTCGGCACGCAGATCCAGAACCGCAAACTGACCGAAGCAGACTACGCGGGCAACCTCGGCCTCACCGCCGACCAGAAGGGCAACAATGACATCCTCGCCCTGACGCGGCCCGATGTGATTGCCGATATCACCCGCGCCTATTTCGATGCGGGCTCGGACATCGTCTCGACCAACACCTTCTCCGCCAATCGCATCTCGCAGGCCGATTATGCTGCCGAGGCGCTGGTGCGCGATATCAACGTGGCGAGCGGCAAGATCGCCCGTGCGCTGGCCGATGAATATGCGGCCAGGGACGGCAAGCCCCGCTTCGTCGCCGGCGCGATCGGGCCGACCAACAAGACCCTCTCCCTCAGCCCCGACGTCGAGGACCCGGGCTTCCGCGAGATCGATTTCGATTATCTGGTCGACGTCTATCTCGAACAGGCGCGTGCGCTGGTCGAGGGCGGCGTGGACTTCATCCTGATCGAGACGGTGTTCGACACCCTTAACGCCAAGGCCGGGATCATGGCGGTCAAGCAGCTGGAGCGCGAGCTGGGCCGGGAAGTGCCGGTGATGATCTCGATGACGCTCACCGACCTGTCGGGCCGCAACCTCTCTGGCCACACCGTGGAGGCGTTCTGGTATGCGGTGCGCCATGCCAAGCCGCTGACCATCGGCCTCAATTGCAGCTTCGGCGCCGAACAGCTGCGCCCGCACGTCAAGGTGCTCTCGCAGATCGCCGATACGCTGCTGATGATCTACCCCAATGCGGGCCTGCCCAACGAGTTGGGTGAATATGACGAGATGCCGGACACCACCGCCGGGCTGGTCAAGGACTGGGCGGACCACGGGCAGGTCAACATCCTTGGCGGCTGCTGCGGGTCTTCGCCTGCGCATATCGCCGCCATCGCCAAGGCGGTCGCCAAGTCGGAACCGCGCGCCGTGCCCACGCCCGAACCGGCGATGAAGCTGGCGGGGCTTGAGGCCTTTATCGCTGCTTAGGCTGAAACCCGTTCGCCCTGAGCTTGTCGAAGGGCGGTCCTTCCTTCCGAAGAAAAGTGCAGTGCTTCGACAGGCTCAGCACGAACGGAACTGAAAAGTTGCTCTGATGACCCAAACGTCCTCCTCCTCCCGCTTCATCAATATCGGCGAGCGCACTAACGTCACCGGATCGGCGGCGTTCAAGAAGCTGATCATGGCGGGCGACTACCCCGCCGCGGTCGAAGTCGCGCGCCAGCAGGTCGAGAACGGCGCGCAGGTGATCGACGTCAACATGGACGAAGGGCTGCTCGATGCGGTCCACGCCATGACGACGTTCCTCAAGCTGATCGCCGCAGAGCCGGACATTGCCCGTGTCCCGGTGATGATCGACAGCTCGAAGTTCCACGTGATCGAGGCAGGGCTGAAGTGCGTTTCGGGCAAGCCGATCGTCAATTCGATCAGCATGAAGGAAGGCGAGGCGCAGTTCCTCGAACACGCGCGCATCTGCATGGATTACGGCGCGGCGGTGGTCGTGATGGCCTTCGACGAGACCGGGCAGGCCGATACCAAGCGGCGCAAGGTCGAAATCTGCAAGCGCGCCTATGACCTGCTGGTGGCCGAGGGCTTTCCGCCCGAGGACATCATCTTCGACCCCAACATCTTCGCGGTCGCGACGGGGATCGAGGAGCACAACAATTACGGCGTCGACTTCATCGAAGCGGTGAAGGAACTGCGCGAACTGTGCCCCCACGCGCATTACTCCGGGGGCCTGTCCAACCTCAGCTTCTCGTTCCGCGGCAACGAGCCCGTGCGCCGGGCGATGCATTCGGTGTTCCTGTATCACGCGATCCCCGCGGGCCTCGACATGGCGATCGTCAACGCCGGGCAGCTCGACGTCTACGACCAGATCGACCCCGCCCTGCGCGATGCCTGCGAGGACGTGATCCTCAACCGCGATCCTGACGCGACCGAGCGCCTCATCGCGCTCGCCGAAAGCTTCAAGGGCAAGTCGGTCGCCGATGAAAAGGCCGCCGAGGAATGGCGCGGTTGGGCGGTGGAAAAGCGGCTCGAACATGCGCTGGTCAAGGGCATCGACGCGCATATCGTCGATGATACCGAACAGATGCGCGCGGCCATCGCCGCCAAGGGCGGGCGCCCGATCGAAGTGATCGAAGGCCCGCTGATGGACGGGATGAATGTCGTCGGCGACCTGTTTGGCTCGGGCAAGATGTTCCTGCCGCAGGTGGTGAAGTCCGCGCGCGTCATGAAGAAGGCGGTCGCCCACCTCATCCCCTTCATCGAGGCCGAGAAGGACTTGCTCCCCGAGGAAGAGCGCAAGGCCAAGGGCAAGATCATCATGGCGACGGTGAAGGGCGATGTTCACGACATCGGCAAGAACATCGTCGGCGTGGTGCTTCAGTGCAACGGCTATGATGTGATCGACCTTGGCGTGATGGTGCCCTGGCCGACGATCCTCCAGAGCGCCAACGACAACAAGGCGGACATGATCGGGCTGTCGGGCCTCATCACGCCCTCGCTGGACGAGATGGTGACCGTCGCCGAGGAAATGCAGCGTGCGGGCATGACCATGCCGCTGCTGATCGGCGGGGCGACGACCTCGAAGGTGCACACCGCGCTCAAGATCGACCCGGCTTACGAAGGCCCGGTGATTCACGTGCTCGACGCGAGCCGGGCGGTGGGCGTTGCCTCCAAGCTGCTCTCCGACACCCAGCGCGACGATTACGTCGCCGAGGTGGCCGATGAATACACTCATGTGCGCGATGCGCGCGCGGGCAAGTCGGCCTCTGTCCTTCTGCCCTTGGAAGAGGCACGGGCCAATTTCTACGACGCCTTCCTTTCCGACAAGCCCGCCCCGCCCGAACAGCCGGGCGTGCATGTATTCCCCGACTGGGACCTCGCGCACCTGCGCGACTTCATCGACTGGACGCCGTTCTTCCGCGCCTGGGAATTGCACGGCAATTACCCCGCGATCCTCACCGACGAAGTGGTCGGCGAAACCGCGACCCAGCTGTTCGCCGATGCCAATGCGATGCTCGATCAGGTCATTGCCGAAAAATGGCTCACTGCGCGCGGCGTCGCCGGGCTGTGGCCCTGCGCGCGTGACGGGGATGATGTCACCATCCACCTGCCCGAGACCGAGGAACACGTGCGCCTTCCCTTCCTGCGCCAGCAGGTCAAGAAGAGCCGCGATCGCGCCAACATGTGTCTTGCCGATTTCATCGACCCCAACGGCGACTGGATCGGCGGCTTTGCCGTCGGCATCCACGGGATCGATCCCCATTCGGCGCGCTTCCTTGCCGACAAGGACGATTATTCCGACATCCTGCTGAAGGCTCTGGCCGACCGTTTCGCCGAAGCCTTTGCCGAGGCGCTGCACCAGCATGTGCGGACCACGCTGTGGGGGTATGCGCCGAACGAACAGCTCACCAATACGGCGCTGATCAAGGAGGAATATCGCGGTATCCGCCCGGCGCCGGGCTATCCCGCCTGTCCGGATCACAGCCTCAAGCCGATCCTGTTCGACCTGCTCGACGCGCCGAATAACGCTGGACTGACCCTCACCGAAAGCTTCGCGATGTGGCCGACTGCCGCTGTCAGTGGCTTCTACTTCGGCCACCCGGAAAGCCAATATTTCGGCGTTGCCCGCGTGGGCCGCGATCAGCTGGAAGACTATGCCGCGCGGCGCGGCGTGAGTGTCGAGCAGGCGGAACGCTGGCTACGGCCGAATCTCGATTGACGTTGCAAGCGTGGCGGCGATGATGCGCGGCATGATCCGCCGCATCCTCGCTGCTATCGCCGTCATCGCCGCCCCCGCCGCCGCGCAGGAGCCCGCGCCGCCGCCCGCGAGCGTGGTGGTCGCCTTCGACCGCGAGAGCATCCGCCCGATGATCGTCGAGGGGCTGGCGAACTTCGAGACCGCCCGCCCGGTCGAAGCCAATGATCCGGTGCGGATCGCCTCGATCTCGAAGCTGATCATGGCGCTGGCGGCGCTGCGGCTGATGGACGAAGGCAAGGTCGAGCTGAACCGCGACGTTTCGGACTATCTGGGGTGGCACGTGCGTTCGCCGTACCACCCCCACGCGCCGGTGACGCTGGCGCATCTTCTTTCGCACCGCGCGGGGCTTTCCGACAAAGCGGGCTACATCATCCCGCTGGGCGAAAGCCTTGAAGCGAAGTTCGCCGATCCTGCCGCATGGCGTGAGACCGGGCCGCCGGGCGCAGCGGCGTTCGAGTATGCGAACCTCGGCTCGCCGCTGGTCGCCACCGCGCTCGAAGCAGCAAGCGGCGAGCGGTATGACCGGCTGGTCGAGCGGCTCGTGTTCGCTCCGCTGGGCGTGAAGTCATGCCTCAACTGGATCGGCTGCGGCCCGGACATAGAGGCTCGTGCCGTCACCCTCTACCGCCACACCGGCGAAGTCGCGGCAGATGGTCCCGACCGTCTGCCGCCCGCCTGCACGATCCCGGTGGCGGAAGGGCAGGCCTGCGATCTTGATGCTTACGTCCCCGGCACCAATGCCTCGATCTTCTCTCCGCAGGGCGGGGTGCGGATCGGGATGGTCGATTTGGCGAAGATCGGTCAGGCGCTCGCCAACTTGGAGCGCAACAGGTTCCTGTCCGACCGGGCGATGGAGATGTGGGTCTATGCCATGATCAACGCCGGCAACCACCTGCCACCCGAACAGACATCGCCGGATTTCTGCGGCTATGGTCTTGGCACCTATGGCCTGATCGACGCACCCCCCTGCCGCGACGATCTGTTCGGCGATGGCCGCGAGCGCATCGGGCACGGGGGCGAGGCCTATGGCTTGCGGTCCGGCCTGTGGGTTTCGATGGAGGACGGGCAGGGCGTGGCCTATTTCACCACCCAGGTCCCGCCGCCCTCGGGCGAGGTCGAAACCGCGGATGCCGACCCGCGCGAGACAGCGCTTATGCAGCGGGCGTTCCCGTGGCTGGCCGAGGTTCGCCAGCGGACGGGTAACTAAGCCTCCGCCTTCACCCGATCCCCCAGCTTCTTCAGCAAGGGTGTTGCCAGCGGCGTCGTCAGCATCGTGCTGCCCACCGCCATCAGCAGCAGCGCGGTGAAGGTCGTGGGGGTAATCACCTGCTTGTCGAGCAAGATGTTGGCGAAGATGATCATGATCAGCGCCTTGGTCTGGAGCAGCCAGCCGATCAGGCTCGCCTCGGTGCGGCTCCAGCCGAGCAGACGCCCGGCGATGTGGACCCCCAGCAGCTTGCCGCCCACCGCCGCCGCCAGCAGCAGCGCGGCGACGCCGAACACGGCGAGCCCGCCGCCCTCCCACTGGGTTCTGAGGCCCGTGGAGAGGAAGAACACCGGCATCACCGTCAGCAGCACGACGTTGCGGAAGCGGTCCATCGCCTCGTGGCCGAACCATTTGGCATCCAGCACCACGCCCGCCAGAAAGGCGCCGACCATGTAGTGCAGGCCCGACCAGTCACCCGCCAGCCCGCACAGCGCGAGCCAGATCAGGCCCACCGGCCAGCGGTCGCTTTCGGAAAGGCGCGCCATCAGCCAGCGCACGGCCAGCGCGGCCAGCGTAAAACCGATGAGGAAGATCGCCTGCCGCCCGATCCGCTCCCAATCGAGCAGGATCAGCGCCAGCACGCCCCAGATCGCGATATCGTCAAGGCTGGCGTAGCGCAGGATGCGCTGGCCCAGCTGTTCGCGCAGGATGCCGAGCTTCTCCATCAGCAGCACGAGGATCGGGAGCGCGGTGACCGCGCAGGCCATCCCGATGCCGAGCAGCGCCTGCCAGTATTCCCCTTGCGCCCCGCGCCAGCCGGGGAATTGCAGGATCACTGCCGCCGCCGCCGTGCCCGCCAGCAGGGGCATGCCCAGCGCGAGGCCTGCGGTCAGACCAGTCTCGCCCCGGTGCTTCCACGCCTGCGAAAGATCGAGCTCGATCCCGGCGATCCACACGAACAGCATCACCGCCCACCACGCGACGCCGTTCAGCGCCACGATCACATCGGGCCGGAACACGAAGGCATAGTAATCCGGGAACACCGCGCCCAGCACGCCCGGGCCGAGCAGGATCCCGCCCACGATCTGGACCACCACCAACGGCGCCCAGTAATCGGTGCGCAGCACGCGCCATACCAGCCAAGGGACGGCGAAGATGATCGTCAGCGCGATCAGATAGATTTCTGTGAGGTTCATCCCGGGCCAGTGTCTATTCAGACGCGCGGCGCCAATCAAATGCGTTTTCCACACGAGAAACAGGCGTTCGCCCGATTGACGCGATGCAGCAATTCGCGCATCGCCGCCTCGTCTTCCGCGCGAGGAGCGATTCTCGGGCGGGCAGGCGAGCGGGAGAGCCCGATGCCTTCGAAAGGGGGGCAAAGGCGCCGAAGGAGCAACCGCCCCGGAAACTCTCAGGCCAACGGACCGCTCGGCTGCGTGACACTCTGGAAAGCGCCCTCGGCCATCGTGCTGCGGGCCACCGAAGGGGAGGCGGCCCATCCTGTGTGATGGCCCCGCCGAAGCTCTCAGGTCACCCGACAGAGGGGGCAGTAACGCAGCAGTGCCGAAAGGCGCTGCCGGACTGCCGTATTCTGCCGGGGATTGACCGAGTGAGCGACCACGAGACCGAAGACCATCTCGAAGATATCCCGCTGGAGGCGCTGCCTCTGGACGCATGGCACCGTGCGCGGGGTGCGCGGATGGTGCCCTTTGCGGGCTACGAGATGCCGATCCAGTATGAAGGCATCGTCGCCGAGCATAACTGGACCCGCGAGAATGCCGGCCTGTTCGACGTCAGCCACATGGGCCAGCTGGTGCTCTCCGGCCCGGGGCTTGACGAAGCGGTCGAGGCGGTGCTGCCGATCGACCTTTCGACGCTGAAGCTCGGCCAGCAGCGCTATTCGCTGCTGCTCGATGAAGGGGGCGGGGTGCTCGACGACCTGATGGTCTCGCGCTGGCCCGAGGCGCTGTATCTGGTGGTGAACGGCGCGACCAAGTGGGACGACATGGGCACGCTGCGCGAGGCGCTGCCCGACGATATCACCATGAATTACCTCGACGAACGCGCGCTGCTGGCGTTGCAAGGCCCCAAGGCCGCCGACGCGCTCGCGCGCCATGCGACGGGCGAATACCCGCTCTCGGCGCTGACCTTCATGAAGTTCGGCCGCTTTCAAATCGCGGGCCATGACGTCACCATCGCCCGTGCGGGCTACACTGGCGAAGACGGGTTCGAGATCTCGCTCCCCGCCGAAGCCGCGGCTGAAATCGCGGACCTGCTCTGCGCCGAACCGGAAGTGAAGCCCATCGGCCTCGGCGCACGGGATTCGCTGCGGCTGGAGGCGGGGCTGCCGCTTTACGGCCATGACCTCTCGCCCGAAACCTCGCCTATCGAAGCGGGCCTCATCTTCGGCATCAACAAGCGCCGCCGCACTGAAGGCGGCTTCCCCGGTGCCGAGCGGATCAACCGCGAGATCGCGGAAGGCACGGCGCGCAAGTGGGTCGGCCTCAAGATCGAAGGTCGCCTGCCTGCCCGCGAAGGGGCCGAAGTGTTCAGTGGTTCCGACAAGATCGGGATCGTCACGAGCGGCGGCTTCTCGCCCACGCTGCAAGCGCCCATCGCCATGGCCTATGTAGCCAGCGAATACGCCGCCATCGGCACCCAGCTTGAAGTGGAGGTTCGCGGCAAGCGCCTCGCCGCCACCGTCTCGCCCACACCATTTGTCCCGCACCGCTACTACAGGGGGAATTGACCCATGCGTTACTACACTGACGAACACGAGTGGATCGAAGTCGAAGGCGACATCGCCACGGTCGGCATCACCGATTATGCACAAGGCCAGCTGGGCGACATCGTGTTTGTCGAACTGCCCGAAGTCGGCGCGATGATCGAACAGGGCAAGGATGCCGCCGTGGTCGAATCCGTGAAGGCGGCCTCCGACGTCTATGCCCCGATCACCGGTGAAGTGACCGAGACCAACAGCGCGCTGGAAGAAGACCCGTCGCTCGTCAACAACGCGCCGGAGGACGGCGGCTGGTTCTTCAAGATGACCATCGCCGCACCGGCCGAGCTCGACAAGCTGATGGACGAAGACGGCTACAAGGCTTTCGTAGAGGGTCTGTGACCGACACCCGGCCTCCTGCGGCCCTGCGGCTGATGATCGCCACCCCGCTCTATGGCGGGGCCGAAGGCGATTATCTGCGCAGCGTTGTCGGGCTGGCGGGCGCAGCCGAGCGGGCGGGGGTGCCATGTGCCTTCGCCTGGCTCAGCAACAATCCGGTGATCGACCGGGCGCGCAACGTTCTCGCCGCGGCTTTCCTGCAATCGGATGCGACGCACCTCGTGTTCATCGATGCCGATGTCGGTTTCGTGCCCGAGGAACTGCTCGCGCTCGTCCAGCGGATGGCCGGGGATGATCGGCTGGCGGTGGTCGGCGCGCCTTATCCCAAGCGGCGCGTCAACTGGGATCTGGTCGCCTCGGCGGCTGCCAAGGGGCTGGCGGATGGCAATCCGGCGGCGCTGGAGCGGTTTTCCGGTGTCTTCCCGCTCGAACCGCTGGAGCCGGCGGCCAGCTTTGCGCTCGACCAGCCGATCGAGCTCAGGCACACGGGCACCGGCCTGATGGTGATCCGCCGCGATGTGATCGAGGGGCTGTGCGAACGCCATCCCGAACTCGCCTATGCCGCCGACGCGCTTGACCGCGAAAGCGGGCTGGCGGGCGATACGATCACCGCGCTGTTCCAGCCGCTGATCGATCCCGCAACCGGGCACATGCTGTCCGACGATTACGCCTTCTGCCACCGCGTGCGCGCCGCGGGGTATCGCATCTGGCTCGCGCCGTGGATGCGCACCTCGCACACCGGCCCGGCGCGCTTTTCCGCCACTCTTTCCGACCTTGCGCTTCTGAGCGCCTGAACCCTCCACCCCACCAGCCACGGAACACCTCTCCCATGCGCTATCTCCCCCTCACCGATACCGACCGGCAGGCGATGCTGGCGAAAATCGGCGCTTCGACCATCGACGATCTGTTCGTCGACGTGCCCGAAGTCGCCCGTCTCGATGGCCCGATCCACGGGCTGCCGATGCACGCCAGCGAGATGGCGGTCGAACGCCACATGAAGGCGCTGGCGGCGAAGAACCTGGTGGCAGGCGAGGTGCCGTTTTTCCTCGGCGCGGGGGCCTATCGCCACCACGTGCCCGAGAGCGTCGACACGATCATCCAGCGCGGCGAGTTCCTGACCGCCTACACACCCTACCAGCCGGAAATCGCGCAGGGCACGCTGCAAATGCTGTTCGAGTTCCAGACGCAGGTCGCGCGGCTTTATGGCTGCGCGGTGGCCAATGCCTCGCTCTATGACGGGTCGACCGCGTGCTGGGAGGCGGTGGCGATGGCGACCCGCGTGACCAAGCGCAAGCGCGCCGTGCTCTCGGGCGCGCTCCACCCGCATTATGCGCAGGTCGTGAAGACCATGGCGCACTTCACCGGTGACGAGATCGCCGATGCGCTGCCCGCGATCACGGCGGAGCCCGACCTTGAAGGCCTGATGGCGCGGATCGACGAAGACACCGCCTGCGTCGTGGTGCAATATCCCGACATTCTCGGCCGCATCAGCGACCTCACCCCCGTTGCCGAAGCCGCTCATGCCAAGGGCGCGCTGCTGGTGGTGGTGAACACCGAGCCCGTGGCTTTGGGCGCGATCAAGAGCCCCGGCGAGATGGGCGCGGACATCGTGGTGGGCGAAGGCCAGTCGCTGGGCGTCGGCCTGCAATTCGGCGGCCCCTACCTGGGCCTGTTCGCGGTGCGCGATCCCAAGCACGTGCGCCAGATGCCGGGCCGGCTGTGCGGCGAAACGACGGACGCCGAGGGTAAGCGCGGCTTCGTGCTGACGCTTTCGACCCGCGAACAGCACATCCGCCGCGAGAAGGCGACGAGCAATATCTGCACCAACTCCGGCCTGTGTGCGCTGGCCTTCACCGTCCACATGACCCTGCTGGGGGAAACCGGCCTGCGCCAGCTGGCGGCGGAAAACCACCGTCTCGCCTGCCTTGCCGCTGACCGGCTGGCGAAGGTGCCGGGGGTCGAGGTGCTCAACAACGCCTTCTTCAACGAATTCACCCTGATGCTCGGCGGCAAGCCCGCGCGCGAGATCATCCGTGACCTCGCGGATCGCGGCGTGCTGGGCGGGGTGTCGCTCGGGCGGCTTTACCCCGGGGTCGAGGCGCTGGAACACGCGCTGCTCGTCGCCGTGACCGAGACCACCACCGAAGACGATATCGAACGGCTTGCCGAAGAACTTGAAGCCAGCATCAAGGAGACCGTGTGATGAACGCCCCCAACAAGAGCGGCTGGAAGCCGGAGATGCAGGCTGCGGAAAGCGGCTTTCTGGGCGGCCCTGTCACGTCCACGGGCAATCGCGGGCTGATGCTCGAAGAGCCCCTGCTGTTCGAGATCGGCCGTGCCGATGTGACCGGCGTGGACCTTCCCGAAGTCGATGCCAGCGCCCCGACCCGTCTTGGCGGTCTCGCCCGCAGCGAAGCCATCGGCCTCGTCGGCCTGACCGAGCCCGAAACGGTGCGCCATTACACGCGCCTCAGCCGCCAGAACTACGGCATCGATCTCGGGTTCTTCCCGCTCGGTTCGTGCACCATGAAGCACAACCCGCGCCTCAACGAGAAGATGGCGCGGCTGCCCGGCTTCGCCGACATCCACCCGCTCGCACCCCAGAACGCGGTGCAGGGCGCGCTGGAGGTGGTTCACCAGCTGGGCGAATGGCTGTGCACGCTGACCGGCATGCCCGCCGTTGCGATGAGCCCCAAGGCCGGCGCGCATGGCGAGCTGTGCGGCATCCTCGCGATCCGCGCCGCGCACGAAGCCCGCGGTGACGCGCGCGAAGTGGTGCTGGTGCCCGAAAGCGCCCACGGCACCAACCCCGCCACTGCCGCCTTCGCCGGTTACCGGGTCGAAGATATCCCTGCGACCCCCGAAGGCCGCGTCGATGTCTCCGCCCTGAAGGCCCGCCTCGGGCCGGACGTTGCGGGGGTGATGATCACCAACCCCAACACCTGCGGCCTGTTCGAAAAGGATTTTCGCGAGATCGCCGATGCGGTCCATGCGGCAGGCGGCTACGTCTATTGCGACGGGGCGAACTTCAATGCGATCGTCGGCAAGGTGCGTCCGGGCGATCTGGGCGTCGATGCGATGCACATCAACCTGCACAAGACCTTCTCGACCCCGCACGGCGGCGGCGGGCCGGGCTCGGGGCCGGTGGTTCTCTCGGAGGCCCTCGCCCCCTTCGCGCCGCTGCCCTTCATCCGGCAGAACGCAGGCGATGGCAGCTTCTACCTCGTCGAGGAAGAGAACCGCGACGAGCGCGGGCCTTCGTTTGGCCGCATGACCGCCTTCCACGGGCAGATGGGTATGTTTACCCGCGCGCTCACCTACATGCTCAGCCACGGGGCCGATGGCCTCAAGCAGGTGGCCGAGGACGCGGTGCTCAACGCCAACTACATCCTGCGCTCGATGGAGGACATCCTCCATGCCCCCTTCGGGGCGAGCGGGCCGTGCATGCATGAGGCGCTGTTCGGCGACAAGGACTTCACCAATGGCCTCTCGACGCTTGATGTCGCCAAGGGCCTGATCGACGAGGGCTATCACCCGATGACGGTCTATTTCCCGCTGGTGGTCCACGGCGCGATGCTGGTCGAGCCGACGGAGACCGAAAGCAAGGCCGCGATCGACCAGTTCATCACCGCCTTCCGCGGCGTGGTGGAGCGGGCGCTGGAAGGGGACGAAGCGCTGAAGCAGGCGCCCTATTACTCGCCCCGCCGCCGCCTTGATGAAACCGGCGCGGCGCGCAAGCCGAAGCTCGCTTACGAGGGGTAAGGCGGGCTCTCCCGGGTTACGCCGGGATGGTCTAGGATTTGGGAGGGGCGGGCAGATTGTCCGCCCCTTCTTCGTTCGGTTCGTCCACCACCAGCCGGAACTGCTTCAAGTTCACGATCGCCACATAGAAGCCGACCACCGCCAGCAGGCTCGAACCCAAGACCGCAAAGCCGGCCCCCTGCGCGCCCTTCCAGTCGATCGCCATTTCCAGCATCAGCAGCGCAAGGATCGTCGGGAACAGGCGCACGAGGAAGGCGACGTGGGCCTTGCCGGCGGAGATCAGCAAGCTTTCAAGGCTCGCCCCCACCAGCTCGACGGCGCCCGCAATGCTGAGGATGATCATCGCCCAGTAAAAGCCGGTGAACTCCGGGCCCGCGATCAGTGCGAGGCCCGGGCGGCCGAACAGGATTGCGCTGACCACCGCGGTCACGCCCGCAATGGCGGCGATGTTCGCCATGCGCCGCGCCATCTCCACCGCGTTGTCGCGCGATTGCACCAGTTCGGGCAGGATCGCCTTGGAGATCGTCTGTGCCAGCGCGATCAGCGCCACGCCCAACTGGTTGGCGATGCGGAAGCCGCCGGCGAGGTAGGCCCCGCCGAACGTGCCGACCAGCAGGATCATCACCTGCTTGCCTGCCACGGCAAGGCTGCTTGAGAGGTTGGTCGAGACCACAAAGCGCCACACCCCGCCATAGCGCGCCGGGATCGCGCGCAGGCTGACCGAGGCAGGGCTCACCGGCTGCACGCGCGCGGCGACCAGCCACAGCGCCAGCGCCGTGCCGACTTCGGACGCGGCGAAGGCGAGAATGAATCCGGTGACGTTCGGCATCAGCCACCACGCCAGCCCGGCGCCGCTCGCGCGGATGATCGGCTGCACCGCTTCCGCCCAGGTTGCCTTGCCGTACTGGTTGTGGAGCCGCAGGATGCCGGTGGGGGTGGTGCGGATCGTCGCCACCGAAATCACGCAATACCAGAAGGTCAGCCACATCAGATCGGGCGGCACATCAAGCCACAGCGGCGCGGTCAGCACCAGCACCGCCGAGGCGACAGTTCCGCCTGCGAAGGACAGCAGATCGAGCGCGACGGCGAAACCCGTCGCCTCGCGGGCGCGGGCCATGTCGACGCCGGGGTTCTCCGGATCAGCCCCCCAGCGGACGATGAATTGCCAGGTCTGAAAGCTGGAGAAGCCGGTGATCGCCTGCCCCAGCGCAATGATCAGTGCCATCTGGCCGAAGCCGACCGTGCCCAGCGTGCGCGCGGCAATGGCAAGGTATACGAGGCTCAGCACCGCGTTGAACCCGCGCCCGCCGAGCAGCCAGCCCATATTGGCGAAGACCCGCTTCATGATGCGTCAGGCGCAGGCCCAGCGATGCGCCGAGGCGGGCAGGGGCGGGTTAAGCATGATCGCGCCCTTAGCCGCAAAGCGGAGCGTTAGCCAAGCGCGGATAGTGAATGGTTCGCAGCAATGCGGCGGGGTGACGAGTGTGGCTCACGTCGGGCAGCGTTTCAGCCGCAGCGGCTCGGGCGCGGGTTGGCCGGGCTCGCCCCTGTGCTGCACGATCAGCCGCTCGGCCGCGCCCGCGCCGGAAAGGCTCAGTGCCATGGTCATATCCCACGTGTCGCCTTCGCCCTCCATCGCCAGCTCCATAACGGTCGATCCGTCTATGGCTTCGGCAAGGCGGATGAGCGTCCCCTGACTTTCGTAGAAGCCGATCGCCTGTGGGTTGATGTCGAGCCTGAGATCGGAGGCCGGATCGCAGGTGCCGGTCTCGGCATCCCATGCGCCGATGAACTGCGCGGGGATCGCAGAGCCAGCCGTTGATCCGGAGGCCGGCTCCTTCAGAATGCTGCCGGCTGTGGTCGCGGGCGCTGGTTCGGGGGCGGCGGCCTCCTGCTGCGGCACGCCCCCGCACGCGGCGAGGGCGAGTGCTGTTGCAAGGAAGGCCGCCCGCACGCGCATCACCCCATCGTCGGGATGACGAAGGCGTTGCTGCCGTCCCCGCCGCCATCCGGCCAGCGCTGGGTGATCTTCTTGTTCTTGGTCCAGAAGCGGAGGCCTTCCACGCCATACTGGTCGATGTCGCCGAAGCCTGAACGCTTCCAGCCGCCGAAGGAGTGATAGGCGACCGGCACCGGGATCGGCACGTTGATGCCGACCATGCCGACATTCACCCGCGCGGCGAATTCGCGTGCCGCATGGCCGTTGCGGGTGAAGATCGCGACGCCGTTGCCATACTGGTGCTCGCTGGGCAGGCGCACCGCTTCCTCGAAGTCCTTGGCGCGCACGATCTGGAGCACGGGGCCGAAGATCTCCTCCTGATAGGACTTCATCTGCGGCGTGACATGATCGATCAGGGTCGGGCCGACGAAGAAGCCCTTTTCGTGGCCTTGCAGCGAGAAGCCGCGCCCGTCGACGACGATCTCCGCGCCTTCCTGCTCGGCGGTGGTGATCCACTGTTCGATCCGCGCCTTGTGCTCGGGGGTGACGACCGGGCCGTAATCGGCATCCGGATCGTTCGACACGCCGATGCGCAGCTTGGCGATCGAGGTCAGCAGCTTTTCCTTGAGCTTTTCAGCGGTCTCCTCGCCCACCGGCACCACCACCGGCAGCGCCATGCAGCGTTCCCCCGCCGAGCCGAAGGCCGCGCCGGTCAGATCGGTGACGACCTGATCGAGGTCCGCGTCAGGCAGCACAATTCCGTGGTTCTTCGCCCCGCCAAAGGCCTGCACGCGCTTGTTGTTCGCGCTGCCTCGCGCATAGATGTACTGCGCGATGTCCGAGGACCCCACGAAGCTGATCGCGGCGATATCGGGGTGGTCGATGATCGCATCGACCATTTCCTTGTCGCCGTGGACGACCTGAAGCAGGCCTTCAGGGGCGCCCGCTTCAAGGAACAGCTCGGCAAGGCGGACCGGCACGGAGGGGTCACGCTCTGAGGGCTTCAGGATGAAGGCATTGCCCGCCGCGCAGGCCATGCCGAACATCCACATCGGGATCATCGCCGGGAAGTTGAACGGCGTGATGCCAGCCCCGATGCCGAGCGGCTGGCGCACCGAATAGACGTCTATCCCCGGCCCTGCGCCATGGGTGTATTCGCCCTTCATGATCTGCGGCAATCCGCAGGCATATTCGATCACCTCAAGGCCCCGCTGCACATCGCCGCGCGCGTCGGGGACGGTCTTGCCATGCTCGGACGAGAGCATCTCGGCGAGGCTCTGCATGTTCGCCTCGACCAGTTCCTTGAAGGCGAACATCACCCGCGCGCGGCGCTGGGGGTTGGTGGCGGCCCATGCGGGCTGGACGCGCTTGGCGGTTTCCACCGCGCGGGCAAGCAGCACGGCATCGCCGAGCGCGACTTCGGCCTGCACTTCGCCGGTCGAGGGGTTCCAGACGCTGTGCTTGCGGGTCGGCGCGGGGCTGTCGCCGACGATGAAGTGGTCGATCTGACGCATTGCGGGGGTCTCCTGTCTCTGCCGCCCCAATGCCCCCCGAGGGCGCGCCATGCAAGCCTTGCGGCTCCCCTCAAAAGTGCTGGCATCGCCGGGCGCGGCGGGGCACTCTTGGAACACGACGAGACGAGAAAGGTTGGACGATGGGCAAGGCTTGGACGCTGGCGGCGGGTTTGGCGGCGGCAGGGATGGCGGCAAGTGCCGGGGCCGAACCACCGGCTTCCGAGGCCCGTGCCGAAATCTTCGTTCCAGGCAGTCTGGAACTGGTGGCGACCGGCTACACCTTCACCGAAGGTCCGGCGTGGGACGGCACGCGGCTGATCTTCAGCGATATTCCGGGCGACACGGTTTACGCCTACACGCCCGGGGAGGGCGCGCCCAAGGTGCTCTACACCCCGAGCGCGCTGGCGAACGGCCATACGTTCGACCTGCAAGGCCGCCTGCTGAGTGCCGAGCATGGCAGCGGCATGGTGACGCGCTGGACCCCGGAAAGTGGACGACAGCCGGTTGTCGCCAGCTTCAGCGACCGCCATCTGTCCAGCCCCAATGATGTGGTGGTGCGCAGCGACGGGTTGATCCTGTTCACCGATCCGCCCTACGGTCTCGGCAGCGCCTATCAGGGGGTGCAGCGCATCAACGAAATCGGCTTCTCGGGTGTCTATGCCTTCTACGAGACAAGCGGGCGGACGATCCTGATCGACAATCTGCTCGAACGTCCCAACGGTCTCGCGCTCTCGCCCGATGAACGCGTGCTCTATGTCGGAGATACGGCCACCCAGAGCATCTGGGCCTATGACATCGACGCCGAGGGCATCGCCCACACCCGCCGCAAGATCATCGACCTCACCGACGAGAGCAAGCCGGGCCGGGTGGACGGGGTGCGGGTCGACAGCGAGGGGCTAATCTATGTCACCTGCCCGGGCGGGCTGTGCGTCGTCGATCCGGCGCGCGGCGCGGTGATCGAGCGCCTTGCCACCCCCAAGCGCGCCACTAACCTCGCCTGGGGCGGACCGGACCTGTCGGAACTCTACATCACCGCGCTGACCGACGTGTACCGCGTGAAGACCCGCGCGACCGGGATCGGATCGTCAAGTCGGCGCTAGTCCGCAGGGATCAGCGTGATTTCCGTCTGGCGTCCGTCGATATAGCGCACGGTCTCGCCATCGAAGAAGGCGTCTTCCTCGGTGCGGAAATCGACCTTCTGGCCGCCCCATTCGGGCACGGCGGCGTAGGATGTCAGCTCGATCGACCAGGCGGTATTGGCCCGGATCGGGCCTGCCCCACGCGGATCGGCCTTCTGGTTGTCCCAGAACCCGATGCTTGGTCCTGCACCATGGCCGTGGTGGCCGATGGGGTGCGAATAGATCGACGGATCGAGCCCCGCCGCAATCGCATCGGCGCGGGCAATCGCCAGCGCTTCGTTGCCTGAGCGCCCCACCTTGAAGGCGCGGGTCAGGAAATCCTGCACGCGGTTCGAGTTCGCCAACCCCGCTCGCAGCCCTGCCGGCGCCACCGTCTCGCCGGGCTTCAGGACATAGGCGAGGTGCTGTGTATCGGTGTTGAGGCGCAGATAGGTGATGCCGAAGTCCGTCCACAGCAGATCGCCGGGCTGGATCGCCTCGTCACCCTCGATCATGCCCTTCACATCCTGCCGCTGGATCGCGACGGAGGGGTGGAACCACGGGGTCAGGCCAAGCTGCATCAGCCGGTCGCGATACCACCACTGCACCTCTTCGGCGGTGGTCTTGCCGGGCGTGATGACCTTGCGCGAGAACGCCTCGCCAATCACCGCATGGGCGATGCGGACGATTGAGGGGTAGATTTCCATTTCCGAAGGCAGCCGCGTTTCCAGCCAGCGGATCGCGAGGTTCTCCCCGCTGACAACGCGTTCGTGCAGATTGGCGGGCAGGGCGGACATGAAGCGATCATACTGGCTCAGCGTCATGCCGTCGGCGAACTGGTAGAGGTCGCTGGAGTTGATCGCGATCTTTTGCGGATCGCGCGCAGCGATAAGGTCGGCCACCGCCTGCCACTGGTCGGGCTGCTTGTCCGGGTCCCATGCGGGCGCGAACAGCCCGCCGAGGCCATAGCGGCTGACAGTGAGGCGCTCGACCGGTTTGCCCTCGCCGGGGGCGTGGAAGATCAGGATCGTCCGGCGGCGCGCATGCATGTTCTCGGCATCCAGCATGGTCGCCACCACCGGCTCCTCGAAGTATTCGCGCGCCACCAGCAGCCACATATCGATGCCCTCTTCGCGCATGATCTGCGGGATCAGGGTGTCGAGCCGTTCGCGCAGGATGCGGTTTTCGAGGTCTGCGCGCGCATTGGGGGCGAGGATTGCGGGAAGCGCGGGGGCGGCCTGCTCGGTTTCGCTGAGCGGCAGCGGCGCGTCAGCTAGCGCAGGCGCTGCTGCCAGCAGTCCCCCCAGAGAAATGAAATGTCGCGCGTTCATGCTCGTCCCCTTTGCCTCGCCCCAACAGTGGCGGAGGGGCCGCGCGGGATCAAGCGGGCGTTATTCCGAGCCGTCGTCGAACCCGATCCGCTCCGCCGCCGCGCCAGACATGATGAAGCCGATGGGGCGCTCGGTTTCTTCCTGAAGGTGTGCGATTAGGCTCGCGGTGCGGGCGAGGAGCGAAATGCCCTTGAGCGCCGCCAGCGGGAAGCCCGCATCGAGCATCACCGCGGGGATCGCGCCGTTGACATTGATCGGCAGGCTGCGCCCGATCGCTTCGGGCAACACACTCTCGATGGTGCGCAGCATGGCGATGTGTTCGCCTTCCATCCCATGTTCCTTCGCCAGCGCCAGCAGGCGATGCGCACGCGGATCGCCGCCGGAATGCTGGGGGTGGCCAAAGCCGGGGATTGCCTTCTTCTCGGCCCGCAGGGCCTTGATCGCCGCGATGGCGGTTGCGGCGGCATCGCCGCCCTCGGCATCGGCGACGACCTGGGCATAGAACTTGCCGGCAACCTCCGCGCTGCCGAGCACCACGCTGCCGCAGCCGAGCAGCCCTGCGGCGACTGCTCCGTGGAACGCCTCGGGTGCGGCGGCATAGGTCATGCGGGTGGCGACCACGGAGGGCACGAGGCCATGCTCGGCAATCGCGCAGAGCACCGCATCGGCCAGCGCCTTCTGCGGCGGGGTGGGCATCGTGCCCGTTACCAGAAGCCAGAAATAGCTGGTGAAATCGACATGGCCGATCACCTCGGAGCACAGGTCCATACCGCGCACGGTGATGCTGGTCGCATCCGAAGTGCAGATCGAGGTCACTGCATTATCCTGCTTGCCGATGCGCATGGGAACTGCCTTTTCGTTATTCGAAGTTGATTTCGGTATGCGAAGAATATAGTGTTACATCCCAGACAAGGCAAGCGAGTGGGAAAAGTTGGATGACTGCTAGACCCCTACAGGGCGTAACCGTGCTTGAGATGGGCACCTTCATCACCGGCCCCGCCGCCGGGATGCTGCTCGCCGACATGGGCGCGGATGTCATCAAGGTGGAGCAGCCGGGGACGGGCGATCCGTTCCGCAGCTTCAAGGGCGAGCTCTATTCGCCGCACTTCCAGACATACAACCGCAACAAGCGTTCCATCACGATCGACCCCAAGAAGGAAAGCGATCTTTTGGTGCTCGACCGGCTGGTCGAGGACGCGGACGTCTTCATCCAGAACTTCCGCCCGGGCGTGGCCGACCGCCTGAAGGTCGATGCGGCGCGGCTCCAGAGTATCAACCCGCGCCTCGTCTATGCCTCGATCTCGGGCTTCGGCTCCGAGGGGCCGGAGCGTGACCGCCCCGCCTTCGACACCGTCGCGCAGGCCGCCAGCGGCTTCCTCCGGTTGCTCGTCAACCCCGAGCACCCCCGCGTCGTCGGCCCGGCCATCGCCGACGCCATGACCGGCTTCTACACCGCGTTGGGCATCCTTGCCGCGCTCAATGAGCGGCACGTCACCGGCAAGGGCCGCGTGGTCGAAACCTCGATGTTCGAGGCGATGTGCCACTTCAATCTCGACGATTTCACCCACCTGCTCTCCGCCGATCAGGTGATGGGGCCCTATTCGCGCCCGCATGTCAGCCAGAGCTACGTCTTCCAGTGTTCGGACGGTAAGTGGTTGGCGCTGCACATGTCGTCACCGCCCAAGTTCTGGGAGAATCTCGCCATCGCAGTCGGTCAGCCCGACATGCTGAGCCTGCCTGCTTTCGAAAGCCGCGAGGCGCGGATCGCGCATTACGAGGATGTCGTCGCCTTCCTCGCTCCGATCTTCGCGCGCGAAACCCGCGACCACTGGACCGCCGAGCTGACCCGTCTCGAAGTGCCCAACTCGCCAGTCTACGACACCACCGAGGTGCTGGCGACCGAGCAGGCCAAGGTGCTCGGCATCGAAGTCACCGACCCTGACGGTCCCAAGGGCCCGTTCCGCACCATCCGTTTCCCCCTGTCCTTCGATGGCGAGCGGATGGACAGCGTCACCGCGCCGCCCCTATTGGGGGCTGACGATGCGGCGATCCGCCGCTCCATCGAAAGGCCGGTGCATGGGATCCGCAGGGGCTGAACAGGTAGCCAAAGACCCGGAGTTTCTCTCCACGCTGGAACGCGGCTTGCGCGTATTGAAGGCGTTTGACGAAGATCATCCGGAGATGACCCTGTCCGAGGTGGCGGCCAAGACCGGCCTGCCCCCGGCGGTCGCGCGGCGCTGCCTGATCACGCTGGTGGAGCTGGGATACGTCGGCCAGCACGAACGCAAGTTCCTGCTGCGCCCCGCGGTTCTGACCATCGGATCGGCGTTCCTTGCCTCGATGCAGATCGAGCAGGTGGTGCTGCCCCCCTTGCAGGGCTTGCGCGACCAGACAGGTGACAGCGCGTCGCTCGCCGTGCTGTCGGGGGCGGAGATCCTCTACGTCGCCCATGTCTCGACCGACCGGCGGTTCCGTGTCGCGGCAGGCGTGGGCACGCGCTTCCCCTTCCACGCAACCTCGCTGGGCAAGGCGCTCGCCGCGCATCTGCCTTCTGACGAGCGCGCGGCGCTGCTGGCGGGCGCGCCCTTCCAGCGCTTCACCGAGCGCACCGTCACCGAGCTGGCGGCCATGGAAGAGCGACTCAACCTCATCGCCAGCCGCGGTTACGATTCGGCGCTCGACGAACTCGACTACGGCATCGTGTCGGTCGCGGTGCCGATCTTCGGGCGGGGAGGGCGCGTGATCGCCAGCATCAACTGCTCCACCTCCACCACCCGCATCTCGCAGGACGAGCTGGTCCGCACCCGCCTGCCGCTGCTGCGCGAGGCTGCGGCCGAGATCGAGTCCTCGCTCAAACGCTGGCCGGCGCTGGAAGCCAGCTTGCGCCCGTAGGACGCCGATTCCGGCCCCTTGGCAAGCAGGGGTCTGGACCGGGTCTAACCCCCCTCTGGAACGGTCTGGGGCACCCCTGGCGAGGGGGTAGGGCACCTCTGCACGCCATCTGCGTTGCTCCATCGCAACAGCATCCAACATTTTCGCATATCGAAGTTGACTTCGCATGGCGAAGATCATATCCGCCAAATCCGGGAGGGGTCGCCAAAAGAGCGGCGCGGTTCGCGCGCGCACAGGGGAGAGAGATATGAAGTTTTCGGGCATGGGCCGCGCTGGACGCCGGCTTGTCAGCACCACGGCTCTGGCCGCAGCCACTATCGCTGCCGCACCGCTCGCCGCGCAGGATGCCGCCGCCGCACCCGAGACGGTCGACGATCAGGGCATCGTCGTCACCTCGTTGCGCCGCACCGAGACATTGCAGGACACCCCCGCCGCGGTCACCGCCTTTGATTCGCAGGCGATCCAGAACGCCGGGATCGAGCGTCCGGCGGATTTCATCGCGCTCACGCCCAACGTGAACCTCGTCGAGACGCAGAACGCGGGCAACGCCTTCGTCATCATCCGTGGCATCACCCAGAACCGCAATTCCGAGCCTTCGGTCGCGGTCATCGTGGACGGCGTGCAGCAGGTGAACCCGGCGCAGTTCAACCAGGATCTGTTCGATATCGAGCAGATCGAAGTGCTCAAGGGCCCGCAGGGCGGCCTTTACGGGCGCAATGCCATCGGCGGTGCGATCATCATCACCACCAAGGCGCCGACCGACGAATTCTCCGGCAACTTCACCGCCGGCATCGACAACGGCTTCGGCTATTTCCTGCGCGGCGGGGTTAGCGGCCCGCTGACCGAGGGCGTCAAATTCCGCATCGCCGGTTCATGGTATGATACTGACGGCTTCATCGACAACGTCTTCCTCGGTGAAAAGGCCGATCCGGTGCAGGATTTCTCCCTGCGCGGCAGCCTTGTCATGGAAGCGACCGACCGCCTGACCTTCGATCTGCGCGCCAGCGTCAACCAGCTGCGCACGCAGGGCCTCTATTACAACATCGTCGCCGATGTGAACGACATCGCCCCGGTCGAGGTGAACAACCCCGGCCAGAACGACCGCGACATCTACAATGTTGCGCTGAAGGTCGAATACGCGGGCGACAACGCGGTGCTGACCTCGGTGTCGTCCTATGACACGCTCAAGGAAGTGCTGACCGGCGACGCTTTCGACTTCAAGCCGATCCCGCAGAGCTTCTTCTTCAACCTGTTCGAGTTCCTGTTCGGCCCCGGCAACGGTTTCGACCTCAACCAGAGCCAGTATCTGAACGTCAAGGCGTTCAGCCAGGAAGTGCGCCTCGCCTCGCCCGAGGATGGCCGCGCCTTCAACTGGATGGTCGGCGGCTACCTGATCGACACCACCCGCTTCATCTCCACCGGCAACATGATCGACACCGGCAACGGCGTCTTCCCGGTGTTCCGCAGCCCTTCGACCAATCCGGTGAACCCGCAGTTCTCCTATCTGGCAGATGGGCAGGAGAATTTCGCCTGGGCGCTGTTTGCCAATGCGGGCTACGAATTCTCGCCCGAATTCCGCGTCGATGCGTCGCTGCGCTATGACCGTGACCGCCGCCGCCAGACCACGCTGACCCCGCAGGGCTTCCTGCCCAACGTGCCCGGCGTGCCGCAGGCGCAGAGCGGCGAGGTGCGCACCGCGGTGTTCGATGACTGGCAGCCCAAGATCACGCTGACCTATGAGCCGACCCCCGATCTGACGCTCTATGGCGGCTATTCGCGCGGCTTCCGTTCGGGCGGCTTCAACCAGACCGGCGTGGGTGCGGAATCGGTCAATGCCGGCATCGTCGGCGTGGGCGACATCTTCCAGGCCGAAACCGCCGATACCTTCGAAGTCGGCGCCAAGGCGCAGGTCGGCCCGGTGCGTCTCGGCGCGGCGGCCTACACCACCAAGTCGGAGAATTCCTACTTCTTCGTCTTCCTCGCGCAGTCCTCCACCCAGAACCTCGGCAACATCCCCGAGACCCGGATCAACGGCTTCGAGCTGGAGGCGACCGCCGAAATCCTCCCCGATTTCGATGTGAACGCCGCGATCGGCGTGACCGACAGCGAGATCAAGGCCTTCGCGGATCCGAGCGTGATCGGCAATGAAGCGCCGCAGATCTCGCGCTACACCTTCAACCTCGGCGCGCAATATGCTGGCGCGCTGACCGATACGGTCGATGGCCTGTTCCGCGTCGATTACCGCCGCACCGGCAAGACCTGGTGGGAACCGTTCAACACCACCGTGCGCGAGCCGGTCGACATCGTCGATGTGCGCGCCGGTTTCACGCTCCAGAACGGCGTGTCGGTGACCGGTTTCGCGAGCAATCTCTTTAACGAGATCTACAACGCCGAATTCAGCCCCGGCGGCTTCGTGTTCCGCGCCCGTCCGCGGCGCTACGGGGTCGAAATCGGCTACAAGTTCTAAGAGGGAAGCGACACGATGACCAAGGTGCTGGTGCTCTACTATTCGAGCTATGGCCATATCGAGGCGATGGCCGCTGCGGTTGCCGAAGGCGCTGCAAGCGTCCCCGGCACCGAGGTCACCGTCAAGCGCGTTCCCGAACTGGTGCCGGAGATGGTGGCGGCGGCTTCAGGAATGAAGACCGACCAGCGCGCTCCGATTGCGACCCCGGACGAGCTGGCGGATTACGACGCCATCGTCTTCGGCACACCCACGCGCTTCGGCAACATGGCCGCACAGATGCGCAACTTCCTCGACCAGACCGGTGGGCTGTGGTTCACCAAGGCGCTGGTGGGCAAGGTGGGTTCGGTCTTCGTCTCCACCGCCAGCCAGCACGGCGGGCAGGAGACCACCATCACCTCGTTCCACACCACGCTGCTGCATCACGGCATGGTGATCGTCGGCCTGCCCTACACCTTCGAAGGCAACAGCGAGATGGGCGAGATCAGCGGCGGCACGCCCTATGGCGCCTCGACGCTGGCGGGCAATGACGGCAGCCGGATGCCGTCGGAAAACGAGCTTGCAGGCGCCCGATTCCAAGGGGCACATGTCGCGCAGATCGCCGCCAAGCTGGCAGCCTGATTCAGACAGGGAGAGAGCACGATGACCAAAATTCTGGCGAACCGCCTCCACCACACCGCCTATGTCACCAAGGACCTCGAAGCCACCCGCGCCTTCTATGAAGACGTGCTCGGCTTCCCGCTGATGGCGACCTATTGCGAAAAGGACGAACTGTTCGGCAAGGAGCGCACCTATTGCCACGTGTTCTTCGAACTCGCCGATGGCAGCGCGCTCGCCTTCTTCCAGTTTGCCGATCCTGACGATCAGGCCGAATTCGGGCCGGACATCCCCTCCAGCCCCTTCATCCACATCGCCCTGCAAGTCGATGCCGACGCGCAGGACGAACTCGCCCGCCGCATCGCCGCTGCCGGGATCGTCGAGCCGCAGACCTATGTGCTGGAGCATGGCTACTGCAAGTCGCTCTATGTCACCGATCCCAACGGCATGATCCTCGAATTCACGCATGACGATCCGCGCGCCGAGCCGCTCGATGCGGAACGCCGCGCCTCTGCCCATGCCGAACTGAAGCGTTGGCTGGCGGGCGATCACCACAACAACAACCCCTTCCGCGCCGAAGAAGCGGCCTGAAAAGCGCAGGGTGTGCGAGGGCGACATGCTGGCCGCGCGCACCCCTGATCCCGGCTCCCTGTGGCATGGGGAGGTGGCCGTGGCAGGCGGCCGCCTGCCCATCTGCATGGCGGGAGAGAGCGCGCCGCTGATCCTGCTCCACGGCTGGACGCTGGATCACAGGCTATGGCTTCCGCAGGTTGCGGGCCTTGCCGACCGGCACTT
>Ga0114986_1000080_pt1 | contig 25602 bp, 23 predicted proteins | sample Shrwel1BS1Day17_FD_96988 | JGI IMG/M metagenome (GOLD analysis project Ga0114986, IMG submission 96988) | Subsurface microbial communities from deep shales in Ohio, USA - Utica-3 well 1 S-1-Day17 | ecosystem: Environmental > Aquatic > Deep subsurface > Shale gas/oil reservoir > Produced... | reverse complement strand
GTAGAGGGGGTCTGGAGCGGGGCAGGACCGCATCAGGGCATCGCAAGCTCAGGCGATGATATCGGGCAGCAGCGTATCCTCGATGATCGCAATCTGGTCCTTCAGGCGCAGCTTGCGCTTCTTGAGCCGGGCGATCTGGAGCATGTCGGCGGACATGCTGCCACGCGCCGCTTCCGTCAGCGCGGCGATCGCGGCGTCGAGATCGCGATGCTCTGTCTTGAGCAATTCGAGCTTTTTCCTGAGCTCCTGCTCGGTCATCTGCTGCCCCCGATCCCTCTTCTGCCGGTGCGATTATGCCGCCCCAATGCGTGGCCCAGCTACGCGTTCCCGCTGCGTTTTGGTAGATGCCACGCGCAATATTTCCCGCCCCGCATGCCGGTGCGCCTGAGGGCAACGGTTCGCCGCACGCCGCTACGCATGTGCCGCGTAAGGTTTCGTCAGGGCTTTGCATCCTAGCCTGCTTGTGGTTCTTACGAACCTGCGGCCCGGCCGCGAACTGCGCCGAGTCGCCTGCCCGGGGGCATCCCCCCGCTTAGACAGGAGAACGCCTTATGGCATCGACCGCAGTGTCTTCCCACCTCAACGCCCTCCAGACCAAGCACGCCGGGCTCGAAGCCCGTCTTCGCGAGGAAATGGCCCGGCCCGTGCCTGACACCGCGACCATCCAGTCCCTGAAGAAGCAGAAGCTGCGACTGAAGGAAGAAATCGCCGGGGTGTAACGCCCCGGCGTAGCGGGGGCGGCGCCATCGGACGAATGCCCCTTTTGCATTTGCCGCGCGGTCGGCATACACCCTTGATAGTATGACCGCCGCCGCCGCCGCCCGCCAGATCCTGACCCGCCTGACAGAAGTTATGGCCTCGCGCCTGCACGCGCAGGCCAAGCTTGATCAGGTGGTTGAAATCATCGGGGAATGCCTCTCCAGCGAGGTGTGCTCGATCTACCTGCTACGCGAAGGGATGCTTGAACTCTTCGCCACCCGCGGCCTCAACCAGAGCGCGGTCCACGTCACCCGCATGGCGATTGGCGAAGGCCTGACCGGCGCGATTGCCCAGAAGGTCGAAACGCTCAATCTGGCCGAGGCCAAGGCCCACCCCGATTTCCAGTACCGCCCCGAAACGGGCGAGGAAAAGTTCCACTCCTTCGCCGGCGTGCCGATCGTCTACCGCGAGCGTGCGGTGGGCGTGCTGTGCGTCCAGCATGTCGAGCCGCGCCGCTACGAAGAGGTCGAGATCGAGGCGCTCCAGACCACCGCGATGGTGCTGTCCGAACTGATCGCCAACGCCGAACTGGTCGATGAGGAAGAAGCGCGCGGGCTGACCGAGGAGCAGACCGGGCCGCAGACCCTGACCGGTCTGACGCTGGTCAAGGGGCTGGGTGCGGGCGTTGCGGTCTACCACCAGCCGCGCGTCGAGATCACGCAGGTCATGGCCGAGGATACCGAGGCCGAACGCCAGCGGGTCTACCGCGCCTTCGACAAGATGCGCGAGCAGATCGACAGCCTCGCCAGCCAGGCCGAATTCGGCGTGGGCGGAGAGCACGAGGAGGTGCTCGAGACCTACAAGATGTTCGCTTACGACGAAGGATGGTCGCGGCGCATCAACGAGGCGATCGATTCCGGCCTGACCGCCGAAGCCGCGATCGAGCGTGTGCAGCAGCACACCCGGATGCGGATGCGCGAGATCGACGATCCGCTGCTCGCCGACCGGATGCACGATCTGGAGGATCTGGCGAACCGCCTGCTGCGGATCGTCGCCGGGCGGTTCGGGACGGCGGCTTCGCAGGGCCTGCGCAAGGATTCGATCCTGATCGCCCGCAACCTCGGCCCGGCGGAACTGCTCGAATATGACAAGCGCCGCTTGAAGGGCGTGATCCTTGAAGAAGGCTCGCTCACCGCGCATGTGGTGATCGTGGCGCGCGCGATGAACGTGCCGGTGATCGGGCGCACCAAAGGCGTGCGCACCACGATCCGGGAAGGCGACGAGATCCTGCTCGATGCAACCGCCGGCAGTGCCATCGTGCGCCCCCTGCCGCAGGTTGCCGATGCCTTCCACGCGCGCTTTGCCAAGAGCCGCGAAAAGCAGGCGGCCTATGCCTCGCTGCGCGATGTCGAGCCTTTCACCCGCTGCGGCACGCGCATCCAGGTGATGATGAACGCGGGTCTGCGCGATGACATGAGCGCGCTTGGCCTGACCGGCGCGGACGGGGTGGGCCTGTTCCGCACCGAATTCCAGTTCCTCGTTTCCGCCACCCTGCCGCAGCGCGAGCGCCAGACGCGCCTGTATCGCGATGTGCTGGATGCCGCCGGAGACAAGCCGGTGATCTTCCGCACGGTGGACATCGGCGGCGACAAGTCGGTGCCCTATCTCGCCTCGGAAATCGCTGCGCAGGATGAAAATCCGGCGATGGGCTGGCGCGCGCTGCGGCTGGCGCTGGAGCGTGAAGGCCTGATGAAGATCCAGGCGCGCGCGCTGCTGGAAGCGGCGGCGGGGCGTTCGCTTTATGTGATGTTCCCGATGGTGTCCGAACCGTGGGAATTCGATGCCGCCAAGGCCGTGTTCGACGAACAGCTCGCCTTCCTTCGCGCCCAGAAGAAGCTGCTGCCCGAACGCATAAATTTCGGTGCGATGCTGGAAGTGCCGGCTCTGGCCGAGGTGCTCGACATGCTGTTGCCGCGCCTCTCGTTCCTGTCCATCGGGACCAACGACCTCACCCAGTTCCTGTTCGCTGCGGACCGCGCCAACCCCAAACTGGCGGAGCGGTATGACTGGCTGTCCCCCTCGATCCTGCGCTTCCTGCGCCGCGTGATGCAATCGAGCGTCGGTTCGGGCGTGGATATCGGCGTATGCGGCGAGATGGGCGGGCGGCGGCTTGAGGCGCTGGCACTGCTCGGCATCGGCTATCGCCGCCTGTCGATCACGCCCGCCGCGGTCGGCCCGATCAAGGAGCTGGTCCGCAAGGTCGATCTGGCGGAGCTGACAGCGGCAATGAACGGCTGGCTGCTCAGCCCGCAGCGATCCCTGCGCGATGAATTGTCGGCCTGGGCCGCGGCGCGCGATATTGAGCACGATTGAACAGAGCTATCGCAGGCGGCTTGCGGAGAAGCGTGCGGCGGGCACGGTAGCATGCTATGGCAACGCTTGACAGGAAGCACCCCGCGGGTGAGTCCCGTTCAAGCGAAATTCACCACAACACATTCACTCAAAGCCTCGACAAAGAAGGCGCGGGACCGGGTCACATGGACAGCGAAGATCACAATAGCGCAGAAACTGCGCCTTCCGCCGGCATTGCCGGACCGGGCGCCACCCTGCGCGCCGCGCGCGAGACGCAGCGGCTGGAACTGGCGCATATCGCTGCCGAGACCCGCATTCCGCTGCGCCATCTGGAAGCGATCGAGGAGGGCAATTTCGAAAGCCTGCCCAGCCGCGCCTATGCGATCGGCTTCACCCGCACCTATGCCAAGGCGCTGGGGCTGGATGACGCGGCGATGGTCGATGCGGTGCGCGTAGAACTGGCTGACGGGTCGATGCGGCGCACCGTGCCGTCGCCCGGGATGGAGCCGGGTGATCCGGCGCGTCTGCCCTCTGCCGGGCTGGCCTGGGCGGCGGCGGGGGCCGTGCTGATCCTCGCAGTCGGGATTTTTGCCTTCTACAACGCCTATTTCGGCGCGGGCGATGCGCCCGGCCCGCTGCTCTCGCCCGAGCCTTCGCCCACTGCGACAGCCGCAGCCGCTCCACCCGCCGCCCCCGTGGCAAGCGGTCCGGTGGTGTTTACCGCGCTGGAGGATGGCATCTGGGTGCGGCTCTACGAGGAAGGCGGCGAGCGTCTGACCGAACGCACCCTCAAGGCGGGCGAGACGTTGGAAGTGCCGCTGGCGGCCCGCGATCCGCGGATCAACACCGGGCGGCCCGATGCGCTGGCGGTGACGATCGGCGGGCAGCAGGTGGCCAAGCTGTCCGACCGGCCCGAGACGATCTCGGGCGTGCCGGTCTCTGCCGCCGCGCTGGCCGCGCGCCCGGCAACGCCGCCCACGGTGACTGCCGCCACTCCGGCGGCGGCTACGGGTACGCCGCGCCCGGCGGTGCGGCGCGTGACCGCGCCGACCACCACGAACGGTACCCCTGCCAGCGAACCGGCTGCGTCCGTTCCGGCGAGCGCGCCCGCTCCGGCACCCGAAGCGGCACCTGTTTCAGGGCGTTAACCTGATTCCCGTTGATTAGGTGTCCTGCCGCTCTCGACTTGCCCGACGCATCGCGGCAGGGCTTTTCGGGATATGTTCATGTGCGGCGCGCCAGAGGTGTGCCGGAAATTCCGAGGGAGCCCGACGCACCATGACCACCCGCCTGAAAGCCATCTCCCTGCGCCTTGCCGGAGCCGCGCTGATGGGCGCGAGCGTAGCGAGTGTCGCCACCATCGCCGTGCCCGCCGCCGCGCAGGACAGCACCGCCGAAGCGCGGCTGCGCAAGGTCGAGGCCGAGATCCGCGCGCTCCAGCGCAAGGTCTTCCCGGGCGGGGATGGCAAGTTCTTCGAACCCCAGATCGCACCGGGCACGCAGGCCCCCGCGCCCGCGACGGGCACTGGCGCCGCCAGCGCGCCTGCGGCGACCGCGGTGACCGACATCCTCGTGCGGCTCGATGCGCTCGAACAGCAGCTTCAGGCGCTGACCGCCCGTTCGGAAGAGCAGGCCAACACCATGGCGCAGCTCGAAGTCCGGCTTGCCGCGCTGGAGACCGCGGGGGCCGCTCCGGCGGTTGCGGCGGGCACGCTGCCTGCATCCACGCTCCCGTCCGCTCCGACCCTCGCTGCGGTCACGCCCGCCGCCACCACCCCGGCCGCGCCCGCGCCGCGGCCTTCGGTGCCGGCGGCGACCACGCCTGCCGCCACCGTCACAGCGCCCAGCGCCGCGCGTCTGGCTGCGGTGCAGGCGATCGCCAAGCCGCAGACGGCTGACGCGGGGGATGACGAATATTCCTACGGCTTCCGCCTGTGGAACGCCGGGTTCTTCCCCGAAGCGCGCCAGCAGCTCACCAAGTTTGTCGAGCAATACCCCAGCCACCCGCGCATCAGCTTCGGCCGCAACCTGCTGGGCCGCGCCTTCCTTGACGACAAGATGCCCAAGGAAGCCGCGCAGTGGTTCCTGAAGAACTATCAGGCCAACAAGGCCGGTGACCGCGCACCTGACAGCCTGCTCTACCTCGGCGCATCGATGATCGCGATGAACGACACCAAGCGCGCCTGCATCGCGCTGGCCGAATTTGCCGACACCTATCCGCTGATCGCCGCCGGTCGACTGGCGACCGATTACCAGACCACCCGCGCGAAGGTGAAGTGCAGCTAAGCCCCGGGGCCGCCCGCTTTGCCGCCGATCTGGCGGCGCTGTGGCCCGAGGACGAACGCGAAGGGCGTCCGCTGGGTCTGGCGGTATCGGGCGGGCCGGATTCCCTCGCGCTGCTGCTGCTCGCTGCCGAGGCTTTGCCCGGCCAGATCGCCGTCGCCAGCATCGATCACGGGTTGCGCCCCGAAGCGGCGGGCGAAGTCGCGCTGGTCGGACGGATTGCGGGGGAGCGGGGTATCCCTTTTGCCGCGCTCAAGGTCAGCCTCGCCCCCGGCAATCTTCAGGCCGAGGCGCGCGCGGCCCGCTATGCCGCCCTTGCGCGCTGGGCGGACGAAACAGGGCTCGGCGCTATCGCCACCGCGCACCACGCCGATGATCAGGCCGAAACCCTGCTGATGCGCCTCAACCGGGGAAGCGGGCTGGCGGGCCTTGCCGGAGTGCGCCCGCGCGGTCGGATCGAGGGCAGCGAGACCCTGCTGCTGCGCCCCCTGCTCGGCTGGCGCAAGGCCGAACTGGCGGCGGTGGTTACAGAGGCGGGGATCACCCCTGCCGAGGACCCGTCCAACACCAACCCCGCTTTCGACCGTGCCCGGCTGCGCGCTGCTCTGGCACAGGCTGACTGGCTCGACCCGGTCCAGATCGCTGCCAGCGCCGCCCATCTGGCCGAAGGCTGGCAGGCGCTCGAATGGTATGCCGAGCTTGACTGGCACGAAATGGTGATGCGCGAGGAGGGTGACAGCGGCGCGCCCGGCTTTTCCTATTGCGCCAACGTGCCGCGCGTGATCGCCATCGAGACGATCCTCAGGATCATCCGCGAACTCGGCGGCCATGCCACCCGCAGCGAAGCGGCGCGGGCATGGGACCGGCTCTGGGCGGGCGAGAACGCCTCGCTGGGAGGAGTGCTGGCGGTGCCGGGGGTGGAGAAGGTTGAAAAGGTCGGCGTGACGATGCGCGTCTGGCGCTTCCGGCCGGAACCTGCGCGGGGGCGGGTAAACTGAAATCTTCCCCGCCCCGGCCCTGACCCGGGGTCCAGCCGACTTCCGGTTTGGCACGAGAAAGCGGGGCCCCGGATCAAGTCCGGGGCGGGGGAAGCCGATAATCCGGCAAGCGCTACAGAATCTTGTCGCCCACGCCGATCATCTTGCCGCGCGTGATGATCACCTTGTCCCCGCGCTTGGCGGCAGCGAACAGTTTGGCGGCAAAATCGTCGGGCACGCCGATGCAGCCGTGGCTGGCATAGCCGTTCATCACCGGCGAGCCGTGGATCGCGATGCCATCCCATGTCAGGCGCAGCGTGTAAGGCATGGGCGCGTTGTTGTATTTCTCGGAAACGTTGTCGCGTTCCTTGGTCAGGATCGGGAAGGAGCCGAGCGGGGTGGGGTGGTCCTGCGTGCCGACCAGCACGACGGCGGTGCCGATCTCGTGCCCGTCGCGGAAGGCGCTGATGACGCGTGCCTGAAGGTCCACGGTGATGACCAGCGCGCCGCTGCGCGGGGCGGCGCTTTCGTCCCAGAACCAGTCGCCGTAGCGGATCGAACCTTCGCTCGGCAGGATCGACTTGATGACGAAGGGGCTGCTGCTGGCGACAGCGGCAGGTGCGGCAGTCTTGGGGGCAGCGGCAGCGGCGGGGGCACGGGCCGGGATCGCCTGCACCACCGGTTCGGATATCATCCGCACCGCAGGGCCGCGCGGGGCGTCTGCTTCAGTCACGGACTCGATCACGGGAGCGGAGGCCGCAACCGCGGTGCCGCCTGCCAGCGGCGGCAGACCGGCATAGGCCGCGGCGGCTTCATCCGCCGAGGGCATCTCGCTGTCCGGATCGATCGCCTCGAAAGTGCCCGTGGCGCGGGCGGCGACGGCTTCGGCGGCACTGGCGGCGCGGTCCGTGGCGGACCCGCCCATGGTCTGGGCGCCAGCTGGCTGAGCAAAAGCCGCGAATTGCAGAACGGCCACGGCGACGAGGAAGGCGAGGATGCGCATCATGTCTGCAAATATGCCGTGTTAGTTGTTTGGTTGCCAGCAATTAACCAAATCGCGTCCCTTGCGGGGACGGGCACGGGGCAGGGGTTAACGCGCCACAACCCCGAACAGGTCGTGGGCGTCGGCATCCTCGATGGTTGCCTGCACGATATCGCCCGGCTTGAGGCTGTCGGGCACGTTGCGCAGGTAGACTGCGCCGTCGATCTCGGGCGCGTCGGCCTGGCTGCGGCCCGTGGCACCGATATCGCCATCCTCGTCGGGCTCGCCGACCTCGTCGATGATCACGGGGAGCGTGCGGCCGACCTTGGCGGCGAGCTTGGCGGCAGAAATGCGCTCGGTCACTTCCATGATCCGGGCGTAGCGTTCTTCCTTGATCTCTTCCGGCACCTGATCGGGCAGGGCGTTGGCCGCCGCGCCCTCGACCGGCTCGAAGCGGAAGGCGCCGACCCGGTCAAGCTGGGCTTCCTCGAGCCAGTCGAGCAGGTAGCGGAAGTCTTCTTCCGTCTCGCCCGGGAAGCCGACCACGAAGCTGGAACGGATCGCGATGTCGGGGCAGATTTCCCGCCACGACTTCAGCCGTTCGAGCACCTTGGCCTCGTTGGCCGGGCGGCGCATCAGTTTCAGCACCTTCGGGGAGGCGTGCTGGAACGGGATGTCGAGATAGGGGGTCAGCAGCCCTTCCGCCATCAGCGGGATGACCTGATCGACATGGGGGTAAGGGTAGACGTAGTGCAGCCGCACCCACGGCGCATGGCCTTCGGGGGTGCGCAGCTGGCCCAGTTCGCGGGCCATGTCGGTCATGTGGGCGCGCACTTCGCGGCCCTTCCACTGGCGGCTCTCATGCCGGATATCCACGCCATAGGCGCTGGTGTCCTGCGAGATGATCAGCAGTTCCTTGGTGCCCGCCGCGACCAGCTTTTCCGCCTCGCGCAGCACGGCATCGATCCGCCGGCTGGCGAGCTTGCCGCGCAGGTCCGGGATGATGCAGAAGGCGCAGGAGTGGTTGCAGCCCTCGGAAATCTTCAGATAGCTGTAATGGCGCGGGGTCAGCTTGATATCCGGCTGCGGGATCAGGTCGACGAACGGGCCTTGGCTGGGCGGCGCGTGGGTGTGGACGGCCTCGACCACCTGTTCGTATTGATGTGCGCCCGTCACCGCGAGCACCTGCGGGTGGACTGCGCGGATCGCGTCAGCTTCCTCGCCCATGCAGCCGGTCACGATCACGCGGCCATTTTCGGCAATCGCTTCGCCGATTGCGGCAAGGCTTTCCTCCTTGGCGGAATCGAGGAAACCGCAGGTGTTGACCAGCACCACGTCCGCGCCCGCGTAATCCTCGGCGAAGGCATAGCCATCGGCGCGCAGGCGGGTGAGGATGCGTTCGGAATCGACCAGCGCCTTGGGACAGCCGAGGCTGACCATGCCGATCTTCTTCTGGTCGGGGAGGGTGGTGGGGGTGTTCATTGCGGCGCGGCCCCTACACTGTGTGCGCCCTTCGCGCTAGGCTTGACCGCACGCCCCCCGCGCGGGCATGACCCAAGGTCATGATCGCCAAGCTCTTCATCGACCATCCGCGCGCCATCGGCGAGACCTATTCCCAGCACGCCCGCACCGCCTTCAGCTTCGGCTGGCGGATGACGGTGGGCGGGCTTGCCTGCATGGTCCACGCCATCGTGCCCGGCATCTTCGTCAAGACCGCCAGCCGCACCGTGGTGCAGCTCGATGCCGAAATGCGCGGCCGCGTGCCGACCCCGGCCGAGGAAGAATTCGCCTACGTGATCTAGCGGGCCCTCGCCCCCTACACCTGCGCTGCGAAGTGGGTTACACCTCGCCCATGCGCATCGCGATCACCAAGGGCAGCGGGCAGGACAAGGTCGCGGTGACACGGCGGGACGGCTCCCGTGCCGACTTCGGCTTCCCGAAAAAGGGGCCGTTCCCGCATGATGCCTTCCACTTCTTCATCGAGCGCGCGCTTGGTCTGACCTCCGGCTTCTGGGGGCTGGTAGCGGGCGGAATGGCGCCGGAGGACGTGCAGGCGCTCGCCCTCGCAGGTGGCCATGCCAGTGCCAAGCGCGCCAGGCTGCCGGACGCGGGGATTGTCGAACTGCTTCAGGCCGAACGGTTGGTTGAATGTTTTGAGGCCGCCAGCTGGAGCGGCGGGGCCGATGATGCGGCGATCATGGCAATGGCCGAGCCTGCCTGGGCCGCCAGCCATGTGCCGCCGCCTGCGAGCATTGCGGACAAGCTGGGAGCGATCCGCGCCGGCCTCGATCCTTTTCTCGAGGCTTGGAGCGCCCTGCCCGAGGGTGAGGCGCTGGAACTTGAATGGCCCGAGATGGCAGGAGCGCGCGCATGAATGGTGACTTTGCCCTGTGGCCGGTGCTGTCCGGCACCGCCGCCTTCTTCATCGTCGGCGCGCTGTGGTACGGGGTGATCTTCGCCAAGCCGTGGCAGCGCGCGGCGGGCCTCACCAACACCCAGCTTCAGGCCGGCAACATGGGGGTGATCTTTGCGCTCACCTTCGCCTTCGAAATGCTGATCGCGATGGTGCTGTGGCACCTGCTGGCCCGCACCGATCCGCCGTCCTTCGTGGTGATGATGATGGCCGTGGGCTTTGCGGCGGGGGTGATGATCCCGGCCATCGGAATCAACTACCTCTACCTCAGAAAGCCGCTCGCCCTGTTCCTGATCGATGCCGGGCACTTTCTTGTCGGCATGGCGGCGATGGGCGGGGTGTTCGTGTGGTTCCGGAGCTGACGATCTAGTCCGTATCGTTGGGCGCAGTCGGGACGATCTCCACCACCACGTCTCCGGGTTGGAGCTGCTGGCACTCGTTTTCCCAGAAGCCGATTGCGCGGCCATTGCGGTAAACGCGCAGGCCCTGTCCGCCGCTGGCGAGGTCGGAGATCGACTTGCCGCACTCTTCCGCGCTCACCACGCGCTCCACCAGCTGCACCCGTCCGCCCACGCTGGCGAGGTCGGCGAGGTAATCGGCGATGTGTGCGCCCTTGACGCTGCCGGCCAGCAGCAGGCCGGTGAAGCGCACCGGGTTGATGACATTGTTCGCCCCGGCCTGCCGCGCCAGCAGTTCGTTGTCGTCGGCGCGCACCACCACGCTGATCGGCACATTGGGGGCAAGGTGGCGCACAGTCAGCACGATCAGGATGGAGGTATCGTCGCGCCCTGCCGACACCAGTACGCTCTGCGCGCGGTCGATGCGGACGGATTTCAGCGTCTCGTCCCGCGTTGCATCGCCGGCCATGACATTGACGCCGAGCCGCTCCGCCTCGGCAAGGCGATCTTCGGAGGGATCGATCACGACGATGCAGTGCGGATCGATCCCGCGCTCGATCAGCTCGCCCACGCTCTGCGAGCCGGACACGCCGTAGCCTAGCACCACGACATGATCGGTCAGCTGTTCCTGAATGCGGGCCATGCGCCATTTCTCCCAGCTGCGCTTGATGACGAAATCGTAGGCCGCGCCCACGAAGATGAACAGCACCGCGATACGCACGGGGGTGACGATCACCGCCTCGATCAGCCGCGCGCGGGGCGTGATCGGGGCGATGTCGCCAAAGCCTGTGGTGGTGATGCTGATCATCGTGAAATAGACCACATCGAGGAAGCTGATGTGGTCGTCGTAATTGTCCTTGAGGCCCGCGCGGTCCCACCAGTGGATCAGGATCACCATCATGATCAGCCCGAAGGCGAGCGTCATTCGGATGCCCAGATCACCCCAGACAGGGATCTTCACCTGCCGGCGCAGCGGACGGAACTGGTCGGCCAGCAGCGCCTTGCGGCGGAACGGATTGCGGCTGGTCTTCGGCCCCATCCGCCGTGCCCGATCAGTCAGCGAACCGGTCGGCAAGGATGCCGATGGTCGAATAGTGGGTGAGGTCGAGCTGGAGCGGGGTCACGGCGACGAAGCCTTCCTCGATCGCTTCCAGATCGGTGCCGTGGTCCAGCGTGTGCTCGATCGGGTCGAGCCCGAACCAGAAGTAGCGGTAGCCGCGCGGATCGCGCCCTTCGACGATGGTGCCGCGCGAATAATCGTGGAAGCCCTGCCGCACCACGCGGATGCCCTTCACGTCCTCGGCATGGATCGCCGGGAAGTTGACGTTGATCAGCGTGCGTTCGGCCATCGGCGCGTCGATCAGCTTCGCGAGCACCTTCGGCCCCCATTCCAGCGCCGCGCCGAACGGCACTTCGTCGCCCATGCCTTCGCGGGCGTAGACCTGACTGAAGGCGATGGCGCGGATGCCGGCCAGCGCGCCCTCGATCGCGGCCGAGACGGTGCCCGAATAAGTGATGTCATCGCCAAGGTTTGCCCCGCGGTTGACGCCGGACAGGATGATATCGGGCGCATCGGGCATGACCTCGCGCAGCGCCATCATCACACTGTCCGTGGGCGTGCCGCTGACCGCAAAGCGCCGCTCGCCATGCTTGTGCAGGCGAACGGGGCGGGTCAGGGTCAGCGAATGGCCCGCGCCCGATTGTTCCTCGGAAGGGGCGCAGATCCAGATATCGTCGGAAAACTGGCGGGCGATTTCCTCCAGCACCTTGAGGCCGGGGGCGTTGATGCCGTCGTCATTGGTGAGGAGGATTCTCAGAAGACTTCTCCAATTTCGTCATGCTGAACTCGTTTCAGCATCCATTTGTCTGCCGGTCGCCGAGCGGTGTTTGGGGCACCATGGATCCTGGAAGCGAAGCTGTCCAACGGACAACCAAGTTCAGGATGACGAAGTGGTTAGTTCGGCGTGATAACCTCAAGCCCGCCCATATAGGGGCGCAGCACCTCGGGCACCGTCACCGAGCCATCGACGTTCTGGTAGTTTTCGATCACTGCCACCAGCGTGCGACCGACCGCGAGGCCGGAGCCGTTGAGGGTGTGGACGAACTCGGTCCGCTTCTCGCCCGCGACGCGGTAGCGGGTGTTCATGCGGCGGGCCTGGAAGTCGCCGGTGTTCGAACACGAGCTGATCTCGCGATAGGCACCCTGCCCGGGCAGCCACACCTCAAGATCATAGGTCTTGCGCGCGCCAAAGCCCATGTCGCCGGTGCACAGCAAGAGCTTGCGGTAGGGGAGGTTGAGGCGTTCGAGGATGGTCTCCGCCGCGCGGACCATGCGCTGGTGTTCGGCTTCGCTGTCTTCGGGCTTCACGATGCTGACCAGCTCGCACTTTTCGAATTGGTGCTGGCGGATGAACCCGCGCGTGTCGCGCCCCGCTGCGCCCGCTTCGGAACGGAAGCACAGGGTCAGCGCGGTAAGGCGCATGGGGAGCGCGGCTTCGTCGAGCAGCTCGCCCATGACGCTGGCGGTGAGGGAGACTTCCGAGGTGGGGATCAGCCAGCGGCCGTTGGTGGTGTTGAAGCTGTCCTCGGCAAACTTCGGCAGCTTGTCGGTGCCATACATGGCATCGTCGCCGACCAGCACCGGCGGGTTGCATTCGGCATAGCCGTGCTCGCCCGTCTGGACGTCGAGCATGAACTGGCCGAGCGCGCGGTGGAGGCGCGCCATGCCTCCGCGCAGGAAGGTGAAGCGTGCGCCGGACAGCCTTGCGCCGGTCTCGAAATCCATGCCCAGCGCGGGGGCGATGTCGGCGTGTTCCTTGGGCGTGAAGTCGAAGGCGCGTTTTTCGCTCCATTCGCTTTCTACGCGGTTGTCTTCCTCGCTCGCGCCGTCCGGCACATCGGCGGCGGGGAGGTTGGGGATGATCTCCAATGCCTCCTTCAGCTTGGTCGCCAGCTCGTCGGCGCGGGCTTCCAGCGCGGGCATCGCTTCCTTGAGGGCGGCGACTTCGGCCTTGATCGCCTCGGCCCCGTCCTTGTCGCCCTTGGCCATCGCCGCGCCGATCAGCTTGCTGGCTTCGTTGCGGCGGCTCTGGGCGACCTGCACTTCGGTGGTCGCGGCGCGGCGGGCCTCGTCGAGCGCGATCAGCGCCTTGGACAGCGGCTCCAGCCCGCGCCGGGCGAGGCCGGCGTCGAAGGCTTCGGGGTTCTCTCGGATCAGGCGGATATCGTGCATGGGCCGCGCTATGCCCGCTCCCCCGCCGCAAGAAAAGCGGCAATCGCCATGGAACTTTGCGCGCGCGGGCGGGGTTGGACCCGGCACAAGGAGACAGACGCGATGATCCGTAAACTGATTGGCGCCGCGATCGGCGCGAGCATGGCGAAGAAGCATCCGGCGGCCGGCGGCGTGACCGGTGCGGTGCTGGCGAGCGCGGTGCCGTTCGTGCTGACCCGGCTGAGCCTGCCGGCGATGGTGGTGATGGGCGTGGGCGGTTACGCCGCCAAGCGTTTCATGGATCGGCGGGGGCCGCAGCAGGACCCTGCTGCGCTGCCCCCGCCGTCGGCTCCCGTCCAGCCGTAAACCGAAGAGAGAAGGGGCGGCGGTGGCAATCGAGAGGCCGCCGCCCCTTGGGGAGATCTCGGCTCAGAAGTTGATCTGGCCGGTCACGAACACGCGGCGCGGATCGCCGTAGAAGCCGGTCAGCGTGCCTTCGCGGCCCAGCGTCGAAACGAAGGGCGCGCCGCCCACGCCGCCTGCCACGAAGTTGTAGCCGGCAACGATATATTCCTTGTCGAACAGGTTCTTGCCGTGGAGGCCGATCGAATAGCGGCCATCGTCGGTGGTGTAGACGATGCTCGCATCGACCAGCACGAAGCCGTCCTGATCGAGGAACGGGTTGGGCACTTCGAACTGGCTCGCATCGGACCGCAGCGAGGCGAGCCCGATGAAGTCCATCATCCCGCCGCCCACCGGCAGGCCCATGGTGAAGCCCATGTGCGCGGTGACATCGGGGGTGTTCTGGAACACGCGTTGATCGGCCACATCGCGGCCGAAGGCATCGATGAAGGTGTTGAACTTCGCGTCCAGCACGCCCAGCGACCAGTTGACGCTGAAGCGGCTGCCGTCACCCGCGAAGTCCTTGCCGACCAGCGCCTTGCCTTCGAACTCGATCCCGTTGACGTCGGCATCGGCGGCGTTGGAGGTGATGCCGATGAAACTTTCGTTCACCCCGTCGCCGTTCGCGTCAAAGCCGACCGATCCGGGGATCTGCACGTCCTTGTACTGCGCGACGAAGCCCGCGATGCTGATGTTCAGGCGATTGTCGAGCAGCGAGGCCTTCCAGCCCAGTTCGAAGCTGTCGACCGTTTCCTGATCGAAGGCCATGAAGTCGAACACCTCGTCCGCGGTGCAGGCCCCGCCGCGCGCGTTGCGGCACGCGGTGGTCTGGCCGCGCGGGTCAAAGCCGCCGCCCTTGAAGCCCTGTGAATAGGTGAAATAGACGTTGTTGTCGGCATTGGGCTGCCAGCTGATCGACGCGCGCGGGTTGAAATCCTTGAAGGTCGCGCTGCCGTTGAAGTTGCTAGTGGTAGCCACGGCCACGCCGGTGCCGCCGAACAGGTCGGAAAAGCCGCCAAGGAAGGTGCGCCGCAGCACCACACTGTTGCGCTTGTCATTGGTGTAACGCCCGCCGACCGAGACGCTGATCGTGTCCGACAGGTCATAGGTGAAATCGCCGAACACCGACCAGGTCTTGGTATTGACGTCGCCCAGGGTCTGCGCCGCAAGCCCGTTCACCGTGGTGAACAGCGCCACGTCGAAAGCGGTGAAGGCGTTGGCATCGAGGTAGTAGAAGCCCAGCACGCCCGACAGGCTGTCGCCTTCATAAAGCAGCTGGAGTTCCTGGCTGAACTGGTCGTTCTCGTAGATCGCCGGCACATCGAGGTCGGCGGCGGGGAGCGAATCGAAGTCGATCGGGGTGGTCGACTTGTCCTCGCGGTAGCCGGTGATCGACTTGAAGGTCAGCGTGTCGCTGAGTTCGATCGCGACGTTAAGCGCGCCGCCATAGGCTTCGACTTCCTGATCGACGATGTTGAGGCCCGCGCGGGTATCGAACACGTCATCCAGAACCGGTGCGCCGGTGAGCAGGCTGCGGATGAAGCGGTGGCCCTGACGCGCCTCGCTCTCGTCCTTGACGTAATCGCCCGAAAGCCGCGCCTTGACGATGCCGCTCTCGAATTCGATCGTGCCGCGCGCGGCCCACACGTCCTTGTTGTAGTTTTCGGTGCCAAGCGTGAGGTTCTGGCCGAAGCCCCCGCGCGAAAGCCGCGCGCCGCTCGCGCCGATCTTGAGGCTGTCTGAGATCGGGGTGGAGGCGGTGACGATCAGGTCGGCCTGATCGTAGGAGCCGTAGGTGCCGCGGATCTTGACGCTGGTTTCGTCGGGCAGATCGGCGGTGACATACTTGATCGCGCCGCCGATGGTGTTGCGCCCGTAGAGCGTGCCCTGCGGACCGCGCAGCACTTCGATGCGCTCGACATCATAGACATCGAGCACGGCCGCTTGGGGCCGGTTGAGGTAGACGTCATCGACATAGAGGCCCACGCCCGCCTCGAACCCGGCGACCGGGTCCTGCTGGCCGACGCCGCGGATGAAGGCGGTGAGGGTGGTGTTGGTACCGCGGCTGACTTCCAGCGTGATGTTGGGCACCTGCTGGGCGACGGCGACGATATCCTGCACGCCCTGCTTGACCAGATCGTCACCCGACAGCGCGGTGACCGACAGCGGCACATCGATGAGGCGTTCTTCGCGGCGGCGGGCGGTGACGTAGATGGTGCCTTCCTCTTCGGCGGCAACGTCATCTGCGGCAGCATCGGCCGCGCTGTCCTGCGCCATAGCGGGCGCGGCGAAGGTGACAAGTCCGGCGGCGCCGGCAAGCAGCAGCGCACGGGTGCAAAGCGTCTTTTTCATCGGGTAGTTTCCTCTCCTGGCCCTCTTATGCCGCAATCAGTATTGAAAGTTGAACCACCTTTCAAGTTTAGACTTGTGCGGGCCCCTTGCGCAGCCTACCGAAAGCGTGGAGGGAGTAGCTGATGGGCAACAGTCCGGGCACCGCGACCATAGTCGAAGACGCCAAGACACCGCGCACCGAGCGCGGGCGGCGGACCTTGCGCAAGCTGCTGGATGCGGCGGCAGAGGAATTCGGCGAGAAGGGCTTTCACGAAGCCTCGGTCAGCTCTATCACGCGGCGGGCCGGCATGGCGCTGGGCAGCTTCTACACCTACTTCGACAGCAAGGACGCGCTGTTCCGGGCGCTGGTGGCCGACATGAGCGAGAAGGTGCGCACCAGCGCGCGCTCCGCGCTCAGCGAAGACATGGGACCGCTCGAGATCGAGCGTGCGGCGCTGGCAGCGTTCCTGCGCTTTGCCGCCGAGCACAAGGAAATCTACCGCATCATCGACGAAGCGGAATTCGTCGATCCGGCGAGCTACCGCGAACATTACGAAACCATCGCCGCGCGGATTGCCGACCGCTTGCGCGCCGGGGCCGCCAAGGGCGAGTTCCGCGAAGGGCTGGGCGAGCTTGAAGCCTGGGCGATGATGGGAATGAACGTGTTCGTCGGCCTGCGCTATGTCGTGTGGGCAGATGGCGCGGCCCTCTCGCCCGACGATGTCGCCGCCGGCGTCAACCGGTTGCTGGCACAAGGCGTGTTGCGCCGCTAGAGACGGCGGCATGATCCTTGCCATTCACGCCATACCCGAGGCCGATCGCCTCTCCGCCATGCGCGATCGCATCGCCCTGCTCGAATGGCGCGACGGGCGCGAGACGGCGGGGTCGGTGGCGCGCGAAGTGAAGCGCAACGAACAGGCTGTGATGGAATCGACCGCCGGCCGCAGCCTTCAGGAAGAGATTTCGCACATCCTTTGGGACAATCCGGTGGTCCGCGCCGCCGCCCAGCCGCGCCGCCTGTCGCACCTGCTCATCAGCCGGACCGGCGAAGGCGGCGGGTACGGCGCGCATGTCGACAATGCGCTGATGGGCCGGGGCGAGCGGAGGGTCAGGACCGATCTGTCCTTCACGCTGTTCCTCACGCCTCCCGATGAATACGAGGGCGGCGAACTGGCAATCCACACTGCCGGCATGACCCAGGAGGTCAAGGGCGAGGCGGGCACGCTGGTGCTCTATCCCTCGGGCGCGATCCACGAGGTGCGGCCAGTCACGCGGGGGCAGCGGATCGTGTGTGTGGGGTGGGTGGAAAGCATGATCGCCGATGCCGCCGCGCGCGAGATGCTGTTCGATCTGGAAAACCTGCGCGCGGCCCTGCGTCAGAAACTGCCCAGCCAGTCGGCCGAGCTGCTGACGCTCGACAAGACCATCGCCAATCTATTGCGGATGTGGGCGCGCCCCTGAAGGCTTTGGCGCGGCGGCTTTCTTGCCCTTTACGGTGAAATACAGGATCAGGCTCACCCCGATCACGCTCGGCCCGGCCCAGATCGCGGGGTTGAACACGTGTTCGGGAACGAGGCGGATCAGCCCGACCGAAAGAAACGCGGTGTAGGCCGAAATCCCCATCCCGATCAGCGCGCGGAAATGCTCGCCGACATAGGTCTGCCGGGGCGGGTCTTGCGGGCGCCAGATGTAGAGCTGCTGGATCAGCATGGATACGATGCCGATGAAGGCGACCAGCACCATCAGCGGGTGGCCGACTTGCCAGCCATAGATGCCGCACCATGCGCCGGTGACGATCACGGCGGCGATCACGATCTGATAGCGGCTGCTGCGCAGTGCACGGCGGTTGCGGCTGTGCTTCACGACGGCGAGGCCATAGTCGACGAAGCCGATCGTCAGCGTGCCGAGATACAGCATCATCCACCCGAAAAGGCCGTCGAACAGCGTGCGGTCAGTGACTTCGGGGTGGCGATGTTCGGGGCCGTAGAGCGACAGGAACGCCATCGTGATCGCCAGCGCGCCCGCGCCCAGAAAGCCGTAGCACGCGGTCTTGCCCCACGTGCGGTGGTTCAGCGCGCCCTTGCGTGTGACGATCGGCCCCCAGAACGCCGTCAGCCCCACCGCGCCGGTGATGACATGGGCGACAACAAGAGCCTCGAACAGCGCCATGCCGGTCAGCATGACACAACTTGTGTCAATCCGCTAGGACACTATCGCACGCGGATCACCGCACCCGCGATGGCGCGACCAGCACCGCATTGGCGATCATCAGGTCGAGCCCTTCGAGGAAGGCGCGGGTCGAGGGATCGTGCGCAAAGCCGATCACCAGCCCGCGGCCCTGCTGCTGCGCCATCAGGTAGGGCTTGTAGGCCATCTGCCGCCGGTTCTCGTCCCACACATAGCCGCTCGCGATCAGATTGCCGGGTGCGGCAAAGCGCATCACGTTGACGCCCTTGTCACGGCCGAGCGGCGTGAAGATCTGCGTGCCGGTTGCGAGCACCACTGCCCCATCATCATACCCGGCCGACAGGAAATGGTCGGCCTCTCCCACCACGTTCAGCAACGCACCGGGCAGCGTGTCGGGCAGGGCGGCCTGATCCTTGATCGCCTCGCGATATTCGGCATCATTGGCGATGGCGACCGCTTCGGCGAGGCTGCCCTTGTCATCCTTGTCCTCACCCGGTTCGCGTCCCAGTGCCGCCTCGCGCTTGACCGCGAGCAGCGGATTGTCCCCGCCGCTGAAGGTTTCGAGGCTGTCGCCGATAGCGACCAGCACCCCGCCGCGCTGCACGAAGCTGCGCAGCGCCCGCTGCCCGCCCTCGCCCAGCACGCTGGAAGGATCTCCCTCGGGAACCAGCACGACATCGTAATCGGACAGGTCAGCCCGGGCGAGGCGCGCAGTGCGGATCGGGGTGACGGGGAGCCCGATGCGCTGTTCCAGCACATAGCGCAGCGCGCCTGCGGACAGCTGCGAGATGCCGTCGTCCCACGCCACCGCCACGCGCGGCAGGGTGAGGCGCACGAAATGCTCGCTGCCGAGGTTCGGCCCGCTGTCCACCCAACCGCTGTCCATCGCGACCGTGCTTGCGCCGATTTCGCGGGCGAGTTCGGCAAGGCGTGCCAGCTTTTCGGGCGAGTTGCTGCCTGCCGGGAAGACAACGGTTCCGCGCGGGAAACTGCGACCGCCGGTGCTGAAGGCCTTGTCGGTCACGCGCCCGTCGATCCCTTCGCGCAGGGCGAGGGTGACGAGGCGCGCTTGCCCGCTGTCGGTCCACGGCACGGCCATGGCGAAGGTGCCGCTGCCTTCGGCCTTGGCGGCAATCGGCGCGTCGGCGGCCAGCGTGTCGCCGCTTGCAGCGCCGCTGCACAGCGCCACATCGACGCCGGCCATCGGGCCCACCGCCCATGCGGTCACATCGTAAAGCTCGTGCGGCAGATCGACCGAGCGCCGGCGTTCCTGTTCGGCGAGGAAATCGGGCGGCAGCGGCGTGTCGCGGTCGAGGAGGCTGCGGATCAGCCGCGCGGCGGGCTGGGCCTGCGGCACGGCGAGGTAGCCTGCCGGATAGGACTTGCCGCAAACAGTGGCGCTGCCTTCGCGGCGCAGCACGGTGATGCCTTGCGCGGCCAGACGACGACCGAGGCGCTCTGCATTCCAGCGCCGCTTGCCGAGGTCGATCACATAGGTGCCCTTGCCCGCCGCGCCTGCGACATTCCCGGCGCGGTAGGCGGCGAAATCGGACAGGAAACGCTGCGGATTATCGGCCACGGCGGCAGCGGTGGCGATGCTGGCGGTGAAGTGGTTGGCGACCGTATCGGCATAGGTCAGCTCGGTCCCGTCGCGCCGCTTCCATACCAGCCCCCGCGATGAGGCCTGCTCGTAAGTGCTGCCGATCGCCCCCTGATGCGCGTTCCAGGTATCGCCGTAGCCGGGGTAGAACAGGTCGAAGACCTCGCGCGTGAAATAGGGCTCGCCCCGAGCGTCGAAGGCGGCGGCGTTGTAGCGACCGATCAACTCGTAGGCGCGGATCTGGGCAGGGGTGAGGTTGGGGCTGAAAGGCTGGGCGGCGGGCGAGAAGAAATAGGTTTCGTCCCCGCCCATTTCGTGGAGGTCCACCACCACCACCGGGTTCCATTCGCGGATCGCGGCAACCTTGCCGCGGGTTTCGGGCTGGGAGAGGGTGAACCAGTCGCGGTTCAAATCGAACATGTAGTGGTTGACGCGGCCCGAGGGCCACGGCTCGTCATGCTCGGCGGCCTGCCGGTCGGCATCGGGGACAATCCCCGTGGCGGCGAGGAAATTGTTCACAAAGCGCGCCCGCCCGTCGGGGTTCTGCATCGGATCGATGACGACGATGGTTTCGGCCATGATCTTCGCCGCCTGCGCATCGCCCTTGACGGCGAGCAGGTGATAGGCAGTCATCAATGCCGCATCGGTCGAGGAAATCTCGTTGCCGTGGACCCCGTAGGCGAGCCACGTCACCGGCAGCGCGGAGCCGTTGCCGGTGCGGCCCGCGGCGATGGCGGCCATATCGGCGCGGATCGCATCGAGGTTTGCCATGTTGGCGGGGGCGGAGAGCACCAGATAGTAGAGCGGCCGGCCCTCCCAGCTGGTCGCATATTGCACCAGCCGGGCGCGGTCGGGCGCGGCGTCGGCGAGGGCCTTCAGGTAGGCATAGGTCTGATCCGGCGAGGTGATCCGCGCGCCCGGTGCATGCCCGACGGTGGCGGTCAGCGTCGGGATCCCGGCGTCGAAGTCGCCTTGCGCGAAGGATTGCGCCGCAGCGGGCGCGGCGATGCCGGTCATGGCAAGCAGCAGAAGACACCAACTGCGGCCCAGACCCCGGATTGTGTTACGCATCGTCAGTCCCCGTTCGGCGGCAAAAACTCGAGAGGCACGGCCTTGCCGTGACACACCCCGCACGGTCAAGCGGGGAGGGGCGAATGACGAAGGATGCAGGTGGGCGGCACCCGCCGGTCGCGGTGGAGAACCGCCGCCATCTTTTCCGGAGCTTCGGAAAGCCCTTCCTGGGAAAAGATGGTGGGCGCGACAGGGATTGAACCTGTGACCCCACCCGTGTGAAGGGTGTGCTCTACCGCTGAGCTACGCGCCCGTCCTGTGGCCGTGGGGCCGGGACAGGGGCGCGCCTTTACTAAGGCCGTTGGCGCTTGGCAAGCGACTCTGCATCCGCCTGTGCGATTTAGCGACCTGCCAGCCACGCGAGCATAGCCAGCACGCCTTCGGGGCGGTCTGCCGCACCGCCAACGGGCGGGGCGAGGGCGGCGCTGGCCGGGCAGGCGAGGCAATAGGCCTGCACGCCGCGGGTGCCCAGCAGCCGCTCTGCATCGCGGGCGATGCGGGTGCCGAGATGCTCCGATCGCAGCGCGGTGATCGCGAAGATATCGCCGCCATGCACGCGACCGCGCTTTGCCGTCTCGCCCACCACCATCTGGCGGATGAGCGAATCGTAGTTCGCATCCTTCTCGCCGAGATGGACCGCGTGCCATTCGCCCTTCTGCGCGCCAGCCTTGGCTGCGGCCCATGCGAGCGCTTCGGCCAACCCGCCGAACTGGTCGACCAGCCCGTTCTGCCGCGCGGTGCCGCCGTCCCACACCTGCCCTTGCGCAATGGCATCGACCCGATCGACCGGCATCTTGCGTGCGGTGGACACCAGCTTCAGGAAGTCCTGATAGGTCCCCCCGATCGAGGTCTGGAGCAGCGTGTCCATCGCCGGGGTGAAACCGCCGACGAGATCGGGCTGGCCCGAAAGCTCGGTGGTGCGGAAGCCGTCGGCATTGACGCCCAGCTTGGCGGCAGAGTTTTCAAAGGTCGGAACGACCGCGTAGACGCCGATCGATCCGGTGATCGTCTCGGGCTCGGCGAAGATGCGCTCGCCCGCCATCGAAACCCAGTAGCCCCCGCTGGCGGCGACATTGGCGAAGGACACCGCGACCGGAATGCCGCGGTCGCGATAGCGCTGGATAGCGCGGCGGATTTCCTCGGAACCGGTCACCGATCCGCCCGGCGAATCCACCCGCACCACCAGCGCGGCCAGATCATCATCGGCGGCTTCATCGAGCAGGTCGGCGATGCGTGTGGAACCGGCCACGCCCGGTCCGGCCTCGCCATCGACGATCTCGCCCGCGATGGTGATGACGCCGACGGCCTTGCCCTTTTTGCGCTGGCCGAGATCGGCGAGATAGGCGGGCAGATCGCTGGAGGCGAAGGCGCCCGGCAATTCGCTCCACGGGTCCTTGCCGGCCACTTCCGCCACCCGCGCGCCGAACTGCGCACGGTTGCCCAGCTTGTCGACCAGCCCGGCATCAAGTGCGGCCTTGGCCATGTCCCCGCCCGAGCTCTGGATCCAGGCGACCGGATCGCCCGTGATCCGGGCCAGCGCCAGCTTGGGCCGCGCGCGGGTGATGCCGGCCTTGTATTCCTCCCACAGTGCGCCGTAGAGTCCGCCGATATTGGCGCGTGCCTCGTCCGACATCGACGATCGCGACCACGGTTCGACGCCCGCCTTGAATTCGCCCACGCGGTACACCCGCGCATTGATGCTGAGCTTTTCGAGCAGGCCGGCGTAGTAGAGATTGCTGCCCCCCGGCCCGGCGATGATCGCCACGCCCTGCGGGTCGAGCCACACTTCGCTGGCATGGGCGGCCAGCGCCATATGGTCATCGGCATAGCCCATGGCGAAGCTCAGCACCGGCTTCTTCGCCTTGCGCACGCGGTCCATCGCTGCGCCGATATCCTTGAGGTGCACCTGCCCCCCGCCGAGGAAGCGGGACATGTCTATCACCACCGCCTTGATGCGGTCATCGGTTACGGCGGCATCCAGCGCGCGCACCACATCGCGGGCGCGGGTTTCGCCCATCGGCGCCTCGCGCGAGAGCAGCGCCTCGATCGGGTCGAGCGCGGTCTTCTCCTCGACCACAACGCCTTCCAGGTCGATCAGCAGCGCCCCGTCGCGCACCTGCCCGGGATTGGGGCGGGCTGACAGCACGCCGAACAGCGCGATGAAGAACAGCAGCATGAACAGCAGGACGAGCCCGTCCTTGATCCCCACGAGGATCTTCCACACCTTGCCGATGAAACTCATTGCGTGTCCTTATGCTCTGCCCCGCTGCCGATGTAGGGTCTTTTGCCCGGAAGTTCTATCGGAAAGCTTGACGCGCGGGTTGAGCAGTCGACGCGGCTCGACTAAGGGCATCGCTTTAATGGCCATCACCGATCTCTCCGCCCCCGCGGGCCGCTTTCCTTCCGGACGGCTCGCCTTTCCGCATCGCGATCTGACCGGCATCGGCAAGCTTGCGCGGCACGAGATCCTCTATCTGCTGGATCAGGCCGAGCAGTGGGTTGCCCTCAACCGGCAGAGCGCCAAGCATACCGATCTGCTGGCGGGGCTGACGATCATCAACGCCTTCTTCGAGAATTCCACCCGCACGCTGCTCAGCTTCGAGATCGCGGGCAAGCGGCTGGGGGCTGATGTGGTCAACATGCACGCCGCGACCAGCAGCGTGAAGAAGGGCGAGACGCTGATCGATACCGCGATCACGCTGAACGCGATGCGGGCCGATGCCATCGTCATCCGCCACGGATCGTCCGGCGCGACGGGGCTTATCGCGGACAAGGTCGATTGCCCCGTTCTCAACGCCGGTGACGGGCAGCACGAACATCCGACGCAGGCGCTGCTCGATGCGCTCACCCTTCGCCATGCGCTGGCCGAGCGAGGCGAGGGGGCGGAGGATTTCACCGGCCTCAACGTCGTGATCTGCGGCGATATCCTGCACAGCCGCGTCGCGCGCTCGAACATCCTGTGCCTCACCGCGCTGGGCGCGAAGGTCCGCGTCTGCGCCCCGCCGGCGCTGATGCCGCAGGGCGTCGAGGCGATGGGGGTGGAGGTGTTCCACAACTTCGATGCCGCGCTGGACGGCGCGGAGGTGGTGATGATGCTGCGTCTGCAATCCGAACGGATGAGCGGGCAGTTCATCCCGTCCCCGCGCGAATACCGCCACCTTTACGGGCTGACGACCCGGCGCCTCGCGCTCGCCCGTCCCGATGCGCTGGTAATGCACCCCGGCCCGATGAACCGCGGCGTGGAGATCGACAGCGAGGTTGCCGACATGGCGGGCCGTTCGCTCATCACCCGGCAGGTCGAGATGGGGGTGGCGATCCGCATGGCGTGCCTTGACGTGCTGACCCGCGAGACGCGCGGCGTGGAGAGCTGGGCATGAAACAGGCGCAGGCTCTCGCCATCACCAACGCGCAGCTGGTGACGCCCTCGGGGCTGGTCGCTGGCGCGCTGCGCTGTTCGGACGGTGTGATTGTTGCCCTCGGGGCGGATGTCGTCGCCGAGGCGGGTGACACGGTGGTCGATGCACGTGGGCGTCTGCTCGCCCCGGGGCTGGTCGATCTTGGCGTCTTCGCCGTGGACAAGCCCGCGTTCCACTTCGGCGGGATCACCCGCGCCGCGCTGATGCCCGACCAGTCGCCCCCGCTCGATCTGCCGAGCCGGGTGGGCTTCATCGCCAAGAGCGGCAAGCCCGATCTGTGGGTCCACCCCCTCGCCGCCGCGACACGGGGGCTGGAGGGGCGGGAGCTGGCGGAGCTCGCCCTGATGCAGGATGCGGGCGCGAAGGCGGTCGCCACCGGGCGGCGCTGGATCGCTGACAGCGGCGTGATGCTGCGGCTGCTGCAATATGCCGCGATGCTGGGCCTCGTGGTCGTCACCCATGCCGAGGATGGCGGGCTTGCCGGAGAGGCTGCCGCCACCGGGGGCGAGATCGCGACCCGTCTGGGCCTACCCGCCGCCCCTGCCGAGGCAGAGGCGCTGGCCATCGCCCGCGACATTACTCTCGCCGAGCTGGCGGGGGCGCGGCTGCATATCCGGCAGGTGACCACCGCGCGCGGGTTCGATCTGGTGCGCGAGGCCAAGGCGCGGGGCCTGCCGGTCACCTGCGGGATTACCCCTGCGCATTTCCTTCTCTCCGACCTTGCGACGGTCGATTTCCGCACCTTCGCCCGCCTCTCGCCCCCCTTGCGCGCCGAGGCCGACCGGCAGGCGGCGCTGGCGGCGATTGCCGACGGGACGGTGGACGTCATCGCCAGCGGCCATGACCCGCGCGGGCCGGAGGACAAACGCCTGCCCTTCGCCGATGCGCTGCCGGGCATGGCGGGGGCCGAGACGCTGCTCGCCACCACGCTCGGCCTGGCGCGCGATCAGGTGATTGATATGCCGCGAATTTTCACCCTTCTGGCGAGTAATCCGGCGAAGCTCCTCGGGGTGCCCGCCGGGGCTCTGGCGGCAGGGCTGGAGGCGGACCTTGCCCTGATCGATCCCGATCAGCCCTGGATCATCGACCGCCGCAAGATGGAGGCGACGGCCGACAACACCCCCTTCGACCGGCAGGGCGCGCAGGGGCGCGTGCTGGTCCTGTGGAAGGGCGGGGTGCGGCTGCCGCTTTAAGGCACCTTCCTACAGGCTGGCCCGGCACAAGGGCCGGTCTGGAGCCGTGAAACATCGCTCTGGCGGGGGTCTAGAGGGGGGCTAACC
>Ga0114986_1000079_pt1 | contig 25640 bp, 26 predicted proteins | sample Shrwel1BS1Day17_FD_96988 | JGI IMG/M metagenome (GOLD analysis project Ga0114986, IMG submission 96988) | Subsurface microbial communities from deep shales in Ohio, USA - Utica-3 well 1 S-1-Day17 | ecosystem: Environmental > Aquatic > Deep subsurface > Shale gas/oil reservoir > Produced... | reverse complement strand
CCCCCGACCAAGCCTGGTCCGACGGCCCGAATGCCGTGCCACTCAAGCACATGAAGGCGCTGCTGGAAACGCTGGTGGCGCTGGATGACGTCACCAAGAAACACGGCTTCCTCGAAAACAACTTCAACGCCTGAACCCCAACACCCATGACGGCCGCCTACATCATCGTCGACATGAAAGTCTCCAACCCGGAGCAGTACAAGGACTACATGGCCGCCGCGCCGGCTGCGGTCAAGGCCTTCGGTGGCGAATACCTGGTGCGTGGCGGCAAGTTCGAGGTGATGGAAGGCCACTGGCAGCCGGCGCGCATCGCCATGCTGCGCTTTCCCAGTTTCGAGCAGGCCAAGGCCTTCTACGACGACCAGATGTACCGTGCCGCCCGCGCCAAGCGCGCCGGCGCCACCGAGTTCTTCAACATGATTCTGGTGGAGGGCGTGGCCGCCCCCGTCATCTGAAACCGATTTAACGAGTTATTCAAATCGAAAGGAAACCATGAGCGCTATTGTTGATATCGTCGGCCGCGAAGTCTTGGACTCGCGCGGCAACCCCACCGTCGAATGCGACGTCCTGCTGGAATCCGGCGTGATGGGCCGCGCTGCGGTGCCGTCCGGCGCCTCCACCGGCTCGCGCGAGGCCATCGAACTGCGCGACGGCGACAAGAGCCGCTACCTGGGCAAGGGCGTGCTCAAGGCGGTGGAATACATCAACACCGAGATCAGCGAAGCCGTGCTGGGCCTCGATGCTTCCGAGCAAGCCTTCCTGGACAAGACCCTGATCGACCTCGACGGCACCGAGAACAAGAGCCGCCTGGGCGCCAACGCCATGCTGGCCGTCTCGATGGCCGTGGCCCGCGCCGCCGCCGAAGAGGCCGGCCTGCCGCTGTACCGCTACTTCGGCGGCATGGGCGCGGTGCAGATGCCGGTGCCGATGATGAACGTCATCAACGGCGGCGCACATGCCAACAACAACCTCGACCTGCAGGAATTCATGATCCTGCCGGTGGGCGCCCCCAACTTCCGTGAAGCCGTGCGCTACGGCGCCGAAGTCTTCCACGCGCTGAAGAAGATCATCCACGACAAGGGCATGAGCACCGCCGTCGGCGACGAGGGTGGTTTTGCCCCCAGCGTGGCCAGCCACGAGGCCGCCATCCAGCTGATCCTGGAAGCCATCGACAAGGCCGGCTACACCGCCGGCGAGCAGATCGCCCTGGGCCTGGACTGCGCCGCCAGCGAGTTCTACAAGGACGGCAAGTACCACCTGGAAGGCGAAGGCCTGGTGCTGAGCGCCACCGAGTGGACCGACATCCTGGCCACCTGGTGCGACAAGTACCCGATCATCAGCATCGAAGACGGCATGCACGAAGGCGACTGGGAAGGCTGGAAGATCCTGACCGAGCGCCTGGGCCAGAAGGTGCAGCTGGTAGGCGACGACCTGTTCGTCACCAACACCAAGATCCTTAAGGAAGGCATCGACAAGGGCATCGCCAATTCGATCCTGATCAAGATCAACCAGATCGGCACCCTGACCGAAACCTTCGCCGCCATCGAGATGGCCAAGCGCGCCGGTTACACCGCCGTCATCAGCCACCGCTCCGGCGAGACCGAAGACAGCACCATTGCCGACATCGCCGTGGGCACCAACGCTGGACAGATCAAGACCGGCTCCATGAGCCGCAGCGACCGCATGGCCAAGTACAACCAATTGCTGCGCATTGAGGAAGACCTGGGCGAGATCGCCGTCTACCCTGGCCGCTCTGCCTTCTATAACCTCAAGTGAAGCACCCCCGAGTCGCTCCGCGCCTCCCCCTCAAGGGGGCGACACCAGCAGCCCGGCAAAGCCGGTTCTGCGGTGTCCCGCGGTCATTCGGGTTCCCCTCGATTTCGACCATCAGGGCATAGCGATATGGGTTCACGCCTCGTCCCGGCCATCCTCATCACCCTGCTCGTGATCCTGCACGCGCAGCTGTGGTTTGGCCGGGGCAGCGTGCCCAGTGTGGCGCGCATGGCGACCGAACTGGAGGCGCAGAAGCAGAAGAACGCCCAGGCGCAGCTGGCCAACGACCAGCTGGCCGCCGAGGTGCGCGACCTCAAGGAAGGCCTGGAGATGGTGGAGGAAAAAGCCAGGCTGGAGCTGGGCATGGTCAAGCCCAACGAGATCTACGTCCAGATCAGCAAATAAGACCCTGTCCTGCCCTGGACACATGCGTATCGCCCTCCTCGGCGCCCCGGCCACCGGCAAGACCCGGCTGGCACGGGCCCTGACCCAGCATCTGGCCGAACTGCAGGTCAGCGACGCCCCGCCGCTGGCCACGCTGCAGAGTCAATCCTTTGACCGCGTCCTGCTGACCGGCCTCGACCTGCCGGGCAGCACCCCCGAGCAGCAGGCCGCCGACGCAACGCTGCGCGCTGCCTTGCAGCAGATGGGGGTTTCCTACGGCGTCATCTATGGCATGGGGGGGCAGCGCCTGCGCGCCGCCTTGCGCCTCATCCACCCGCAGGATGGACCGCCGCCACGCTGGCGCGGCCTGTGCGAGAAATGTGCCGACCCGGACTGCGAATTCCGGCTCTTTACTGGATGGACGCGCTCGACGGCGGCTGATCGCCCGCCTGCGTGAACAGCTGCGCCGCATCGATGGCATCGAAGCGGTAATTGGCACCGCAGAATTCGCAATCCACCATGATCACGCCGCGTTCGGCCAGGATCTCCTTGGCCTCCACCTCGCCCAGTCCCTGGATCATGCGTCCCACACGCTCGCGGCTGCAGGTGCAGGCAAAGCGCGGCGCCGTCTCGCCGGCCAGGGGTTCGAACCGTTGCAGCGTCTCCTCCCAGAACAGGCGGCGCAGGATGGTCTCCACATCCAGCGTCAGCAGTTCCTCGCGCTTGAGGCTGGACGCCAGCGTGGCGATGCGGTTGTAGTGCTCGTACTGCTCCGCCTCGAACTGCTCGGCCTCGGCTGGGTTCTGGCCCGCCAGGTTCGCCATCCCCTCGATCGGCAGACGCTGGATCAGCAGGCCCGCGGCCACCTTGTCGTCGGCTGCCAGCACCAGCGTCGTCTCCAGCTGCTCGCTCTGGCGCATGTAGTGCTGCAGGGCGTCCGACAGGGTGGGCAGTGACTGGCCCTGTGCATCGCTCAGCGGCACTACGCCCTGGTAGGGCTGCTGGCCCGGCAGGCGGTCCTGCGGGTCGAGCGTGATGGCGCAGCGCCCCTGGCCGTGCACATTGAGCATGGCGCCCAGACCCGCCGAAGCCGGCACCTCGCCCTGCACCGTGGCGGTGGCGCGCAGGCTCAGGTCCGACTGGATCTCGGCCACCGCCAGCTTGACCGGCCCGTCGCCGAACACCTGCAGGATCAGGGCGCCATTGAACTTGATGTTGGACTGCATCAGCGCCCCGGCCGCCGCCATCTCGCCCAACAGGTTCTGTACTGGCGGCGGGTAGGCGCCGGTGGTGCTGCCGGCACGCCGGCGCAGGATCTCGGTCCAGGCATCGGTCAGGCGCACGATCATGCCGCGTACCGGCAGGCCCTCGAAAAGAAATTTGTGAAGTTCAGACACGAAAATAAACCTAATCAGCCAGCCGAGTGCAAACGCTCAACCGATCTTCTTGAAACTCTTGCGGTAGTGCGTCGCGTTGTCGACGTAGTGCGCCGCAATGCGCTTGAGACCCTCGATCTGCTCGGGGGTCAGCTGCCGCACCGCCTTGGCCGGGCTGCCCAGGATCATCGAACCGTCAGGAAACTCCTTGCCCTCGGTCACCAGCGCGCCCGCCCCCACCAGGCAGTTCTTGCCGATCTTCGCGTGGTTCAGCACCACGGCACCGATGCCGATCAGCGAGCCATCGCCCACGGTACAGCCGTGCAGCATGACCTTGTGGCCCACCGACACGTTCTCGCCCAGCATCAACGGCACACCGGCGTCGGCATGCAGCACGCTGGCGTCCTGGATGTTGGAGCCGCGGCCAATGTGGATGTGTTCGCTGTCACCGCGGATGATGGTGCCGAACCAGACGCTCACGTCATCTTCCAGCGTGACCTTGCCGATCACCTGGGCGCTGTCGGCCACCCAGGCGTTCTTGCCGAGTGTGGGGGACTTGCCGTCGAGTTCGTAGATTGCCATGTGGATTACTCTCTTTCGGGGAATGTACGGGATTGTAAAGATCGAGGGCTCTCAGCCTCCGGTGAAGGGTCTGTGCCACAGCGGGACCCCTCAAAGCTTCGGCCAGGCGCATGGTTCAAAGAGACTCACTCGGTCTGAAGCGCAATCAACTCGTCGTCAGAGAAACCAGCCGCCCGCCGCGCATCCAGATTGAACGGCTTCTTCAACTTCGGCGCTTCATACTTCACCGTGAGTTCCGCATAGCTTCGCACCGGGTCCAGCCCGCGCTGCGCGCACAACCAGCCGTACCAGCGGTTGCCTGTGGCCACATGGCCAATCTCGTCGCGCAGGATGATGTCCAGAATCTCCCCCGCCTTGTGGTCGCCAATCGACACCAGCTTGGTCTTCACCGCCGGCGAGGCATCCAACCCGCGCGCCTCCAGCGTGCGCGGCACCAGCGCCACCCGAGCCAGGATGTCGCCCTGGGTGCGTTCGGCCATGGACCACAGGCCATCGTGGGCCGGAAAGTCGCCGTAGTCGAAGCCCAGCGTCAGCAAATGGTCGCGCAGCAGCGTGAAGTGGTAAGCCTCTTCAAACGCCACCCGCAACCAGTCGCGGTAAAAGGTCTCCGGCATCCCGGCAAAACGCCAGCAGATGTCGAGCGCCAAGTCGATGGCGTTCTTTTCAATGTGCACGATGGAATGCACCAGCGCCGCGTGGCCGCGCGGCGTGGCGAGCGACCCCGTCTTGATGCTGGTATGTGGCACCAGTGGCGGCCGTTCACCACGACCCGGCAGGCCATCTATAGCCTCAATCTGTTCTTCGGTGTCAATCGGGGCGTTGCGGTCCAGTGCCGTGACTGCGCGCGCCTTGGCAACCGGGTCGGTGACGGCGAGCAGTTGTTGGCATTGGCGACGGAGATTCATGGGGGTAAATTATCCCGGATGCTTATCTACCAAGCATGACTTCCCAAGGTCGCGCCGTGGCGCGTCCTTGTGGTTTTCGGTCTACGGTATCCCCCGCCGTTATGAGGAGGCGAGTAGCGCAGGGGCAAGCGGATCAAGAGCCGTGCATAGCGCAGCGAGTTTGCGCGGCTCCCGCTTGAACCGAGCAACGCAGCGTGCCCGGAGGGCCGACGAATCCGGCTCGCCTTTCTTTGCTTACTTTCTTTGGCGACGCAAAGAAAGTGAGTGCGCAGTCGGGCGCACATCCCGACACCTTTGCCAGGCGAGGCATCACGCAAAAAGCAAACTACCCCCGCGGATGATGCTGCGCATGCAACGCCTTCAACCGCTCCCGCGCCACATGGGTATAGATGGTGGTCGTCGAGATGTCCGCATGCCCCAACAACATCTGCACCGCCCTTAAATCCGCCCCATGGTTCAGCAGATGGGTGGCAAAGGCATGCCGCAGGGTGTGCGGCGACAGCGGTGCCGTGATGCCGGCCGCCACGGCGTACTTTTTCACAATCATCCAGAACATCACGCGCGACATGGCCTCTCCGGCGCGCGTGCCACGGAAGGTGACGAACAGGTCGTCGGTCTGCTTCGCCCCCAGCAGCTCCGGGCGTGCCTCCTGCAGATAGCGTTGCAACCACTGGCCGGCCACCTCGCCGAAGGGCACCAGACGCTCCTTGTTGCCCTTGCCGAAGACACGCAGCACGTGTTCGGACAGGCTGACATTGAAGGTCTTGAGGGTGACCAGTTCACTCACGCGCAAGCCACTGGCGTACATCAGTTCCAGCATGGTGCGATCGCGTACGGCCAGCGGCGTGGCCTCGCCGGGGGCGGCCAGCAGGGCTTCCACCTGCGCTTCCGTCAGCGTCTTGGGCACACGCAGCGGCTGCCGGGCGGCCTGCAGGCGCAGGGTGGGGTCGGTGGTGATATGGCGCTCACGCAGCGCCCAGCGGAAGTAGCGTTTGAAGACGGTCAGGCGCCGGTTGGCGGTGGTGGCGCGGGTGGTGGCATGACGGTCGGCAAAGTAGGCGTTGAGGTCGGCTTCTCCGGTCTCCAAAAGCGTACGCCCGCGGCCTTGCAGCCAGCGGGCGTAGAGCTCCAGGTCGCGCCGGTAGGCCGTCAGCGTGTTACGTGACAGGCCCTCTTCCAGCCACAGGGCATCGATGAAGGCATCGACAGAGGCATCAATGCCCTGCATGGCCCTCAGTCAAGCTTGAGCTTGGCGGTATCAACCACCTTCTTGTAGACCTCGAACTCGGCCTTGATCTGGGCCGCGAACTGCTCAGGCGTGTTGGCCACGATGATGGAGCCGGTGTCCTCGATGCGCTTGCGCACGGCCGGGTCCTGCAGCACCTGGCGGGTGGCCGCGTTGATCTTGTCCACGATGTCCTTGGGCAGACCCTTGGGGGCCAGGATGCCGTAGTAGGCCATGCGGTTCACCGGCTCCAGGCCGACTTCCTTGAAGGTCGGCACATTGGGCAGCACGGCCAAGCGGTTCGGGGCCGCCACCACGATGGGCACCAGCCGGCCGCTCTGGATGAAGGGCAGTGCCGAAGGCAGGTTGTCGAAGATGATCGGCACCTGGCCGGCCACGGTGTCGTTCAGCGCCGGGCCGGCGCCACGGTAGGGGATGTGGGTAATGAAGGTGCTGGTCTGGCTCTTGTACAGCTCGGTCTGCAGATGACCGATGCCGCCGGTGCCGGAGGTGGCGTAGGAGTACTTGCCGGGCGACTTCTTCAGCTCGGCCAGAAAGGCCTTGTGGTCCTTGGCGGGGAAGCTCGGGTGCACGGCGATGATGTTCGGCGTGGCCGCGATGTTGATGATGGGCGTGAAGTCCGTCAGCGGGTTGTACGGGATCTTCGGGTTGATCGCCGGGTTGGCCGCGGTGGTCGACACCGTGGCCATGCCGAGCGAGTAGCCATCCGGCGCGGCCTTGGTGGTTTCAGTGGCGCCCACCACGCCGCCGCCGCCGGCCTTGTTCTCTACCACCACCGGCTGGCCCAGGACCTTGCCCAAGGGGTCGGCAATGGTGCGGGCAATGATGTCCGTCGTACCGCCCGGTGCAAACGGCACCTGCAGCTTGATGGGCTTGTTCGGATAAGCCTGAGCCAGGGCGGTGCCGGCTGCAGCCAGCAGGCTGAGTGCGAAGATCGTTCGACGTTTCATCATTGTGTGCTCCTTGTGGGATGAGAAAAGCTGATTCTATTGTCCCAGCATGCCCTTCTTGAGGCGCCCGTCCACGGGGTTATCCCCGACGAAGATCTCCAGCAACGCGTTGTAGAAATCGGCACCACTGATGGCATGCCCCTTGGCGACGTCGTTCACCGCCAGCAGCAGGCCACGCTCTGGCACGTAGTCCAGGGTGATGGTGTCACCCGGTTTGGCGACGCCGATCGACTCGATGGTGCGCGAGAACTGCGCCACCCGGTCCTGCATGGCGGCCCACTGACCTTCACTCACATTCTTCTGCATGCCGTCCACCAGCGCCTTCTTGATGTCGGGTGCGCCGATCTCCATCAACATGCGCATCTGGATGCGCTTCGGGCCTGGCTGACGCAAGATCTGCTGCGCCACCGTGGCCTTCTCGGGCACGTACAGGCCAGCCACATAGGCCTTGATGAACAGCACGCCGCGCACGCCCAGACCATTGAGCTTTAGTTCCTGGTTGCCGATCTTCACGATGTCGTCAAAGCGCTGACCTTCGAGCACGGCGGCCTGCACGGGCAGCCAGGCGGCCAGCCCCAGGGTCAGGGCGGCAAGAACATGTTTCGTCATGGTGTTTCCTCTTCGGTACCGGGCGTCCCGCGACGCCGATGAGCGGGAATTTAACCCGATTTCCGACGCAGCCCACCGCGGCGGGCTGGTATTCTCGCCCCGTGAACTACGCTCAACTGCTCTTCCCCGATTTCTCCCTCATCCTCTGCGGCTACCTGGTCTGCCGCTACACCGCCCTCAACCGCAGCGTCTGGGAGCCGGTCGAGGCCCTGGTCTACTACTTCTTGTTTCCGGTGCTGCTGTTCCACAGCATCGTGCGCAGCTCGCTCGATTTCCAGGCCGCCTCCGGCCTGATCGGTGCCGGCCTGATCACGGGCCTGTGCGGCATTGCCCTGTCCTACGCCCTGCCCTGGCTGCCACTGATCGGCCGCCACATTGACACGCGCCAGCACGCCGCCAGCGCACAGGTGGCGTTTCGCTTCAACTCATTCATCGGGCTGGCGCTGGCGGAGCGCCTCGCCGGGCCCAGCGGGGTCTTGCTGATCGCCGTGCTGATCGGCTTTTGCGTGCCGCTGTTCAACGTGGCAGCCGTCTGGCCGATGGCGCGCCACTCGCAGCGCCACTTCGGCCGCGAGCTGCTGCGCAACCCGCTGATCATTGCCACCGTCTCGGGCCTGCTGGCCAATCTGGCCGGGCTGAAGATTCCGGCCTGGATCGATCCCTCGCTGTCGCGCATCGGCGCCGCCACACTGGCGCTGGGCCTGATGGCGGCCGGTGCCGGCCTGCAGTTTTCCAGCCTGGCGCGCGCCAAGACGCTGGCGGTGGCCACGTTGTCCATCCGGCATTTCGTGCTGCCGCTGATCGCCTTCGGCCTGTCGCAGGCCTTCCATCTGACGCCCGAGCAAACCACGATGCTGCTGGCCTTCTCGGCCCTGCCCACGGCCTCCAGCTGCTATGTGCTGGCCACGCGCATGGGCTATGACGGGCCGCTGGTGGCGGCGCTGGTGACGCTGTCCACCCTGCTGGGCATGGCCAGCCTGACCTTTGCGCTGGGCGTGCTGCGCTAGCGCGCCACGTCGCCGGCTCAGTCCTTGAGCAGCGTGGCGGCGAAGTCGTGAATGGCCTGGATGTCGGGCTTGAGCGGCGTGAAGGCCATGCCCTCGTGGCGCAGTGTGGCGCGCAACCCCATGTCCACTGTCTTTGCCTGCTCCTCGTCCTGGAAGCGGCCTGTGTGCACATAGGGCTTCTCGGGGTCGCGCTCCACCATCACGTTGACGTTGTTGAACTGCCGGTACCACTCGACGATCTGCTTGCGCGTCTTCTCGACGTCGCAGATGTTGTCGGCGTAGTTCTCGTTGTAGTAGAGGATCTGCGGCAGCGAGCATTCGGTGATGAGGAACTGCACCTGGCCGTCGAGCAACTCCAGCATGCGGAACTGCTGCTGGGCGATGTGGTACTGGTTCTTCAGTGCCTCGTAGTCCTTCTGCCACACCAGCGACTTGGCGTAGTCCGGGATCAGCTCCACCGTCTTGTGGTGCAGGTTGAGGTACAGGATGATGGCCGCGGTGAAGAGCGACTTGTCGCAACCCGGGCCACCGATGATGTTGATCACCTTGGTGGGGTACAGCCGCATCTTGTTTTCGGGCAGCTGGTTCGGCACATAGGTGTAGCGCATCGTCATGATGGACCCTCCGGTTGTTATGGTTGTCGCGATTCCGTCTGCTGCGCCAGCGCCCAGGCCACGTGCTCGCGCACTGTCTCACTGGGGTCCGACGCCCGTTGCCGCAGTGCCTCCACTATCGCAGGGTCGGGCGCTGCACGCAAGGCGTTGCCCAGGGCCACCGCGATATTGCGCAGCCAGCGTGTGTGTCCGATGCGACGGATCGCACTGCCTTCGGTGCGCTGCAGGAACTCCACCTCGCTCCAGCCGAACAGCGCCGCCAGCGTGCTGCCGGTCAGGCCTGCGCGCGGATCAAAGTCCGGCAGCGCGCTGCGCTGCGCGTACTTGTTCCAGGGGCAGGCCAGCTGACAGTCGTCGCAGCCGTAGATGCGGTTGCCCAACAAGGGCCGCAGCTCGGGTGGGATCGGCCCGTCGTGCTCGATGGTCAGGTAGGAGATGCAGCGCCGCGCATCGAGCCGGTACGGTGCCACGATGGCCTGTGTCGGGCAAACGTCCAGGCAGGCCTGGCAGCTGCCGCAGTGGCCGCTGACCGGCTCGCTGGGCGGCAGCGCCATGTCCACATAGATTTCGCCAAGGAAGAACATTGAGCCGGCCTCGCGGCTGAGCACCAGCGTGTGCTTGCCGCGCCAGCCCTGGCCGCTGCGCGCCGCCAGCTCGGCCTCCAGCACCGGCGCCGAGTCGGTGAAAACTCGGTGCCCGAACGGACCCGCGTGCTCGGCCATGCGCTCGGCCAGCTTCTGCAGCCGGCTGCGCAGCACCTTGTGGTAGTCGCGGCCGCGGGCGTAGAGCGAGACCACGCCCTCCTGCGGCCGCGCCAGGCGCGCGAATTCGACCGCCTGCCAGTCGTGGGGGATAGCCGCCGGCAGATAATCCATGCGCGCGGTGATCACGCTGACGGTGCCCGGTACCAGTTCCGCCGGGCGTGCCCGCTTGAGGCCGTGGGCGGCCATGTAGGCCATGTCGCCATGGAAACCCTCGGCCAGCCAGGCCAGCAAACCCGGCTCGGCGGCCGACAGGTCCACGCCGCTGACGCCGATTTGGGAGAATCCAAGTTCACGGGCCCAGTCCCGGACCAGGGAAACGAATTGAGTGCTGTTGAACGACACGAGCCGATTGTAGAAAGTCTCCTCCTGCGCAGCGAGGACGATACGCAGCGCCTCGCCACCGCCCTGGCCGCGCAGCCGGCGCTGCGCAACGCCTTCCTGGAGCTGCAGGGCAACCTGGGCGCCGGCAAGACCACGCTGGTGCGCCACCTGCTGCGCGCGCTGGGCGTGGGCGGCCGCATCAAGAGCCCGACCTATGCCGTGGTGGAACCGCACGAGGTGCCGGGCCTGGCCATCTGGCACTTCGACTTTTACCGTTTCAATGACCCGCGGGAATGGGAGGACGCCGGCTTTCGCGACATCTTCGCCAGCCCGGGCCTGAAGCTGGCCGAATGGCCCGAGCAGGCCGCGGCCCTGCTGCCGCCGGCAGACCTGGTGATCCGGCTCGACGCACAGGCCGATGAATCGCGCCAGGCCACGCTCACCGCACAGACCACCACCGGGGTAGCGCTGCTGCACGGCCTGAAGAAGGAGGCGAGGGCTTGAGCGCCGCCGGGCCGTCCGATATTTCACGGCGCGCACTGCTGCAGACCGGCATGCTGGTGCTGCTGCTGGGACGGACTCAGATCGCACGCGGCGCCACCATCCTGGCGGTGCGCGTGTGGCCGGCGCCCGACTACTCGCGCGTGACCATCGAATCTGACGGCCAGCTCAGCACCAAACAACTCTTCGTGCCCAGCCCGCCGCGGCTGGCGGTGGACATCGAAGGCATCGAACTCAACCCCGCCCTGCGCGAGCTGGTGGCGAAGGTGCGGCCAGACGACCCGAACATCGCCGGCATCCGTGTCGGCCAGTTCTCGCCCACCGTGGTGCGGCTGGTGATTGACCTCAAGCAGGCCATCACGCCCCAGGTCTTCACGCTGGAGCCGGTGGCGGCCTACCAGCACCGTCTGGTGCTCGACCTCTACCCCAAGGAAGCCGCCGACCCATTGGCTGCGCTGATCGCCGAGCGACTGAAGGACAAGGAGACGCCGGCCGCACCGGCACCCGCAGCGACCGCGTCGTCTGCGCGCGGCCATGATCCGCTGGGTGACCTGATTGCGCAGCACACGCGCAAGATGGCGCCCGCGCCGGCCAGCCCGGCGTCTGCTCCTGTTTCAGGAGCACCCGGCACCGACGCGGCAAGGCCCGGTGGCCAAAAAGATTCACAAGCCAACAAGACCGAACGCCTGATCATCGTCGCACTCGACCCCGGCCACGGCGGCGAGGACCCGGGCGCCATCGGCCCCGGCGGCACGCGCGAGAAGGATGTGGTGCTCAAGCTTGCGCACCGGCTGCGTGAGCGCATCAACACCACCACCATCAACGGCAACCCGATGCGCGCCTACCTCACACGCGACGGTGACTTCTTCGTGCCGCTGCACGTGCGCGTCAACAAGGCACGCCAGGTGCAGGCCGACCTGTTCGTCAGCATCCACGCCGACGCCTTCTACACGCCACGGCCGCAAGGCGCCAGTGTGTTCGCGCTCAGCCAGAGCGGCGCCTCCAGCAGCGCGGCGCGCTGGATGGCGGCCAAGGAGAACAAGGCCGACCTGATCGGTGGCCTCAACGTCAAGAGCAAGGATGCGCATGTGCAGCGCATGCTGTTCGACATGAGCACCACGGCGCAGATCAAGGACAGCCTCAAGCTCGGCGACACGCTACTCAAGGAAATCGGCCGCGTCGGCAAGCTCCACAAGCCCAAGGTGGAACAGGCCGGCTTTGCCGTGCTGAAGGCGCCCGACATCCCGAGCGTGCTGGTGGAGGCCGCCTTCATCAGCAACCCGGAAGAAGAGACCAAACTCAACAGCGAGACCTACCAGGAACAACTGGCCGACGCGCTGATGCGCGGCATCGAAGGCTACTTCGCGAAGAACCCGCCGCTGGCACGCACGCGCCGCAGTATCTGAGTCAACCCCATGCGGTCTGCCTGCATCTGACCTGCGCGGCCTCGAAGCTAGAGCCCCCCCCGCATCGCCGCAGGCAGCAGCTTCAAGCGACGGAGGTCGGCCATGAAGATCAAGTTCAACGGCCTTAGTCGGCCCGGCGTGCGTGATGCTGAATCCAGCGTATGAGTCCAGCGGCAGCCGGCGTCAGCGGCAGGTCGTGACGTCGCAGCACGAAGATGGTCGGACTGGGCAGACGGTCTTCGATCGGCAAGACGCAGAGACGGTCCCTGAACGCGTTGCCTTCATACAGGCCGCGTGGCATGGTCGTCAGCATGTCCGAGTGCGCCACGATGCCCGGCAGGGCGAGGAACGACTCACACACGATACCCGGTTTCGGCTCGGGCATACCGTGGCGTGCAAAGGCATCCCGGATGATGGCCCCCGGTCCCCGTGGGGCACTGGAAAACGCCCAGCGGCAGTCGACCAGCTCGGCAAGTCGGGTGGCCCGCGCTTTCGGGTGCTCCCGTTGCCCAACGATGACGATGTCGCTCACATGCAGTGCCTGCGCCTCCAGATCAGCGTCGAGGTCGTGCTTGTATGCGGCGGTGAGCGCAAAGTCCAGCGTTCCATCCCGCAGCAGCAAGGACACCGAAGGATAGAGTCCGTCTCGGACATTGACGGTCACGGCCGGAAATTCCCGCGCAAAGCTGGCCAACGCAAGCGGTAGCGGCCCCAGGGCAATCGCCGGCGACGTTGCGAAGGTGATATTCCCTTCCCAGTGTCCGCGTAGCTGTTCAATCTCTTCGTGGGCACGTCGGCTTTCCGACACGATCAACCGTGCGTGCTTCATGAACGCTTGCCCGAACGACGTGAGGCTGACCCCGCGCTTGGTTCGCACGAGCAAGGGTGCCTGCAATTCCTCCTCAAGCTGCTGGATCGCAGCCGACAGTGCGGGCTGCGACATGTGCAGCAACTGGGCAGCTGCACGGAGACTGCCCACCTCCTCGATGTAAATCAGCGCCTGCAGGGTCTGGAGCTTCATGCGATCAGCCTCAGTGATAGATAAATCTGATCATAGGCCGGAAAAACTGATTTGTCCTATGCAGTCAAGGTCTTTAGCATGAAAAAAACCTAGAGGAGACGCTTCATGTTTGTTCGCAATTGCTGGTATGTGGCCGCCTGGGACGTCGAAGTCCCGCAAGATGGCTTGTTTCATCGGACGCTGCTCAACGAGCCTGTGCTGCTGTACCGCGACAGCCAAGGCCGGGTGGTGGCACTGGAAAACCGTTGCTGCCACCGCTCAGCGCCGCTGCACATCGGCCGCAAGGAAGGCGATTGCGTACGGTGCATGTACCACGGGCTGAAGTTCGACCCCAGCGGTGCGTGTGTCGAGATTCCCGGCCAGGCCCAGATCCCGCCGAAGACCTGCATCAAGCGCTACCCGGTGGTCGAGCGCAACCGGCTGGTCTGGATCTGGATGGGAGACCCTGCCCGGGCCAATCCGGCCGACATCGTCGATTACTTCTGGCACGACTCGCCTGACTGGCGCATGAAGCCTGGCTACATCCACTACCAGGCCAACTACAAGCTGATCATCGACAACCTGCTCGACTTCACCCACTTGGCCTGGGTACACCCCACAACACTGGGGACGGACAGCGCCGCAGACCTCAAGCCCAAGATCGAGCGTGATACCAGCGGCAACGGTACGCTGACCATCAGTCGCTGGTATCTCAACGACGAGATGCCCAACCTGCACAAGAGCGTGGCCAAGTTCGAAGGCAAGGTCGACCGCTGGCAGATCTACCAGTGGTCTCCCCCTGCACTGCTGCGCATGGATGCCGGCTCCGCCCCGGCAGGAACCGGCGCACCGGAGGGCCGCCGCGTGCCCGAGGCTGTGCAGTTCCGGCACACCTCCATCCAGACACCGGAAACCGAGACCACCAGCCATTACTGGTTCTGTCAGGCGCGCAACTTCGCACTCGACGATGAGGCCATGACCGAAAAGATCTATCAGGGCGTCGTAGTGGCCTTCGAGGAAGACCGAACCATGATTGAGGCGCAGCAGAAGATCCTGAGTCTGGTGCCCGAGCGGCCCATGGTGCCGATCGCCGCAGATGCCGGCCTGAATCAGGCACGCTGGCTGCTGGACCGCCTCGCCAAGGCGGAAACGGGTGAGGAACAGGCATGAGTGCCGACATCGAAGTGACCGTCGCCGGCTTGCGAGCCGTGGCGCGGGACGTACTGGCGGTAGAACTGCGCCACAAATCCGGGCAACCCCTGCCCGGGGCACAAGCCGGAGCCCATATCGATCTGGCACTGGGCAACGGACTGGTACGCCAGTATTCGCTGGTCAATGCCATGGGACAGCCCGGTATGGACCGCTACGTGGTGGCCGTAGGATGGGATGCCAACAGCCGCGGCGGCTCGGTCTGGATTCACGAGAAGCTGAAGGTGGGCCAGTCGCTGCGCGTGAGTGCGCCACGCAATCTGTTCGAGATGGTTTCGGAACACCGACGCGTGCTGTTGCTCGCCGGTGGCATAGGCGTCACCCCCATCTACGCCATGGCCCAGTCATGCGCGCAGAAAGGTATGCCATTTGAACTCTGGGCCAGTGCCCGTTCGGCCCCGCGCCTGGCCTATCTCGATGAGCTGAAGGCGCTGGCGGCCGATCGCCTGCATCTGCACTTCGATGACGAACAGGGCGGCCCGATGAATCTCGTGGAGCGCCTGCAGACTCAGCGCTGGGACGCCGTCTATGCCTGCGGCCCGGCGCCCATGCTGGACGCTCTGACGGCAGCGACTGCACACTGGCAGCCGGGGTCGGTGCGCATGGAGCGTTTCAAGGGCGTGGAAGCACCGGCAGGCGAGCGGCAGCCGTTCGAACTGCTGCTGCAGCGCAGCGGCCTGCACACCACCGTCAACGCGCACGAGAGTGTGCTTGAAGCGATGGAACGTCTCGGGGTCGACTACCCCTGGTCGTGCCGCGAAGGCATCTGCGGCACCTGTGAGGCACCGGTGCTGGAGGGCGAGGTGAAGCACCTCGACTACGTTCTGTCTCCTGCCGAGCACGCGGAGCAGCGTCGCATGATGGTCTGCGTCTCGCGCTGCGGCAGCGGGCGACTGGTTCTCGACATCTGAAAGTAATCACCATGAATCTGAATGACAAAGTTGCCATCGTCACCGGTGGCGCCTCAGGGTTCGGCGCGGCCATCGCAAGGCGATTGGCCCAGGCCGGCGCCGCTGTGATGGTTGCCGACCTCAACGCCGAAGGCGCCCAGCGCATGGCCGACGAGCTGACGGCCAGTGGCGGCCGGGCGGCGGCCGTGGCCGGTGATGTGTCCCGCGAAGCGGATTACCGCCGCATGATGGACGCCACACTGCAGCAGCTCGGGGGCCTGCACGTCGTGGTCAACAACGCAGGCACCACCCATCGCAACAAGCCGGCGCTCCAGGTCACGGAAGAGGAGTTCGACCGCGTCTATCGCGTCAATCTCAAAAGCGTGTACTGGGCAGCCCAGTGCGCACTGCCTCACTTCGTGACCCAGGGCCACGGCGTCATGGTGAATGTGGCATCCACGACCGGCGTGCGCCCGGGGCCGGGGTTGACCTGGTACAGCGGCAGCAAGGCCGCCATGATCAACCTCACCAAGGGCCTGGCGCTGGAGTTCGCGCGTGCCGGCATTCGCATCAACGCGGTCAACCCCATGATCGGCGAGACTCCCATGATGGCTGACTTCATGGGAATGGAAGACACCCCGGCCAACCGAGAGCGCTTCCTGGCCCGCATCCCGCTGGGCCGCTTCACGCGTCCCGAGGACGTGGCCTCGGCCGTCGCCTTCCTCGCCTCCGACGACGCCAGCTTCCTGACCGGGGTCTGCCTCGATGTGGACGGAGGACGCAACATATGAGCGCCCACCTGAGCTACCGCGCCCCCGGGCTGCTGATCAACGGACAGTGGCGTATGGGACGCCACACTCGGACGATGCCGATCGTCAATCCGGCCACAGCGGGCACGCTGGATCACCTTCACCTGGCCAGCAGCGAGGATGTCGCCCAGACCCTGGCGGCCGCGCAAACCGGGTTCGAGACCTGGCGACAGGTACCCGCTCACGAGCGCTGCGCGCGGCTGGAGCGCGGGGTAGCCCGCATGCGACAGAACGCCGAACAGATCGCCACCCTGCTCACGCTGGAACAGGGCAAGCCCCTGACAGAGGCACGTGCTGAATGCGCCATGGCGGCAGACCTGATCAAGTGGTATGCCGAGGAAGCGCGCCGTACCTACGGCCGCATCATTCCCGCCCGACTGCCCAACAGCAGCATGCTGGTGCAAAAGCACCCGGTGGGCCCGGTGGCTGCCTTCTCACCCTGGAACTTTCCGCTCGTGCTCTCGGCCCGCAAGGTCGGCGGCGCACTGGCCGCAGGCTGCTCGATCATCCTGAAGGCCGCCGAGGAAACACCTGCCAGTGTGGCCGCCATGGTCGAATGCTTCCGGGAAGACCTGCCCGAGGGCGCGCTGCAGCTGTTGTTCGGCGTTCCGGCCGAGATCTCCGAGCAGCTGATCGCATCGCCGGTTGTGCGCAAGGTCAGCTTCACGGGCTCAGTACCGGTCGGCAAACATCTGGCCCAGCTGACGGCCAGCCATCTCAAGCGCATCACGCTGGAGCTGGGTGGCCACGCCCCGGTCATCGTCTGTGCCGATGCCGACATCGACAAGACCGTGGCGATGATGGTGACCCACAAGTTCCGCAATGCCGGCCAGGCTTGCCTTGCACCCACGCGCTTCTATGTGGAGCGCAGCATCGAAGGGAAGTTTCGTGAGGCTTTTGTGGCGGCCAGCCACCGCCTCGTGCTGGGTGACGGCATGGCCGGCGGCACACAGATGGGGCCGCTGGCCAACGCGCGTCGAGCCTCTGCCGTGCGCGACCTGATTGATCGCTCTGTCCAGGCGGGCGCGCAAGCCCATCAGGCCAGCGCACCCGATACCGGCTACTTCGCTCCGGTCACCATCCTGACGGGCGTGGCGCCCGACTCACCCGTCATGACCGAAGAGCCGTTCGGGCCCGTCGCCACACTCACGCCCTTTGACAACATCAACCACGCCCTGCAGCTGGCCAACCAGTCCCCTTACGGCCTTGCCGGCTACCTGTTCACCGATTCAGCCCGTGTGGTGCATCGTGTCAGCGAGCTGCTGGAGGTGGGCAGCCTGGCCATCAACGGCCAGGGGGTGTCGGTCCCTGAAGCGCCGTTTGGCGGCGTCAAGGACAGCGGCCACGGCAGCGAATCCGGCATTGAGGGCATGGAGGCCTTCCTGGAAACCAAGTTCATCCACCACTGCGTCTGAAACCAACCCACGAGGAGACAAATGATGAAACGCAAAACACTGCTCACCACACTGGCTCTGGCCGCCTCGCTTTTGGCCATTGCGCCAGCGTCTGCACAAAGCGACAAACCCCTGCGCGTGATCGTCGGATTTCCGGCGGGCGTGTCGATCGATGTGGTCACCCGCATCCTGACCGACAAGATGAAGGACGAGCTCAAGCGCCCGATCGTCGTCGACAACCGGCCGGGCGCCGGCGGTCGCCTCGCGGCGGAACTGCTCAAGTCAGCGGCCCCGGACGGCAACACGGTCATGGTCACGCCGATCGTGGTGCCGGTGCTCGCCCCCATGGTCTTCAGTAAGCTCGGCTACAACCCGGAAACAGACTTTGCCCCGGTCGGCAGGATCTGCGATTACGCCTTTGCCCTGGCCGTACCGGCGAATTCGCCGGTCAAGAACCTCAAGGACTACGCGGCATGGCTCAAGGCCAACCCGCAGCAGGCCAACTTTGGCTCTCCGGCGGCCGGCAGCCTGCCACACTTTTTCGGGGTCATGATCGGATCAGCCCTCAAGGTTGACATGGTGCATGTGCCATTCAACGGCGGTGCTGCCCTGCAGTCCGCGGTGCTTGGCGGCCACGCGCCTGCCGGCATCGACGTGGTGATGGAGTGGCAACAGAACGCCAGGGCGGGCAAGATCAACGTGCTGGCCACGTCAGGCCTGCAACGCAGCAAGGTGATGCCCGATGTGCCGACCTTCAAGGAGCAAGGGTTCCCTGACGCTGTTGGTCAAGGCTGGTTTGCCATGTATGCACCTGGCCGGACGTCTCAGTCTGCCATCGACGAAATCAATCGAGCCATGAACAGGGCCTTGGCGAATCCGGAAGTACGGGAGCGTTTTGCTGCACTGGGCCTGGAAGCAGGCGGCGGCAGCCCGGCAGATCTGCAGAAGACCATGCAGGAGGATGCAAAGCGGTGGGGCCCGATCGTCAAGAAGTCCGGATTCAGGGCTGATTAAGGGTCAGAGTCGAACGACACATCACTCAGACTGGACCCGACATGCAACGCCCCAACATCATCTACATCGTTTCGGACGATCTCGGCTACGCCGATCTGGGCTGCTACGGTGGCCGTACAGCACAGTTCGGCCCCGTGTCGCCCAACATCGACCGGTTGGCTGCGGGCGGCATGCGGTTCACCCAAGGCTACGCTAATTCACCTGTATGTTCGCCCACCCGGTTCGCGTTGATGACCATGCGCTACCAGTACCGGTTGCGCGGCGCGCTGGACGAGCCGATCGGCAGCAAGAGCAAGGCCGGCCTGGGACTGCCGCCCGAGATTCCAACGCTGCCTTCTTTGCTGCGCGATGCGGGCTACCACACCGCCCTCGTGGGCAAGTGGCACCTGGGCTATCCCCCCACGTTCGGCCCGCAGCGCTCTGGCTACGAGGAGTTCTTTGGCATCATGGCTGGTGGGGTGGACTATTTCACCCACTGCTCGCCCAATGGTGCTCACGACCTGTACCTGGGCGACAAGCAGCACATGGAGGTCGGCTATCTCACCGACATCCTCTCCCAGCGCTCGGTGGACTACATCGACCGCATGGCGCCAGCTGCGAAAGGCGGGACGCCCTTTTTCCTGAGCCTGCATTACACCGCACCCCACTGGCCCTGGGAGACGCGGGACGATGCGCACATCGCGCCCGATATCGCCAAGAACCTGTTCCACCTCGATGGCGGCAACATCCACAGCTACCGCAAGATGATCCACCACATGGACGAAGGCATCGGCTGGGTAATGGAGGCACTGCGCAAACACGGGCTGGAAGAGAACACGCTCGTCGTCTTCACCAGCGACAACGGGGGCGAACGCTTCAGCGACAACTGGCCCCTGGTGGGCGGCAAGATGGATCTCACCGAAGGTGGCATCCGAGTGCCCTGGATTGCCCACTGGCCGGCGCTGATCCCTGCCGGCACCACCAGTACCCAACACTGCATGACCATGGACTGGTCTACCACCATGCTGGATATGGGTGGTGGCCGGGCACACCCGGACTACCCGCTGGACGGCGTGTCGCTGCTGGGCGTCTTGCGCGACCCGGCCGCCACCTTCCAGCGGCCGCTGTACTGGCGCATGAACCACCGCCAGCAACGCGCGCTGCGCGTGGGTGACTGGAAATACCTCAAGGTGGATGAGCACGAATACCTTTTCAATATTCCAGCCGACGAACGCGAACGTGCGAATCTGGGGCCGCGGGAACCGGAGCGCCTTGCCGCCATGCGCGCGGCGTGGCTCGCGTGGAACCAGACCGTCCTGCCCATCCCCGAGGATGCCGGGATCAGTGTCGGCTACAGCTACAAGGACATGCCCCAGCGCTGATAGGACCGCCATCCACAGCAGCGTCGCCCCACCAACTCATGGCCAAGCTGAGCCATCTCCTCCCCTTTCTGCATTGGACACGCCCGGATGCCGCGTTGCTTCGTGGCGAAGCGCTGGCCGGACTCACGGTCGGGCTGATGGTGATCCCACAGGGCGTGGCCTACGCCTCTCTGGCCGGCATGCCGCTGGTGACAGGCATCTACGCCTCCATGCTGCCGGCGCTGGTGGCGGTGCTGTTCGGCGCATCGCAGCGCCTGTCGGTCGGGCCTACTGCATTGAGTTGCCTCTTGGTGAGTGCCTCACTGGCTGCGTTTGCCCAGCCGGGCACCGCCGAATGGGTTTCACTGGCGGTGTGGCTGGCCCTGCTGTCCGGCTTGCTGCAGGTGGCGCTGGGGCTGGCCCGATTTGGCTGGCTACTCAACCTTGTCAATGCCCCCGTGCTGATGGCCTTCTCGCAGGCAGCGGCCCTACTGATCATCGGTTCACAGGCCGCAAACTTGCTGGGCTGGTCCGGTTGGAGTGACGAGGCATCAGCGTGGCGATCTGCCTTGCATGCGCCCTCATTGGCCTTTGGTCTGGGCAGCCTGGCGCTGTTGATGGCCGCCCGCCGCTGGCGACCGGCCTTCCCCTCGGTGCTGCTGGTCGTACTGGCATCCGCAGGTCTGAGCCAGTGGCTGGGCTTTGCCGACCGTGGTGGCCAGGTGGTGGGCGATCTGCCAAGCGGCATGCCGGCGCTGTACTGGCCCGAGTGGCCTGGCTTCCCCGTGCTGACGCAACTCGCGGTGCCCGTGCTGGTGATCACGCTCGTCAGTTTCCTGGAGACTGCAGCCAGCGCCAAGGTGGACAACGCGCGCCAAGGAACACCCTGGAATCAGGATCAGGACTTGATCGGCCAGGGCCTGGCCAAGGTGGCGTCTGGCCTGTGCGGTGCATTCCCCACCAGCTCTTCCTTCTCCCGCTCGGCGCTCAACCTGTACGCCGGGGCAAGAACCGGCTGGGCCACCATCGCCTCGGTGGCCGTGGTGGCCATGACGCTGCAATGGCTGCTGCCGGTATTACAGCAAGTTCCGCAGGCAGTGCTGGCCGCGGTCGTGGTGGTGGCGGTACTGGGGATGATCAAACCGCTGGAGTTCAAGCGCCTCTGGACGATCTCGCGGGCCGAGGCCGTGACGGCATTGGCCACCTTCGCCATCACCCTGCTGGCGGCACCGCAACTGTATTGGGGCGTATTGGCCGGGGTACTCATGTCCTTGAGCCACTTCCTCTACAAGCGGCTGCACCCACGGATCATTGAGGTTGGCCTGCATGCGGACGGCAGGCTGCGCGACCGGCATCTCTGGGAGCTCCCGCCACTGGCACCGCAAACCTATGCACTGAGGATGGACGCTGCACTGGACTTTGGATCCTCTGCCGCGTTGGAACGCGCAATCAGCGACTATCTCAACCACAACCCGAACACGCGCCGCGTGGTGATCCTGGCCCAAGCCATCAACAGCATTGATGCGACCGGCGTGGAGATGTTCGCGCGTTTGAGAGCACAGCTTGCCCTTCAAGACCGTGAGCTCTGGCTCGTCGGGGCCAAGTTGCCGGTGGAGACAGTACTGAAGCGGGCCGAACTGTTGTCCAGCGCAGCAGGTCTCCGCTGGGTGCATGGTGATCCTGAGCTGCTGGGGGCGCTTGCATTGCTCGACAGCAGACCGAGCGCCGCTGCTGATCCTACGAACAGGTGAGGTCGCATTCAAGCTATTGCCTGTGCAACGAATGCGTCCGTCAATCCTTCAGCAGCCCCACCGTCTGCGTCAACAGAAGCTGCTGGTCTGGCGTCAGTCCCATGGCCTGCGTCAGTGCCTCACGGTCGAACCAGGCCCGCACCACCGTGGCCAGGCCCACTGAGGCGCAGTACAGGTAGACGTTCTGCGCCATGGCACCGGCCGCCACCGAGGCGTAGGCCGTGCGCTGGGCCGCCGGCACCAGCTTCATGCGCGTGTGATCGGCGACGAAGATCAGGTCCAGCGCTGCGCTGTCCACAAAATCCTGATAGCCGGTGACGCGGCGCACATCTTCGGCCTTGATCAGTTGCAGCACATGCCGCTTGGGCTCATAGCGATACAGGCCCTGCGGCAGTGCCACGTAGAGGTCCACCTCCTGCGCATTCATGGCCGAGGGTGCGGTGCGCCCGCCATGCTCGGTCCGGTTGATGCCGGCGGCGGCCCAGAGCAGGTCCGACAGCTGCTGGGGCGCCAGCGCCTCGGGCCGGAACTCGCGTTGCGACTGGCGGCGCTGCAGCGCGTCCAACAGCGGCAGGCCGCCCGCGGTCTGCGCGGGTGGCAGGGCCATCTCAGCAAGCACCTCGCCGCTGGCCGGCTGGCCATGCAGCCGGCCCAGCATACCGAGCGCCATCTTGGTCAGTGGATTCATGGTGTCCTCCCTGGTCTGGATCACGGTGCCGGCAAAGCCGCCGGTGGGGCCGGCTGCACCAGCGCCCGGATGTCATCCTCGTTCAGCGTCTCGCGCGCCAGCAGCAGGCGGCTGCCCTCTTCCAGCGTGGCGCGGCGCTGCGTCAGCAGTTCGGTGGCGCGCTGGAAGGCCCCTTCGGTCAGCGCGCGCACGGCGCAGTCGATCTCGCGCGCGGTGTCCGGCGCGTAGGGGCGTGCACCCATGTCGACGCCCTCGGGCACGGGACCGAGGAAGGGTGACGGCGGGTGTTCGTAGGCCACCTGGCCCAGCGTGGCGTCCATGCCGAAGCGCATGACCATGCTGCGCGCGATGTCGGTGGCCTTGGCCAGGTCGTCGGCGGCGCCGGTGGAGACCTCGCCGATCAGCAGCGCCTCGGCCGCGCGCCCGGCCAGCAGCATGGCCATCTTGTTTTCCAGTTCCTTGCGCGTCATCAGGAAGCGGTCTTCCGTCGGGCGCTGGATGGTGTAGCCCAGCGCGCCAATGCCGCGCGGGATGATGGACACCTTGTGCACCGTGTCCAGCCCCGGCAGCGCCAGCGCCACCAGCGCATGGCCCATCTCGTGCACGGCGATGATGCGGCGCTCCTCCGGGTTGAGGATGCGGTTGCGCTTCTCCAGCCCGGCCACGATGCGCTCGATGGCGGTGGTGAAGTCGGCCAGTGTCACCTCGTCGGCGTTACGGCGCGTGGCCATCAGCGCCGACTCGTTGACCAGGTTGGCCAGGTCGGCGCCAGTGAAACCGGGTGTGAGCGCCGCCACCTGTTCCAGATCGAGGTTGGCCGCCAGCTTGATGCGCTTGATGTGCACCCTGAGAATCTGCACCCGGCCATGCTTGTCGGGCCGGTCCACCAGCACCTGGCGGTCGAAGCGGCCGGCGCGCAAGAGCGCCGGGTCGAGGATTTCGGGCCGGTTGGTGGCGGCCAGCAGCACCAGGCCGGCACGCGGGTCGAAGCCGTCGAGTTCGGCCAGCAGCTGGTTGAGCGTCTGCTCCTTCTCGTCGTGCCCGCCGAAGCTCCAGGCGCCGCGCGCGCGGCCCAGCGCGTCGATCTCGTCGATGAAGATGATGGCCGGCGCATGCTGGCGCGCCTGTTCGAACAGATCCCGCACGCGCGCGGCACCCACGCCGACGAACATCTCGACGAACTCCGAGCCGTTGATGGAAAAGAACGGCACGCCTGCCTGCCCAGCCACGGCGCGCGCCAGCAGGGTCTTGCCGGTGCCCGGCGGCCCCACCAGCAGGATGCCCTTGGGCATGCGCGCGCCCAGGCGGCTGTGGCTCCTGGGGTCCTTGAGGAAATCGACCACCTCCTCCAGCTCGGCCTTGGCCTCGTCGACGCCGGCCACGTCGTCGAAGGTCACGCGGGTGTCGCTCTCCACATAGACCTTGGCCTTGCTCTTGCCGATGGCCAGCAGGCCGTCACCGAGCCCGCCACCCAGACCGCCCTTGGCGGCCAACTTGCGCACCGCAAACATCCAGATCAGGAAGAACACCAGGGTGGGCGCCACCCATGAGAACAAGTCGCGCAGCAAGGTGCTCTGCACCACGCCGGTGAAGCGCACGCCGTACTGCGCTAGGTCGCGCGCCAGATCGAGCTCGACGCGCGTGGTGGAAAAGCGCGTACGGCCATCGGCCAGCGGCTGGTTCAGCGTGCCTTCCAGGTGGTTGGGGTAGACCGCCAGTTCCTTGACATTCTTCGCCTCCAGCTCACGCAGGAACTCGCTGTAGGGCAGCGGCTGCACCTGCTGCCACTGCTGCACATAGCTCTGCAGCACCAGGACGCCGAGGATGGCAAGGATGACGTACCAGAGGTTCCATTGCGTGCCCTTCCCCACCCCTCAATCCTCCAGCCGCGGATGCGACAGGCCTTCGGCTGGCTCACCGGTGTCGGGATCGATCCAGTCGGCAATGCCCAATTCGCTCTCTGCCTCCTGCAGCGTCTCGCCGGGTTCGGGGGCTTCCTCGTTGTAGGACTGGATATTGGCCATGGCGTCTTCCACGCTGGCAAAGGGACCGAACTCGCTGCGGCCATCGGGGGCGCGCCAGTAATAGCCGTCCGGTCGTGCCATGATCTGCTCCAGCTGACCCATGGCAGTCTCCGGCACCGCCTTCATGCTGGCTGTCTGCGGGCCTGGCCCCGTGCTTCCCGTTTTCTTGCGTGGCATCTCGTTCACCTTCCTTGCTTCATACACAGTGATAAGCATCCCGCCGTACGCGCCCCGGCTTCTTGAGCCAAGTCAACTGATGGCCAGCTTGCCTGCATTGACAGCGCAGCGCAAGCTGGACATTCATCCACATCCCGGCGTGGCCGGCACCCGGCTCCTTCGCGCCCGGCTGCGCCACACATGGCACCAGCTGTTGTGCCTGCTGACGGTCCTGTTCGCCGCAGGCGCAGCGGCCGCCGCTCCCACCCCGAACGAACTGGCAGCGCTGTACGCGCGCCACGTGGACAAGCAGCTGCGCGTGCCGGCCAATGAAGTGCGCCACTACGGCGTACTGGCGCAACAGATGCTGCAGGCGGCCAACGTCACCCTCGACCGACCACAGTACCTGCTGCTGGTGGACCGCAGCCCGCGGGTGCAGGCGGCGCTGCTGTTCTGGCTGGCTCCGTCGACCACGGCCCAGCTGATCGGCGCGTCGCCGGTGTCCACCGGGCGCGTGGGCGAGTACGACCACTTCGAAACGCCCACCGGTGTGTTCGACCACACCACGCTCAACCCGGACTTCCGCGCCGAAGGCACCTACAACGACAAGGGTATCCGCGGCTTGGGCGTTCAGGGCATGCGGGTGTTCGACTTCGGCTGGCAGCCGGCACGGCGCGGCTGGGGCAATGGGGGTGTCAGCCCCATGCGGCTGCTGCTGCACGCCACCGACCCCGAGCAACTGGAGGCGCGCATGGGCAGCGTGCAGTCCAAGGGCTGCGTGCGCATACCCGCCACGCTCAACCGCCTGCTGGACCAGTACGGCGTGCTCGACGCCGACTACAACGATGCGTTGACCGAGGGGCGCCACCTCTGGGTGCTGTCGCCGCAGCGCATGCCGGTGGCCGATGCCGGCCGTTACCTGGTGAT
>Ga0114986_1000078_pt1 | contig 25702 bp, 19 predicted proteins | sample Shrwel1BS1Day17_FD_96988 | JGI IMG/M metagenome (GOLD analysis project Ga0114986, IMG submission 96988) | Subsurface microbial communities from deep shales in Ohio, USA - Utica-3 well 1 S-1-Day17 | ecosystem: Environmental > Aquatic > Deep subsurface > Shale gas/oil reservoir > Produced... | reverse complement strand
GGTTTGGGGAGGGGGGCTTGAGCCAAATAGGCGGCTCCTGCCTGTGCCTGTGGCTCCTTGAGCAGTTCTGCTAGATTTAACTGCCCATTCGTCCAGCGGGCCAGGTGTGCCTCGTAAAACAGGCCGCTACTGCTGATGGCCTGCTTGAGCAGTGGCGCAAGTTGCTCTGCGGGGAGTTTGGGGTTGGCGAGAAGCGGCTGATTTCCGCTAAGAGGAGTCGCGCGCCCTTTGGACTTGTCTGGAACATCCGCCAGCAGTGTGGCAATAAGTTGGCCGGTGCGGCTGAGGGAGGTGGCAGCGGAGCTTTCTGCAGTAGCCGCCTGTTTGGGATTTGCAATGACGGCGAGAGCTGTTCGGCCATTGTTCTCCACCACTTCCATTTCCAGCGAATCACCACTTTTCGCTGAGAAAGGAAGTGCCAGCGTTACCTCTCGCTGGGAAATCATTGCGCGATATGTCCCGTTCGGTAGAGCCGCTTGAATGTCGGCCAGAATCCTTTGCCCGGGAACGAGTTCGGAGAGTAGGTCGGATACCGCCTGGCTTGGTGCGACCTGTTGGATTGCCGCATCTAGCCGAACGCGCGGGAGATTGACGAGGTCAGACGGAATCATGGCAGGGGCATGAGTCTCAAATTAGACTCTGGTGAGAGTCATTGCCGTGAAGCCCCTGGGAATTTGGCTTACGGCGCCAGATAGGTATTTTGGAGGCGTCTGGAAGTCTTGATGCTGCCGAGCTTCTCCCCCAATTCTCCCATCCAGCGCTCGGCCAATTTCCTGGTTTCTTCATCCAGAGAAAGAATGGCTTTGATCGTCGTCTCTGACTGCGTTTGCTCTGCCGGGGTCAGAGGAGACGGGGCTATTTCTAATTCGGTACGCAAGGCGGCCACCAGCTGTCGCCTTTCCAGTTCTTTATCTACCAGAGCATCCCATTCGTCAGCTTGGGCGTGCTCTCGCATTTGTTGGGATATTACGAGAATCGCATCGTACAGAGCGAGGAGTTTTGCGCCGCTAGCCATTTTTAGGCCCTGGTCAGAACATTGCCGTCACTAGGGGTAGTACTGTCGCCATCAAGGCCATTTGTCGCACCTCTGGCCAGCACTTCCCACGCACCCAGTAATTCCCGCAGAAGTGCTGTCACTTCATCTAAGATAACTGGGTCGTTCTTGAGGTTGGCGGTGCTCAAGCGTTGCACCATGTAGAGATACAAGTCGTTGAGAGATACGGCAATGTCTCCTCCCTGACTGAACTCCAGTGCATTTCTCAGGCCTTCGATAATGTCGATTGCCTTATTGAGAAATTGTGCTTTCTGGGCGATGTTTCGTCTTTCCATTTCCCCTTTTGCAGAGGCTATGGCTGAGATGGCTCCTTCATAGAGCAAGACGACCAACTGGACGGGGTTGGCCGTACTCACAGCCGTTTCGACCTTCACTTGGGCGTATGCCCGAACCCCTTGGTTAAACATGCGATACCTTTCTGAAGCGCTGGATCATCATCTTAACGTAGGAGCGAAGAGAGATAGCTGCTGGTGTTCTTCATAACTCCCAGTGTGGAATCCAGATTTGCATACTGGCGGCGTAGACGCGTTTCCATATTGTCGAGCCTGACATTTTCCCGTTCCATATTGGTATCAAACATTTTGATCCGGGAGTTGAGACCTTTAATTCGAGCATCCACTAAACCGTCATTGGACAGCATGTTAGATGCAGTATCGTAGAGACGGTGCGCAAAACCGTGTTCGGTATCTGTGAAAAGAGAAACGACGTTACTGGAATTAGTTTCCAGTGCTTTGGCAAACGTTGTGCTGTCCAAGGACAGCGTACCGTCTTTTTTAAAGCTAATGCCGACTTGAGCTAAGTAGTTCAGATCATTTCCGGCAATTTTTGCCGGTTGATTAAAGATGTTCTGCAATTGATAAATAACCGATGTTGCAGAATTGTCGGCTTCAAGCGTTCCGCCTTTTTGATGCTGGGTGGTTACCGTGCTGGCTAGCTTGTTGTAGGCAGAAATGAAGTCGTTGATCTTTTTGGTGATGGCCTCTGTGTCTCGGGCTACCGTCAGACTAAATGGTTTGCTGCTGTCCGCACTGACCAGGTTCAAAGTGACGCCATCAATGACGTCGGTGATGCTGTTGGTCGAGCGCTCAATATCTAGACCATTCACTGAAAACAGAGCATTTTTCGCAGCCTGCTTCGTTTCATCAAAGCCACCTAAAGCAGTCTTTAGGTTGTTGTCGATGACGATGTCGTTATCTGTGCCCTGTCCGGTGGACGCGATGACTAATTTGTAGGATGGGGCAGCAGATGTTCCAGTGTTAATGATGCTGGCTGAAGCTAAGGTCTGGGTTGCTGTTTTGCCATCAGTTGTAACTGTGGCGGCATTGATTTTATCCCGAATTCCTTCGAGGGATTCGCTGCCGTCAAGAGTGACATTGAAGGTCTTTTGTGATGCGCCACTGCCAACACTAAAGTTGAACGTGCCGGCAACCGCGGGCGTAAATGCTGATTTGGGATTGGTGACCCCAGTCAACATAGATTTGACGCCAGCTTGGGCCAACTGGCTGACTTTGATGTCGTAGGTCCCTGGCTTGGCTGTATTTGCTGCCGTTGCGGTGGCTATGCCGGTATTGGTTGATGTGGCTTTTGCGGCGGCGAAATCCAAGTCCAGCTTTAGAGTGCCGATAGCGGTTTTGAACGCGTCTAGGTCGCTTTTGACTTTCCCAAAAGCGCTCAACTGATCATTAACTTCTTGCTTCTTTTTGGAAAGCGAATTGAGCGGTTGGCGCTCAAGTTGAAGTAGCTGGCTTACCAGGCTGTTGACGTCGAGTCCCGAACCAACGCCCGCACTTGAAATGCCCATGATCGTTCTCCGTTATGCCGCATGACGAAATATTTTTAAGCGCGCTCTTTGATTAACAAACCTTTCAGTTCATCAAGCCGCTTTGCGATAACAAGCATTTCCTGTGCCGGAATCTGACGAATTACTTCTTTAGTCTTTACATCAATGAGCTTTACGACACTGGCGCCGGTATCGTTGTCAATGGAGAACTGAAGGTCGCTTCTAAGACCTGCGACGGTCTGATTGGCTCTGTGCGTAGCTTCCTGTAAGGCCTCTTTTTCTTCTATTGGTTTTTGTTGCTCAGCGACAGTGGCATTTTTCGTTGTATCGGGAGTGGAAGTGTCCGAGGGAACTTCGCGTTTGGCAGCGGCAGCATTGCCAGTCGAACGGTTAGCCGTTTGAGTGGGGTAGGTAGGGGGGCTGCTGTTGTTCAAAGGTTGGATAGTCATTTCCAGCTCCTTTATACGGCACAACCGGAGGGGCTTCGAGCGATGCTCGCTACCCCTCCGGCCAGTACTGCTAGTGCTTTAATCTAATGCGGTTTAGCGCAGGAGGGTCAGCGCGCCCTGGGGCACCGTATTGGCCTGGGCCAGAATTGCCGTGCCGGCCTGTTGCAGAATCTGGTTACGGGTCAGCTGAGCAGTTTCGGCTGCGAAGTCAGCGTCGATAATCCGGCTCTTGGATGCACTCAGGTTTTCCACGTAGTTCTGCAGGTTCGACACTACCGCCTCAAAGCGGTTTTGCACGGAACCGAAGGTGGCGCGGATGTTGGCAATCTGGGAAATATCCTGATCCAGCTTGGCGATAGCTGCGGAAGCACCACCGGAGGTGGTCACAGTCACGGTCCCGGTTGCGGTCAAGCTGCCGCTGAAGGAGTTCAGACCGGCGGAGTTGGCCTGAGCCAAGTCAGTGGTGGTGACGCTAACCTGGTTGTCGGAGGAGCCGCTGAAACCCACCTGGAAGGTGATGGTGGATGCACCGGAGAGCAGCTTGGTGCCGTTAAATTCGGTGGTCTGAACGATACGGCTAATTTCCTGGGTCAGCTGGTCAACTTCCTTTTGCAGCTGGCTGCGGTTGGTGTCGCTGATGGAGCCGTTGGAGGCTTGCACAGCGATTTCGCGGATACGTTGCAGGTTGTTGGCGATCTGGCCCAGAGCACCTTCAGCCGTCTGGCCGACGGAAATGCCGTCGTTGGCGTTACGGATGGACTGGTTGCCACCGCGGATGGCGCTGGTGAAGCCTTCGGCAACGGCGGAACCGGCGGCATCATCCTTGGCGCTGTTCACGCGCAGGCCGGAGGACAGGCGCTGCAGGGAATTAGCCAGAGAGGCGTTGGAGGTGGCCAGATTCCGTTGTGCGTTCAGCGACGAAATATTGGTGTTGACGATCAAAGGCATGATTATCTCCTTGGTTCCATTGATTATTTACCCATTTGGGTAAAACCTTGGGGGCGGGATTGCGCCTCCTTTGTCTCAGTTATCGGAGGCGCTTGGAGGAACTTTAGTCTTTTTAGCGAATATTTTTGTCGGGGTGAAACAAAGAAAAAGGCGCCGACTTTTCTCCACCCGGATGTGGGGTTGGGAAAAGGCGGCGCCGAAGCGTCTCTGGTAGTAGGGGCGGCGAATCCGCCGCTTATCAGCCTCGCAGTAGCGTTAGGGCCTGTTGCGGAACGGTGTTGGCCTGGGCAAGGATTGCCGTACCGGCCTGTTGCAAAATCTGATTGCGGGTCAGTTGGGCAGATTCGGATGCGAAGTCAGCATCCATGATCCGGCTACGGGATGCCGTCAGGTTCTCCACATAATTTTGCAGATTGGAGATGACGGCCTCGAAACGGTTCTGCACCGCGCCGTAAGTGGAGCGCAGGTTGGCTACCTGGGCGATATCGGCGTCCAGTTGGCTGAGGGCTGCGGAGGCGCCACCGGAGGTAGTGACGTTGATGGTGCCCGTGGCGGTGAGGCTGCCACTGAAGGCATTGAGGCCTGCTGAGCCTGCCTGGGCTAGGTCAGTGGTAGAAATGGAGACTTGGTTGTCGGCGGAACCGCTGTAACCGATCTGGAAGGTAATGGTGGCTGCCCCAGAGAGTAGCTTGGTGCCATTGAACTCTGTGGTCTGAACGATGCGGCTGATTTCCTGGGTCAGCTGATCCACTTCCTTCTGCAGCTGGCTACGGTTGCTGTCGCTGATGGAACCGTTGGCCGCTTGTACGGAAATTTCACGAATTCGTTGCAGGTTGTTGGCGATTTGGCCCAGGGCGCCTTCAGCTGTCTGGCCGACCGAGATGCCGTCATTGGCGTTGCGGATAGCCTGGGTGTTGCCGCGAACCCCGCTAGTGATGCTTTCGGCTACAGCCATGCCGGCGGCGTCATCCTTGGCGCTATTGACGCGCAGGCCGGAAGACAGGCGTTGCAGGGAGAGCGACAGTGCCGCGTTGGACGTGCTCAAGTTGCGCTGAGCATTGAGCGACGCAATATTGGTGTTGACGATTAGTGCCATTTTCAGCTCCTTACCAGAGAGGCTTAACAGTTTGGGCGCCCATCTCCCCGGAGGGGGTGGGGCGCTCTGGTTTTACTTAAGCAACTGGTGTGCCATCATCGTGGCAATAGGAGGTTTATGGCATTAATAGGTGTGGGAAGTGGCTTGTCTATTGTCTTCCAGGCATTTAGGGGAAGGCCTGGGGGCTAGAGGTTTTCAGCCAGTTCGGCAGCAACCTAGCAATGGACTCCAGAAGCGGCAACCATTGCCCCGGCATTTTTTGCCGGTACAGAGTCAGACTGGGATACCAGGAGGTTGCCGTTCCCTGCCGGGGCCAGCGCCAGTCAGCATCCGCTGCCAGCATTACCCAGGCCGGGCAGCCTAGGGCTCCGGCGAGATGGGCGATGGCAGTGTCCACCGTAATAACTAGGTCGAGCCTGGCCAGAGCCGCTGCCGTATCGGCAAAATCCTCCAGTTCCGGACCTAGGTTCAGCAGGGCAGCCGGCAAGTTGGCGGGGGACGGCTTTTGTAGGCTGACCCATTCAACCTCGGGGATATTCAGCAAGGGAGCCAGGGCCGACAGGGGGCAAGAGCGTTCTTGGTCATTGGGATGTCGGCTATTGCCGGCCCATACCAGACCGATGCGTTTAGCATTGCTCTTGATCGGTAGATGTTGCGCCCATTTTTCCTGGTAACGCTGGGGTACCTCGATGTAGGGGCCGGCGCCGATTGCGGCAAAGTGTGTTTCGTCCAATTGCAGCACATGGGGTAGGCTTAGCAAGGGCAGATAACAGTCGCAACCCCAGGCATCCTTTGGAAGGTCGGGCCCTTGGGGCACCCAGCGTAGGGGGGAGTCCGAGTCGGCCAGAAGAGGCAGCAGGGCGGGCTGGACTTCAATGACGATATCGCCTCCGAAAGCCAGCAGCAGGGGAACAAAGCGAATGAATTGCAGGGTGTCTCCCAGGCCCTGTTCTGCCCGTAACAACAGGGAACGGCCATGTAGGCGTTCTCCCCGCCAACGGGGAAGCCGGTTTGAGAAACGGCTGCGGGTGCCTGCCATTTCTCCCCATTCATACTCCGCCCAACCCTCTTTCCAGTAGCCCTGGCCCAACAGGGCTAGGGCGTTATTCCATCGGCACGATGGGTCCGCTGGGGCTAGGGCTACGGCTTGCTGATGGCTTGCTAGGGACTCGGCATAGCGCCCGCAGCGGCGCAGGCTATTACCTACATTGCTCCAGTAACGGGGCAGCTTGGGTGAGATGGCGAGGGCCTGCTGCAATAGCTCCAAGCCTTCTTGGTAGTGTCCCTGCTTTTCCCGCAGCAGTCCCAGATTGGTCAGTATTTCCCCATCCCCAGGGGCGGCCTCGCGAGCCGTCTGGAAAGTGGCCGTAGCTTCGTCCAGCAGGCCGTGGGCCTGCTGAGCCATCCCCAGGTGATTGAGGATTGCGGCATCAAGAGGCGCCAGGATAAGGGCACGATGGAAGGCTTGGAGGGCCTTTCCCCACTCCCGCAGTCCATGAAATACCTGCCCCAGATTGTCGTGGGCCAGGGGATTGTCGGGCTCCAATTCGACTTGACGTTGGGCCCAGGGCAGGGCCAGGTCCAGCCGGCCTAACTGAAAAGCGGTGGCGGCCAAATTGGCTAAAGTCGGAGTGTGGTCTGGGTTGAGGGCCTGGGCCTGGGCATAGGCTTGGTAGGCTTGAGGCCCGTCTCCCAGTTGTGCGAGACAGATGCCTTGGTTGAAATGGATGCTCCAGTCTCCTGGGGCAAGAGTTGCCGCCATCTGGAATGCCTTTGCCGCCTGTTCGAAGTTGCCGGCAGAAAAGGCCGCCTGGGCTTGTTGTAGCAGTTGTGGCAGAGGCGTCATCACTGTTCCTGGCGCCACTGCCGCAAGGCTTGGGTAACAGCGGCGACCACCTTGTCCCAGCCTTCTTCCTGGGTTTGCCGGAACTGCCGTAGGCTGGGGTACCAGGGAGAGTCCTCCCGTTGTAGTAGCCAACGCCAATCAGTATCCCAGCGGTTAAGCAGCCAGACCGGCTTGTTCAAGGCGCCGGCTAGGTGAGCGACGGCGGTATCCACGCTGATCACCAAGTCCAGGGATTCCACCAGTGCTGCCGTTTCTGCAAAATCCAGCAGTTTGTCGCTGTAATCGGTAATGGACCACCGTCCCTTAAGGTCGGTGACTTGAGCTGCGGCCTCATCCTTTTGCAGGCTGACGAAACTGATGTCGGGGACAGAGGCCAGAGGCAGCAACTGCTCCAGTTTCAAGCTACGGCGGCTATCCAGTAGTACGGCGTCGGCCATGTGCTGGCGCCGGCCGCCTGCCCAGACCAGACCTACCCGGGGTCTGGAGAGGGGGGCGAGGAGCTCCCGCCATGCCTCCCGGCGGGCCTGGGGGGCCCGCAGATAGGGCATCTCTGCGGGAATGTCCGCGATGCTGGTATGGAAGGCCAGTGGTAGGGAAAGCAGGTGGCAATGCCAGTCTGTCTCGGGGACCGGCTCATTTTCATCAATCAGCAAGTCGATACACGGCATTTCCTGAAATAGGGGTTTCAGGGGGGCTTGTATACGCACCGCTACCCAAGCGCCGAGAGCTTTGACCCGGGTGGCGTAGCGGATGAACTGCAGGGAATCCCCTAGACCCTGTTCGCACAGTAGCAGGATCCGCTGGCCGGAGATGGGCTCGCCCCGCCATTGGGGAGTGCCGGGACGAAATATCACCCCCTGGATGTTGGCCTGGCGCCGGTACTCATAATCCGGCCATGCGGCCTGCAGTTGCCCCCGGGTGAGTCGTACCAGAGCCCGGTTCCAGCGCGCTAGGGGATGTTCCGGGTCTAGTTCGAGGGCCCGATCCAGATTGGTCTGGGCTGCTTCCAAGTCCATGGCTTCCATCTGGGTGATGGCTAGGTTGCAGTAGCCCACCGGGTCTTTGGGAGCGATGCGAATGGCTTGTCCGAAACTGGCGGCTGCTGCTTCGGGATAGCCCTCTTTCATTTGTGCATTGCCCAACTCGATCCATGCCCATAGCAGGTCAGGGGCGAGTCGAGTGGCGCTTTCCGCCAATTCCCTGGCGACCGCATATTCCCCCAGGTGAGAGCATAAGGAGGCGAAGGCGGTGTAGTTGCGTGGCTCCTCCGGGTTGCAATTAAGGGCCGCTGTATAGGCATCCACTGCGTCAGGAAAATGGCGTAACAGAACAAAGCCACTGGCGATGCGACGCCAGGTGTCATCGTCCTGGGGTTGCAGGGCCACGGCCTGCTGCAGGTCGGTGCCCGCTCCGGCGCCATCGCCCATGCGAATGCGGGCCAGGGCTGCCTCAATACAGGCGTCGATGCTGCCGGGCTCGGCCGCCTGTACGTTTTGCCACAGGGCCAGAGCCTCTTCATGGCGCTGCTGGTCTCCCAGCAGGATGGCCAAATTGTGGGCTGTGTCCAGGTGCCCGGGCACGGCAGCCAGGATGGTTCGGTAACGTGTCTCAGCGGTGGCTCGGTCCCCCCGTTGCTGGGCCTGTACCGCCTCGGCGAAGTAGGTGGTCAACTCTGTTGGGGTCTTAGGTGATGATGTCATGATCTTAGTCTCGGCATAGGGACATCCGCAGATGTCCCTATGCCGAAGGATTACGGGCGGGGGTCCGTTAAGGCCTTGAACCAGGCGTCCAGATGGTGGCTAAGGAGGTAACGTTGGCGCACCCACTGTTGCAGGGCGTCTCCTTCTTTTGCAGTGGCATCCAAGTCGTGGACTCGTTCCCGGATGGCCTGGACCCAGGCGCCAGTCTCGTTGGCAACCCGGGTTACTGGGGCATTGTCAGTACGGTAGGGATAGATGTCCGTACACACCACGGGCAAGCCAAGAACACCGTATTCCAGCAGACGCAGATTGCTTTTTGCCTCGTTGAAGGGATGCAGTTGAAGGGGGGCCACCGCTAGATCCAGGTTGAGGGAGGCCAGTTTGGCTGGATATGCTTCGACCCCAACTTCGAACTGGTGATATTCCGTCACGTACGGACGAATTTCGTCGGGACACATGCCGAAGAACACCCATTCCACCTCGTTGGCCGTCTGCTTCACTGCTTCGCTGATAATGGCCAAATCGCCTTTGTGTTGCTGGGCACCGGCCCAGCCCACTCGGGGCTTTTTCCCGACTCGGCGCTGGGAACTGAGGTGGGCCCACAGATCGTCCCGTAGGGAATTCGGCACCAGGCGAACTTCGTCGGTGAGTTCCTTGACGAAGTCGAAGAGAGGCTGGGTGCTGACCACCACCCGGTCAGTTTGCTCGAACAATTTGCGCAGGCGTTGCCGTCCGTTGCGGGGGATACGTCGGTAGTTGGGATTGTCCTCCGGCATCTGGGTGATGAGGTCGTCAATCATGATGACCGACAGCATGTCAGGTCGTTGCTTGCGGTAGAGCTCCTGCCACTCAAGGAAAGCCGGAGAATAGTCCACCTGCTGCATGAGTACGTCTGGTTCCAGGCGGTTCAGTTCTGGCAGGGTGGGGTAGCGTAGCTCGTGGTATTTGCGAGTCTGCACGATGGTGGATTGAATGCGTGCAGCGTGGGTCAATCCCTTCAAGGGAGCGGTAAACCGGTACTCGCCTACCCCGCCGGCTGGGGGAAAGGCGAGGATCCGTTGCCGGTCATGGAAGTTGGTATCCCAGTCTGCCACCAACTCGCTTTCAACGTGGAAGGAGCGGTTGGTGCTGAGGGCTAAGTGACGATTGTAGGCCGGGTCTTCCCGGAGCCACTTCTTCCAACGGACATGCAGGGCCAGTGCTGTGGCCGAGTCCCGTTCGACGATGGCGGCACGGCGCTTGATCTCCTGGAGTTCGCTCTGCAGCGACTTGCTTTCGTGGTGAACCAGGGTGGCGTAGGGTGTCCACACGATGAGTTTGCCCAGTTCCCGAACCTTGAGGCAGAAATCTACATCGTTGAAGAGTACTGGCGTGTCCTTTTCATCCATGCCTGAAACCTGGATGAACAACTCCTTGGCGACCAACATGCAGGCGGCGGTGACGGCACTATAGTTTTGTTCCACCTGGAGGCGGTTGAGATAGCCAGGATCCTTCATGTCCAGGTTCATAAAGCCATGGGAGGCCAGGCGGTCAAGGCCAAGAATGACGCCGGCGTGCTGGACTTTTCCAGTTTCCGGATATACCAGGCGGGCGCCAACGATGCCCACTTCTGGACGCAGGGCATGGGCTACCATTCGGGATAGCCAGTTGGCCTGAATGATCTCAGTATCGTTGTTGAGCAGTAGGATCAACTCACCCTGCGCCGCCTCCACCCCCAAGTTGCATTGGGCGGAGAAATTGAAAGGACGATCGTAGTGAACGATGCGAACCCGTTCCGAATGGGTGGCCGCTAGTTCGTCGTAATAGGCCAGGGTATCGGGATCTTCGGTCTGGTTATCGACGATGATGACTTCGTAATGGGTGTAGTCCGTCTTCTGGAACAGTGTTTCCAGGCAAGGGCGTAGGTACCACACGCTATCCCGATTGGGGATGATGATGGATACGAGAGGGGTGCGCTCCAGAGGATAGGCCACCCGCAGAGTACCCGGCAGCAGCCCCTGTTCTACTTGGCCTGGTACTTTCCGACGCGCCAGGTGTGCTTCCACCGCTACCTGACGGGACGCTTGGGCCAGAGGATGTTCCGTCAGGCTAAAGGGGAGATGCACCAAGGGCTCGGCGATATGGCCGATAGACGAGAATCCACCCTCTTGATCAAAGATGCGCAAAAGGGCGTCGTACTGCAGGGCGCCGGGGAAGGGCGCGAAACTGCCTGCACTGCGCAGAGCCTGGGTCTGGAACCACACTGCACTGCCCACGTAGTCCATGGAGCGAAGATAGTCCAGACTGAAGTCCGGCTTAAACCATGGGTCCTGTCGCTGTCCTGTAGCACTCAGGAAATCATGGTCGCTATAGATGGCTTGCCATTCCGGGTGTAGTTGAGCGTAATCGCCGATGCTGAGGAGAGCATTGGGCTCCAGGGTGGTTCCGGGAGGCAGCAGGGCTACCCAGTCGCTAGGAATGTTCTCGATAACAGCATTGCAGCCCGCCACCAGGGTCTGTTCATCCTCCAGACTGTCCAACTGAAGCCAACCGAGTACTTCGGACTGGTTGAAAATGTCGTTGGGGGTGGGCTGGTCCGACAGCACAATCAGCTGCCAACCCTGATAGAGCTGCTGCTGTAGTCCGTCGATGGTCTTCGCCAGCTGTTCCATTTCTTGCTGACGTACCGGCATGAGGAGGAGGAAATGGGGGCGACGCTGCCAGGCCATCATTCGTTCCGCATGGACCTGGCCGTGGATGGGCTCCAGGGAGTGCTTGTTCACCCACAAGGGGTAGCCATCCTCGAAGGCAGTAGGGACTCGGTATTGGGAGGGGCCTTGGGGGGTTTCCAGTTCCTGCAGGAGTATCTGGCGCAGGCGCTCCACGCTGGCGTTGGGGGCTGGGTAGCGAGCGTATAACTGCTTGAACCCGGGCAGCTGCCGTGCTGCCGATGGGAGCGTGTGGTCCTGACGGAATGCTGCCTGACGGACCTCCACCGAGAGCCGTTCTATTTTCTGGATACGGGCGACAGCGGATGCTCGTAGCAGGAAGTCCCAGTCCTCCAGGATGGTCATGGATTCGTCAAACCCGCCGATCTGCTTAAGCAAGGAAGCACGGTGAGCCCAGGTTGGCGTGGGGATGTAGTTGGCCACCAGCAAATCGTCCCGGGAATAGGGGCGGATCTGGTAAGGGCGGGTGCGGGTGGTCTCCATGGGGCGACCATCCACCATCTTGTGCACCACGTACTCGGCGTCGCTGTAGACGAAGTCGAAGGCGGTGTTTTCCAGGGCTGTGGCGATGGTTTCCAAGTGGTGGGTGAAGTAGTAGTCGTCATCGTCCAGGTAGGCGATGATGTCCCCCTGGGCTGCGGACAGGGCCATGTTGCGGGCAGCAGCAGCACCGCCGGAAGTGGAGCGACGGATGTAGGTGATAGGGAAGTGACTACCGAAATAGTCCACCACGTCTCCCACGTCGCAGCCGCCATCGTTGGCTACCACTACTTCAAAGCGGCGGTAGGTCTGGTATTGCAGGCTTAATAGGGCCTGAGCCAGGAGATGGGGCCGGTTCTTGGTGGGAATGATGACGGATATCAGGGCCGCTTGGCCTTCAGTGACGGCTAGGCGGATGCTCTGGGTGGAAGCCCATACTTCCGGCGGAGGGGCCGGAGGGGTCCTCAGGGCACCTGTGGCGACCAGTTCCTGCCAGCATTTGGCGACTGAGTCCCACTGATTGCACTGTTGCCAGTGGGATTTTCCGAGGGCACCCAACTGGTTGAGTTGCTGGGGCGTGGCGAGGAGGCGGGCGATCGCCTCAGGAAATTTATCCAGGGGAGTGATGACGCCGCCACTCAACTCGTTGGCGGCTCCGCATTGGGGGGTGGCGATCCACGCCTTGCCGTGGCTCATGGCCTCGACGATGCTTACCGGGAATACTTCTCCGTGGGACGCCAGGACCACTAGGTCTGCCGCCTGCATGGCAGCAGCTACCTGGGGCCCGGATAGACCGTGGAGAAGCTTGATGCGGGCATCCTGGGCGACGGCGTGCTTTACTTGCTCGGCGTATTCCAGATTGCCTGAGGGGTTGCCCAGGAGGGCTAGTTGGCAGTCCAAATCGAGCTTGCGGAAGGCCTCTATCAGCCCCAAATGGTTCTTTACTGGCCAGAGATTGGCTACATGGACCAGCAGGGGCTTGTCTGGAGCGAAACCGTAGGTCTGACGGAAGTCCACGTTGGGGACCAGGGGTGTGGTGGCGTTGGGCAGATGGACGAAGGGAATTCCTTCCTCCTTCAAGTAGCGGGCATCGGGCCCCGTCTGGGTCAGGCATACCACCGCCGATGTCTGGCGCAGCACTCCTCCCAGGCGTTGGCGGAACCCGGTATTGCCGCCCCAGTTGCCATAGCCGTCCTCATTGATGAGGGGCTGGACCAGGGTCCGGGTATGGGCCGGGACCCTGGCACCTTCCAAGCTCCAAATGACCCAGTTGAGAGGATCAGCCCGCAGAATGACGCCCACGTACTTCCCGCTCTCCACCAGTTCCCGCAGTTGCAGAGAGGCCCTGGGAAGGCCGACCGAAGTGGGGGTGTCTGCATCCAAGGAGTGGATGAGCATTCCTTCGTATACGTCGGAGGTGCGGTTAGGCAGAGCGCGGGCAGCAATTTCTACCTCGTAACCGAGCTTCTGTAGGGAGAGCCCCAGGTTTTTGACAATAGTTTCGACGCCGCCTACGGAGGGCCAATAAAAGTCACAACCTATAAGGATTTTCGGAGTTCCGTTGCCGCTACCTTTTGCAGTGGCAACTGGTGTCAGACTTGCGGTTTGCGGTTTGCGGAACATGTCGAGGGCAGGGTTGTGCTCGGCATGGTCACGGATGTACTCCAGTTCGTCCTCCAGGGAGGCACTCACGGCTGCTAAAGAATTGCGCTGGGCTACCAGGCGATGGCCGGCTTCGCCCATCGCCTGGCGACGTTCAGCTGAGGCCAATAGCAGTTCCAGCTGCCCTTCCCATTCTTCCTGAGTGTCCGCCAGCATGCCGTTTACACCGTCCTCAATGAGGGTGGCGCAGTCGCCACCCCGCTGCGCCACCACCGGGATGCCGCCGCTCATGTAGAGCAGAGCCTTGAGCGGGCCACGGATAGCGAAGTCGTCCAAACCAAAGGGCGGCGGGAAGAGTCCGATATCCATATCCAGGATTTCCTGGATCATGGTGGCCTCGTCGTAGTCTGTCAGGATGGAATGGGGAATCTCCTCCAGATCAGGGCACTGGTCCTGCTGATAGTTGAGGCAGAGCAGACGCAGTTCAATCTGGGGGTGGCGGCGGCAGATCGTGGCCAGAGCAGGAGCGATCTTGCTGATGGCACTCAGGGTGCCGTGGGTGCCGACCCAGCCGAGGCGAATCTTGCCATCCTGGCGACGACTGTGGCTGGCTTTGGCTGCAGTAAATTGCTCCACCTGGGTACAGGCGTGAATAACCCTCACATTGGGATTGAATTTGCGTCCGTATTCGGCCACATGTTCGTTGTCGCAGAAAACACCATCGGCGATGGCTAGGATCATTTCCAGATCCTTCCAACCGGTGTTCCGGTGGTGGGGCAGCCACAGTGCGTCGGTGAGATCGAAAATGATCTTGGCAGAAGTTTCTGTGCGAAGACGCAGGTAGAGGTTGAGGAAAGGCACCTTCAGGCAGTACACCAGGTCGTGCTCGGAGGCCGTCCGAATAATGGAGTCCTCATCGCTCCGTTCAAGGTCCAGATAGGTGATCTGCCAACCCCGGGCCTTGAAATAGGCCTCGTAGATGGTGCCGCGGATGCGCATGGTGATGGAACCCATGGGGTAGTACAGCAGGAAGAGCAGGCGCTTCCCGGGCGGGGCCGCCATTGGCGTCGCCAATGAAGCCTCCAGACGCATGTCGCGCCATGGGGCGTGGGACTGTACCGGAGTCTGGCGGATAGAAGCAAAGCCGGCTGCGCCCAACTCTGCCTCGAGGTGCCAGCGGGTCCAGCTGAATCGGTTGGGTACGAAACGGGCCTGGGCTTCCATGTGGTCCCGGCCGAAGGCGTGGAGAGCACGCACCCCTTCCAGGTATTCCCCTAGATTGCCTTGGCTTTGCGCTACCTTGGCTAGGGCCGCCTCTAGGTTCACCGTTTCGATGATGAGGCGGCCTTCGGGTGTGAGCAGCCGGCTCAATGCCTGGAAGAAGCCGCGGGCCTCCCACAGGGATAGGTAGTTGATGACATGGTACATCACCACTTCGCTGACGGAGCCCGGGTCGAAAACGTTCTCCAACTCGCTGATGTCCAGGATCAGGTCGGCCTTGGCGCTGCTGTCCACATCGATATTCACATAGCCCGGCCAGTAATCCTGGCCGCAGCCGAGATGCAGCTTAAGCTCCCGTTGTCCACTGTATTGCTCGCGGTATTGTTCGATTTCTTTGGCCAATTTTGCTCCCCTGAGAGTCTTCCAGATTGGTCTGGGATGGTGCGGTGGCTATGCTGATAACGATGGTTGGCGGGCACTCAGCGAGTCAACAGGTGATCGGCTGCCCGTATGTTACGCAATTGGAGCACGGAAGCGGCAATGTCGTCTGCCTGCCGATTGCTGAAGGAAAAGCCAGTGTCGCGGAAACGGCGGTTGCTGACTTGATAGGACAGCTGATTCATGATTTTGGCATCAACAAGGTTGACCTGTAAGTCGGGGATGTGGGTCTGGATCTGCTCAACGATCTTGGCTACGGTGGTGTTCGTACTGACCACGTTGTAGATGCGACGGTCGAGCAGCTTCTTCTGCCATACGTGTCGGAGGGCTGCCACGGCGTCGTCGACGGCTAGGTAGGGGCGCATCTGATGCATGGCGGTACGCCATACTGTTAGCGGTTGTCCTGCGCAGGCCTGCCAAATGAACTTGTTGACAGCGGTATGGAAACGCATACCGGGAGACGTGCCAAAAATTGTGCCGAGGCGCAGCGTGACGAAGCGAAGTCCGGCGCAGTCAGCGAGCCAACGCTCGGAGCGCAGCTTGGCTTCGGCGTAGGGACTCTGGGGTTGCAGGTCCTCCAAGGTGCAGTTTTCATCTACCTCGTCCTGCTGAACGCCGTAGACGCTGGTGGTGGAGGGGAATACCAGGGCGGCTCCGGCTTGTCGGCAGGCTTCGGCGATGCGGACGGTGGCGTCGAAGTTGACCCGCTCTACCTGGTCCTTTTTGTCAAAGCTGGAAGCTGCGTCAGTTATTGCTGCCAGATGAATGACCAGGGAGTCTGCGTCAAGCAACTTTTCCAAATCCACGGTGAGAACGTCTGCCTCGATGAAACGGAAAGGGACCCCGTCGGGCAGCCCAAACAGAGAGCAGTAGCGCTGGGCCGACATGTCGTCGATCAGCACCACCTCCTTGAATTCCCCGGGTTGAAGGGCGTGGATCAGGGCGGAACCAATGTGCCCGAGGGCACCTGTGACGATGAGACGTTGCGTCATAACAAGAATACTCCCTAGAGATAGCGATCCAGCCGGGCTTGGTAATAGGCCAGGGTCTGTGCCAGTCCGTGGCGCAAGCCGGTCTGGGGTTGCCAACCGAGAACCTGCTTTATTTTTTGATTGTCGATGAGCATGTCGCCCACGTCGATGGCCTTGCGCTCCTTGGGCCAGGGATCGAAACGGACCTGGCCGCCAAGGCATTCGGCGATTGCTGCGGCAATTTGTGCGACGCTGTAGTGCTCGTCTGCCGCAGCAAAGAAGACCTCGCCAATGGCCTCCGGGGCGTTAGCAGCTGCGAACAGGGCTTCGACGCAGTCACTTACGTAGGAGAGATTACGAGACTGGGCACCATCGCCGAAAATGGTGATGTCGCGGCCCTGTAGGGCGAGTCCGATGAAAAAATTGACGAAGCCGAATTGGGCATTGCGGATATGGGCCCGGGGGCCGTAAACATTGGCTAGACGGACCACTGAGGTGGCTAGCCCGTAGGCCTTTGCGTAGATGAGGGTGTACTTTTCCGCCGCGCTCTTGTTGGCTGAGTACATGTCTACCGGGAATTCCGGATGTAGTTCATCCACCTTGGCCGTTCGCATGGGGCCGGTCTGGGTGCTAGTGCCCACATAAACGAAGCGCGAGCCCGGGTTGTGCTGGCGCATGGCGTCCAAGAGAGTGATGGTGCCTAGACAGTTCACCGCGACGTTTTCCCTGGGATTGTGCATGGAGCCTAGGTGGGAGGTCAGGGCCGCGCAGTGGAAGACTACGTCCTGCCCGACCAGGGCCTCGCGGCAGGTATCCTCGTCGCGGATATCTCCTTCGAGGATTCTCAGGTCTGCGGCAAAATCTTCTACATTGGCTTGGTTGCCCCCGGCCTCCGGTGACATGTTGTCCAATAGGGTGACCTCATGGCCGAGTTCCAGGCTGCGTAAAGCCAGATTGCTGCCGATGAAACCGAGTCCCCCGGTGATTAGTATTCGCCGTGCCATGATCGTCCCTTAGGATCCAAGGAGTCGGCAGATGCCGTCGCAGACGAAATCCATCTGGGCTTCGCTGACAATCAGGGCGCCTGGTAGATTGATGCCGCGGGCACAAATATCGTAGGCGACGGGGTTGAGTTCTTGATAGCGCTCCCGCGCTCCGGGGTAGGCCGGTAGGGAGGACAGGGGGTAGAAGAAGGGGCGCGCCGGAACGTCCATTTCTCCCAACCGCCGAATGGCCTCCAGCTTGTCGATGCCGTGGCTCTTGCCGATCAGCAGGCCGGTGATCCAGGCGCCGTTGACGCCTCCTTCAGGTTCCGGATTCAGGGTGATGTCAGGAATATCGGCCAGGCGCTGACGGTAGTGCTCCAGCATCCAGCGCTTTTTGCCAACCAGTTCGTCGATGCGCTGGAATTGGGCATACCCCATGGCTGCCTGCAGGTTGAAGGGCATGTATTTGTACGTGACTTCATAGACGTAATAAGCTGGGCCTTCCGGCTTACGCCCATGATCCCGCAGGAACATGCAGCGCTGGTAGAGCTCGTCGTCGTCCAGGAGAATCATGCCCCCTTCTCCCGTAACGATGGTTTTGGTTCGGTGAAAGCTGAAAACGGAAGCTTTGCCGAAGTTACCGGCACGCCGACCTCGGTAGCTGGAGCCGACTGCCTCAGCAGCATCCTCGATGAGTGGAATGCCGTGGCGATCAGCGACCGCTTGCAGATCGTCCATCCGCGGCATGTTGCCGAAGACGTCTACGGCGATGATGGCTTTGGTGCGGGGGGTGATGCGCTGTTCCAGGATGTTTGGGTCAAGACACCAGTTGTCGGCTGCAATGTCGCCGAATACGGTTTCTGCCCCTAAGTAATGGATGCCAGCGGAGGACCCGACCCAGGTGCATTCCGGGACGATGACTTCACTGTCTCGGTCTACCCCCAGAGCGGTCAGCAGTAGATGCAGGGCGGTGGTGCAGTTTGGGGTCATGATCCCGTACTTGCGCCCATGGTAGGCGGCGAACTCCCGCTGGAAGCGCTCCACATACTCATAGTTGTACCAACCGTTTCTCATGCAGTCTTCGACGATGCTGATTTCCAGTTCGCTGATGGAAGGACCGGCCATTTGGATGTCTTGAGTCACGTTCAGACCTTTCGTAAAACGCGGGTAGCGGGATGACCTACCACCACAACCCCGTCGGGGATATCGTTTATCACCAAGCTGCCGGCACCGATGATACTGTCCCGGCCGATGTTCAATCGCGGTAAGACCGTGGCTCCGGCTCCGACCCAGGCGCCATCTCCCAGGCGGATGAGACCACAGAGAGTGGCGCCAGGGGCAAGCTCACAGCCGTCACCGAGGATGCACTCGTGGTCCACGGAGGCCCGGGTATTGATGATGACTTGGGCCCCGAGTACCGCTTCTGCTCCTACCAGGGCCCCCGCCATTAGCTGACAGCCCTCGCCGAGTTGGGCATTGGCTTCGACATGGGCAGTTGGGTGTATCACATGGACCGGGTGCAGACCGGCTGCCTTCAGCTGCTCGGCGATTTTCAGCCGCACCCGGCCATGGGGATTGCCGATGGCGATACAAAAGCCAAAGGGGACTCCGTCCTGTCGCTCTTGCCAAGCACAAAATCCCTTCCAACCCAGATACAAGGGGACATCGGGGAATGGTGGTGGGAGACCTGGGGTATCGTCAAAGACGGCCACCACGCTCCCGCCACGAGCTTCAATAATGGGGCGAACCACCTTGGCCTGCCCAGTGCCTCCCCAAAGGATGATGGATTGCCCCTGCAACTCGTACATGGTTTGGCCTAACGTATCGGCTTGTGCAACCAGTCGAAACTGATGCCGGGATCATTATGGGGGAGGCGGATTTCCTCATCAGGCTCGTAGGTGCCTGAGGTGACGTAGATGACCGTGGCTGGACCGTTGATGCATTCATAGCCATGTACCACCCCTGGCGGTAGGTGGTAGATCGAGGCCTCCTGGTGTTCCCCTGCCAGGAAGGTCATGATCTCTCCGTAACAGGGGGAGTCCAGGCGGCGGTCGCAGAGAGCGACGCGCAGGGTGCCGGCAGCCACATAGGTCCATTGGTGCTGCCGGAGGTGGCCATGCCAGGCCTTGATTACTCCGGGATAAACGAGGGAGTGGCTCAGTTGGCCAAAGCCAGCGGCGAAGAAGGGGTCGTTGTTGCGGATGACTTCCCGAAAAAAACCCCGGTCATCACTGTGGGTGGCCAGGGTTTTCAGGAAAACGTCGGGGATCGGGCGGCTCATTTTCGATAAAAGTCTAGGATGGCTTCAATGACCCGGTCCTGTTCGTCGAAACCCAGTTCCGGATATAGGGGTAATGAAAGCACATCTCGTGCCGCTTTTTCTGTTTCTGCTAAGTCAGCATCAATTGCTAAACGCCCTTCGTAAGCGGGCTGCCGGTGGATGGGCGTTGGGTAGTGGACCAGGGAGCCAATCTCGTGGCGCTTTAGGTGGGTCTGCAGGGCGTCCCGTTCCTCAGCGCGGACTACGTAGAGGTGATATACGTGCTCGCATTCGGCCCGGCAGGTCGGGAGCTTCAGTGGGGTGTCCTGGAGCAAGGTGTCGTAACGATGTGCCAGCGCTTGGCGCCGTCCGTTGTCTTGCTCCAGAGTTTGCAATTTGATCCGCAAGATGGCGGCCTGGATTTCGTCCAACCGACTATTCCATCCGGGAATGCGGGATACGTAACGTTCCTCCCAGCCGTATTCCCGGATCAGGCGGGCCTGTTTTGCTGTGGTCTGGTTCCCTGTGACTACCATGCCCCCGTCACCAAGGGCGCCCAGGTTCTTGGTGGGATAGAAACTGAAGCAGGCTGCTGCCCCCATGGAGCCAACCCGGCGCCCCCGGTAGCGGGCACCATGGGCCTGGGCGCAGTCCTCGATGACCATGGCTCCGCTTTGCTCTGCCAAGGCTAGGATAGCGTTCATATCGGCAGGCTGGCCATAGAGGTGCACGGGGATGATGGCTCGGGTCCGGGAGGTAATCCGCTGGGCTAGTCTGGTCGGGTCCAGTGTGAAGTACTCGGGCTCAATGTCCACCAGTACCGGCGTGGCGCCGGCAGCCTCAATGGCGGCCACGGTGGCCACGGCTGTGTGGGCGACCGTGATAACTTCATCGCCGCGTCCCACTCCCAAGGCCGCCAGGGCTACCTGCAGGGCCTCCGTGCCATTGCCGACGCCAATACCGTGTGCTGTTCCGCAAAAGTGCGAAAATTCTTGTTCGAACTGACGGGTTTCCTCGCCCAAAATGTACCAGCCGCCGGACATGACCCGGGCGACGGCAGCGTTGATGGCTTCCTGGTGGCTTTCGTATTGGGCCAGGGGATTGGCGCAGGGAATCATGTGCTGATTCCGACGGAGGGGACGTATTCTATCCAGCGGCCACCCGCGGCTTCAAAGGCCTTTTCGTTGGACTTGATCTCCGCGGCATGATTCCAGCCGAAAAGAAGGGCGTAGTCCGGGTAATGTTGGGAAAAGTCCTCGTGAGGACGTACCGGGATATGCACGCCGGGACTGTATTTGCCATGTTTGATCGGTGTTGTGTCGCTAATGAACTCCACCAAATCAGGGGTAATACCGCAGTAGTTCGTTACAGTGGTGCTCTTGGAGGTGGCTGCATAACCAACCACCCGTTTATTTTCCGCCTTCAGGCGCTGCAGCAACGCAATCAGATCGCTGCGGGACTGCTCCACATTACGCCGGAACTGCTGATAAACCGCATATTGATGTAATCCAATCGATTCCTCCCAGGCCATTTGGCGGCGGACCGCGTCGCTGACCGGATAGGCGCCCGCGTGAGCAAGTACATAGCGCATTGAGCCGCCGTGTACCTCCTGGTGCAGGACATCCACCAGTTCCAGTCCGTGCTGGGCGAAGAGCCGGGATACGGAAGTGGCGGAGAAGTAAAAGACGTGCTCGTCGTAGATTTGGTCGTAAGAAGTCTTGGTGACGATGTCGCCGATATAGGGATCCTCGAAAGCGAGGATGCCCTTGGGTTTTAGCAGCAGGCGGATGCCTTCGGCCACCGAATGGAGATAGGGGATGTGGCACATGACGTTGGCGCCGAGAAAGGCGTCCGCCTGGCCGTGCTCGGTGATGATGGCCCGGGCCAGGTCGGCGTTAAAAAATTCACTAACCACGTTGAGGCCTTTGCTCCGTGCCACCTCGGCCACGTTCTTGGAAGGTTCGATACCAATGTGGCGTATGCCTTTGGTAGCGAAATACTGCAGCATGATGCCGTCGTTGCAGCCGATTTCCGCCACCAGTGGGTCGGCCTCTGTTAGATAGCGCTCGCACACCCAATCGGCAAAAGAGCCGAAATGCTGGGCCATGCGACGGGACGTGGAAGAGAAGAAGGGATACTCTCCGTGGAACAGCTTTTGTTCATCCACTAGTTGCATTAGCTGCACCATGGTGCAGTGGGGGCAGAACCCAACCTGAAGTTCGAAAAAGAACTCGTTCGCGTAGTGTTCAGGGCTGAGAAAACCATTGGCGATGGGCATGCGCCCGAAACTAATGACTTCCTGTAGCGGCGTTTGGCAGATCAGACAATTGGACATGTAAGCCTCGTTGATGATGCGGTTGCATGGCTGACTAACGGCAGCTGGAAGAGTTTTTTAAGGATATTGCCAGATTTGTGCCTAGGCCTGCACCACCCGGTTCTTGCCCGTGCGCTTGGCTTCGTACATGGCCGTATCTGCCCGCTTGATGGCCGCGGCCTGGTCTTCGCCGGGCTGGTAGGCAGTGACGCCGGCGCTGAAGGTGATCAGCAGCTTCTGGTTGTCGTGCATGAAGTAGTGCTTGGTCAGCTCCCGCTGCAGCCGTTGCAGGGCGTGGGTCGAGTCTTCCAGGCCGGTGTCCGGCAGCAGGATGACAAACTCCTCGCCGCCGAAGCGGGCCACCAGGTCGGTGGGGCGCATGGTGTTCTTGATGACCGTGATGAGGTGGATCAGGGCGGCGTCGCCGGCATCGTGGCCCAGGCTGTCGTTGAGCTTCTTGAAGTTGTCGATGTCCAGGATGGCCAGGCAGAGGGAGGTGCGCCGCCGCTGGGTGCGGGCCGTTTCCTTGGCGAAGGCTTCCTCCAGGCCGTGGCGGTTGAGGGCACCGGTGAGCTGGTCGTGGCGCACCAGGGTGCTGGCCTTGTCCAGCTCGCCCTGCAGTTCGGCCACCCGCTGTTCCGATTCCCGCACCCGCTGCTGGGTGGCCCGCAGTTCGTCGCGGGAGCGCTGGGCATTGAGCTGGATGATGCGGGTTTCGTGCATCACTTCGTCAATGACGGCCCGCAGGTCGGCAATGTTGTTGGCCGTGGCAATGCGCTGGGCACAGGCCTCCACCTTGTCGTGGTAGTCGGAGGTGGAGTCGGCGAAATCGGCCAGATGGTCCACGAAGCCCGCCAGCATGTGCTTCAGGGCCTCCTGGGCTTCGCTCAGGCTGTGTTTGAGCTGGCTCTGCTTGAAGATGACTTCCTTGATGCGCTGCTCGGCGTCGTCAATGGTGCGCAGGGAGAGGGGGCTGGTGACGATGTCCCGCACCATTTCGATCTGACCATGCAGCCACTGGTCGTCTTCCACCAGTTCGCTGACGTTCTCGATCAGCAGTTGCAGCAGATGCAGCAGGCCGGTGCGCAGCTCCCGCTGGTCATCCGCCAGCAGTTCGAGGCGGAAGGCGAACTGCTTTAGCTTGTCCAGCAGCTTTTTCAGGGCCTTTGTGTCCTGGGCCCGGCGCACGGCGTTGGCCAGGGTACGGGCTTCTTCCACCAACTGGGGCGACTCCACCAGCTGGGTGGTGACGGCCGTTTCCAGGGTGAAGGCAAACAGTTCCCGCAGTTCGCCGACCAGGGCGTTGTCGGCGCTGGCCGGTGCTGTGGTCGCGGCGACAGCATCGGCGCCGTTGTCCTCCGCAGCCATCTCGGGGGCGTCGGCCAGGGGTGTGCCGCCGGCGTCCGCATTCTGGTTCCAGGAAGTGAGGAGCCCTTTCAGGCGGGTGAAGAGCAGGTCCGGATCCTTGCCGGCACTGGATAGCACGTGTTCCAGGGAGTCCCGTTTCTTGCCGGGCGTCAGGCCGGCATGATGGGTTTCCCATTGCCGGATCAGTTCGGCAATGAGGTCGCTCCAGGGCGGCGGTTCGCTGCTGGCTTCGGTACAGAAGGCCTTCCAGGTGTTCTGGAAGCGTTCCCAGCTCTTGTCCCGGATCGCCTCGTCGAAAGACCTGGCAAGGCGCTGCTGGGCCGGTCGGCTGCGGTCGAGGGCGGCCGCCAGGCTTTTGCACTGCTTTTCCGGGAACGGCTCATCCCCCGGCGGGTGTTCGGCAATTTCGTTGTAGAGGGTGAAGTAATTGTCCGGAGTCGGCGGTATGCGCCGGACGGCCAGTTGCCGGAGGACTTCACGAGCAATTTCGGAGGGATTGGAGAGGGCAGCCATGGAATTTGAGTCTTGCTCGAAGATTGCAGCCTATTCTATATGCGACAGCACGTCAGGGGGCATGCCTCGGTTATAATGGCGGCCCCGCCGGGTTAGCTCAGTAGGTAGAGCAGCGCACTTGTAATGCGAAGGTCACCAGTTCGATTCCGGTACCCGGCACCATCCCTCTCTCTTTTCCCTGTTTGCCTGTTCAGGCCGGGCCCGGTTCGTGATAACCCAGCCGGTGCGATAAATCCTGGGCGGCTTGCCGGATGGCGGCGGCAATGTTGCTGTCCCAGTCGCTGGCAAAGTTGCCGATCGGCCCCAGGGAAGTGATTGCGGCCACCATGGTGCCCGTCTGATTGAATACCGGCGCACTGAAACCGTTGATACCCGGAGAGTAGCTGCCGCTGGCCCGGGCAATGCCCTGGTTGCGGATTTCCGACAGCAGGCCGTCCATTTCCCGGCGCGCAGCCGCCAGGGTGGTGCCGTTCGCTTCCGCGTTCGCCTTGATTTCGACTTCCAGCAGCTGGCGCAGGTAGGGGGAACGGAAAAAGGCGGCAAACGCCCGACCCGTGGCCGAACTGGCCAGCGGCAGGACGGTACCGGCGCGCAACGCAACGGTGATCGGTCCGCCGGCCTCCAGCAGGCGGACCACCGTGGCACCATGATTCCCCCATACGGCCAGGGCAACGGTTTCACCCAGGCGCTCGCAGAGGTCCTCCAATATCGGGGTGGCGAGGCGAACCGGATCCAGCCGGCCCATGGCGGCCAAGCCCAGTTCCAGGGAGAAACTGCCCAGGTCATAGCGGCCGCTGGTCTGGTCCTGCTCGACCAGGCCCATGCGAATGAGGCTGACCAGGTAGCGGTGGGCCTTGGCGGCGGGCATGCCGGCAGCCTTGGCCAGGTCCCGCAGCATCATGGCGCGGCCATTGGCAGCCAGCGCCTGCAATAACTTGCCCCCCACTTCGATGGATTGAATTCCCTGGCGGTCCTTGGTTTTTGGCTTTTCCATATATGACTTAAGTAGCAAACCCGGTCGCCATATTACATCCGTGTGCGCCCAATCGGGGAGCCGCCGCTGTCAGTACCTTCGCATATAATCATCCGAGACCGTTGTGGCCCAAATGCCAGTTCGGCTTTTATCGAGTGAGAAAGGGGTGGGTATGCAAGCAATTCTGGTGGCCAATCCGAAGGGGGGGTGTGGCAAGACAACCTTGGCGACAAATCTGGCCGGCTATTTCGCCAACCAGGGCAACAAGGTCACCTTGTGTGATTTGGATCGCCAGCAATCCTCCCTGCGCTGGATGGCCTTCCGCGATCCGGAGATGGCACCGGTGACCGGATACTTCGCGGGTAATCAGGTGATGTTCAATCCGCCCCAGGATGTGGATCAGGTGGTGCTGGACGCTCCGGCCGGCCTGCAGGGCTATAAGCTTTCCGACTACCTGCGTCGTGTCGATAAGGTTATCGTTCCGGTGGTGCCTTCCATATTTGATATGGCGGCAACGGAGGATTTCCTCAATTCATTGCGCCAGGAAACTCGCGGTCGGCGGCAGATGCTGGGCATTGTTGCCATGCGGGTGGATCCCAGAACCCGTGCGGCAGTGATGCTGGAGGAGTTTTTGCGTCATTTCGATATTCCCATTGTTAGTTATCTGCGCAACACCCAGAACTACGTAAACGTAGCTGCCGCAGGGCTTTCCGTCTTTGACCCCCCCCGCGCAAAGTTCAAGCGAGATCACGAACAGTGGGATTCCCTCTTGCAGTGGCTCTCCGACTAGGCTATAGTTCGCCTCCCTCGACGCACCGGCCGGTGCAGCCAAGCGAAAGCAAAGCAAGAAACAAACCGGCAGGGGTTGACGGGGTGTAGAGAAAGCGATAATATCTCGCTTCTCTGACGGACGCGGGGTGGAGCAGTCTGGCAGCTCGTCGGGCTCATAACCCGAAGGTCGTAGGTTCAAATCCTGCCCCCGCAACCAGCTCTTT
>Ga0114986_1000077_pt1 | contig 25737 bp, 25 predicted proteins | sample Shrwel1BS1Day17_FD_96988 | JGI IMG/M metagenome (GOLD analysis project Ga0114986, IMG submission 96988) | Subsurface microbial communities from deep shales in Ohio, USA - Utica-3 well 1 S-1-Day17 | ecosystem: Environmental > Aquatic > Deep subsurface > Shale gas/oil reservoir > Produced... | reverse complement strand
CAAGGCAAAGCCGTCGGCGGCGCGCAGGCCCTCGTACACCCGTTCGATGCCGTGCCCGTAGGCGTTGGCCTTGACCACCGCCCAGGCCTTGGCATCCGGGGCGCTCTGGCGCGCGCGCGCCAGGTTGTGACGCAGGGCTTCGATGTGGATGGAGGCGGAAATGGGGCGCGACATGTGGGGATTTTGACATTGCCCGGCGTGCTATAACCCGCTGTCGTTCGGATCTGCACCACCGCCACCTACACACCCGACCAGAGTCGCCCAGGCAGCCCCAGCCCATGAAACGCGGTTTCTACACCATCATGTCAGCGCAGTTCTTCAGCTCGCTGGCCGACAACGCCCTGTTCGTGGGAGCCGTGCAGTTGCTGCGAAGCTCCTCCGCACCGGAATGGCAACAGGCCGCCCTGGTGCCGATGTTCGCGCTGTTCTACGTGATCCTGGCACCCTTCGTGGGCGCCTTTGCCGACGCCCTGCCCAAGGGCAAGGTCATGCTGATCAGCAACACCATCAAGATCGTGGGCTGCCTGATGATGCTGTTTGGCGTGCACCCGCTGATGGCATACGCCATCGTTGGCCTGGGTGCGGCGGCCTACTCGCCGGCCAAGTACGGCATCCTCACCGAGCTGCTGCCGGCCTCGCAACTGGTCAAGGCCAATGGCTGGATCGAGGGTCTCACCATCGCGTCCATCATCCTGGGCGTGCTGCTCGGCGGCCAGCTGGTCGGCCCCGCCGTGTCGTCGGCGCTGCTGTCGTTTGACCTGCCCGTACTCAACACCGGCATCGACACCGCGCCCGAGGCGGCCATCGCGGTGCTGATCCTCGTCTACCTGCTGGCGGCCTGGTTCAACACCCGCATCCCGCACACCGGCGTGGAGATGCGGCCCATGCCCGCCAACCCGCTGTCCCTCATCCCCGACTTCTGGACCTGCAACGCCCGCCTGTGGCGCGACAAGCTGGGCCAGATCTCGCTGGCCACCACCACGCTGTTCTGGGGCGTGAGCGGCAACCTGCGCTACATCGTGCTGGCCTGGGCTGCGGCCGCGCTGGGCTACAGCGTGACGCAGGCGTCTTCGCTGGTGGGCGTGGTCGCCATTGGCACTGCCGTGGGCGCCGTGATCGCGTCCGTGCGCATGAAGCTGGAGCACGCCACCAGCGTCATGCCGCTGGGCATTGCCATGGGCCTGCTGGTGATCCTGCTCAACTTCATTGACAACGTCTGGCTGGCCGCGCCCTTCCTGGTGCTGCTGGGCGGCCTGGGCGGCTTCCTGGTGGTGCCGATGAACGCGCTGCTGCAGCACCGCGGCCACAACCTGATGGGCGCCGGCCGCTCCATCGCCGTGCAGAACTTCAACGAACAGGCCTGCATTCTGGGCCTGGGCTTCCTCTACAGCTTCTCCACCGGCATGGGCCTGTCGGCCTTCGGTGCCATTGCCGGCTTCGGGCTCCTGGTGGCCGGCTTCATGTGGATCATCCAGCGCTGGCACCAGCGCAACTGCCGCGAGCATGCGGAGGAAGTCCAGCACCTGATCGAGATCGCCAAGAACGATCACCTGCACGGCTGATGGCCGCTGCGCCATGCGCATGACACACTCGCTCGCCGCCTGGGGCCTGGTGCTCAACGCCTTCGTCTGGGGCGTCTCGTGGTACCCGTTCCGACTGCTGGAGGCCGAGGGCCTGCACCCGCTGTGGTCCACCGCCATCATTTACGGGCTGGCCCTGCTGGCACTGCTGGTCTGGCGCCCGGGCAGCTGGCGCGCACTGCTGCACCACCCCCTACTGTGGCTGCTGATGCTGGCCTCAGGCCTCACCAACGTCGGCTTCAACTGGGCCGTGACGGTGGGCGACGTGGTGCGTGTCGTGCTGCTGTTCTACCTGATGCCAGCGTGGTCGGTGCTGCTGGCCTGGGCCCTGCTGGGTGAGCGGCCGCACGCCAGCGCGCTGCTGCGCCTGTTGCTGGCACTCGTCGGCGTGGTCATCGTGCTCAAGACGCCCGAGTCGCCCTGGCCCGTGCCGCACACCCTGCCCGACTGGCTGGCCCTGATGGGTGGCTTCAGCTTTGCGCTGACCAACGTGCTGCTGCGCAAGTTGCGCGACACGCCGGACGACGCCCGCATGGTGGCCATGTTCGCCGGCGGCACGCTGATGGCGCTGCTCACCGCGCTGGGCGGCCAACCCTCGGGCCTGGTGTCACCCCTGCCGGCGCTGGCCAACGGCTGGCTGTGGCTGGTACTGGCCACCAGCCTGGCGTTCCTGGCGGCCAACCTCGGCCTGCAGTTCGGCGCCGCGCGGCTGCCGGCCGCCACCACCTCCCTTGTGATGCTGACCGAGGTGGTGTTTGCCAGCGTGTCGTCGGTGCTGATGGGGGCGGCGGAGTTGCAATCGCGCACGCTGCTGGGTGGGGCGCTGATTCTGCTGGCGGCGTTGTGGGCGGCGTGGCCGGAACGATCAACTCGCAGAGAGATCACGCCTTAACTGATATCACCTGCAGCAGGCAGCTTGCGACTCATGGCGGTCTGTCACAGTCAAGAAAAGCAGACGTTCAACGTTTGACATGAGCGGCGTCGCAAGGACGCAGCCCTTGCGACATCCTCTCGATGGAAGAGGTAGCGCTTTTATTGAGATGCTTTCGCGTCTCGGATTGCGACTTGCAGAAGCGCGCGCAAAGCAATGGCAATAAGGATGAATTGATCCCTTGGTTTCAGCTTCCCGAATGGAGCTACCTTTACCTCTGGTCGCTTCTTTCTCGCGTTCTGATGTGCGTTCTGAACGATCTGCTTCATATCCGATGAGAGGCAGGAGTACAGGTTGTCAATTCGGTCTTTTGTCAGCTTAGTTCCTGGCCTATGAGCAAACGCATTGCGAAGCGTTCCTAACGCCAATAGCGGCGACTCGTATTGACTATGAAGCCCAAGCGCTACAGCTAGATGTACCCGCTGCGCATAGTCCAGGCTCATCTTCTCGGCGTGCTTGGGCGAGACAAGCAGGTGCTCAAGCAACTCGAGAAGGTTTGCCTCGAGGTGAATGTGCGCACGTATGACGACGCCAAGCTCGTCTTCGCCTTGAAGTACAGCTTGAAAAGCTTCGTCCATTGCGAAAGGGACCGGATGCTCCATTGAAGCGCCTAACGTGATGTAGACCGCAAAAGTGCGGAACAAAATGGGCGGACGTTCATCCTGGATGGCTCCCTTGCTGCAAGCTAAGTGCTTGTTTTGTTTGAAGAATCTCGCTGAATATAGCGGAGACCCGGGCTCATAACAAACCATGAAACCCCGCAATGTAACGGCCAACTATCGCCGCTAGCGCGTGGCGGGTCTACTCGCCATAAGGGTCATTAGTGACCATTTTTTCGGAAGACATTGGCAATGTCGACTCTTGGCCACTAGCCGACGGACCACGTCAACAAAAACGCCGGGTTAACCCGGCGTTCTGTCTTCGCGCAAGGTACACGAACCTCAACCCGTCAACGCCTCATCCAACAACTCCACCCAATGCTTCACCGGCGTGCCGGTGCCGCTTTGCAGGTGGGTGATGCAGCCGATGTTGGCGGAGACGATCTGTTCCGGCTGCATCTCGCCCAGGTTCTTGAGCTTGCGGTCGCGCAGTTCATAGGCCAGCTTGGGGTTGAGCACCGAGTAGGTACCAGCGGAGCCGCAGCACAGGTGCGGCTCGACGCGGCAGGTGGTGATCTTGAAGCCGAGCTCGCCCATGCACTGCTCCACGCCGCCGCGCAGCTTCTGCCCGTGCTGCAGGGTGCAGGGCGGGTGGAAGGCGATCTGGCCGGCCTTGGCGGCCACCTTGTTGCGCAGCGTGTCCACCAGCTGCGGCAGCAGCTCGCTCAGGTCTTTGGTCAGCTCACTGATGCGCTGGGCCTTGGCGGCATAGGCCGGGTCGTCGTGCAGCAGGTGGCCGTACTCTTTGACGGTGACGCCGCAGCCGGAGGCGTTCATGACGATGGCTTCCACGCCGGCTTCCACATGCGGCCACCAGGCGTCGATGTTGGCACGCATTTCCGCCTTGCCACCGTCCTGGTCGTTCAGGTGGAACTTCACCGCGCCACAGCAGCCGGCCTTGACGGCCACCACGGTCTGGATGCCGGCGGCATCCAGCACGCGAGCGGTGGCGCTGTTGATGTTGGGCATCATGGCCGGTTGCACGCAGCCGGCCAGCATGAGCACCTTGCGCGCGTGTTCGCGGGTGGGCCAGGCACCGGCGTCCTGCGCGGCCGGCACCTTGGCCTTGAGCGTGTCGGGCAGCAGGCCACGCACCAGCTGGCCCATCTTCATGGCCGGACCGAACAGCGGCGAGGTGAGCCCCTCTTTCAACGCCCAGCGCACGAAGCGTTCACCGCTGGGGCGCGGCACTTTCTCTTCCACGATCTTGCGGCCGATGTCCACCAGCTGGCCGTACTGCACGCCACTGGGGCAGGTGCTTTCGCAGTTGCGGCAGGTGAGGCAGCGGTCCAGGTGCAGCTGCGTCTTGCGCGTGGGCGCTTCGCCTTCGAGCACCTGCTTGATGAGGTAGATGCGGCCGCGCGGGCCATCGAGCTCGTCGCCCAGCAGCTGGTAGGTGGGGCAGGTGGCGGTGCAGAAGCCACAGTGCACGCACTTGCGCAGGATGGCCTCGGCCGCCAGGCCGTCGGGCGTGTTCTTGAATTCGGGCGCGAGATTGGTTTGCATGGCGGCTCAGAAATCGGGGTACATGCGGCCGCGGTTGAAGATGCCGGCCGGGTCGAACTGCTGCTTCAGTTCGCGGTGGATACGGTCCAGCGGCGCAGGCAGCGGCGAGAACACGCCAGCGCTCTTGTCTTGGGTACGGAACAGTGTGGAGTGCCCGGGTGTGTTGGCCAACAGGCTGCCGAGGTCGGGCCGCTGCGACAGCGGCAGCTTGACCCAGCGCTGGGCGCCACCCCATTCGATCAGCGTCGGGCCCAGGCCCAGCGGCGGCGCGGTATCGGGCACGCTCAGACGCAGCAGCGACTCACCCTCGGCCAACTGGAAGAACGGCGCGGTCTGTTCGCGCAACGCCTGCCAGAGCTGGGTGGCCTGATCCTCGGCCATGACGGTGCCGCCCATGGTCTTGTGCGCAGCGGCCACGGCAGCACGGGCGCCACGCAGGCGCACCATCAGCGCGCCACCGAACCAGCAGGAGGCGTTGAGGGGCAGCGGCTGTCCGCCCCAGCGGTTGAGCTGGGCCAGGGCCTGGGCTTCTTCCAGTTCGAACACCAGCGTGCTCTCGGCCACCGCCTTGGGCAGCACCTTGATGGAGGCCTCCACGATCAGGCCCAGCGTACCGAGCGAACCGGCCATCAGACGCGAGACGTCGTAGCCGGCCACGTTCTTCATGACCTGACCGCCAAAGGTGAGCAGCTCCGCCTTGCCGTTGAGCAGTTGCACGCCCAGCATGTAGTCGCGCACCGCGCCCACGCTGGCGCGGGCCGGGCCGTTGAGGCCGGCCGCCACCATGCCGCCGACCGTGGCCACGGCACCGCCTTGTGCAAAGTGCGGCGGCTCAAAGGGCAGGACCTGACCCTTTTCAGCCAGCGCGGCTTCCAGTTCGGCCAGCGGTGTGCCGGCGCGCACCGTCACCACCAGCTCACTCGGCTCGTAGCTGACGATGCCGCTCAGAGGCCGGGTGTCAAGGACCTCGCCTTGCAGCGACTGGCCGTAGAAGTCCTTGCTGCCGCCGCCGCAGATGCGCAGCGGGGTGACGTCGGCGGCCGCGGCATGCACGCGCTCGACGATGTGTTGCAGTGCTGAATCCATAGCCGGCAATGGTAACCCCAGGGTGGATTTCGAATGCGACGGGTCAGCGTCAAACAGCTTCGACCCCGATGGCCATAGTCGCCGTCATCGACTCGCCCGGCAACAGGACCGTCAGGCCCAGTACCTCGGCCGTCATGCCCTCCTGACCCAGCAGGTTGACGGCGTTGTTGACATGGCTGACCGGCTCGATGGCCACCGTGTCGCGCGCCGGGTGGGTGAACACCACCAGCCGGCTCAGGCTGGAGGCCAGCCGGATACACAGGACACCGTCGCGCAGCTCAGCGTCGCCGCGCCAGCCGTCGAAGCAGTGATCCACGTCGAGTGCGGCGCAGTCCACATCCAGCCCGGGCGAGGGCAGGCGTCGCGTGGGCAGCTTGTCGTCGCCCATCTCCCAGCGCCCACTGGCCGCAAAGCGCAGATGCGCACCCGCGCGCTTGACGAAATACGGATGCCAGCCCAGCCCCACGGGCGCAGCCTGCGTGGACTGGTTGGTAATGCTCAGCGTCAGCTCCAGCTGGCCGTCGCGCACACGATAAGCCTGCGAGGTGTCAAAAGCAAAGGGCCAGGCGGCATCGGGCGTGTGTTCGTACGAGAGCAGGGCAAACTGCTCGTCGGCTTCCAGCACCTGCCAGGGCCGCTGCCAGCCCACGCCGTGGATGGCGTGCGGTTCCGCGGCATTGTTCTGCACCAGCGGATGGCTGGTGCCAGCCCATTTGAGCCGGGCCTGCCCCACACGGTTGGAGAATGGCACCAACGGGTAGCTGCCGGACTGGCGCACGCTGGTCAGCGCCTGCGCCGCGGTGGAGCGCAGCACCGGCAACTCGCCCCACCACAGGCCGGCCACGCAGCCCCCGAGGTCGGGACGGATATCACAACGCAGCGGGCCGCTGCGCAAATGCAGGGATGTGCTCATGCCGGGGTCTCCTCGGCAGCCATTGTGCACCGGCCCCGCATGAAAAAACCCGCCGGGGCCGGAGCCCGGGCGGGTGGAAGAACCAGAGGAGACTCTCGTTTGCTCTGGGTGCGGCAGCCGGTGGGACCGGCTGCCGTCCATTGCTCTTTGCTTAGCGGTTGTAGGCGCTCTCGCCGTGGGAGGTGACGTCCAGACCCTGGCGCTCGTCTTCCTCGCTGACGCGCAGGCCGATGGTCAGGTCGACGATCTTGTAGGCGATGAAGGACACCACACCGGACCAGACGATGGTGATCAGCACACCCTTGAGCTGGATCCAGACCTGGCTGGCGATCGAGTAGTCGGCCGCCGACACCATGCTGGCGGTGACCCAGTCGCCCACCAGGCTCGGACCGCCCAGGGCCGGGCTGTTGAAAACGCCGGTCAGCAGGGCACCGACGATACCGCCGACACCGTGCACGCCGAACACGTCGAGCGAGTCATCTGCGCCCAGCATCTTCTTCAGGCCGGAGACACCCCACAGGCAGGCGAAGCCGGCGATCAGGCCGATGATCAGCGCGCCACCCACACCGACGTTGCCGGCAGCAGGGGTGATGGCCACCAGGCCGGCGACGGCACCGGAAGCGGCACCCAGCATGGAGGCCTTGCCCTTGAGCAGCGCCTCGCCGACGCACCAGGCCAGCACGGCCGCAGCGGTAGCACCGAAGGTGTTGATGAAGGCCAGGGCAGCGAAGCCGTTGGCTTCCAGAGCCGAGCCGGCGTTGAAGCCGAACCAGCCCACCCACAGCAGGGAGGCACCCACCATGGTCAGCGTCAGGCTGTGCGGGGCCATGGATTCCTTGCCGTAGCCAATGCGCTTGCCCACCATGTAGGCACCCACCAGGCCCGCCACAGCGGCGTTGATGTGCACCACGGTACCGCCGGCGAAGTCCAGCGCGCCGTGCTGCCAGATGTAGCCGGCCTTGGCGTTCATGGCGTCGACCACTTCCTTGGCGGTGTAGGCCTCCGGGCCCATCCAGAACCAGACCATGTGCGCGATCGGCGCATAGCTGAAGGTGAACCACAGCACCATGAACATCAGCACGGCGGAGAACTTCATGCGCTCGGCGAAGGCGCCGACGATGAGGGCCCCCGTGATGCCGGCAAACGTGGCCTGGAAGGCAGCGAAGACGATCTCGGGAATGACCACGCCCTTGCTGAAGGTGGCCGCATTGGCAAAGGTGCCTGCAGCGTTGTCCCAGATGCCCTTCATGAACAGGCGGTCAAAGCCACCGATGAAGGCATTGCCCTCGGTGAACGCCAGGCTGTAGCCGTAGATGAACCACAGCACGACGATCAACGAGAAGGTCACCATCACCTGCATCAGCACCGACAGCATGTTCTTGCTGCGCACCAGGCCGCCGTAGAACAGCGCCAGGCCGGGAATGGTCATCAGGATCACGAGCAGGGTGGACACCATCATCCAGGCGGTGTCGCCCTTGTTGGGCGCCGGTGCCGCAGCGGGTGCGGCTTCGGCAGCTGCGGGGGCGGCCGGGGCAGCGGCAGCAGCAGCCGGGGCAGCAGCCTCGGCCGGCTTGGCTTCAGCGGCCGCCTCGACGGCCGGCTTGGCTTCAGCCGGAGCGGACTGGGCCCAGGCGGCCGCGCCACCGGCCAGCAGGCTCAACCCCAGTGCGAAGGAGACAAGTAGTTTTTTCATGTCAGTGTTCTCTCGTTGGTAGGAGCCTCAGAGCGCTTCCTTGCCGGTTTCACCGGTGCGGATACGCACGACCTGCTCGAGGTTGTACACAAAGATCTTGCCGTCGCCGATCTTGCCGGTCCGGGCCGAGCCTTCGATCGCCTCGATGACGCGGTCGACCAGTTCGTCGGCCACAGCGGCTTCGATCTTGACCTTGGGCAGGAAATCGACCACGTACTCCGCGCCGCGGTACAGCTCGGTGTGGCCCTTCTGGCGGCCGAAGCCTTTGACCTCGGTGACGGTGATGCCTTGCACCCCGATCGCCGAGAGACCTTCGCGCACCTCATCGAGCTTGAAGGGTTTGATGATGGCGGTAACGAGTTTCATGGGTTCTCCTCTGGTAGCGAGTTGAATCAGAAGTTGTACTTCACACCGACAACCAGGGTGTTGTTGCCGTAGTAGCGAGAGTTGCCGAAGTTTGCGTCACTGGTGTAGAAGGTGCGGTTCGCGTTGGTGCCGATGGCCGCCACGGATGCCACAAAGCCGTTGCCGAAGTCCTTGGCCAGCGTCAACGAGTAGTCGCCGTAGTTCGCCAGATCGTTCTGATTCGAGGTGGAGTTGCGCGGCAGGGACTGGAAGCCGAAGTGCGGCGTCAGGCTGAAGCCGTTACCCAAATCGAAGGTGGCGCTCAGGTCAACGTAGCGGCTACCGTTGGTGTCCCTGTTGCCCAGGAAGTCGCCGATGCTCTGGTAGTACTTCAGGCTGGCCACGCCGTAGCTCACGCCGACATAGGCCTCGTTGGTGTCGGCCTTGACGTAGTTCGTTGCACCGCCGCGGGTGTTGGCGCCGCCCGAGTCGTTGCCCGGATACTGATAAGTGATTACGCCGAGGTCAAAACCGACACCATTGCGGAGGGAGAACTTATAGCCGCCGTAGAGGTCGACCTCGTAGTCGCCTTTGGACGCGCCATTGAACTCCTTGACCCACTTAATATTGCTGGCCACGAAAGCGCCCGCATAAAAGCCGCTCTTGTGCGCGAAATCCACACCGGCCTGCACGGACGGGCCGCCGGCGGTCTGCTCAATGCCACGGAAGCGGTAGTCGCTCACCGCGCCGATGTTATAGCTCAGGGTGTAGTCCGGCTCGGCTTTGGCTTGGGCAAAGGCCGAGGTGCCAGCAATCAGGGCCAGGACGGCGAGGGCGGTTTTGGATTTCAGCTTCATGGTTCACTCCATTGTTGAGTTAAAGGGACGAACCAGCTAAGCACGGACCATGCCAGCACAATTTTCACGCTGACGCATGCATTTTGTCCACGAATCTTCTGGGGATACGTTAGGATAACTGTACGAATAAACAGTATGCACCGGTTCGGTGCATCAAGGCGGCAGAACCGCCCCGGGTACGCACTATTCTGTGGAGGGAACGTACATGAGCCTGTCTTTGGTGCAAAGCCGCGCCTTGCTGGGGCTAGAAGCGGCAGCGGTAACGGTGGAAGTACATCTGGCCAATGGGCTGCCCAGCTTCACCCTGGTCGGCCTGGCGGAAACCGAAGTGAAGGAGGCACGCGAACGCGTGCGCTCGGCCATCCAGAATGCCGGGCTGGAGTTCCCGCACAACAAGCGCATCTTATGTAGTCAAGCAATTTTTTGTATTTTTGAGCTAGGTAGCCCAATAAGGCCGCAGGCTCTTGGCGAAGTGCGACCATTCACTGTGGTCGGCTAGTTCAGCTTCACTCATAAGCCATCTTGCTCGGCGCTCGCAAATGGCGCTCCTCCGCATTTGTTTCCCCGGGGAAACTAAAGGGCCAGGATTAGTTTGGAGCCGGGGGTGTCTTGAATAACTCGCACTGCGTGTAGTGCTCTCAGTGGCTGAATGAACGACTCACGTCCCCATTGAGATAGTTGGTCAGAAAGCTCAATGAGTGGGCAAAGTGTTTCGAGCAGAGACTCAAGTATTAGCAAAGCTCCGTCAATTCCAGCCTCACCCTCGCTAGCGTTTGGTTTTCGAAAACGACTGGATCTTCGCCGCAATACGACATCGTCAACAACGTCAAAGGATGCACGCCCAAAGCATTCGCAAGGTCCTCAACTTTTTTGAGAGTAGGACTTTTTTGCCCGCGCTCCAAGGAACTGACATATGTTCTGCTAGAAATCAGCGCGAAATCTTCCTGTGTCAGACCCTTGCATGTTCGAGCTCGCTTTAATGCCTGCGCAAATTGGCTTCGAATGGGTGATGCAGATTTCATCTACATCATTTGCTCATTTTGAAACCTATAGGGCTACAATCTATAGTGTTCATTAGCAACCATGTTTATCACCAACGAAGCCCATCGAGCCGCACTGCTCGGAATTTTCGCCGGCAAGGGCGACTCCTACTGGCGAGTGGTCGAAAAGGTACTCCTTAAGCCTTGGTACTTGGTGACACTAAAGCAAATCGAGACTGAGAGATCTGCGACCGTCGACTCAAATGATGGTTTTGAGTTCACGCGAAGCATCTTGATATCTGAACTTTGCGATTTGATGGCGTTGCTTGATTTGGCGAACGATGCCACATACTCGCAGACCCTTGAATCTGTCATGGTTGTGACCCCAGGGCATGTGAATGGCACGGCCGACTGGCAGATGGATCGTCTGGCTGCTATATGGCGTGTCGCTAACCAAGGTGACGACGTTGCCCAAAATTTGTTGTTGGAGACCGCCGAAGGAAGGCGCTACCCAACATCATCAATTGACGACACCGTTGCAAAACACTGTGATCTCGATCTCGTCTATAGCTTGCCCGCTCCGCGCTTGTAGCCTCGGGTGGTCTAGGAACCGAAGAAACCTTCCAGTCACAACCATCTGAGCCGACTAAGGTCTTGAAGCTTCTGATCCTGAGCGACTTGCACAACGACATGGACCATATGTCAGTAGTTGTCGATGGTCGCCGCATCGATGCAGATGTCGACGTCGTGGTGCTCGCCGGCGACATTGAGGAAGGCCTACGCTCGCCCGAGTGGGCACGACGTGCCTTCCCTAACAAGGAAATCATCCTGGTCGCCGGCAACCATGAGTTCTATGGCCGCTACTGGAACCGGAACTTGACCCGAATCCGCCAGCGATCGAACGAGCTAGACATCCATTTTCTGGAAAACGATGCAACTGAAATCGATGGGGTCCGCTTTCTCGGTTGCACACTCTGGACGGACTTCATGCTCAACGGAGCATCGCGCCGCCAGACGGCCGTTCATGAGGCTCGCCAGCGTATGACCGACTACCGCAAAATCAAGCATGATCGCCGAGTAGGAGAAGACCACGAGTGGAAACTCTTCGAGACGCCTTTCCTGCACCCCGAATCGACGGTCAAGCGTCACCTGACAAGTGTGGAATGGTTGGAGAACGAGCTCAAGAAGGGCTGTTTTCATAAGACCGTCGTGGTGACTCACCATGCCCCGCATCCCCAGTCCATACCGCCTCACCATCAGAGCCACGCATTGGCACCGGCGTATGCGTCGAATCTGGAAGATTTGATGGGATACAGCGCGCTCTGGATCCACGGCCATATCCACTTCCGGGCGGACTATGAAGTGCAAGGCACCCGGGTCGTAGCTAATCCTCGCGGCTATGTGTATGCCCGGGATGAAGGCAGAAACAAGGACTTCAATCCCTTCTTTGGTGTGGATATCTGAGGAGGCTTGCATATGCAGTTGCTAGCAAACGCTTCTCGATCAATTCCTCAAATAGCATCCCGGTCTCTTCGCTACGGTCATTTCCCGCCACTGAAGGCTCTTCGGCTGACCGTGCGGCGTCCGGGCGGGTATTTTCGACATTTGGCTGCTTGGTATCGGATGGCATTCGACCGCTAGGGCAAAACATGAAGCATTGGAACTATCGAGTCATTGAGTTCGCAGCAGGTAACGGCGAGCCGGCCTGGCGCGAACTGCGTGAGGTGTTCTACGATGACTCTGGGAAACCTTGTGCCTATGGTGGCATGGCGCAGCTCGCTTGGAGCGTTGAGGAAGACCCCGACGTTCCAAACGCCATTCTGGAGCGCATGCGAGCTGCGCTGGGAAAACCCATTCTGTATGCCAGCGATTTCAATTCGGATGACCAGGCGGCTTCTGGGACGGCCGGTGTTTCCTACAGCGTCACCATACAAGAAGATCCAGATTCAGATGACCTGATACTGCCGCTGCCGCAGAGCCTATTGGATGCCGAAGACTGGCGTGTGGGTGACCGCATTCGATTCGATGTGCTGTCTGAAGGACGCGCAGTTCTGACGAACCTGAGCAAAGCCGAGCGGTTGGCCTAGATGAAGAATCGAGCAAGGAAGTGGCTTGGGCTATGGGAGCGCGGCCACTATCTCAGCGGCTTCACGCTTGCCCAGTCTTCGAACACGGGCAATGGATGCAAGCTGCGCGGGTCGGGGTTTGGATTTGCCCGCTTCCCAAGCGTAGATGGTCGTCCCCGTTACGCCCAGCAGTTTGCCCATGTCCGCAGCTGAGAGTTCGAGCTTCTTGCGCATGGAGGCAAAGCCATGAGCGCGCCAGCGTAGCGTTGCTGGCTCCTCAGATTCGACGATTTTGGTGGGAGTTTGCTTGCTAAGTTTCTTGAGAGCGGTCTCCAAGACCGCGATACGGCGCTTGAGTGCGGCGATGTCGGTGCGGTACGTGGTTACGCTTTTGCGCAGGGAGGCCGTTTCTGACCGAATCTCCTTGCGGCAAAGACGCTGGATCTCGGATTTCAACTGGCCGGCGAAGTTGCTCATGGTGTGTCCTTCACACAAATCTTGTTGTCTATATGCAGTCTAATAGATGCCACCTATGCAACTTTCAACTGGAAGCCAGCTCATCAAATATGACTGCTGAATCCGCGAAGGTCTTGAGTAAAGCGACCATTAACGCTGCAAATGCACTCGGACTGGACAAGCAGGAGCTTGCCACCGTGATAGGGATATCGGTGGACCAACTCGACAGCCTGCATCGTAATGAGTCTCTGTTTCTTCCAAGGACTGAAACGGGTCAGCGCTGCATGTTGCTCATTCGGCTACTCGCGGCATTGACTTCTCAGGTTGGCGATAACACAGGGTATGTGCATCAATGGCTTCGAAGCCACAACAGTGCTATCGGTGAGATTCCTTTAGCGGCACTGTCTAGCCATGCAGGTCTGATAAACGTCGTTGCCTACTTGGAGGCTGCTCCTGAAGGCAGGTAGCTGGCTCGCGTAGCGAGAGAACCTGTTGGCGAATCAGCTGAAGGGATGAAGCCATGCAGCAATTGTGGAGCCTCTGGACGATAAGAAGTTCAGCCCGCGGCTTCACTCACTGCAGAACGTCCACAGCCGACACGATCGCTGCATGAGTCCGATGGTGTGTTGTGTCGGGCTCAAATGCAGGGCCGGAAATGGGCAGCCCAGGTGTCAGGCCACTTGACCGCTTTAGGCTGGCAGCAGTCGGTGGCCGGAGTAATTGTCGACCGTCGCTTTCGACCCCTCTGCGACTTCAGCTTCATCAACGTCAACCCGGGACACCTAATGAGTCAATGGCTGCATATGCAAGCTTGCCGCGAGGACATCATGAATGGGGCGATCGCTATTTGGTCAAAAGCAAGCCCTCCGACATTCCGAGCGGCTTGCCAGAAAATATCGTTCCATAAATTTGTCGCACTGTTGCAGTATGTCTTTGCACTTTAGGCAGGGTTGGAAACCTGCTGCGCTACATGGCTTACAAACGAATCGCTAAAAAATCGCTCCCCCGGAAGCCCTGCCTTCTCAACACACGCTCGTCTCAAGGCCGCAACCATGGCTGGCGATCCACAGCCGTAGACATCGTGCCCAGACAGGTCAGAAAAATCAGCCAGTACGGCCTCGTGGACCGGCCCGGTTCGGCCTTTCCACGTACTGGCGGAGGCATCGCTAACCACCGGCACATAGTGCAGCGCCGGTAGGAGCTGCTGCCATTTTCCAATAACTTCTGGTGCGTACAGGCCCTCCACTTGTCGCGACCCCCAGTACAACGCCAGCGGTCGGCTGATTTTTCGTTTCGCCATATGGTCGATGATGGACTTTATGGGGGCGAAGCCGGTGCCCCCGGCAACCATCACCAGAGGGCGTTCGCCGTCCTCGCGCAGCCAGAAGTCACCGTGCGGCAGCTCTAGCTGTAGCGCGTCGCCGGCCTTGAGGTTGGGCAAAATCCCCTTGCTGAAGTGTCCGCCGGGTACATGGCGAACATGCAGCTGCACACCGTCGTTCTCGTGGGGTGCATTAGCCATGGAGAACGCCCGGCGCTGTCCGTCCGGCAGAATCACTTGAAGATACTGACCTGCCTGGAACTTAGCTCGCTGGCCGGCGGGAAAACGCAGCTGGAGAACGGTCACGTCGCTGGCCGGCTGTGAGATGCGGAAAATTCTCGCGTGCATGGTTTTGCGGGCCGTGGGGTCAATACGCTGCCAACTGCGAGGGCGGATCAATAGGTCGCTAGCGGCTTGGGCATGGCAGAAAAGGTGCTCGTTGTCAGCTTGGATGCCAGCCTCAGCGCTGCCGCCGGCTGTACCAGGTACCAGCTGACCCTCGAGTACTAAGCCGCGGCAGTTTCCGCACACGCCCTTGCGACAGGAATAGGGTAGCTCGATGCCGTTGCGGGCGGCGGCATCGAGCACCGTTTCACCGTGCTCGCAGGAAAAGACAGCTTCGCTATCTTCGATCTTGATCTGATACGTCATTGATATATTCAGAGAGGTGTAGGCACGGCGGCAAGCCGCGCAACGGTATTGACCATGGCTCTTGGGTCGGCGATCCCTTGCCCAGCAATGTCCATAGCACATCCGTGGCCGACGCTGGAGAGGATCACATCGGCACCAATGGACAAGGCGCTGGCCTGCTTGGGGCTTAGCAGCTTGACCGGGATATGGCCTTGGTCGTGCAGCATGGCGACATACAGGTCATGGCGACGATCTGCCAGCAATGCGTCGGCACCAACGGGGCCGTCAATTTGCACGCCGGCCACACGCAGCCGCTCGGCGGCGGGCCGAGTGATGCGCTCATCCGCGTCGCCGAATAGGCCGTTCTCTCCCGCGTGGGGATTGATTCCAAACAGACCAACGCGCGGCGCAGCCACGCCCAGACGCAGCATGGCACGTAAGCCAGCCTGTGTAGCCTGCTCGACCAGCTCTGGACTAAGCCGATCTAGAGCGTGCTGCACGCTCTCGTGCAAGGTGGCATGCACGATGTGAAGGCCGCCCCCGACCAGCAGCAGAAATACACTGTCTTCAGGCTGCTCGCAGACGCGCGCGACAAGTGACGGATAGCCCGAGAAGCTGATTCCGGCCTGGTGGACCGCAGTCTCGTGATGCGGGGCGGCTACCACGGCGTCGAACTCTCCGCACCGCGCAGCCAAGATTGCAGCGCTGGCGGCAGCAATCATGGCGGCCCCGGCTGCGGCAGATACCTGTCCCGGGACGAAAGCGCTATTGGCTCCAACCTCGGTCGGGACGACAGCGGTAGCTTCCAGCAGAGCCATGTGCCCCAGCTGGGCAGCCGTACGCTGTAGAACGGCTTGGGGGCCAAAGAGCGTAATCCGCACGTCGTTACGTCCGGCATATGCGGCAACGGTCTTTATGGCGATCTCCGGACCGATGCCGTTCGGATCACCGACAGGCAGGGCAATGCGGACGGCCTCTCCTATCACAGCGGTACGGCCAGCAATGTGTCGACGCGGCTGCTGTCACATACGACGAGACGGCTTTCCAAAATCAACTTGTCGGTGCTTGTGTCGAACACGTCGTGATAGACACCTGTGCAGTAGAGAGTGGTCTCGCCATCATGCATGATGCGTGCCACCATAAAGGGCGTCTCGGCGCTAGTCCTCTGCGCTTGGCTGGCCACGATGAAGGGCTGACCCACAATGTGCCGATAGCTGTGCTTCTCGTAGACGTTGGCATGACGCAGCGCGGAGATGCGATCCTGCAACATGGCGCGGTTGCTGGCCCAGATCAGGCCGGCCGCGAGATCATCCCGGTGGTTGTCGGCCGTAGTCACGATGTAGCGGCACTGCGGCAGGAAGAAATCCGGCCAGCTTTCCAGCTTGTTATTGTCGATGCAGCGAATGTAGGCAGCCTGAAAAGCCGCGATTTTCTCTCGCAAGGAAGCGGTATCCATCAGTCTTTGCTCCTAGATGTCCATGAGGCGGCGGTAGAGTTTCCAGAAGCCTCGGACGGAGGCTTCTGTCACTCGAGAGGGGCTAGACGAAGTGCTGTCGCCGCCCATTTCGATGACGGCTTGGTCCTCGCCCGCCGCAGCGATGCCGCGCTGCACGAATCCGCCGACTGCACCGTCTTCCATCGACACGAAGCCGGCAGGGCCAATCAGGTTGGCCTGCTTAAGGCGAACATTGCGCTGCTCAGGCGTATCCTCAGCGTAGCCAAGGTAGGTCCAATTCAGATCTGTCTTGTCGACGCCGCGCGGCAGCACCTGACGGATGGCCAGGCAGTTTTGAATCTGCTGCAACACGAAGCCGGGAAAGACCGAAAGAATCTGTAGGGTGATACCGTCGTCGAACTCCTTGAAGCCCGCAAGCAGCGTCGGATCGGCCAGCCTATAGCCTTCTTGGTCGGAGCGTAGGCCCTGCTCCTGGTACTGATTGCCGGCTTCCGCTTGCGGTGCGTCCACCATCGAATAGCTGACGTGGTGACCACCAGACTCGCTTACTATCACAGCGCCCCGTTGAGAAAGGCGATTCAGGCGGAAGGTGGTGAAGAAGAGGTGCAGCAGGCTGGCGTGGTAGCTGTCTTTTACGTTCTCAAAGTAGAGCTTCCAGTTGTTGGGTAGCGCTTGCGTGAAGCGGCCGATGACCTCCACCGGCTTGTGCAGCACGCGCTCGATACGGGTGCAAATCTCGGGGCCAAGGTAGTCCTCGATATCATCCACTTCTTCGCTGAAGCTTCCAAACACTAGACCGCAGAAGGTGGCGATGCGCAGCTTACGTGGCGAATGGTCTGCCTTGCAGAAGGAAGCTGGCATGCCGCCCGCACCATTGAGTCCGGCCTCGAAAGCCACCCCCTTGAGCGTCCCCTGCAAGTCATAAGTCCAGGCGTGGTAGACACACTGAAAATCCTTGGCCGTTCCGGCCTTCTCTAGGCAGATTAGCGCCCCGCGGTGGCTGCAGCGGTTTTCGAAGGCGTAGATCTCGCCGTCGTTGTCGCGTGCCACAACGATGGGAGCTCGGCCGACGAAGGTTGTGCGGAAGCTACCTGGCTGCGGAAGTTCGGCTTCCAGGCAAAGGTAGTTCCAGGCCGGTCCTTCGTAGACTCGCTTCTGTTCCTGATCGAGGACGTCCGGGGTTTGGTAAACGGCGTAGGGCACGCGGGTTTGCTGGCCCCGCACCCATTGGATAGGGTGTGTCTGGCTCATGGTGGTTTCCTTGTGTTAGGTAGTCTGTGCGTTGATTAGTCGACTGTGACGTTGGCGTCCTTGATGACCTTTGCCCAGCGCGTCGCTTCGCTTCGCACGAACCTGCCCATCTGTTCTGACGTGTTGCCGATAACTTCGGCGCCCAGTTCGGCGAAACGCGACTGAACATCGGGCTGATTGAGCGCTTCGACCAAGACGCTATTGAGGGATTTCACTGTGGCAGCAGGTGTGCCGGGTGGTGCGACAACTGCGAACCAGGTCACCGCTAGCATAGCTGGCAGCCCAGCTTCGGCGAACGACGGAACGTCCTTGATCGTCGGTGCCCGCTTACTATCTGCAACGGCGATGATGCGAATCTTGCCGGCCTTGTGCAGCGGTCCCGAAGCGCCTAGGTTGTCAAAGAAGACATCGACCTGCCCGCCGGCGAGGTCCGTCAGCGCTGGTGCTGTGCCTTTATATGGAATGTGGGTCATCTGCGTGCCGGTGAGCGACTGGAACAGATTGGCTGTCAAGTGTGAGGTCGAGCCGTTGCCCTGCGAAGCGTAGGAAACCTTGCCCGGGTTGGCCTTGAGATAGGCAATGAAATCCTGCACGTTCTTTACCGGAAGCCGGTTGCTGACGGCCAGCACGTTGGGCACGGCCGCCAGCACGGTTACTGGCTCCCATTTAGTCGCGTCGTAGGGCAGTTTTGGATAGAGGCTCAGATTGATTGCAATTGGGCCAGGCGGCGCGGCCAGCAGGGTATGGCCATCTGGCTCGGATTTTGCGACGATATCGGCTCCGATATTGCCGCCTGCACCGGGCTTGTTTTCCACAATCACACCAGCCGGAAAGCGGTGCCGAATTTTTTCCGACAGGATGCGCGGCAACACGTCAGCCGTGCCGCCAGCAGGAAAGGGAACGATCAGTCGAATCGGCTTGTTCTGGAAGTCGGCAGCTTGCGGGCTCGTCCAAGCGAACGCAGCACACAGCCAGATAATCAGTTGTTTCAAGTAGCTTCTCCTCGGGTAATGACTGTCCGGAAAGACCAGACGGATGGCGAATACAGAGCGAAGTGTGTGGCTTTGGCTTCGGTTTGACAAAGTCAATTTTGCGGATATCGCAAAATTGGTGAAATTCTTTTGATCGCCATCAATGCGCTATCTGCACAATGGACACGAATTCCCCGGCTCCGCCCATCAATGAAAAGGACTTCATTGCTGGCTTGGCTAAAGGCTTGCGTCTGATCGAGGCCTTCGATGACATGCACGTTCGACTGACCTCGTCTGAGGCGGCGCGTCGCATCGGTATTAGTCCTGCGGCAGCCCGACGCTGCCTGCTGACTCTGTGCCATGCGGGCTACGCCCAGTCCGACGGCAAGCGTTTCTGGCTGGACCACGGGATACTGCGGCTGTCCTACGCCTACTCAGCGTCTACTCGTCTGCCACGTCTGCTCCAACCGACACTGGATGCCTTGAGCGAACGCACGCGCGAGTCGGCGTCTGTGGCCGTTCTGCATGGGACGGAAGTCATGGTCGCCGCTAGATCGACAGCCCGCAAGAGTTTGACTGTGGGTCTGGGGGTTGGATCGCGCCTTCCTCTGCACTGCTCTGCCACTGGCCGGGTTCTTCTCAGTTCGCGCTCGGCGGCGGAGTTTGAGCGCCTCTTCAAAGCAATGTCTTTGGAGCGATTGACATCACACACACTAACGGACCCGATCCGTTTGCGCAAGCTGCTCAAAGCCTGTGCCGACAATGGCTATGCTCTAAGCAACGAGGAGATTGAAATAGGTGTCAGGTCAATCGCCGTCCCGCTATACAACATGGGAGGTCTCGTTGTAGGCGCACTGAGTCTATCCAGTCGCGCCGACCGCATGACCGCCAGCGAAATGGCCGAGCAATTGCTGCCAGCCATGCTTCGGAGCCAAGCGTGGGTACGCTCAAGACTATCTTGAGCTCACTTGGCTGTCGTTCGCCAGCGGCAGCATACAGCGTAATGCGGGCAAGATCACTTTCGCATTTCAGTTGTTGCCCGTGAGTTTGGGCAATCGATAAATCCAAGTTTCTCTATGCGTCCAGGACCAAAGTTCCTGATCGACAACTCGATACGCAGATCATCATAGACTTATTGGCTGCGCGTTCTTCTTTGGTCAAGATGCTGTCTCGGTGTTCGACTTCGCCCGACAAGACGCGCGTTTCGCATGATCCGCACAGCCCTTCTCTGCAGCTGGACTCAACCTCGCAACCAGCTGTAAGTAGTGCGTCAAGCAGAGTCGTGCCTGGCGGCACGTGAATGGTCTTGTTGGATCTCCGAAGCTCCACCTCGTATCCTTCTGGGGCGATGGCCTGGCCCTCCTGCACTTCCATCGCGTTAAAGCGTTCCATGTGAACATTTTTGTAGCCTAACTGAGCGCATGCCTTTTCATAGGCTTCCAACATTCGGCCTGGTCCGCAGCTGTAGAAGTGCGCGTCAGGCGGAAAGCTGCGAAGCAGGCGAGTAATGTCGGGCGGAGCCCCCTGTTCATCATCGAAGTGAAAGTGTGAGGTGAGGCAGTTTTTCTTACTGTTGGCGACCAGCCCCTTGATCTCGGCTACAAATGCGGCATCCTGGCGACTACGTGCGCAGTAAATTAGATGGGCTTGCCTTCCCAGCGCCGAAAGGTGCTTCAGCATAGCAACAAGAGGGGTGATGCCTATGCCTCCCGCCAGAAAGACGCTCAGTCGTGCCTCTTCATGGAGGTAAAAGTGATTCCGCGGAGCGCTTATCGCAATGATTTGCCCAACCCGCAAATTCTCATGGACATAGCGCGATCCACCGCGACTTGCTCGATCCTTTAGAACGGCTATAACGTACCGGTCGGACTCGCCAGGGTTGGTCAGGGAGTAGCTTCTTACGAGCCCCGTAGTCAGATGTAGATCGATGTGGGCACCGGGCTCTACACTTGGGAAGAGAACATCTGTCGTTGCTGGACGAAGCTCGACGCTGACGATGTCACGCGCCTCATATCTGATACTGAAGACAAGGGCTTGGAGAAGGTGTGAGGACATGACGAACGGCGCCAAAGAGATAGGGCCGACAAGGCCCCATCGAATTACATGATATGAAGACCACCATCAACCAGCAGCGTGGTCCCGGTGATGAAAGATGCCTCGTTTGATGCCATCCACAGTATGGGCCAAGCAATCTCCTCCGGGCTAGCCCAACGCCCAATCAGCGAAGTATCCTTGCGCTCTGTTCTCAATTGCTCCACGGATTTGCCTGCCTGCTGCGCTCGCCCGAGATGGAAATCGGTCAGCGTCGAGCCAGGGCAAATCGCATTGGCACGGACACGATACGGGGCCTCCTCGAAGGCCAGCGTGCGGGTGTAGGCTAGCTGCGCGGCTTTGGTCGCGTCGTATAAAGCCATGCCTTTGCGGCCTGTTACGGCATAGCACGACGAGACGTTGACTATGCTGCCCTCGCCTGAAGCCCGCAGGTACGGCAGTGCGGCCTTGCAGTAGTTGGACATGCCAATCAGGTTGACGCCGACCATCGCCTGCCATTCGGAGGGCGTAACTTCCGCGGCGGCACTGTAGTTGCGCATGGCAGCGTTGTTGACCAGAATGTCCAGGCTGCCAAACTGCTCTACGGCCGACTGCACTGAAGCAAGTGCTGCGTCGGCATCACAAACGTCTGCCGTGACGCTGGCTACGCGTGCCTGCGGTACAGCTTCGCGGACCGCCCCGCAGGTTCGCTGCAAAGCCTCGGCATTTGCATCGACCACGAGAACGGATGCACCTTCCTGAGCGAAACACATGGCAACCGCTGCGCCAATGCCCGCGCCTCCACCGGTAATCAGGGCAGTCTTCCCACCCAAACGTGCTGGCCTCATGTTCATTCCGCCTTTGCACCCGTGTCTTTAATGACTTTTCCCCATCGCTTGATCTCGATGCGGATCCAGTCGCTGAACTGCTTCGGATTGGAGGCTACGATCTCGAATTCCATCTCGATCAGCCGTTTCCGAATGTCGGGCGAGTTGAGGATATTGACGATCTCTCGGTGATAGCGATCGATAATTGGTGCCGGTGTCGCTCCCGGCGCCAGGAAGCCGATCCAGGATGTCGCTTCGAAATCCTTGTATCCTGACTCAACGAGCGTCGGAATCTCGGGCGTGCTTGCAAAGCGCTTGCTCCCAGAAGTTGCTAGCAAGCGCAAGCGTCCCTCCTTCACGAACTGTTGCACGTTACCCGGCACAAAGAAGCCCGCGTGGATGTTGCCGGCGATCAGGTCGGTGGTCGCTGGTCCTGCACCTCGATACGGAATATGGGTCATGTGGAACCCAGCAGCCGACTTGAACATCTCCATCGTCAAGTGTGAGGCACTGCCCAGAGCGACCGATCCGTAGGAGTATTGGGTCGGCGCAGCCTTGGCCTTGGTCACCAGGTCTCTGACGCTGGTGATGCCTGTCGCGGGGTTGACTACCAGATACTGCGGCGATTTCACCGCCAAAGTGATCGGTGCAAGGTCCTTTGTTGAGTCATAGGGCATCTTGTCAAACAAGCTGACATTGATTGCCAAAGGACCGTTGTAGCCTACAAGCAATGTGTGCCCGTCAGGTGCTGACCTTGCCACCTCATTCGCGCCGATATTGCCGCCTGCGCCGGGCTTGTTTTCCACAACGACCGGCTGTCCCAGAGCTTCTTGCAGTCTGGGGGCGACCAGCCGTGCCAGCACGTCGTTGGTACTGCCAGTGATGGGTACAACGATGCGCACAGGCTTGGTGGGCGCCCAGTCGCTGCCTGTACCTTGCGCCCATGCTGTGACCGATGCGCAAATGGCAACCACAGCCACAACCGAGTTTCGCTTCATATGATTCACGCTGTCTCCTTCGTTTTAGGGATTGGTCCGGCTTTAGAGGCTAAAGACTGGCTTGTTGATGCTATCGGCGAGGTTCTCGCGCGCCCATTCGACTGGATCCTGGCCTCTGGGCAGCAATACACCGGCTGGCCGCACCCGCTGTTGGCTGGCGTCAAGTGCCGGAGGCTCTTGTCCCTCCTTCAGGCCGAGTGCAGCTTCGCTCAACATGCGCCGCGCCATCACGATTGCTTTGTCTGTGGGAAGTAACTGCTCGGCCTCGTGATTCTGGATCGACCCCATGCTTTCTTGCAGCGAATAGTCTTGCGCAGCGAAACCGAAAATTCCGCTATAGGAACGCTTTTCCTTTTGTGCCACACGGTCCATCATGTAGTCGTTGTCACGGTTGGCTTTGGGGATAAAGCTGCCGGGTGCTTCGTACTCCACGTGGATGCCCTTGCCGGCTTCCATGGCTGCACGTTCCTCGGCTGACAGCGGGCGGCTGGGTTGCCAGTTGATGCTCCAGGCCCAGCAGCTGTGGTCGTCAATCGGCACCCATACGTGGCCGCCCAGAGCGTGCTCGCCGAACGGGGCGATGAGCGTGAACCAAGGGAACAGCCACTGGGTTACGCGCCAGTAGTAGGAGTCGGGTTCGCCGTTGCGGCGGCCAAACAGACTCAAGCCGAAAGGTGTCTTCTCAATCTCGAACACCACATTTCCATCGGCCTTGATGTAGTCTAGTGCCTTGACGCCCTGGTGCATCGGGTCTGAGTCGACTTCGAAGCTATGCACATACGAAACGTGCGCGGTATCTATGCCGCCCTCCATCGCTTGCAGGTAGCTCGAATATTGCAGTCGTTTGGAGACGAACACATGATCCGCCGGCAGCGTGCACCACTCGAGTTCCGGAGGTGCCGGCTGCTTGTCGGCCGGACCCATGTAAGTCCACACGATACCGCCCCGCTCGATGCACGGATAGGCCTTGATGTGCATGCGCTCGCAGGCTTGCGGTGACGACGGGACGTCAACGCACTTGCCATCGCCGTTGAACTTGACGCCGTGGTAGGCGCAGCGAATACCGTTTTCCTCATTGCGGCCGAAATAGAGCGAGACGCCGCGGTGCGAGCAGAACTCGTCGATCAGACGGGCTTTGCCATCGCTGTCACGGAACGCCAGCAGTTTCTCGCCCAGCAGTTGGACGCGCACCTGAGGGCCGTCCGGGTCAGCAATTTCGTTCGATTTCAGAGCCGGGACCCAGTAGCGACGCATCAGCTCGCCCATAGGGGTGCCGCGACCGACACGGGTAAGAGTTTCAGACATTTCCTTGTTCATGAGTGCAGTCTCCTTCTTTGAAAACAAAGGCATTTCTGGGAAAAATGCCTACTTTTTGATGTCCATCAGATAATAACGATGTCCATTCTACGGACATTTTGAGATATGTCAATTGCCTCAGCAACAAAACTCGTCGTCCTTGGCGTTACCGGGGTGTGGTCGGGGATACGATGCGGGCTCTGCCCGTTATTCGAAGGAATGTGGATTGGCACAGTCAGAAAAGATGACCGACAGCGTCCGTGCGGTGGATCGCGCGTTAGAGATACTCATGGCGTTTACAGCTACCGACTACGAGTTATCGGTCGCTGAACTGCTCAAACGCGTTGATCTGAGTCGCCCGACCCTGTATCGCCTGCTGCATACGCTGGAACAGAGCGGTTTTGTTATTTCAGTCGGAGAGCCGCAGAAATTCCGGCTAGGACCCTCCGTCGCGCATTTGGCGCATGTGTGGACATCCAGCTTGGACATCAGCGCCCTGGCCCAGCCCGTCTTGCGTCGAATCTGGGAGCAGACTGGAGAAACGGTGGCCTTATTTGTTCCGCAGGGGACCTATCGTCTATGCGTGGCTGAATTGCCCAGTGCCCAACCCTTGAGTTTCAAACGAGGGGTTGGCTATCAAGAACGGATTTTGTTGGGAGCCAGTGGCCGGGCTATCTTGGCTTATGCGGTAGATGATGCGAATGAACTGAAGAACTATGCAGTCGGAACCCAGATCGATCTGTCGCAGTACCCCGCTGAACTCGCGCAAATTCGCAAACGCGGCTACGCCACTAGTAAAGATGAGCTCATAGAAGGTGCGGTTGCAGTAGCTGCCCCGTTCTTTAACGGTGCGGGCAAAGTGGCCGGGGCTATTGGCGTTTTTGGTCCTAGTGTCAGAATACATGCAGCGCAGATCGAGGTCTATGGCCAGCTGCTATTGCAGGAAGCCCATGTTCTCTCGGAGGCAATGGGTCGTGTCCCGGCAATCAAGAACTCGAAATAAAACACGTTGATCGCGGTTTCTCGAAACGCGTCGACCAACGTGAGCAATTGGCGTTTCAAGCCGAATTTCTGCTTAAGGCTGGTTGCAGCCATTTGTATTTGAAGCGCCAATGTCTGCTGCGTGTCGATAGCCGCAACCAATTGGCCCTTCTCGAAAGACTGCAAACAGCCTAATGCAGACCTACGCCGGTCGACGGCTGGTTTGCATTCAAGGCCAGTCGTTCGACCAAGATTGACCAGATGCGACCGCAGAAACAACCGCTTGCGCTAGGTGTGAACTGGTGGCCCGCCCCCCAGCAGTCGCTCAAGCCGTGCCAGACCGGCTGTCCGCCGACGCATACCGGCTACTGGCCGTTTGAAAACCCAGTCAGTCGGGTTAGCGAATTTGGCCTGTAGAGCAGTAGCGTGGGCCGCTGGTCCAATAGTGACTCCAAGTCCAACAGACCGCCGCTAGCATGGATAGCGAAATGTGGCCTACTCCGTAACTGCAGTATTTCGACACGAGAGCTATCAATCTCCGCATATCAGCTTCGAATGTTAGAGAGACCGTAGCTTCGATCGCTTTTTCGATCGTCACTTAGCTAGCGTGGTCGAGTATTTGGGAGTTTAGCCATGCCCCTCCGGTCAATCCTGTCTTGATTTTCTGTGTGAATCTTAGATTGAAGGCTTTGCAACTCATCAAGCAGCCGCTCATTTTCTTGCTGTAGCGCCTGCTCTTTTCGCAGTCTCTCTGCCTTGTTTCTGATAAGCAGGCTGGCCGCGGCGACGTCCCCCCAGTTTCAGTAGCGCTGGGCTTTGGAGTCCGAGGGTTAATTTAACTGCTTTTGGATGAGCGCCTTGGCGTAGGCGGCCGGGGTTAATCCGCCCAGGGATCTCTTGGGT
>Ga0114986_1000076_pt1 | contig 25981 bp, 24 predicted proteins | sample Shrwel1BS1Day17_FD_96988 | JGI IMG/M metagenome (GOLD analysis project Ga0114986, IMG submission 96988) | Subsurface microbial communities from deep shales in Ohio, USA - Utica-3 well 1 S-1-Day17 | ecosystem: Environmental > Aquatic > Deep subsurface > Shale gas/oil reservoir > Produced... | reverse complement strand
GTTGGTTATACGCTGGACGAGCTTTCCAACGACATCACTGGCGGCAAGACCCCGGCTTCGTTCGAACCGTCGATCGACTACGTGGTGACCAAGGTGCCGCGTTTCGCCTTCGAGAAGTTCCCACAGGCCGATTCGACGTTGACCACGCAGATGAAGTCGGTCGGCGAAGTGATGGCCATCGGCCGCACCTTCCAGGAGTCGTTGCAGAAGGCCCTGCGCGGCCTGGAGGTTGGCGTCGATGGCTTTAACTTGAAGACGGTCGATCCGGAAACTATCGACGAGCAATTGGCCCGGCCGACCCCGGACCGCCTGTGGTACGTTGCAGACGCCTTCGGCATCGGCATGTCGGTCGAGAAAGTCTTCGAACTGACCAAGATCGATCCGTGGTTCCTGGTTCAGATCAAGGAGATCGTTGATCTCGAATTGCAGGTCGAGCAACGCGATTTCGCCTCGATTACCGCAGATGAACTGCGTTTCCTGAAGCGCAAGGGCTTTGCTGACCGCCGCCTGGCTTATTTGCTGAAAACCAGCGAATCCGAGTTCCGCAAGCGTCGCCACGAACTGGGTGTACGCCCGGTCTACAAGCGCGTCGACACCTGCGCTGCCGAATTTGCCACAGGTACCGCCTACATGTACTCGACCTACGAGGACGAGTGCGAGGCCATGCCGACCGACAAGAAGAAGATCATGGTCCTTGGCGGCGGCCCGAACCGCATCGGCCAGGGCATCGAGTTCGACTATTGCTGCGTGCATGCCGCCATGGCCATGCGCGAGGATGGTTACGAAACCATCATGGTCAACTGCAACCCGGAAACCGTGTCCACCGACTACGACACCTCCGACCGTCTCTACTTCGAGCCGCTGACGCTGGAAGATGTACTGGAAATCTGCGCCATCGAGAAGCCGGAAGGCGTCATTGTTCAGTACGGTGGCCAAACCCCGCTCAAGCTGGCGCTGGCGCTGGAAGCCAACGGCGTGCCCATCATCGGCACGACGCCGGAATCGATCGATATCGCCGAGGATCGCGAGCGCTTCCAGAAGCTGCTGCACGATCTCGGCCTGAAGCAGCCGCCCAATCGCACCGCCCGCACTGAAGAGGACGCCCTGCGTCTGGCACAGGAAATTGGCTATCCGCTGGTCGTCCGCCCGTCCTACGTGCTGGGTGGCCGCGCCATGGAAATCGTCCACGAGCAGAAAGACCTCGAGCGTTACATGCGCGAAGCGGTCAAGGTTTCCAATGATTCCCCGGTGTTGCTCGACCGCTTCCTGAACGACGCTGTCGAGTGCGACGTCGATGCTCTCTCCGATGGTGAGGAAGTGATCATCGGCGGCGTCATGGAGCACATTGAACAGGCTGGCGTCCACTCCGGTGACTCAGCCTGTTCGCTGCCGCCGTACTCGTTGTCAGCCGCCGTGCAGGACGAACTGCGCCGCCAAACCAAGCTGATGGCCAGGGCGCTGAATGTCTGCGGCCTGATGAACGTGCAGTTCGCGATCAAGGACAACGACGTCTATGTGCTCGAAGTCAATCCGCGCGCCTCGCGCACCGTACCCTACGTCTCCAAGGCGACCGGCCTGCAGCTGGCGAAGATCGCCGCCCGTTGCATGGCCGGGCGTAGCCTGCAGGATCAGGGCATCACCAAGGAAGTGATTCCGCCGTACTACTCGGTGAAGGAGGCTGTCTTCCCCTTCGTCAAGTTCCCGGGCGTCGACACCATCCTCGGTCCGGAAATGAAGTCCACCGGCGAAGTCATGGGGGTTGGAACAACCTTTGCCGAAGCCTTCGTCAAGTCGCAGTTGGCCGCCGGGGTGAAACTGCCGAAGTCCGGCCGGGTCTTCCTGTCGGTCAAGGATAGCGACAAGGCCAAGGCTATCGAAATCGCCAAGCATCTCCACCAGGCTGGCTTCCAGTTGGTGGCGACGCGTGGTACGGCGCATGCCATCGAGGCGGCCGGCTTGCCGGTACAGTCGGTGAACAAGGTGACCGAGGGGCGTCCACATATCGTCGATATGATCAAGAACGATGAAATCGCGCTGATCATCAACACGGTGGAAGAAAAGCGCGGCGCAATCAATGATTCCCGTTCTATCCGCACGTCGGGCCTGCAGGCCCGGGTAACGATGTACACGACCATCTGGGGAGCCGAGGCCGCGGCCGAAGGCATTCGCCATCTGGGCGAACTCGTGGTGTATCCGATTCAGTCGCTGCATTCGCAGCTTCACTAAGACCAACCTGAACCGCCGGGTAGCCCCTGTTTCCGGGCGCCGGCGGTTTTGCTTTTGCTGGAAGAAGAGATGAGCAAAGTACCGTTGACCGTGACCGGGGCAGAAAAGCTGCGCGAAGAACTTCATCGCCTGAAGACCGTCGATCGTCCAAGCGTAGTGGCCGCCATTGCCGAGGCTCGCTCGCATGGCGACCTGTCCGAAAATGCTGAATATGACGCAGCCAAGGAGCGCCAGGGTTTCATTGAAGGTCGTATCCAGGAGGTCGAAGGCAAGCTGTCGAACGCCCAGATCATCGATCCCAAGTTGCTCGATGCCGATGGCCGCTGTGTTTTCGGAGCCACGGTCGAGATGGAGGATCAGGATTCTGGTGATGGCGTGACCTATCAGATCGTCGGTGAAGACGAGGCCGATATCAAGAATGGAAAGATATCCGTCAATTCTCCGGTGGCGCGGGCCTTGATCGGAAAATACGCCGGTGATATCGCCCAGGTTCAGGCCCCGGGTGGGATTCGCGAGTACGAAATCATCGACGTCCGCTACGAGTAACTCTCGTGCGCAAGTTGTCCGAAGGTCTTTACCTGTTTTCGATCACCTTATGGATCGGCGGGATGTGGGCTGTCGGATATATTGTGGCACCGGTACTGTTTGCCAGCCTGGGTGACCGGCAACAGGCAGGGGTGGTGGCTGGCAAGCTGTTTGCCCTGATGGGCTGGATCGGTCTTGGTGCCGCAACGTACGTCGTGGTGTTCCTGTTGGTGCGCTGGGGGGCTCAGGCCTTCAGGCGCAGCGTATTCTGGCTGGTGGTGTGCGCAGCCCTTCTGGTTGCCGCTGGCCAGTTCGGCATTCAGCCGCTGATGGTGCAGCTCAAGGCCGATGCGTTTCCGCGCGACGTGATGGAAAGCGTGATGCGTGACCGTTTTGTTGCCTGGCACGGCATCTCCAGCATCCTCTACCTTGTGCAGAGTTTGCTGGGCCTGTGGCTGGTGGTGTGGAGCGATAGGGGGCTGCGTTGATCAGCCCTGGAAGCTACGTTTGGTGCGGCGGGGTTCGCTAGGACGGGCGGCCTGGGCCTTTTTGGCCTCTGCGGCAGCTTTTTCGGCGTTGTGGCGGTAAACGACCAGCAGTTTGCCGATGTGTTGAACGGGAGCTGCGCCCAGTTCGCTGCAGATTTGTTCGTAGTAAGCGATCCGGTCATCGCGACTGTCGCCATAAACACGAATCTTGATCAACTCGTGGGCCTTGAGGCAGTTGTCGATTTCCTTGAGAACCGACTCGGTGAGCCCGTTTTCGGCAATCGAGACGACCGGGTTGAGGTCATGAGCCTGGGCGCGCAGTTCGCGACGCTGGGCAGAATTTAGTTCTTGCATATTAAACCTTTCAAAAACGGCATTTTACCGAATGAAGAGAACCAGAACCAGCAAGGCGTGGATGATGGAGCACGTAACCGACCCCTACGTCCAACTCGCCAAGAAGGAAGGCTGGCGCTCACGCGCCGCTTTCAAGCTGATGGAGATAGACGACAAGGATAAGCTGCTGAGGCGTGGAGAGGTCGTAGTCGATCTTGGTGCGACGCCCGGTGGCTGGTCGCAGGTGGCGGTCAAGCGGGTTGGCGATGGCGGTCTGGTCTTTGCGCTCGATTTGCTGGAGATGGAGCCAATTCACGGCGTACACTTCATCCAGGGCGATTTTCGCGAAGACGACGTGTTGCAGCAGCTGGAAGAAAAGCTGGGTGTACGTCAAGTGGGGCTTGTAATGTCCGATATGGCCCCCAATATGTCCGGTGTGCCCTTGGTTGATCAGGCGCGCATCATGCATCTCGCGGAGTTGGGCTTGGAGTTTTCTCGAACACGCCTGAAACCGGATGGTGCGTTTTTGGTCAAAGTCTTTCAGGGGACCGACTACGAAGCCTTCCTGAAGTTGATGCGGGATACCTTCAAGACCGTCGTGGTGCGGAAACCGGATGCTTCACGCGACCGTAGCCCCGAGCTTTATTTGCTCGGGCGAACATTGCGCTGACTGTTTTGATTAGAATGATGTTTTTATCGCTCGACGCTGTAGAAGGAGAGCAAGCTTGAACAACATGTTCAAAAACCTCGCAGTCTGGCTGGTGATCGGCCTGGTGCTGATGACTGTATTCAACCAGTTCAACAACCGTCAGGTTGCGACCGGTGCTGTCGAATACTCCCAGTTCATCGAAGAAGTAAAAGCTGGCCGCATCTCGAAAGTGGTCATGGAAGGTCGTACGCTGAAGGCAACGACCAGTGAAGGCAAGCGCATTACCTCGTACGCGCCGCCCGACCTGTGGCTGGTATCCGACCTGTTGAAAAGCGGCGTCAAGATCGAGGCGAAGCCGGAAGAAGAGCCGTCTTTCCTGATGAATCTTTTCGTCAGCTGGTTCCCGATGTTGCTGCTGATTGGTGTCTGGGTTTTTTTCATGCGTCAGATGCAGGGCGGCGGCAAGGGCGGGGCTTTCTCGTTCGGCAAATCGCGCGCCCGGATGACCGACGAGGCACAAAACACCATCACCTTTGCCGATGTCGCCGGTTGTGACGAGGCCAAGGAGGAGGTGCAGGAATTGGTCGATTTCCTGCGTGATCCCTCAAAGTTTCAAAAGCTTGGAGGCCGTATTCCGAAGGGGGTGCTGATGGTTGGCAATCCGGGTACCGGTAAGACGCTGCTTGCCAAGGCTATCGCGGGTGAAGCCAAGGTGCCGTTCTTCAGTATTTCCGGCTCCGATTTTGTCGAAATGTTCGTTGGCGTCGGCGCTGCACGCGTCCGCGACATGTTCGAGAATGCCAAGAAACACGCCCCGTGCATCATTTTCATCGACGAAATCGATGCTGTCGGCCGCCATCGCGGTGCCGGCCTGGGTGGCGGAAACGATGAACGCGAACAAACCCTGAACCAGTTGCTGGTTGAAATGGATGGCTTCGAGGGGCACTCGGGCATCATCGTCATAGCCGCGACCAACCGTCCGGATATTCTGGACCCGGCGCTGTTGCGTCCAGGCCGCTTCGACCGGCAGGTCGTCGTCCCATTGCCGGACATCCGCGGCCGGGAGGAGATTCTCAAGGTGCACATGCGCAAGGTGCCCATCGCTGGTGATGTGAAGGCTGACGTTATCGCACGTGGTACCCCGGGTTTTTCCGGTGCCGATCTTGCCAATCTGGTCAATGAGGCAGCCTTGTTCGCCGCCCGGCGCAACAAGCGCCTGGTCGATCAGGACGACTTCGAAATGGCCAAGGACAAAATCATGATGGGCGCCGAGCGTCGCAGCATGGTGATGACCGAAGACGAGAAGATGAACACGGCCTATCACGAGTCCGGTCATGCCGTGGTTGCCAAGCTGGTTCCCAAATCCGATCCGGTGCACAAGGTCACCATCATTCCCCGCGGTCGTGCACTCGGCCTGACCATGCAGTTGCCAGAGCAGGATCGTTACGCCTACGACCGGGAATACCTGATGAGCCGTATCGCGGTGCTGTTTGGCGGTCGCATCGCCGAAGAGTTGTTCATGAATCAGATGACGACTGGCGCTTCGAACGACTTCGAGCGGGCGACTGCCATGGCTCGTGACATGGTTACCCGTTATGGCATGTCCGACCTGGGGGTGATGGTTTACGGCGAGAACGAGGGCGAGGTGTTCCTCGGGCGGTCGGTGACCCAGCACAAGAATGTATCGGAAGCAACGATGCAGAAGGTGGATGCGGAAATCCGCCGCATCATCGATCAGCAATATGCGCTGGCTCGCAAACTGCTGGATGAAAACCGCGACAAGGTGGAAGCCATGACCAAGGCCCTGCTCGAATGGGAGACCATCGACGCAGAACAGATCGACGACATCATGTCCGGCAAGCCGCCGCGCCCTCCCAAGCCGTCACAGGGGGCGACGCGTCAGTCGGCACCCAGTGATAGCCCAGGGGCTGAGCCAAGCGCTGCTGCGCCTGCCTGATCGCCTTTCATCATTAAACCCGGCCGGGGGGTGCCCTCCCGGCCTTTTCTTTTTTTGCCATGTCTTATTTGCGTTGTGGCCAATACCCTTTGCCACTGGAGCGCCCGCTGGTGATGGGCATCGTCAACCTGACCCCCGACTCTTTTTCGGGAGACGGCCTGGTTGGTGATATTGATCGTGCCATCAGTCATGCTCGTGCCCAATTCGAGGCTGGTGCCCATATTCTTGATATCGGCGCCGAATCGTCGCGGCCGGGAGCTGTTCCAACCCCGGAAGACGAAGAACTGCGCCGCCTTCTGCCTGTTCTGCGTGAAATTACCTGCTGGGGTATTCCGGTTTCCGTTGATACCTACAAGCCTGCTGTCATGCGTGCCGCGCTTGAAGCTGGGGCAAGTATGATCAACGATATCACCGGCATGACTCGCCCGGGGGCTGTTGAGGCAGTTGCTGATAGCGATTGTGCAGTCTGTGTCATGCACATGAAGGGAGAGCCGGGAACCATGCAGCAGGCTCCCCGCTATGAGGACGTAGTGGCCGAAGTACGCGACTTTTTACTGTGCCAGGTGGCATATTGCAAATCCGCCGGGATCGCGGCTGACCGCCTGGTGCTGGATCCCGGTTTCGGTTTCGGCAAGACGCTTGATCACAATCTTGTCTTGTTTCGCCAACTGGATAGTCTGGCCGTTGATGACCTGCCTCTTCTGCTTGGTGTTTCACGCAAGAGCATGCTCGGTGCCATCACGGGGCGTCCGGTAGATCAGCGCCTCGCGGCAAGCATCTCGGCGGCGCTCGTCGGCGCACAGAAAGGTGCGAAAATCCTGCGTGTGCATGATGTGGAAGCGACCAGGGACGCATTGGCAATCTGGTCGGCAATCGAACAGGGGGTGTGAAATGAGCAGGAAGTATTTTGGTACCGATGGCGTGCGGGGGCGGGTTGGCCAATCACCGATCACGCCGGATTTCGTCATGCGTCTCGGTTATTCGGCTGGCAGGGTGTTGCTCGATCAGAGTGAAATGCCCCCCGGTGAGCGACCGGCCGTCCTGATCGGCAAGGACACTCGTTTGTCCGGCTACATGCTCGAATCTGCTCTTGAGGCCGGGTTTTCAGCTGCCGGTGTCGAGGTATGTCTGGTTGGCCCGTTACCAACGCCCGCTGTGGCCTATTTGACGCGGGCTCTGCGTCTGCAAGCGGGCATCGTTATTTCAGCGTCCCATAACCCCTACTACGACAACGGCATCAAGTTCTTTTCGGCCCAGGGCACCAAGCTACCGGATGACATGGAGCGGGCTATCGAGGAGGGGATCGACGGGCCCATGGTCTGTGTGCCACCGGCTGAGCTGGGAAGGGTCAAGCGCATAGAAGATGCACGCGGTCGTTATATCGAGTTCTGCAAGAGCACCTTCCCCAATGACCTTGATCTGCGAGGTTTGAAGATTGTTGTCGATTGTGCTCATGGCGCTGCCTATCACATCGCGCCTAGCGTGTTCCATGAACTGGGGGCCGAAGTGGTAACAATCGGTGTCCAGCCAAATGGTTTGAATATTAACGACGCGGTTGGCGCAACAGCCCCCAAGGCTCTATGCGAAGCAGTGTTGGCCAATCGTGCCGACCTCGGCATCGCGCTTGATGGTGATGCCGACCGCCTGCAGATGGTGGACGACGAGGGCAACCTTTATGACGGTGATCAGTTGCTCTATGCCATTGTGTGCAGCCGTGCCCGTCTTGCACCCGTCAAAGGGGTAGTCGGTACCTTGATGAGTAATCTCGCGCTTGAGCACGCCTTTGGCAAGCTCGGCATTCCATTTGCACGGGCTGCAGTAGGCGACCGTTACGTAGTCGAGATGCTCAATGAAAAGGGCTGGATCTATGGCGGTGAAAACTCCGGTCACATATTGGCGCTGGATCGCCACACTACCGGTGATGGAATCGTCGCCGCGCTGCAGGTTCTGGCAGCAATGAGACATTCCGGAGAAGGGCTTGGATCCTTGCTGGGCGGTTTGGTTCTCTACCCGCAGAAACTCATCAATGTTCCCGTGAATCGCGGTTTTTCTTGGAAGGATCATCCGGCGATAACAGCTGCCCTGGCTGACGCAGAGCGTGGACTGGACGGGCGTGGCCGTGTCTTGCTGAGAGCATCAGGAACTGAGCCTTTGCTCAGGGTAATGGTTGAGGGCGAAGAGGCTGGAGAGGTAATCGACACCGCCGAGCGACTGGCCGCTATCGTTCGTGAGAGTGCGCAGTGAGTTGTTCGGCTGTTGGTTGTATTGACCGTAAATTCGCTAACTCGCTATAATCCAAAAGTTTTTCGCCTCCCATTGAACGGCTCTATGCGTAAAAAGCTTGTCGCAGGTAACTGGAAAATGCACGGCAGTCTCCAGCAGAATGCGGTGTTGCTTGAGCGGATCAAGTCCGGGATGGCGGAGTTGGATTGTGCAGTTGCCGTTTGTCCTCCTTATCTCTATCTTGCTCAGGCCCAAGCCTTGCTGATGGGCTCCGTGGTCGGTTTGGGGGCGCAGTCTGTTAGTGAGCATGCCTCAGGTGCTTTTACCGGAGAAGTGGCTGCTGACATGTTGCGTGAGTTCGGTTGTCGCTATGTGCTGGTAGGTCATTCCGAGCGTCGGGCACTGTACGGAGAGTCGGACTCAGTTGTCGCTGCCAAGTTTGTTGCGGCACAAAAGGCTGGGTTGCTGCCCGTGCTGTGTGTTGGCGAAACGCTTGTCGAGCGCGAGGCTGGTTTGACCGCTTTGGTGGTGTCGCGGCAGATTGGGGCTGTGATTGAATCGGCCGGTGTGGCTGCGCTCGCATCGGCTGTCGTGGCGTATGAACCGGTGTGGGCAATTGGAACGGGGGTGACTGCATCTCCTGCTCAGGCTCAGCAGGTCCATGCCGCCATTCGTGCCCAGGTGGCGGCGCTGGATGGTGATGTGGCAGATGGCTTGCGTGTTCTCTATGGTGGTAGTGTAAAACCGCAAAATGCGGTCGAATTGTTCGCGCAGCCGGATATCGATGGTGGTTTGATCGGCGGGGCTGCGTTGGTTGCAGATGATTTCCTGGCAATTTGCCGGGCGGCAAATTGATAGGTTGATACATGAACTGGTTATTTTCTCTCCTCCTGAGCGTCCACATTCTGGTAGCTATCGCAATCATTGGCCTTGTGCTGATGCAGCATGGCAAGGGGGCTGACATGGGGGCTGCTTTCGGTAGCGGCGCGTCCGGAAGTCTTTTTGGTGCGACGGGATCTGCCAATTTTTTGAGTCGTACGACCGGTGTCCTGGCCGCAGTCTTTTTTCTGACTAGTTTGGGATTGGCTTATATTGGTTCCAGTAAGCCAAAAACGACTGGCAGTGTGATGCAAGAAGCGGTACAATCTCAGCCTGTTTCGCAGCCGACTTCGGCGGGTGTTGAAACGCCACAGAGCCCCGTGGGTGAGGGTTCCAAGGCAAAAGATATACCGAAGTAACGCAAGCGATTCTCTTGGTGTGGGGTCCTCGACGAGAGAATGAAAACAAGTGCCGACGTGGTGAAATTGGTAGACACGCTATCTTGAGGGGGTAGTGGCGCAAGCTGTGCGAGTTCGAGTCTCGCCGTCGGCACCAAAAAACTGGGGCAGTGGCCAAACTGGTACGCTGTTTCGTACAAGAAACTGAATATTGGCGGCGGATCATGGAAAACTACTTTCCAATCCTGATGTTCGTTCTGGTGGGGGTCGCGGTTGGCGTTTTGCCGGTTGCGATGGGATTTGTTCTTGCCCCCAGTCGTCCGGACCCGGAAAAGCTATCTCCTTATGAGTGTGGCTTTGAGGCATTCGAAGATGCGCGTATGAAGTTCGATGTGCGCTACTACCTGATTGCCATTCTCTTCATCCTGTTTGATCTCGAAGTTGCCTTCTTGTTTCCTTGGGCGACCATATTTAAAGATATTGTCGCGACTGAATCGATCAAACTGTTCGGTTTTGTCGAAATGCTTGTGTTCGTTGCCATTCTGGTCGTTGGCTATATCTATGCCTGGGCCAAGGGTGCGCTGGAATGGGAATGAGGCTGGGCTATGGCTATTGAGGGTGTTCTCCAGGAAGGGTTTGTCACAACGACTGCTGACAAACTGATCAACTACATGCGAACCGGCTCAATGTGGCCGATGACCTTTGGTTTGGCTTGTTGTGCGGTTGAGATGATCCATGCGGGCGTGTCCCGTTATGATCTGGACCGTTTCGGTGTTGTGTTTCGCCCGAGCCCCCGTCAGTCTGATGTGATGATTGTGGCGGGTACCTTGACCAATAAAATGGCACCGGCCTTGCGCAAGGTTTATGACCAAATGGCTGAGCCGCGTTGGGTTATATCCATGGGCTCCTGTGCCAATGGTGGTGGTTACTATCATTACTCCTACTCCGTGGTGCGTGGCTGCGATCGAATCGTTCCCGTCGATATCTATGTGCCAGGCTGCCCGCCAACTGCAGAAGCGTTGATCTACGGGATCATCCAGTTGCAGAACAAGATTCGTCGTACCAATACCATTGCACGTTAATTGCCAAGGCTGATCGAATATGTCTGCCAAGCTGGAAACGCTTAGTGAAAACCTGGGGAAGCATTTCGGCGACAAGATAAAGTCTCTGAAGCTGGCGCTGGGTGAAATAACTCTCGAGGTTGGTGCCGCTGATTACCTCGGCGTGATGACCGCATTGCGTGATGAAGCGGATTTCCGTTTCGAAGAGATGGTCGATCTGTGTGGGGTCGATTATTCAACTTACGGTGACGGTGCATGGCAAGGTCTCCGCTATGCCGTTGTTGTGCATCTGCTGTCCGTTGCAAAAAATGTTCGGTTGCGAGTTCGCGTTTTTGCTGATGACGATAGTTTTCCTTCGGTTGATTCCGTGATGGGGATTTGGTCAACTGCCAATTGGTTTGAGCGTGAGGCATTCGATCTTTACGGTATTGCATTCGTTGGGCATGACGACCTGCGCCGCATACTGACCGACTATGGCTTTATTGGCCATCCGTTCCGTAAGGATTTTCCCATTTCCGGACATGTGGAAATGCGTTACGACCCAGATCAGGCTCGGGTGATTTACCAGCCAGTAACCATCGAGCCGCGAGAGAATACCCCGCGCATTTTGCGCGAAAATACTTACGGGGATGTTGCTAATGGCTGATATCCGCAATTTCACCCTGAACTTCGGCCCGCAGCACCCGGCTGCACACGGTGTTCTGCGCCTCGTTCTCGAGCTGGATGGTGAGGTCGTACAGCGTGCAGATCCGCACATTGGTCTGTTGCATCGTGCAACCGAAAAATTGGCGGAAACCCGTACATGGGTACAGTCAGTTCCTTACATGGATCGTCTCGACTACGTTTCCATGATGTGCAACGAGCATGCGTACTGTCTGGCTACTGAAAAATTGCTCGGTATCGAGGTTCCGGAGCGTGGGCGGTACATCCGTACAATGTTTGATGAGGTCACTCGTATCCTCAATCACTTGTTGTGGATCGGCTGCCACGCGCTGGACGTCGGTGCAATGACCATGGCGCTGTACACCTTCCGTGAACGTGAAGACTTGATGGATGTGTACGAAGCTGTTTCCGGTGCACGAATGCATGCTGCCTACTATCGGCCAGGTGGTGTTTATCGTGATTTGCCTGATCGTATGCCGCAATACCAAGAGTCAACTTGGACGAATGCCAAGAGGGCGGCAGAAAAGAACGAGAACCGTAGCGGTTCTGTGCTGGACTTTCTAGAAGACTTCACCAATCGTTTTCCAACCTACCATGCCGAATATCACACGCTGCTGACTGATAACCGAATCTGGAAACAGCGCCTGGTTAACATAGGTGTTGTTTCGCCGGAGCGTGCTCTGCAGATGGGCTTTACTGGTGCCATGCTGCGCGGTTCCGGAATTGCTTGGGATCTTCGGAAGAAGCAGCCTTATGCTGCGTACGACAAGGTTGATTTCGATGTTCCGGTTGGTGTTAACGGTGATAGCTATGACCGTTATCTAGTGCGCATGGAAGAAATGCTGCAGTCCAATCGCATTATCAAGCAGTGTATCGATTGGTTGCGCAAGAATCCTGGGCCAGTCATTACCGAGAATAACAAGGTGGCGCCACCGCCCCGCGAAAACATGAAAACCAACATGGAAGAGCTGATTCACCACTTCAAGCTCTTCACCGAAGGGATTCATGTTCCGGCAGGTGAGGCATATGCGGCAGTTGAACACCCTAAGGGCGAGTTCGGTATCTACTTCGTCTCCGATGGTGCTAACAAACCATACCGCATGAAGATCCGTGCTCCGGGCTTCGTGCATCTCTCAGGTCTGGATGAAATGTCCCGTGGCCACATGATTGCCGACGTCGTTACGATCATCGGCTCCCAAGATATCGTTTTTGGCGAGATTGACCGCTGATGTTTTCCGCTGAAACCCTCCAAAAATTTGCGCGCGAAGTCGCCAAATATCCGGCTGACCAAAAACAGTCGGCCGTTATGGCCTGTCTGGCCCATGCACAGGAAGAAAAGGGCTGGTTGCCTCCAGATGCAATCGAGGCAGTTGCCGACTATCTCGGGATGCCTCCGATGGCTGCCTATGAAGTTGCTTCCTTCTACAACATGTATGACTTGAAGCCGGTTGGCAAGTACAAGATCACGGTCTGTACCAACCTGCCTTGCGCCTTGTCGGGTGGCTATCATGCAGGTGAGTATCTTCAGAAGAAATTGGGTGTCGGCTATAACGAGACTACGCCAGATGGAAAGTTCACGCTGAAGGAAGGCGAGTGTATGGGGGCTTGTGGTGATGCTCCTGTATTCATCGTAAATAATCGCTCGATGTGCAGCCATATGCATCCTGAACAGATCGACAAGATGATCGAGGAGTGCAAGTAATGGCGATGCTCGGTGCGATTAATCCAGTCCTGACCGCAGGTTTGAACGGCGATGATGGCTGGAGTCTCAAGGATTACGTGGCTCGTGGCGGCTATCAGCAGCTGAAGCGCATACTGGAAAGCAGGATGACCCAGGAAGACGTTATCAGCGAGGTAAAAAAGTCTGTCCTGCGTGGTCGCGGTGGTGCGGGGTTCCCGACTGGTCTGAAGTGGTCCTTCATGCCGCGCTCCTTCCCCGGGGACAAATATGTAGTCTGCAACACCGACGAAGGGGAGCCGGGAACCTTCAAGGATCGTGACATCATGCGTTACAACCCGCATGCGGTCATTGAGGGCATGGCAATCGCAGGTTACGCGATGGGCGCGAATCGTGGCTATAACTACGTGCACGGTGAAATCTGGGAGATTTACAAGCGTTTCGAGGCTGCGCTCGATGAGGCACGAGCAGCTGGTTTCATTGGTCAAAACATTCTGGGCTCGGGATTCAATTTTGAGTTGTTCGCTCATCACGGTTACGGTGCGTATATCTGTGGCGAAGAAACAGCCCTGCTCGAGTCCATCGAAGGGAAAAAGGGCCAGCCACGCTTCAAGCCGCCATTCCCGGCATCGTTCGGTCTGTACGGCAAACCAACGACAATCAATAATACCGAAACCTTTGCAGCCATCCCTTTCATACTGAAGATGGGCGGAGAGGAGTTCCTCAATCTTGGCAAGCCGAATAACGGCGGCACCAAGTTGTTCTCGGTCTCGGGTCATGTCAATCGCCCGGGGAATTACGAAATCCCTCTGGGAACGCCGTTCTCGACGCTGCTTGAAATGTGTGGCGGGATGCGGGGTGGCCGCAAGCTGAAGGCGGTTATTCCGGGTGGTTCATCAGCTCCGGTCATGCCAGCCGACGTCATCATGGATTGCACGATGGATTATGACTCGATCAGCAAGGGTGGGTCGATGCTCGGGTCCGGCGCCGTTATTGTGATGGATGAGACCGTGTGTATGGTCAAAGCCCTGGAGCGTTTGTCCTTCTTCTATCATGAAGAGTCATGCGGTCAGTGCACGCCCTGTCGTGAGGGTACCGCATGGATGTACAAGGTTGTTCACCGCATCGAGAACGGCCTCGGTAAACCCGAAGATCTCGATTTGCTGAATAGTGTGCTCGGCAACATCGCCGGCCGTACCATTTGTGCGCTCGGTGACGCGGCAGCCTTCCCGGTACAGAGTTTCATAAAGCACTTCGGCAAGGAATTCGAGTACCACATTGAAAACAAGACCTGTCTGGTTCCCAAGGATGTTCAATGGGCGGGCAGTGGCTTCCACAAAATTCCGACCTGACAGGTCGCGGGTTAGTAACGAAAGAACTGGCTACAAGGCAGCGACATGCTAGAAATCGAGATCGACGGCAAAAAGGCGCAAGTGCCCGACGGCAGCACGGTGATGGACGCCGCTCAGCAGGTGGGTGTTTACATTCCGCATTTCTGCTACCACAAGAAACTTTCGATCGCCGCCAACTGCCGGATGTGTTTGGTGCAGGTGGAAAAGGCGCCCAAACCGTTGCCTGCCTGTGCAACGCCGGTGACCAACGGTATGAAGGTATTTACGCATTCCGATCTGGCGGTTAAGGCCCAGAAGGGTGTGATGGAGTTTCTGCTCATCAATCACCCTCTGGATTGCCCAATCTGCGATCAGGGGGGCGAATGCCAACTTCAGGATATGTCAGTCGGTTATGGCCCGATGAAGAGCCGTTATGCTGAAGAGAAGCATGTCGTTTTCCACAAGAGTGTCGGCCCGTTGATTTCCATGGAGGAAATGAGCCGTTGTATTCACTGTACCCGTTGCGTTCGCTTCGGCCAAGAGATCGCCGGCATCATGGAACTTGGCATGGCCAATCGCAACATGCACTCGGAAATCATGACCTTTGTCGGAAGATCAGTTGATTCCGAATTGTCTGGCAACATGATTGATTTGTGTCCTGTCGGTGCTCTGACCTCCAAGCCTTTCCGGTACACCGCGCGCTCGTGGGAACTGCAACGCCGTAAGTCGATCAGTGCGCAGGACTCAGTTGGTGCGAACCTGGTCGTTCAGGTCAAGCACGACAACGTAATGCGTGTTTTGCCACGCGAGAATGAATCAGTTAACGAGTGTTGGATTTCCGACAAGGAGCGTTTCTCCTACCAGTCTCTGGCTTCCGATGAGCGGCTTACCAAACCGATGGTCAAGCAAGGCGGAGAGTGGAAGGAAGTCGATTGGAACGTCGCGCTTGATTACGTCGCGCATGGCTTGAAGGACGTTACTCGCGAACACGGTGGTGATGCTTTGGCGGGCCTTGCCGCACAAAGCTCGACGCTTGAAGAACTGTTCTTGCTTGGCAAAGTCATGAAGGGATTGGGCAGCACCAATTTTGACTTCCGCCCTCGCCAGACTGATTTCGCTTCTGATTCCAAGCGCTGCGGTGCTCCGTGGTTGGGTATGCGTCTCACTGATATCAAGGATCTTGATGCTGCTCTGGTGGTTGGGTCTTTCTTGCGCAAGGATCATCCGCTTATCGCGCAACGCCTGCGTCAAGCTGCCAAAAAATTCACAAAAGTTAGTCTGTTGTCCGTCACCGGCGATGATCCACTGATCAATTTGCATGCGCGCTTGACGGTAGCACCGGCCCGCTTGGCTTTGTCGCTGGCCGCGATTGTCAAGGCTGCTGCAGATATAAAGGGTAGTGCCGCACCGGAAGGCCTGGGCGATGTCTCTGTCTGCGAAACAAGCAAGAAAATTGCACAAAGCCTCGTTGACGGCGAAAAGCGTGCTGTATTCCTAGGTAATGTAGCAACTCAATCTGCGGATGCAACACAGTTGCACGCGCTAGCACTGGAGTTGGGCAAACTGACTGCTGCAACTGTAGGTTTCCTCGGTGAGGGGGCCAATACGGTAGGGGGATATGTCGCCGGCGCAACTCCTAAAGGCGCCAACGCTCGTCAGATGTTTGAGCATCCACGTAAAGCGTATGTGTTGATGGGTGTCGAGCCGGAATTCGACTGCGCCAATCCGCAGCTGGCTGTTGGCGCACTCAAGCAGGCTAGTCTTGTTGTTTTCATGTCCGCCTTCAAGCACACCTCAGCATTGGATTATGCGGATGTGATGCTGCCTATTTCTCCTTTCACCGAAACATCCGGTACTTACGTGAATACGGAAGGCCGTGCTCAAAGTTTCAATGGGGTCGTGAAAGCACGCGGGGATACCCGTCCTGCCTGGAAGGTTTTGCGTGTACTGGGTAATGTTTTGAATCTGGAAGGTTTTGAATATTCTTCCAGCGAAGACGTCAGAGACGAAGTTCTTGGCGAGGGAGTCGAGTTTGTTGCCGGTCTGAGCAACGATCTCAGCTCCGTCAAGACTTCTGTGCCTGACTCAGTCGTCCAGGGCTTGCAACGTATCGCCGACGTTCCCATCAATTTTGCCGACCCCATGGCGCGCCGTTCTCCGTCGCTACAACAAACAGCGGATGCTGTCGCACCGACGGCACGTATGTGCGAAGAAACGCTTATCCGGTTTGGCATCTCGGACAACGCTCAGGTACGCATCAAGCAAGGGAACGCAGAGACTGAGATGACTGCCAGGCTTGATGATGGTGTGCCGGCTGGTTGCATACGGGTTGCCGCAGCCCATATTACAACCGCCATGCTGGGTGACATGTTTGGTTCGATTTCTGTGGAGCGTGCATAAATGGACGCGCTGATGAATTTCGGTTCGGGGATTTTCGGAGGGGCTTGGCCCGCCGTCTGGTCTCTTGTCAAGATCGTCTTGATCGTCGCCCCGCTGATGCTTGGCGTTGCCTATCTTACTTGGGCTGAGCGTAAGGTTATCGGTTACATGCAAGTCCGTATCGGTCCAAACCGTGTCGGCCCATGGGGTTTGATCCAGCCTATCGCCGACGGTCTCAAACTTTTGCTGAAGGAAATCATCGTTCCGAGTGGTGCCAACAAGGGCGTATTCATCATCGCACCGATGCTGGCCATTGCCCCAGCACTGGCGGCATGGGCGGTAGTTCCCTTCACAGATACTCTGGTTCTGGCCAACATCGATGCCAGTTTGCTCTACATCATGGCCATTACATCGATGGGGGTATATGGGATCATCCTGTCTGGTTGGGCCTCCAACTCGAAGTATGCGTTTCTGGGCGCCATGCGCTCGGCAGCACAGATGGTTTCCTATGAGATCGCGATGGGTTTTTCGCTGATCTGTGTGCTGATGGTGTCGAATAGCCTGAATCTTGTCGAGATCGTTAATGTGCAGAATCAAGGCCGTTTTGCCGATTGGGGGCTGAGTTTCCTGTCGTGGAACTGGTTGCCTCTGCTGCCGATGTTTGTCGTGTATTTGATTTCTGGTGTTGCAGAAACCAACCGCGCGCCATTTGACGTTTCTGAAGGCGAGTCGGAAATTGTGGCCGGCTTTCACGTTGAGTATTCAGGGATGGCATTCGCAGTTTTCTTCCTTGCCGAATACGCCAACATGATTCTGGTCGCGGCATTGACTGCACTCATGTTCCTTGGTGGGTGGCTTTCACCGGTTGGTTTCCTGCCGGACAGTATCTTCTGGCTGTTTGCCAAGATGGCGGCCATCCTCTTCCTGTTTCTGTGGTTCCGCGCGACCTTCCCGCGCTATCGCTATGATCAGTTGATGCGGTTGGGCTGGAAGGTCTTTTTGCCGATCTGTCTGATCTGGTTGGTTGTCATCGGCGTCTGGATGATGTCACCGTTGAATATCTGGAAGTGAGGCGAGGGTCATGGGTTCGATGAAGGATGTCTTCAACAGCCTCTTCCTGAAGGAGTTGTTGAAGGGGATGTCTGTAACGGGTAAGTACTTTTTTGCTCGAAAAATCACAGTGCAATATCCCGAAGAGAAAACGCCGCAAAGCTTTCGGTTTCGTGGATTGCATGCCTTGCGTCGCTATGAGAATGGTGAGGAACGCTGTATCGCCTGCAAACTTTGTGAGGCTATTTGTCCGGCTTTGGCGATCACGATTGAAGCTGAGCCACGCGATGATGGTTCCCGGCGGACCACGCGTTACGACATTGATCTTACGAAGTGTATTTTCTGTGGTTTCTGTGAAGAGGCATGTCCGGTCGATGCGATTGTGGAAACTCGCATTTTCGAATATCACGGAGAAAAACGCGGCGATCTCTATTACACCAAGCAGATGTTGCTGGCTAACGGCGACCGTTATGAAGATCAGATCGCGAAGGATCGCGAGCTTGATTCTGCTTACCGATAACAGGTGCTAGCGATGGATTTTCAAACTGCTGTTTTTTACTTCCTTTCAGCGATTCTGGTCTTTGCCAGCTTACGCGTCATTACCGCGCGTAATCCGGTGTATGCCGCGTTGCACCTGATTCTCGCCTTTTTTACTTGCGGCGGTATTTGGGCATTGCTGCAAGCCGAATTTCTGGCTATCGCCATCATTCTTGTTTATGTCGGCGCGGTCATGGTGCTTTTCCTCTTTGTCGTGATGATGCTCGATATCAATATCGACCGTATTCGTCAGGGCTTCTGGAGTTACCTTCCCCTCGGCGCCATGCTCGGTCTGCTCATGGTGATGGAAATGGGCTTGGTTCTGGGCAGCAAGTACTTCCAGGTGCCCGCAGCAGAAGCGCTGGTCCCTGCTGGGGTCTCCAATACCAAAGCAATCGGTGCGCTGATGTTCAGCGAGTACGTCTACCCGTTTGAGCTGGCCTCTCTGATTCTTCTGGTTGGCATGATTTCCGCAATTGTTCTGACCTATCGAGGTTCAAAGAAGTCCAGATATACCAATCCGAATCAGCAGGTTTTCGTCAAGGCGAAGGATCGTATCCGCGTCCTGCAAATGCCGGTTGAAAAAGACTGATCCCAGGGAAGACCATGCTCACTTTGTCACTCTCGCATTTCCTGATTCTGGGCGCGATCTTGTTCGCAATCAGTATCGTCGGAATTTTTCTGAACCGGAAAAACCTGCTCGTTTTGCTGATGGCGATCGAATTGATGCTATTAGCTGTAAATATGAATTTTGTGGCCTTCTCCCACTATCTTCAGGATCTTTCCGGGCAGATTTTCGTCTTCTTCATCCTGACAGTTGCTGCTGCCGAATCAGCGATTGGTCTGGCCATCCTGATCGTGCTGTTCCGTAACCTCAAGAGCATCCATGTGGATGACCTGGACAGCCTGAAGGGTTAAACATGGAAATGCAAAAACTCTATCTGCTCGTTCCGCTGGCCCCGCTTATCGGTGCGATGATCGCGGGCCTGTTCTGCCGGGTTATCCCTCGCTGGGTGGCGCATACGGCTACCATTGCCGGCGTTGCGATTGCCTTTATCTCATCGTTGGTTATTTTCAACGATGTCCAGGCAGGACATACGTTTAACGGTCCGGTTTATACCTGGCTAACCAGCGGTGATTACAAGTTCGAGGTGGGTTTCCTGATTGACTCCCTCACGACGACGATGATGATCGTGGTTACCTTTGTTTCGTTGATGGTGCACATCTACACCATCGGCTACATGCAGGAAGACCCTGGTTACAACCGCTTCTTCAGTTACATCTCACTGTTTACGTTCTCGATGTTGATGCTGGTGATGAGCAACAACTTCATGCAGCTATTCTTTGGCTGGGAAGCAGTGGGCCTGGTTTCTTATCTGTTGATTGGTTTCTGGTACACCCGTCCGACGGCAATATTTGCCAATATGAAGGCCTTTTTGGTTAACCGTGTTGGTGACTTCGGTTTCATTCTCGGCATCGGTTTGGTTCTGGCTCATTTTGGTAGCCTCGACTACGCTACCGTCTTCCAGAAGGCACCGGATCTCGCCAATGGCAGTGTCAACCTGTTCTTCGGGCGTGACTGGGCTAACGTTTCCCTGATGACGCTAACCTGCATCTGCTTGTTTATCGGCGCGATGGGCAAGTCGGCTCAAGTTCCCTTGCATGTCTGGCTGCCGGACTCGATGGAGGGTCCGACCCCGATTTCAGCGCTGATTCACGCAGCTACCATGGTTACGGCCGGTATCTTCATGGTTTCCCGGATGTCTCCACTTTTCGAGCTTTCCACGACGGCCTTGTCCTTCGTCATCGTGATTGGCGCTATCACTGCATTGTTCATGGGCTTCCTGGGCATCATCCAGAACGACATCAAGCGCGTGGTTGCTTATTCAACCCTGTCACAACTGGGTTACATGACCGTCGCACTCGGCGCCTCTGCCTATTCAGTCGCCATCTTCCACCTGATGACGCACGCCTTCTTCAAGGCGCTGCTGTTCCTTGCGGCTGGCTCCGTCATCATCGGCATGCATCACGATCAAGACATTCGCAACATGGGTGGCTTGCGCAAGTACATGCCGATTACCTGGATCACGTCGCTGGTGGGCTCTCTGGCCCTCATTGGGACGCCCTTCCTGTCCGGTTTCTACTCCAAGGATTCGATCATTGAGGCGGTAGCCCTGTCGCAGATTCCCGGCTCAGGTTTCGCCTATTTCGCCGTGTTGGCGGGAGTCTTCATCACTGCCTTCTATTCCTTCCGCATGTACTTCCTGGTTTTCCATGGCGAGGAGCGTTTCGGAAAGGCTGATGAAGCCCATCATCACGAGCATGACGGTGACCATGACGATGAGGAGACTTCGCATGACCACCATCATGGTCTTGCTCCGGGGCAGAAACCGCACGAGACTCCGTGGGTGGTAACCCTGCCTCTGGTTTTGCTGGCGATACCTTCCGTTGTCATTGGTTACATAGCGATTGGGCCGATGGTTTTTGGAGATTACTTCAAGGGTGTCATCTTTATCGATCACCACGCCCATCCGGCGATGGAGCACCTGGCCAAGCATTTCCATGGCGCTGCAGCCATGGGGGTACACGCTTTCACGACAATGCCTTTCGTTCTCGCGTTGGCAGGTGTTGCCTTGTCGTGGTTCTTCTACATGAAGCGTCCAGACATCCCGGCTGCGATCCAGCGTCGTTTTTCAGCAATCCATACACTGTTCGAGAACAAGTACTACTTTGACAAGTTCAACGAAACGGTATTTGCCGGTGGCGCCCGGTTGCTGGGTAAAGCACTCTGGAAGGGTGGCGACGTCGCGGTTATCGATGGATTCATCGTTAATGGATCGGCAAAGCTGGTTGGATGGATTGCCACAGTGACCCGCCTGTTCCAGACCGGTTACGTTTATCACTACGCTTTCACCATGATCATCGGCGTGTTTGTGCTGATGACCCTGTGGATCAACCGCGCATAGCGTGAATAGTTCGCAGAAGAGCAAGGAATAACATGTCGACTTACCCGCTGCTATCTCTCGCAATCTGGATTCCGATCGTATCCGGTCTGGTGGTGCTGACCACCGGCAACGATCGGAACGCTCCGCTGGCGCGGATGCTGGCCCTGATTGGTGCGATCGTTTCATTCATGGTGACGATCCCTCTTTGGACGAATTTCGAAATTGCCAATGGCGGCATGCAATTCGTCGAACTGAGGACGTGGATTCCACGTTTCAATATCAACTACCACCTGGGTGTTGATGGCATATCGATGCTGTTCGTCATCCTCAATGCCTTCATCACCATCATTGTGGTCGGTGCTGGCTGGGAGGTTATCCAGCAGAAGGTTGCCCAGTACAACGCAGCGTTCCTGATTATGTCGGGTCTGATGAACGGTATCTTCACCTCGTTGGATGGTGTTCTGTTCTACGTGTTCTTCGAAGCCTCGCTGATTCCGCTTTACCTGATCATTGGTGTGTGGGGCGGCCCGAATCGCGTGTATGCCGCATTCAAGTTCTTCCTCTACACCCTGTTTGGTTCCCTGTTGTTCCTGCTCGCCTTGATGTACCTGTTCATTCATTCCGGTGGCAGTTTCTCGATTCTCGAGTGGCACAAGCTGCCGATTGAACTCGGTCCGCAGATCTGGTTGTTCCTGGGCTTCATGATCGCGTTCGCTGTCAAGGTTCCAATGTGGCCAGTGCATACCTGGTTGCCTGACGCTCACGTCGAAGCGCCAACCGGTGGCTCCATCGTGCTGGCTGCAATTGCGCTCAAGCTTGGCGCCTACGGTTTCCTGCGTTTCTCGTTGCCGATTGCCCCGGATGCGTCTCACGAACTGTCTGGTTTCGTCGTCGCACTCTCTTTGATCGCCGTGGTGTATATCGGTTTCGTCGCCCTGGTACAGGCCGACATGAAGAAGCTGGTCGCTTATTCCTCGATCGCTCACATGGGCTTTGTGACACTGGGCTTCTTCATGTTCAGTTCCATGGGTATCGAAGGCGCCTTGGTACAGATGGTTTCGCACGGATTTGTATCGGGTGCCATGTTCTTCTGCATCGGCGTAATGTACGACCGGGTTCACAGTCGCCAGATCGCTGATTACGGCGGCGTGGTAAACACCATGCCGAAGTTTGCCGCCCTGTTCATGTTGTTCACCATGGCCAATGCCGGCTTGCCGGCTACATCCGGCTTTGTTGGCGAGTTCATGGTGATTCTTGGCGCCGTGAAGTACAACTTCTGGGTAGCGTTTGCCGCTGCCAGTTCCCTGATCGTCGGTGCCGCCTATTCGCTGTGGATGTACAAGCGGGTGATCTTTGGTGAAGTCGCCAACCATCACGTCGCCGAACTTACCGACATTAACAAGCGTGAATTCGCCATCCTCGGCGTACTGGCTGTAGCCACGCTGTGGATGGGTCTGTATCCGCAACCTTTCACCGAAGTCATGCACGCCTCGGTCAACGACCTGCTGCATCACGTTGCCATCAGCAAGATTCAATAAACGGTAGCCGACATGTTTGACAATTTCGTTGTCCCCAACCTTCTGCCCGCCGCACCAGAAATTTTTCTGGTGGTGATGGCTCTGGCCATCCTGTTGATCGACTTGCTGGTCAAGGATAGCCGGCGCACCGTCACCTTTGCCCTGACTCAACTGGCATTGATCGGTTGTGCTGCGATCCAGTTCGCGACGAGCACGGGTGAAATTACATACACCTTCAGCAACATGTTTGTCGACGATTTGATGTCCGACCTGCTGAAGCTCTTCCTGTACATGACAGTGCTCATCGTGATGTTTTACTCGCGTGGCTACATCATTGAACGTGAAGCGATGAACAAGGGCGAGTACTACGTGCTGGCCTTGTTTGCGACCCTTGGCATGATGGTCATGATCTCGGCCAATCATTTCCTGACTATCTATATTGGTCTCGAACTGCTCTCGCTGTCGCTTTATGCCATGGTGGCGATGAATCGTGACTCGGTGGTGTCGACCGAAGCTGCCATGAAGTACTTCGTGCTGGGTGCTCTTGCCTCGGGTCTTCTGCTGTACGGTATGTCGATGATCTACGGCGCAACGGGAACGCTCGAAATCACGGGTATTGCCGAGCGTCTGTACGGCGGTGGTGTGAATAAGACCGTGATGGTTTTCGGTCTCGTCTTCCTGGTAGCCGGTCTGGCATTCAAACTCGGTGTCGTTCCCTTCCACATGTGGATTCCGGACGTCTATCACGGCGCTCCGACTTCGGTAACCCTGTTCATCGGTTCTGCGCCCAAGTTGGCTGCTTTCGCAATCGTGATGCGCCTGTTGGTCAATGGCCTGATCACGATGGCCGAAGACTGGCAATCCATGCTGATCATTCTGTCCGTGCTGTCGATGGCGATCGGTAACCTTGCCGCCATCGCCCAGACCAATCTCAAGCGCATGCTGGCCTACTCCGCCATTTCGCACATGGGGTTCATGCTGCTCGGTATCGTGACCGGGGTCGTTGGCGGCGATGCTCGCTACGCGCTGAACGCCTATAGTTCGTCAATGTTCTACGTCATCGCCTATGTGCTGATGTCGGCCGGCACATTCGGCATGATTCTGCTGATGTCGCGTGCCGGCTTTGAAGCCGATGAACTCGAGGATCTGAAGGGGCTGAATAAGCGCAGCCCGTGGTTTGCCGGCATCATGCTGATGTTGATGTTCTCGATGGCCGGCGTTCCGTTCTTCATCGGCTTCTTCGCAAAGTTCTCGGTTCTGCAGGCTGTCGTTGCTGCGGGTTACATGTGGCTGGCCATTGTCGCCGTGCTGTTCTCGCTGATCGGTGCCTTCTACTACCTGCGTGTGGTCAAGCTGATGTACTTCGATGCACCGGCCGACGAGTCTCCCCTTAGCGCCGCACTGGACATGCGCATCCTGATCTCCGCCAACGGCCTGGCTGTTGCGTTCCTGGGGCTGTTCCCGCAGGTCATCATGTCGCTGTGTGCCTACGCACTGCTGCGCTCGCTTTGACCCACAGGATACGACGCTGACTCAACGCCCCGCTAGTCGGGGCGTTTTACTTTGGAGAGGCCGAAATGTCGCACGATTCACATCTCATCGAATCGGAGATCTGTACTGAAACCGTATTCGAGGGCGCTTTGCTGAATGTCCGGAAGGACAGCGTACGGCTACCCAACGGCAAGCAATCGATACGCGAGTACATTGTTCATCCCGGTGCCGTAGTGATCCTTGCCTTTCTCGACAATGGCAAGCTGTTGTTCGAACGCCAGTACCGCTATCCATTGCGCCGCGTATTTCTTGAATTGCCAGCCGGCAAGATCGACCAGGGCGAGGCGGTTATCGACACCGCTCGTCGTGAGCTCAAGGAAGAGACGGGCTATGTGGCGGCGGAGTGGGAGTACCTTGGCGTGATGCATCCTTGCATTGGTTATTCCGATGAGCGGATCGAGATTTTTGCGGCACGTGGCCTGCATCTGGCCGGCGAAAAGACACTCGACCATAATGAGTTTCTTGAGGTTGTCGAGTTATCGCCCGATGAAGCCAGACAGGCGGTCTGGGATGGCCGGATTACCGATGCCAAGACCATTACATCCTTGTTCTGGCTGGATAAGCCTTGATGTAATTGCCCGGTGATCGATCGTCGGTCTTCAGGGCAACGACAAGGGAATTACAAAGCAAAACGCCCCGGCATGCCGGGGCGTTTTGCTTGGGGCGATGATCCGATCAGCCGCAGGTACCGACTGCACCGCAGGCTGTGCAGAAGTCGCAGCCATCCTTGCGGATCATGGTGTGGTTGCCGCATTCACCGCACAGCTTGCCCTGGGTCGGCAGCACCTTGTTGCTGGTGGTGTCTTCCGGGGCTTCCAGAATGCCCATCTGCTGCAGCGGGAAGCCGGCTTCGTCGAGAATGCCGAGCATGGCGTAGCGATGGATGATCAGGTTGGCGATGTAGGCAACGGTGGACGGATAGGTCTGCTGCTTGCGCGAACCGGGGACGAAGGCCATGAAATCGCCGAGCGGCTCGGAGTAGTCGAGCAGCTTGCGCAGTTTCATGCCGATCCATGCCGGATCGAGGACGCGCATGTCGAGAGACAGCAGCTTGGACAGGCCATCCAGTGCGCGCGGGTAGTTGCCCGAGAGCCACATCGAGTAAGGCCGTGAAGTGCCATCCGGCAGGGTGATTTCCTTCAGGCCGAGGACGAAATCCTCACCGGTGGATGGGTTGCTGACATCGACGGTCCACGACAGCGTGCCATCGGTGCCGGTCTTCGGTTCCTTGATGCTGAACAGCGCATCCTTAACCGGCGTCGGTCCTTCGTGCTTGAAGGCGCCGAGCTGCTCGCAACGCCAGGCGATGACCTGGGCCATGGCGGAGACGACGGATGGCATGCGCTTGCGCTCGCCGTGCGGCGGCATCGGCATCTCGAAGGAGTCGCCCGGGGTCTTGGCCAGGGCGTCGAGTTTCATTTGTAGCCAGCCGTGGTCGTTGGCGCGCATATCCATGGAGAGTGTCTTGGCGACGGCACCCAGACCCCGCGGTTCGGCCGGGCCGTTGGCCCATACCTCGAACGGCCAGGCACGGCCTTCCGGTTCGACATGGCCGACGAACAGGGCGAACTTGCCGATCGGCGAATCGACCATGTAAGTCCAGCACAGATTGCCTTCCGGCAGGTTCGGGCGTCCCGGCCAGCGCAGGCTG